>Ga0209801_1000351_pt1 | contig 31579 bp, 29 predicted proteins | sample GraSoiAngelo_127_FD_185884 | JGI IMG/M metagenome (GOLD analysis project Ga0209801, IMG submission 185884) | Grasslands soil microbial communities from the Angelo Coastal Reserve, California, USA - 14_0927_09_40cm (SPAdes) (version 2) | ecosystem: Environmental > Terrestrial > Soil > Grasslands ... | reverse complement strand
CGTGTGTTGCGGCTGGAACGTCCAGCAGATGAAAGCGGTGAACCCTCCGCTCCGGTCCTGCTGATCCCGAATGCGTTGCAAATGTTCGATCCGTTCTTCGATCGTTTCGACATGACCGAACATCATGGTGGCGCTCGATTTCAAACCGAGCTCGTGCGCGACCTGCATCACTTCCAGCCATTGGTCGCTGTTGATTTTCAACGGCGAAATTTTCTTGCGCACCCGATCGACCAGAATTTCGCCTCCTCCTCCGGGGATCGATCCCAGGCCGGCTTTTTTGAATTCCGCAATCACTTCCCGCAGCGGCATTCGGAATGTTTCCGCGAAATGCTGAAACTCCGGTGGACTGAATCCGTGGATATTGATCTGCGGATATTTTTTTCGGATGTGCTGCAAAAGATCGAGATACCACCCAAACGGCAATTTCGGATGGTGCCCGCCCTGCATTAGGATTTGAACTCCGCCGACCGCCGAAAGTTCGTCGAGTTTCTGATCGATTTGTTCCAGCGAAAGAACGTAATGGTCTTCATCGCGCTCCGTCCGGTAAAACGCACAGAACTTGCAATACACGTTGCAAACGTTGGTGTAATTGATGTTGCGGTCGGCGATGTAGGTCACGATCTCGCGTCCGCGTCCGCCGTAACTTTTTTCCTTGGCCAGGTCTCGCCGCACATTTGCCAGCGCGCCCAATTCCTCCAGGGGCTGCGAATAAAGCTGAAGCGCTTCCTCTGGCGAGATTCGTCCGCCTCCGAGGACTTTGTCGGTCAGCGCGTCGCGATTCAGTGAAACCATTGCCCCAAGTTTAGCTGAATCGACTGCGACTTACGAGCGTTTTGAGTTGGCAGGCGGTGCGCCCGCTCTACAACTTTCAGCATGGCGAAATCAGTTGCGATTGTTGGCGCGGGTGTTTCCGGACTGACCTGCGGCGGTGTTTTCGCCGCGCGCGGATTTCGTACCGCGATTTTTGCCGAGCAGGTTGGTCAGCAAACAACTTCCGGCGCGGCGGCTGCGCTTTGGTTTCCCTACGACGCGCAACCAGCTGCCAAAGTAATCCCGTGGGCGCTCACGACTTACAAAGTGTTGGTCGATCTTACCAAAGATCCGGGCAGCGGCGTTTCGATGATTGAGCTCCGCCAATATTGCCGCACCGGCGAAATTCAAATCCCCGATTGGGCTGCCCCCTTTGTCATTTCGACCGAAGTGGAGAAATCTCTTACTGTTTTCTCCTCTGGGTTCGCGTTGATGGTTCCGCTCATGGACACAACTATTTATCTCGATTATCTCGTGAACCGATTTCAACAAGCCGGCGGCTCGATCAATGAGAGCGTTCACTTCGAGAAACTCGAAGATGTCGATCCAAAATTCGATCTCCTGATCAACTGCGCCGGAATCGGCGCACGCGAGCTGGTGCGCGATCTCGATCTTGAACCGCACCGCGGTCAGGTCGCGATCGTTCCGAAGATCGATAAAATGAAGTGCGCGATCGTTTGCGACGACGCACCGCTGATGTACGCCATCCCGCGCACGAACGATTGCGTCTTTGGCGGCACCAACGAAGTGAGCGACAATCTCGAAGCCGATCCTGTAACGACGAAAGCGATTGTTTCGGAATGCGCGCAGGTTTTGAAAATGGAGAGTCCGCGTGTTCTCCGGGAGCGCGTCGGTCTCCGCCCGTTTCGAAAATCAGGCGTGAGGCTTGAGGCTGGAAAACTTAGCGACAGCCGCACCGTCATTCACAACTACGGCCACGGCGGCTCCGGCTTCACCCTTTCTTGGGGCTGCGCTGAAAATGTATTTGGCTTGGCTTCAGGTTTGTCAGGAAGTCGCACGTCTCCTTCGCGATAAGCGTGGGACGAGAAAACCGAAGCAGATCCCGACAAAGACCGACCATGGAAGCATAAGGAACAAAAAAGTATTACCGGCTTCCCAGCCGCCTCCCATCCCCCCGTCCCTATTACGGGATGCGGGTGATGTTGATCGTAATATTGCACGAGCCTCGACACAGGTTGCCAAATCCAAGACCAAACCGAGAGCCAAACGAAACTCGGTTCCGGCTGCCCTGTGTTCATTGATTGTTTCTCCGCACGCAACGCTGCAAAGCCCGCATCAATCAAAAGGACGGTTCCCAACATGTGCAGCAGAGTGATGATGATGAAGAATTTCGTGGAGAAGCGCTTCATCGCCCTGACTCAAATTAGACGAACAATTCGGCTTAATTCGGACGCTGCTCACGTCAGGGCGACGCACTGAAAAGAGCTGACGACGTCGTCGGGGCCTTTGGCGGCGAAGAAGCTCTCGTAGTAACCGGGGCCGAGGTCCCAGTGCGGGCCTTTGTAATATTCGTCGCGATAAAATCGCCAGACGCCGCTGACCACGATCAGACAACTGACCCGGTCGTTCCAAAAATCGCCGATGTAATGGAAGCTCAGATTCGTTCGCGCGTAAGCGCCTTTGAACCCGATGTGATCATAAAGCACAAGCTCGGGCAGCCGAATAGCTTCCTTGGAAGCGGGCGCAGCTTCTTTGCCGGCCGCGCTGGAGTGATATCCGAGCGACCCCAGTTTCCATTTCATGTCGATGATACAGCCGTTATCCGGCGACAATTCGGTTTTCGGTATTTGTCTCATAAGCGGCGGAGGTTCAAGGTTGATCTTGCAATAGCTTCTGCACGTCTGTCGAGTCGAGAAAGATGCCCGCGAATGACGCGAATCACACGAAAAATCGAAGGCAAAAGCTTTCTCTCTTAAGAATTCGTCTCATTCGCGTAATTCGCGGGTGGGAAACTCAAATCAAATGTTCTCGGTTGTCGGAGCGTAGCCGGATCGTTTTGTTCTGCAAATTGTGCATCGCGCGGATGAGCCGGACAGTCTTGCTCTTCGCGCGCATCAAAATAGAATGGGTGATCGCGGTCGTGCCTTTTGATTTAACCCCACGCAAAAGCGCGCTGTCGCTGATTCCAGTCGCGCAGAAAACGATGTTCTCGCCTTGGGCGAGATCGTCCGCCGTGAAAATGTGCTCGAGGTCCTTTTCATTGCCGTCGACGATGAGTTGTTTCCGCTCTTTCTCATCGCGCGGCCACATTTTGCATTGCATCTCGCCGCCGAGACATTTGATCCCCGCCGCCGCCAGCACCGCTTCGGGTGAACCGCCGATGCCCATGTAAAGATCGACATCGGATTCGGGAAGGGAGGGCGCCATTGCCGCGGCGATGTCTCCATCGCCGATCATCCGCAACGACGCACCGCACGCCCGAATTTGTTCGACGATTTCCTTGTGGCGCGGGCGGTCGAGCATCATCACGACCACGTCCTGGACGCGTTTGTCCACCGCGCGCGCCACGATCGCGAGTGTTTCGGCAATGGGTGCGTCGAGGTAGAGCGAGTCGCCGCGCTTCTGAGTGTATTGAATCACGCGCGGTCCATAGGCCAGCTTCGACATGTAGAACGAGGGCACATCGCGGAGCGCGACTTTCACGCCTTCCTCCGGACTCGCGGCCGCAATGCAACTGATCGAGTTTGGCGCGCCTTTGGAAATATTCGTCGTTCCGTCGATCGGATCGATCGCGATATCGAACTGGGGCGCGCCCGGGAGCCAGGTGCCGAGTTGCTCGCCTTTAAAAATTCCGGGGGCGTCGTCTTTGATTCCTTCGCCGATCACCACTTCACCGCAGATGTTCATCAGATCGAACATGCCGCGCATGGCATCGCACGCCGCTGCGTCGGCGGCTTCCTTGTCGCCGCGCCCGAGCCAGCGCAGCGAATTGAGGGCGGCCGCTTCGGTCGCGCGCACGAAATCGAACTCAATGATCCGCTCGATGTCGTAATAATTTATTTTCGGCAACCGATGCATGACGGGCGATCATTTTCACGCAGGTCACGCGCGATGACAACCGCGTAAAAGGCTTTGCCCTCACGCGGTCCTTTATTTAGGCATCGAGTGAGAAGGTTCGTCCATCTGCATTCCGCTGTGATCGTGGCGCGACGGCCGGATACGCAGGAAAACCTCAAATCCATAGCCGGGCCCGCTGCCATAATATCGATCGAGTTCCCCGGGCCAAAAATCGATCGTGAATTGACCGCCGAGACCGATGTCGATCTTGTTGCCGTGCGAAAGATCGCGGACGTAACCAATTGAAACCGCGTTGACCGGGAAGATTTCATTGAGATCGCCGCGGGCGAGAACGAGTTCGTGTCCTGACTTTTCCACGCGTTCCCAACGCGCATAGATGGTGTCTCGTTCACGTTGGTAATTTGTTTCGATCAGGACGGATTCAGTTTTTCCTTCGTGGGTATCGTCGTTCTGTCCCCAGACGAGTGAGGTCGCCCAGTTCGAGTCGGGGCCGAGTACCCTATTATATATGAGCGATGCGGTGGTGCGGTGGCGGTTCACGTCGGGTTCGAGCGCTTCCGGGCTTTCGATGTAGGCGTGCGAAACTTGCAGTGCCAGGTCAGGCGTTGGGTTCCACGAGATGCGTCCGCTGACTGAATCAAATCGTGGGCGATCGAAGTCGTAACGGTGCTCATCCGGCTCGCGCCCGGTGAAAATGCTGCCTTCGATCTTCAGGGTTCGCCATTGCAATCCAGCAGTCGCAACTCCGAACGTTACATGGGTTGAGTCCTGCCAATGATGTCCGATCGGCGCGTCCGGATCGTCCATCGCTGAAGGCCGATGCATAAAAGTAGGGGGACCAATCGCCGGTTCGCCCGGGTAACCGAAATACAAGTAACCGCTCAAGTCGTCGCTGAGCTTTTGCGAAAGCGAAAAGGACAATTCGTCGAACAAATCATGCGGATGCTGTCGATCGTGCAGTGGCCGGTCGTGCCACGATTCGCCGCTTTGCAACAGAAGCGGATAACCGCGGCCGCCTTCGGTCAGCGGATCCAGACTCATCATGAGTCTCCCGCCAATTTGCGTTGTGTCGCTAAACGGATGCGAATACATCGCCATGATCCAATTTGGCGCATCGATCCGATCGTCGCCTCGGCGCGTAGTCACGTTGGTGTAGCGCGGGAAAATTGCGCCGTGCAGCATCAACATGTCGTCACCGAACATGAACATCCGGCCGTACATCGGTGACGAATCCGGAATCCAACTCGTGCCTGAACTTTCGCGGTTCATCGGGTCGGCCACGTTGACCGACGATTGCATTTTCATTTCGCCTGCCGCGCCGGAGCTGTGCGAAGGCGGGTGTTCATGCTGCGGCATCGCCATGCCGTTTGCGTCATGTGACATGTGTTGATGCGTCGTGTGTTCTGACTTCGGCGTTGGACGTTTTCCGTTTTCTTTTATCGGCACCAATGTCATTCCGCATTTTGGGCATTGGCCTGGCTCAGCTCGCACGATTTCACGATGCATCGGGCAGGTGTATCGCTGTTTCTTCTCCTGCTCTTGCTCGTGATCTTGGCTCCGACTTGGGCGATTGGGGTCAATCGCCCCTACCTGGGCGACCGCGCCAATCGGACCGAGGGCGATTGTCGCGATCAAAACTAAAATTCGTTTTGTCATTTCTGTTTGTAGGGCAGGCGCCTCGCCTGCCGGCTGGAAAAGCGACAAGTCCGACGCCGGACTGGCAGAAGCGGTTGCCCTACAAGCAGAACGCAGTGGTCGCGTGATTAGGCGAGCGACGGCGGAGCGTGGGCGCGAATACTCCCGATCAATTCAACGAATGACGTTCGGCCGGGCGGTCCGGTATCGAGCGTTAGTGGAGTGAACGAAATCTTTGGCGGCGCGAAAGGCGCAAACTTCACCAACGGAAGATCGACATGAATAAGATCGACGATTGCCGGCGCAAGGATCTTTGCCGGCGTTGTCGAGACGGCGCGAAGAATTTTACAACACTCGGTCCCGGCGGATTGCGGTTGAGGCTTCGCCGGTTTGGAGTGAAAGGGGCAACCGCTCTGGGCCGTATCGGTCTTTGTGGCAATCGCGCGAAACGCGCAGTGATTGGAGATCGCGATCCAGGAGCAGATCGTCAGCGCGACGATCAGGCCACGCGGAGTTGCTTTCACATTGCTTCAATCGCTGACTCGGACCAAATGCTCAAATGTTTTCTTTGGGCTCGATCATTGGCGCGACGGTGCCTGAAGTCACGCCTTCCGGAGGCACGACGTCAGGAACGTCGGGGGCCACCGTCGATGCCGCGGTAAATTGCGGTTGTTTGATACGCGTCGCCATGAACATCGCGGTGAACAGCAATGCGGCTGCGAGATAATACCCCGCGGCGGGCAATTGGAACGAATGTTTCGGATCGATGAACCAAGCAAACGTCCATGAGAATAGAAACGGTCCGATGACGAAAGCGATCGAGCGCAAGCTGCCGATGGCGCCTTGCAACTCGCCTTGTTCGCGCTCGCTCACATGGTGCGTCATGATTCCTTGGGCGGCGGGAAAGGAAATATTCCACATCGAAATGACCGGGATTGACGCCACGTAAACTGCGCCGCTTCTGGCGAGACCGGCGATGAGCATGCCGACGGCGCCAAAAAACTGGCCGATGTAAAGTGTGCGCTTCTCGCCCAACCAGGCCACAACTCGTCCCGTTAATCCGCCGGAAATTATCGCAGTGCAGACGCCGACGACGACAAGCGATTTCCCGATGCTTTTGGCATCCCAGCCAAAACGATAAATGGCGTAGAGCGCCCAGATGGCGAAAATTTCATGCGAGACGTAGGCAAGAAATTGAATGGTAGCGAGTTTCCACAAATCCGGATGTGAGCGTAGTAGAACGAGCGAGCCGACTGGATTGGCCCGGCCTAACGAGAATTCCTTTCGCTTCTCGGGCGCGAGTGATTCCGGGACGAAGAGAAATCCGTAGAGCCAGTTGGTCAGACTGAAACCTGCCGCCACCCAAAATGCCAGCCGCGGATTTGTGTTTCCCACCAATCCACCGATCGCCGGTCCCAGCGTGAAACCGATACCAAACGCTGCACCGATCATGCCGAAAGCGCCGGCACGCTTTTCTTTGGGAGTTACGTCGGCGATGTAAGCGAAGGCAGTGGGAATGCTGGAAGCGGTAATCCCGGAGATGATGCGACCGAGAAACAACCACCCGATGGTTGGGGCGACTGCCATGACGATGTAGTCGAGACCGAGGCCAAGACTGGAAAGCAGAAGGACCGGCCGGCGGCCAAATCGATCGGACAAAACGCCGATCACCGGTGAAAAGAGAAACTGCATCGCGGCGAATACAGTCAGAAAAATGCCATTCCAATTCGCCGCGCGTGTCATGTCGTTGTTCAGGAAACTCAGGACCAGCTTCGGCAACACCGGAGCGATCAAACCGAGCGCGAGCATGTCGAGCATCACGGTGATGAAAATAAAAACGACTGCGGCCGGGCGTGACTTCATTGGATAGTGACCAGTGACATGTGATGAGTGACGAGTAAGAAGAGCAACAATTTTTTCTCTTGTCACCCGCCAGTTATCGCCCGTCACTTCTCTCGTGATACAACTGTCTTATCGCTCACTGAAAACGGAAGTTCGCGAGAGCAAAATCCATGGGCGCGGTTTATTTGCGAAAGCCGACATCGCCCAAGGCGAAATCGTCGTCGTGAAAGGCGGACACATTGTCGACCGTGAGACTTTGGGTCGCGAAATCACGCCGCACCTCGGGCCGGTCGAAATTCAGATCGACGACAATTTGTTCATTACGCCGGTGAATGCCGCCGAACGAGAACTGTCGATGTTGTATAGCAATCATTCCTGCGATCCGAACCTTGGTCTCCGCGGCGAGATCACGTTTGTCGCCATGCGTGAGATTCGCGCGGGCGAAGAACTGACCCACGATTGGGCGATGACCGATGACGATGATTACTCGGCCGAATGCAATTGCGGCGCCAACAGTTGCCGGAAAGTCCTGACGGGCAAGGATTGGCAGAAGCCGGAATTGCAAAGGAAATACGCCGGCTATTTCTCGGCTTATCTCGCACGCAAGATCTCGAAGCAGTCTTGACCGGTTCGGTGCGACGGCGTTATCAAGGTGACAACACCTCTGCCACCTATGAGCAAATCCTATTTTCCTGCGGACCGGGCCGGTCGCATCGACTGGTATAGCAATTTCGCCAAAGAGTTTCCGAGAGCCGGAAAGGATCTCGGATTCAGCGAAACCGAGATCACGAACGCGGTCAACGATTCGAACTACGCCGTGCACATTTTAACCACGCTCGGTCCCGACATCGATGCCGATCCCGGTCATGCCGCCAATGCGGTTCTGAGCGGACAATCTTCCGGCGATTATGTCGATCTTCCCGCGGGCGCGAGCGCGCCAACTCCGGTGCGGCCCGGAATTGACACCCGCCGGCAAGCGCGCGTGGAACGAATCAAAGCCCAGGCGAAATTCAGTGCCGACATCGGCCAGAAACTCAAAATAGACACCGGGAAATTCGAGGCCGCGAATTACAAGGCCGAGCTCGGTCGCGCGCGCCAGACCGGAAACTTTGTCACGATTCCGTTCCGCAAAGCCGGCGGCGGCGTTTCCGGGATCAATCTGTATCGCCAGGGCAAAGGCGACAAGTCTCCACAGAAAGTCGGGTTCTTTTTCCGCACGCCGGCGATCGACACCGCGCCCGGCAAAGGCGAACTCAAATACACCGCTCGTGCCGTGACGAATGGCAATGAAATCGGCCAGGCGAGCGACGCCGTGAGCGTGACAGCGAGTTGATAAGTTCGGCCACGATCCGCGGCTGATGCACAAAGTATCCCGAAGAGTTTTTCCGATCGGCGACAGGTGGAGTTCTGGCGAATACGAATCAAAATATGAAGACTTGCAATTTGAGCTGCCGCGACAAGGCCGCACGATTCTCGTCCGCAGTCAGAAGAGCGGGAAAGTCCTCCGCAAGTTCACCTGGAACGGCGAAAAGTTTGTCGAGCAGCGTGACGCTGCACCCAACTAACAGAATGAATTCGTGTCGCTATTCGGCGTTATTGTTTGCGTTCGGGTTGTTACTCGCAGGCTGCGGCGAACCGGAACGACCAAGGACCACCACAAACGTGACCGCGGCGCCGGTTGGTGCGTCATTCGATCAGATCGGGAAAGTGAGTTTGTATCCGGGCGAATCGTGCGCGTCGCAAATCATGTTCGTCTTTCACTCCGGAAGATCGAGATCGATCTCAATGGCCGCGCCGTTTCGCGTCTCAAGAATCCTAACGGACGCGGCGCACGATCACAAAACCGTGCACGTCTGGGGAAAATGGCGGCGCGGCAATACGGCGGGCTGCTCTTACGTAGAGGCCACGCAGGTCGAATCGCAGAAGTCGTTTTGGTGATTGAATCGCTGTAGATCAGCGAAACATTCAATACCGGTAATGTTCGGACTTGAACGGACCGTCCACCGGGATGCCGAGATAATCGGCTTGTGCTTTGCTGAGCTTGGTCAGTTTGACGCCGATCTTTTCGAGATGGAGGCGTGCAACTTCTTCATCCAGTTTCTTCGACAAAACGTAAACGCCGACTTTGTAGGTGTCGCGATTTTTCCAGAGATCCAATTGCGCGAGCACTTGGTTCGAGAACGAGTTCGACATGACGAAGCTCGGATGACCGGTCGCGTTGCCGAGGTTCACCAGCCGGCCCTCGGACAGTAGGAAAATTTCGTGGCCGTCCGGAAACGTGTACTTATCTACCTGCGGTTTGATATTGGTCCGCTTCACGCCTTTGCCCGTGTTTAAAGCGTCGACCTGAATTTCGTTGTCGAAGTGGCCGATGTTCGCGACGACGGCTTGATCTTTCATCCGCTGCATATGCTCGAACGTGATCACGTCGGTGTTGCCGGTTGCGCTGATGTAAATGTCGCCGCGGCCGAGCGTGTCTTCGATCGTAGCGACTTCGTAACCTTCCATCGCGGCCTGGAGCGCGTTGATCGGATCGATCTCGGTGATGACGACGCGCGCCCCCTGACCGCGGAGCGATTGGGCGCAGCCTTTGCCGACGTCGCCGTAACCGCAGACGACCGCGACTTTGCCGGCGACCATGACATCGAGCGCGCGATTCAACCCATCAATGAGCGAATGCCGACAGCCGTAGAGATTGTCGAACTTCGATTTGGTAACGGAATCGTTGACGTTGATCGCCGGAACGAGGAGCCGGTTTTCCTGATGCATTTTGTAAAGGCGATGCACGCCGGTGGTCGTTTCCTCCGAAACGCCGCGCCAATCTTTCGCAATTTCGTGCCAGCGATATGGGTTCTCGCGTTGGATTTCGAGCAGCAGATCTTTAATAACCTGCTCTTCCCTGTTCGCCGATTTGGTTTTTGCCCAATCGCTGCCCTCTTCGAGCTCATAACCTTTGTGGATCAGCAACGTCGCGTCACCGCCGTCGTCCACTATGAGCTGCGGACCTTTCCCGTCCGGATGCGAGATCGCCTGATAAGTCGACCACCAATATTCTTCGAGCGACTCGCCTTTCCACGCGAACACCGACACGCCGGCCTTCGCGATTGCCGCTGCGGCGTGATCTTGCGTTGAAAAAATATTACACGAGGCCCAGCGCACACTAGCGCCAAGATCGACCAGTGTTTCGATCAACACCGCCGTCTGAATCGTCATGTGGAGCGAACCGGTAATGCGGACACCAGCGAGCGGTTTTTGGGGTGCGTACTTTTCACGGATCGCCATCAATCCGGGCATTTCTTTTTCCGCGATCGAAATTTCCTTCCGGCCAAAGTCGGCCAGCGAGATGTCTTTAACTTTGAAATCCTGTTTCGTGTTTGTCTTCGTCCTGATCATAAATTTATTTCGCCGCCTTTTTCAGCGCGGCGGCCTTGTCAGTTTTTTCCCAAGTGATCTCTGGGTCATCGACTTTGCCGAAGTGACCGTAGTTCGTCGTCTTTGAGTAAATCGGGCGAAGCAGATCGAGCTGATCGATAATGTCGGCCGGTTTAAAGCTGAATGTCTGCAGCACCGCCTGCTCGATCGCTTCTTCCTCGACGCTGCCGGTGCAGAACGTGTCGACGTGAACGCTGAGCGGTTTGGGATGACCGATTGCGTAGGCGAATTGTACTTCGCATTTCTGGGCGAGTCCGGCCGCGACAACATTTTTCGCGACCCAACGTCCCATATAAGCCGCGCTGCGATCGACTTTGCTCGGATCTTTTCCGGAAAATGCGCCGCCGCCGTGGCGTCCCATGCCGCCGTAGCTATCGACAATAATCTTGCGGCCGGTCAGACCGGTGTCGCCTTGCGGTCCGCCAACCACGAAATTGCCGGTGGGATTGACGAGAAATTGCGTGCTCTCGCTTAACATTTCCTTCGGCAAAACTTTTTTGATCACTTCTTCGATCACGAAGCTCCGGATTTCGGAATGTTTGACGTCGCGGGAGTGTTGCGTTGAAACAACAACGCAGGAAATGCCGATCGGCCGGCCATTTTCGTAAATAACTGAGACCTGCGATTTCGCGTCCGGTCGGAGCCAGCCGACTTTTCCGCTCTTGCGAATGCGAGTGAGCTCGCGCCCGAGCCGATGGGCAAACATGATCGGAGCCGGCATCAGCTCCGGCGTTTCGTCGCAGGCGTAACCAAACATCAAACCCTGATCGCCCGCGCCCTGTTCGGCCGTGTCCTTGCCATCGGCTGCGCGTGCATCCACGCCTTGGGCGATGTCAGGCGATTGTTTGGTGATGATGTTCTGGATGTCGATCTTGTCCGCGTGAAAGACATCATCGTCGTTCACGTAACCGATCTCGCGCACGGTCTCACGGACGATTTTGTTGATTGGAAGAACCGCGCCGAGCGGTTTGTCCTCAGCCAGATTCGGAATCGTGATCTCCCCACCAACGACAACGATATTGCTCTTGGCGTAGGTCTCGCAGGCAACACGACTGCGTCGATCTTGTTTAATGCAGGCGTCGAGAACGGCATCCGAAATCGTGTCGCAAACTTTGTCGGGGTGACCTTCACCAACGGATTCGGAAGAAAAAACGTAGCGACGTGACATAACAGGAAGTGACGAGTGACTAGTGACGGGTGAGAAGAACAGTCAAGCTGCAAGCAACATATTGACCGATCATGATATGTAGATATATCGTCTCGGACCACGGATGACGTCAACCATTAATTTATTGCGGCTGCTGGCTGATCCGACCCGGCTGCGACTGCTGCTCTTGCTGGAAGAGGAAGAGCTTTCGGTGGCCGAGCTGCAGCAGATTCTTAACATGGGCCAATCGCGGATCTCCAGTCATCTCGCGCAATTGAAACGTGCCGGGGTGGTGGCAGGTCGGCGGGCGGGCAAGAATGTTTACTACGGCGCGACTAAAATCGCAGGACGCAATGGCGCGCGCGGCCGCGTCCAACAAGTGATCGAGACACTCGCGCGTGAAATTCCCGAGACCGGCCGCGATCGGACGGCGCTGAAACTCGCTTTGCGCAAGCGTCAGGACAAAGCGCGCGAATATTTCGATGAGCTGGCCGGGAAGTTCGGTCGCAGTTACGTCCCGGGACGATCGTGGAAAGCGCTTTCGCACGCGTTGATTTCGCTCGTTCCACGGCTGACGATTGTCGATCTTGGCGCCGGTGAAGGAACACTCTCCCAATTGCTGGCGAAGAGCGCGCGTAAAGTGATCGCGATCGACAACTCGCCCAAGATGGTCGAATTCGGGTCGAAGCTCGCCAAAAAACACGGCATCAAAAACCTCGAGTACCGGCTCGGCGATCTGGAAGATCCGCCGGTTGCAAAAGACAGTGTCGATCTCGTCCTTTTAAGTCAGGCTTTGCATCACGCGATCAAACCGGAGCGGGCGGTCCAGGCGGCCCACCGCATTTTAAAAAGGAACGGCCGGGTAGTCGTGCTCGACTTGTTGAGTCATCGCTTCGAAAAAGCGCGGGAACTTTATGCCGACCGCTGGCTCGGTTTCAGTGAGGTGCGGTTGCATGAACTTCTGGAAAAAGGCGGCTTTCGCGAGATCGAAGTGAGCGTGGTCTCGCGTGAAGAACAGAATCCGCAATTTCAGACGGTCTTCGCCACCGGTGTTAAGTGAACGGGGCGTTGAATTTGTCTGTCTAACCGTTGGCGTTGAACGATAATCGGGCGAATCTTGTTCCTATGACCGGCTTCTTCGAGGAAGTGAAGCGGCGAAAAGTTTACCGGGTCGCGGTTGCTTACGTCATCGCCGCCGGCGGCATCATTCAGCTCGCCTCCGCCGCCTTTCCGGCCTGGGAATTGCCAAACTGGTCGCTGCGTTTGGTCATCGTTTTGTTACTGATCGGTTTTCCGATTGCCCTGATTCTGGCTTGGGCATTCGACGTCACTTCTCAGGGCATTAAAGCAACGCCCGAAGTTGCAGCGCCGGGCTCGCATCTCCGCCGCAACATCATCATGCTAGTTGCCACCGGCATCATTATTTCCGCCGCCGCCGGTTTCTTTCTCCTGCCGCGCGCGGCCGCCCGCAAGATCGACAAATCGATCGCGGTGCTTCCGTTTGAAAATTTGAGCGACGATAAGGAGAACGCTTACTTCGCCGACGGAATTCAGGACGATGTTTTGACGAACTTGTCGAAGATCGGCGACTTGAAAGTAATTTCGCGCACATCGGTCATGCCGTACCGCGGCAAGACGCAAAATCTGCGCGAGATCGGGAAGACGCTTGGTGTTTCCACCATTCTGGAAGGCAGCGTGCGCCGTTCCGGCAATCGTGTCCGCGTTAATGTGCAGTTGATCGACGCAACCACGGACGAACATCTTTGGGCCAGCGATTACGATCGTGATTTAACCGACGTCTTTGCGATTCAAACCGATCTCGCTCAGAAAATCGCTAACGAACTGCAAGCGAAGCTTTCGCCGGTAGAAAAATCGCGAATGGAACGCAGGCCAACCGAGAACGGCGAGGCCTATCTCGCTTTTGTCCAGGCGCATAATCTCCAGAGCGCCGTTGAGGACCTCGGGAAACTTAAGCAAAGCGAGCAACTTTATGCGCGGGCCATCGAACTCGATCCGAAATTTGCGCTCGCTGTCGCGCGCTACTCGCAGTTGGAAAGTTGGATCGTGCACACTTTCGAGCGCACTACCGAGCGTCGACAAAAAGCGCGCGCGTTGGCGCAGCGGGCTTTGCAATTGCAGCCCGACCTGCCGGAGGCGCATCTCGCGATGGGATTTTCGTTGTATTACGGCGACAACGATTTCGAGGGCGCGCTCAAAGAGTTCGAAATCGCACAGCGTGATTTGCCTAACGAGGCCGAAGGTTATCTCGCCTTGGGGTCGATCCAGCGCCGCCTGGGAAAATGGCCGGAATCCAACGCCAGTCTGGAGAAAGCAGCCAGTCTCGATCCGAAAGACAGTTGGGTGCTTCAAAATCTCGCTCTCAGTTACCAAACGCTGCGCGATTTCGATGCTGCTAACAAAACGATCGACCGCGGGCTGAAAGTAAATCCAGACGGCTTTGGACTTTGGGAGATCAAATCCAAGCTGGCCATCGCCGAAAAAGGCGATCTGAGCGTTGCGGAGCGAGCGTTTCAAGCGGCGAAATCGATCCCGATGAATAATGAGGAGAAACTCATGATTGCCGGCGGACGCGTGGACGTTCTTCTTCTGGAACGGAAATACCAGGAAGCATTGCACGAAGCGGAAAACCTGTCGGATGGTCTCCTCGCCGGGATTCCGGCAGCCTTGTGCGGCAAATATTATCTCCTCGGCTTCGCGCGAAAAGCGCTCCACGACGAAGCCGGCGCGCGCGCCGCCTTACTGAAAGCAAAAGACCTTCTCGAAGGGCAACTGAAACAGAGTTCCGACTCGCCGGACCTGCGTATCCAGCTCGCGAAAGTTCTGGCTTATCTTGGAGAAAAAGATGCCGCTCTGACTGAAGCGCGGCGCGCCACCGAAATACTTCCGGAGACCAAAGACGCCTTTGGTGGTCCGGAAATCACGGAGGGCGTGGCCGAAGTTTGTGCCGTCGTGGGCGAAAACGCGCGGGCACTTGAACTTTTGGACGGTTTGCTAAGTCGGCCAAGTCCCGTGACTGTGGCCCTTCTCAAGTTGAGTCCAGCGTGGGACCCCCTTCGCAAAGATCCACGCTTCCAGGCTTTGATCGACAAGTACGGTGCGAAAGCTTAGCGCCGCGATTTTTTTTCTTCTTCTTTTTTCCACCGCCAAAGCGCAGTGGACGCAAATTTCGTCTCAATCCGAGCCATCGCCCGTGCGCGGACTCGAACATCGCTACATCGTGGTCGAAGATTCCGCGGCTGGCGATCGCGCTTCGCTCGAGCTCGCGGTTTTTTCGACGAAATCGTGTCGCCTTCGGGTAATCGATCAACCAAGCGAACCGCGTGTCGATTTGGAAGAAATCATGGGCCGCGGAAATTTTCTGGCCGCGGTCAATGGCGGTTATTTCAATCCGGATGACAAGCCGATCGGACTTCTGATTGTCGATGGAACGATGATCGCGCCACTGCAAAAAGCACGTTTGCTCAGCGGCGTGCTCAGCGCCTCAGCCAAGAAAGTGCAAATTTCGCGCGTCGCCGAATTTTCACTCGCGCAAAAACCGGACGCCGCAGTCGAGTCCGGTCCAATGGTTGTCGATCTTGGCAAATCCGTCCGCGGGTTGGAGGCAACCCGCGCCGCACGGCGCACATTTGCCGCCGTGGGAGCGGGGGACAAAGCGGCTTTGGGATTTTGTTCGGACGTGACCCTGGCGGACCTTTCGAACATCCTTGCGACCGTGTTAGCGCCCGACTTCAAGATTCAACGGGCGCTCAACCTCGATGGCGGTTCGTCCAGCGCCTTCTGGTTTAAGCGCGCGAACGGAAGCTCATTTTCCATCGCCGAAGAAAAACCGGTGCGCGACTTTGTGGCAATTGTGCCGCGGTAACGACCATGCGTACATTCGGTGGCTTCAAATCGGGCAGTGAATTCTTTTACGGCGAAGTCAGCGGCGAAGATGTCCATGTTCTGGCAAAGCCATTTTGGATCGACCTTCAACCAACAAGTGACGTCCGAAAGATCGCCCAGCTCGAGGTCCATCTTCCGGTCGCGCCGTCCAAGCTCCTCGCGGTCGGATTAAATTACGCCGATCACATTGCCGAAATGAAACGCACGCCGCTCGGAACCCCGTTGATTTGGTTCAAAGCGCCAAGCTCGCTCTTGCCGCACCACGGCAACGTCGAAATCGCGTTTCCGGAACATCAAACGGATTTTGAAACCGAACTCGGAATCGTGATTGGACGAACGGCCAAAAATGTCCGGGCCGAACGAGCCCTCGATTTTGTTTTCGGCTACACCACCGGTCTCGACATTAGCGACCGGGATTTACAGAAGTCGGAAAAACAATTCGGGCGCTGCAAATCGTTCGACACCTACACGCCGATCGGACCGTTTGTTTATGCCGATGTCGATGTTCGCGACCTGCCGCTGGAATTGCGGCAAAACGGCGAGGTGCGGCAGAAAGCCCGCACCAGTCAAATGATCTACTCCGTCGCTGAGATCGTTTCCTTTGCCAGCCAATCGCTGAGCTTGATGCCGGGCGACGTGATTTTGACCGGAACACCGTCGGGGGTCGGGCCGATTCGCGCCGGTGACGAATTGGAAGCGCAAATCGGAAACTGGTCGACGCTGCGGAATCCCGTGATCAACGCGAACTGATTGTTGATCTTATCCCTACATCCTAAGACAACGCCTGATGCGAAGTATAAGTGACGTTCGCCCAAGCGGAACGTCGCTGAAGAAAAGTGAAAACTTTTGTCTCGACTCGTGTCCAACCGTTTTGGAATAAAGGAGATGTGCCGAGCAGTTAATTCAACTCCGCCGAAATTATGAAAACATTGCTTACTCTCTGTCTCACCTTCATCGCGTTAAGCGCGTTTGCTCAGCCGCCACAACGGCCTGCCCAACAGCCGCCGCCACCGCCGAACGCACCGCCGGCTGCAGGTGCACCAGCTCAGCCCGGGGCCCCGGCACAGCAACCGCCTGGCGGACCAGCGCAACCAGGCGCACCGATGCCGGGGTCGCCCGCTCAACAACCACCTGCCGGTATGCCACCAGGGGCACCGGGAATGTCTCCGGCCGGTCCGGCGGGAGCAGCTGCTCCGGGCGCAACTATTACGGCGACATTGACTCCGGCAGCAACCGCGGCACCCACGCCGGAAGTGAGCGGTTGGAGTAGCAACTTCATCATCGACAATTTCCGCAAGGGCGGTCCCATCATGTGGCCAATCCTCCTTGTCTCGATCGTCGCTTTGACGGTGGTGATCGAACGAATTTTCTGGTGGGGCGGGCGTTGGTTCCGGCGCGACCCGAAGCGAATTGAAAAAGTCTTTACCGCGATTGAAGTGGGGGATGTCACGGAAGCGTCGCGGCTTTCACGCGATTCACGCGATCCAGTTCTGCGCATGATGTGGAACGGCTTGAACCATCAGCACGCGTCGTTGCAGGGCGCGCTCCAAGTTGCAGCCGGGATCGAGATCAAGCGCGCCGGCCGGTTCCTGGTGGTGATGGACACGTTGGTCACGCTGGCCCCGTTGCTCGGTTTGTTGGGAACGGTCACCGGATTGATCCGCTCCTTCAGATTCTTGGGGAATGAAGAGTTGGCTATTCAGGCTGTCACCGGCGGTATCGCGGAAGCGCTCATCGCCACTGCCTGCGGTCTGGGTATCGCCATCTTCTCGCTGATTCCGTTTAACTTTTTCACCTCGCGCGTGTCTAACTTAGAGTTCGAACTGCAAACCGCGGCCACGAACTTGGAAGTTATGTTGGAAGCCCAGAGTAAGGAACGCCCTGAGGTGACTATCGGTGGTCATACGCCGAGCTCGGCCAAGGGTTCCTCAATCTAGGAGTTGTTATGCGCGTTAGCTCGCCTGTCCCTAAGCACAAAGCGAGGATCGAGATCATCCCGTTGATCGACATCATGTTCTTTCTGCTGGCGAGCTTCATGATGGTGAGCTTGAGCCAGGTGCACATGAAGGGCATCAAGGTGAACCTGCCCACCGGGCAACGCGGCGAAACCCAGTCGAAAAAGGATTACATCAGCGTCTCCGTTGACGCCAATGGCAACCCTTATTTCGACAAGGAAGAGATGAATTACGACACGCTGACGGCAAGACTGAAGAAAGTGCATGATGAGAATCCCGAGGCGAAGGTGTTTGTTCGGGGCGACGCTGACACCGTCCATTTCAACATTATTCGCGTGCTCGACATCTTGAGATCGGTTGGCTTTTACAAAGTCGCCTTCGAAATCAAGAGCGAATCCGCTAGAGGGATTCCCGGACCTCGAGGATAACGGCAATGCCTGGACCGCTTCTCTATCGACCACCTCCCCGCTGGCAATTCTGGGCCGCTTTGGGTGGCGCAATAGCGATCCATCTGGCCTCGGTCGGTATCGCGGCAATTAAACACGAACCGCCCCCGGTCGATCTGACGAACATTCCAACGGCGACAGTCGAAGCGACTCTGCAACCGGAAGATCAGCCAACGCCGCCACCGGAAGACATTCCCATTCCCGAGCCGCCGCCTATTCCGGAAGTGGCGCCGGAGTTTCACGAAGAAAAACCGCCGCCACCTAAAAACGCGGCCAAGCCGGCCGGTCCAATTAAGGCGCCGCAAGCAGGCGTACCGGGAACGATGTCGATCACCGGTGCAAAGGCGGTGGCAATTTATGCACCGAAACCCGAATATCCATATGAAGCAAAGAGCCGTCATGTTACCGGCAGCGGCGTTGCCGTCTTGAGTGTTGACACGGCCAGCGGCACCGTCACAGACGCAACGATGGCGCAAAGCATCGGCAGTCCGATTCTGGATAACGCTACAACCTCCACATTCCGCCGCTGGCGATTTCAAGCGGGTAAGGTTGCGCCGAAAGTGAAAGTTCCAATCACCTACACTCTGACTGGAGCCTCCTACTAATTTTATGCGTCTTGCTTCGCCCATTCCTCACAAACGCGCTCGGATCGAGATCATTCCGTTGATCGACATCATGTTCTTTCTGCTGGCGAGCTTCATGATGGTGAGCTTGAGCCAGACGCACATGAAAGGTATCAAAGTCGCGTTGCCATCGGCAACCGCGGTACCGCCGAATACGGTGAAGGATTATGTGTCAATCCGGGTTGGAGCCGGCAACGCCGTGAGTTTCGATGGGCAATTAGTGAATGATGACGACGTGTTGCCGCGATTGTTCCGATTGCACGAAGCAAATCCTGGAATCAAAGTTTCAATTAGCGGCGAAGGTATGGCGCGTCATGGCGACGTCATTACCGTGCTCGATAAAGCCCGACGCGCCGGAATTGAGAAAGTCGGGTATCAAATTCGCGCGGCCCAAGGTGGGCCCGCTGCTGCTCCCGGCACTCCCGGGGCGCCGCCTCCTCCTCCCCCGCCGCACTAATCAATCTCGCGGAGCGCGTCTCGCAGGGTCGCGATTGCTTGTCCGCGGTGGCTGATTTTGTTTTTTGATTCAGGCGTCATCTCGGCAAAGGTCTGGTCGAATCCCTTTGGTTCAAAAATCGGATCGTAACCAAAACCACCGCTGCCACGCGGTGGCTCGACAATCTTTCCTTCCACAAGACCTTCAAATACGCCCAGCACCTTTCCGTCTTGCGCCAGCGCGATCACACATCGGAATCGCGCCGATCGTTTTTCGGTCGCGATGTTTTGTGCCCTAAGTTCATGAAGCAATTTACTGATGTTCTCTTTGCTGTTTGCGTTTTCGCCGGCATAGCGCGCAGAAAAAATTCCGGGCACGCCGCCAAGCGCATCGACCTCCAAGCCGGAATCGTCGGCGATGACGAGGTTCGGCAATTTTTTCGACGCGGCGATCGCTTTCAGAGTGGCGTTTTCTTCGAATGTTCGGCCAGTTTCTTCCGGGATCGCGATTTCCAGGAACGAGCTGAGATCGATCACGTCGAATGCTTGTCCGAGTAATTCGTGAAATTCGCGCGTTTTGTTCGGATTGCGGGTAGCCAAGAGCAAATCCATTTTCTTTTCCTGCTTTCCTGCTTTCCTAAGAGATATTCAATGAGCAGCGAGCGCCGCAAACCATATCCGTTCGACCAGATTGAGCCCAAGTGGCAGGCCATCTGGGATGAGCGCCAGATTTTTCACGCACCGAATCCGGGCGAGAAAAACTTCGATGCGGCCAAGCCGAAATTCTACGTGCTCGATATGTTTCCGTATCCGAGCGGCGCCGGTTTGCACGTCGGACATCCGGAAGGCTATACGGCCACCGACATCATCGCGCGTTACAAACGGATGCGCGGGTTCAATGTCCTCCATCCGATGGGCTGGGACGCGTTCGGGTTGCCGGCCGAGCAATACGCGATCAAGAGCGGCCAGCATCCGGCCGTCACCACCCGCGAGAACGTCTCTAAATTCAAATCGCAGCTGAAGCGGATCGGTTTCTCCTATGATTGGCACCGTGAAATCAACACCACCGATCCGCGTTACTTCAAATGGACGCAGTGGATCTTTCTCCAGATTTATAATTCGTGGCTCAATCCGAAAACGAACAAGGCCGAGCCGATCAAGACTTATCGCGGCAAGAATCCGGATGAAGTTCGCCTCGCTTACGTTGCCGATGTGCTGGTGAACTGGTGTCCTGAGCTTGGCACCGTTTTGGCGAACGAAGAAGTGGTTGATGGCAAAAGCGAAGTCGGCGGATTTCCAGTCGTCAGGCGGCCGATGCGGCAGTGGATGTTGCGCATTACCGCTTACGCGGAGCGATTGATTGATGAACTTGAAGGCCTCGATTGGCCGCAAGGAATCAAGTTGCTCCAGCGAAATTGGATCGGCCGAAGCGAAGGCGCGGAAGTCGATTTTAAGATCGACGACAAAAAAATCCGGATATTCACCACGCGACCGGACACGCTTTACGGCGCCACCTACATGGTGCTCGCGCCGGAACATTCGCTGGTCGATTTGATCGTGACCGAAGAGCAATGGCCGGCCGTCCGCGATTATCGAGAAAAGACTGCCCGCAAAAGTGATCTTGAACGGACTGAGCTGGCGAAGGAAAAAACCGGCGTTTTTACCGGCGCTTACGCAATCAATCCGGTCAACGACGAGAAAATTCCAATTTGGATCGCCGATTACGTTCTGCTCGGCTATGGCACCGGCGCGATCATGGCCGTGCCGGCGCACGACGAGCGCGACCTTGAGTTCGCCCGCAAATTCAATTTGCCGATTCGCCAGGTTGTTCAGCCGCCGGGAGATGAAGAACCGATCGGTTTCGTCGGCGATGGTGTCGCGATCAATTCCCCGATCATCGACGGCCTCCCGTCCCGCGAAGCGATCCGCAAAATCACCGCTTGGCTGGAAGAACGCGGGCTCGGCAAGCGCGCGATCAACTACAAACTGCGCGACTGGCTTTTCTCACGGCAACGCTATTGGGGCGAGCCGTTCCCGATCGTTTGGGAGGACGGAAAGCATCGCGCGCTTGATGAAAGCGAGCTGCCGGTGGTGCCGCCGCCGTTGGAAGATTACAAACCGACCGGCACCGGGGAGCCGCCACTGGCAAAAGCGAAGGATTGGATTCGTTACTCAAAGAAAGCCGTGCGCGAAACGAACGTGATGCCGCAATGGGCCGGCTCGTGTTGGTATTACCTGCGCTTTTGCGACTCGCACAATGACAAACGGTTCGTCAGCGAGAAGGCCGAGAAATATTGGATGGGCGGCGGCAAACCGGGCGGTGTCGATCTTTACGTGGGCGGAACCGAACATGCCGTGCTGCATCTGCTCTACGCGCGTTTCTGGCACAAAGTGCTCTTCGATCTTGGCTACGTTTCGAAACCGGAGCCGTTTCAGCGCTTGGTCAATCAGGGAATCATTCTCGGCGAAGACAATCAGAAAATGTCGAAGTCGCGCGGCAACATCGTCAACCCGGATGATGTGATCGAGCAATACGGCGCGGACGCGTTTCGGTGCTACGAAATGTTCATGGGTCCGCTCGAGCAGATGAAACCCTGGAGCATGCGCGGCGTGGAAGGAATCGCACGGTTCCTTGCCCGTGTCTGGCGGCTGATGATGTCGGAGAATCAGGCGGGCCAATGGGAATTATCGCCCGCTGTGCAAGAGGTCGATCTTACCAACCCGCAGCGGAAAATCCTGCACGCGACGACCAAGAAGGTGACCGACGACATCGAGTCTTTCTCATTTAACACAGCTATCTCGCAGATGATGATTTTCGTGAACGCGTTTACCACCGCCCAAACGATACCGATCTCGGCAATGCAACCTTTTCTGGTCCTGCTTAATCCTTTCGCGCCCCATTTGAGTTCCGAGCTCTGGGAAAAGTTGAAGTTGCCTGGTCAAATCACGGAACAGCCATGGCCGGGTTTCGACGAAAGATTCCTAGTCGAAGACGAAGTCGAAATCGTGATTCAGATGAATGGGAAAGTACGAGACCGAATGAAGATGTCGATCCAGGCGAGCGAAGAGGAAATCAAGAACGCCGCGCTCGCCCTCCCAAAAATTCAGGAGCTCACTTCGGATAAGCAAATTCGTAAAGTCGTCGTGATTCCGAAGAAGCTGGTAAACATCGTCCTATGAAAAAAGCTTGGAAAGAATTCAAAGAGTTCGCGATCAAAGGAAACGCGGTTGATCTCGCGGTCGGCGTGATCATCGGCGCTGCCTTCGGCGGGATCATCAATTCGCTGGTTAAAGACGTCATCATGCCGCCGGTCAGTTTGCTCATGGGTGGCCTCGATTTTTCAAACAAGTTCCTCGTGCTGCGCGCGGCGAAAGACGGCTCAATTGCGTTTAACACGCCGGCGGACGCGGCCAAAGCGGGAGCTGTTACCTGGAACTACGGCAATTTTATCACGTTGATCATCAATTTTCTGATTGTCGCGGGTGCAGTTTTCCTCCTTATCCGGGCCATGAATCGCTTGAAGCAACCCAAACACGCCGAACCGGTGACAAAGGACTGCCCCGCTTGTGCGATGACGATCCCGGTAAAGGCAAGTCGTTGTCCGCATTGCACGACAGAATTCTCCCGACAATCGGCCGTCTAAACTGGCCCGCAGCCTGCTGCCAAAACTGGGGTGAAAGGACGCCCCGGATATTTTCCTTCTGGCAAATAATTACTTGCCCGGCAGAAGTTCGATGGTATCTGAGGCCGCGGTGTTGCAAATGTCTAGAAGCCTTAACCTTACAATAGTTGTTGCTATTGGTTGTGTCCTGGTCGGTTGCGCAGAACAGTCGGTTGTGCAGAAACCGCTGGCTGCGGTCGAAGCCGCGAACTCGCACCTTGGTCGCATGCCCAATGTCCGCACCACCGCTTACACGCGGATCGAAAAAGGCGGACGTCGAAACGCGCTCGGCAAATATTTATCCGGCCGTCACGTTATAAGCGCGGCCTCGGATTGGTCGCGTTTCCCGCTCGGGACTCGCTTTCGAATCTGTAGTACGCGGGAGGAATTTATCATCGACGATTACGGGACGGCGCTTGTCGGCACCAGTACGATCGATCTTTATAAGCCGACGAAGCTGGAGATGAAACGTTGGGGGGTGCGCAACGTCGACATCGACATTCTGCAATGGGGTTCCGAGGAGCAGAGCCTCAAAGTGCTCGGCCCACGCGCAAAACATCAAACCCCTCGACGCATGATCGCCGCGCTCCAGAAAAAGAGCCTCGTTCCTGCTTCGAAGGTGGCCAGCGCTTCTAAGGAAGCTTCGGCTCGGCCGTCATCCAGTCGCACTTTGGATTGATTAACGGCCCAGGCCGCCGATTTTCCCGAGAATGAAAATTCTCGTTGTCGGCGGCGCCGGTTATATCGGGAGCGTTTGCGCCGAGCTATTGCTCGATCAAGGCCACGGCGTCACGATTTTCGATAACCTGAGCGAAGGTCATCGTCGCGCGCTCGATCCGCGAGCTGAATTCGTCGAAGGCGATTTGATAGATCGGCAATTGATCGAGAAGATACTGGCGAAGCAACAGCCGGATGCGGTCATGCACTTCGCGGCCAACGCCCTCGTTGGCGAATCGATGCAGAATCCGTCGAAATATTTTCGCAACAACATCGCCAACGGCCTCAATCTGCTCGACGCGGTGATCTCCGCAGGTGTTGAGAAGATCATTTTCTCTTCCACTTGCGCGATCTTCGGTCCGCCCGAGCGCGTGCCGATTGATGAAACGATGACACCCCGGCCGATCAATCCCTACGGCGAATCAAAATTGGCCTTCGAAAAAATTCTCCGCTGGTATGGCGAAATCCACGGATTGAAATTCGTTTCCCTTCGCTACTTCAATGCGGCGGGCGCTTCGGCGAAATTTGGAGAAGACCATCGCGTCGAAACGCATTTGATCCCGAATGTTCTGAAGGTCGCGCTCGGACAGAAACCAACCGTCGAGATTTTCGGGACCGATTATGAGACACCGGATGGGACCTGCATCCGTGATTACATTCACATTGTCGATCTTGCCCGCGCTCACATCCTCGCGCTCAACGCAACTAAGGGTGATTTTTACAATCTCGGCACCGGTGGCGGTGCGAGTGTCCGAGACGTAATCGATTCCTGTCGCAAAATTACCGGACGTAACATCGACATCGTGGAAAAACCACGCCGTCCAGGTGATCCGCCGCGCTTAATCGCGTCTTCGGCAAAAATTAAGAGAGAGCTCGGCTGGCAGCCGCAGTTTCAATCCCTCGACGCCATCATCGAGAGCGCATGGAAATGGCACCAAAAATTTCCGCGCGGCTATGAAGATTAGAAAAAACGCCCGCGAATTTCTTCGCGAGCGCTTTTGAATCCTAATTAACTACTAACCGCTTCGGTTACGGTTTTTGCGTGGTCGTTGTGGTCGTTGTTTCTTTCTCGGTCACGGTAGGCTTGCTCAGCACGATTTTGCGGACAACCATGCGTTCGCCGTCCCGCGTATAATAGACCGTTGCGGGCAGATCTGGACGCACCGCTGACCAGGTGACCGTATGGCCTTCCGGATCAAGAATCGTCGTGTCCTTACTGTAGTAATAACGCACCGGTGCCGCGTCCGTGCTGGTGCGGAACGTGATGTAATCCGTTCCCGGCGTGTAGGTGCTGATTGTTCCTGTGCTGGTGGCGGTACTCGTCTCTGTAGTGGTCGTTCCGGCCGCAGCATCTTTCGTTGTGACTGTGGTCGAGGTTTGAGCCATCGCTGTTACGACGCCCAGACTGCAGGCCACCGCCAATATTTTCGCTAATGTAGTTTGTTTCATAGTTGTCCTCTGCTTTGGTTAACCAAATGCTCGTTGTTGTAGATGGGTTGGACTTCTCGGAGCGGCCGTTTATTCGACCGCAATCTTGTTTCGCGCTCTGCCGCACGATCGGTCTTTGAAAATTATGCAAGCGCTTCCCGGATTTCGTGATTTCCTACCCGACCACTGCGCTGCCCGGAATTACATCTTTGCGCGCTGGCGTGAGGTCGCGCGCCGCTACGGTTTCGTCGAATGGGACGGTCCAGTGCTCGAGCCGACTGATCTTTACCGCAAGAAAAGCGGCGCGGAAATTGTCGATCAACTTTTCAATTTCACCGACAAAGGCGATCGCGAAGTATCGATGCGGCCAGAGCTGACACCAACGCTGGCGCGCGTCGTCGCCGCGCACGAGCGCGCATTTAAGAAACCGCTCAAGTGGTTCTCCATCGGCCAGTTCTTTCGTTACGAAAAACAACAGCGCGGCCGGTTGCGCGAACATTACCAACTGAACTGCGACATCATCGGCGAAAGCGATTTCGCCGCCGACATCGAACTGATTGCGCTCTGCATCGACATCTTGCGCGCCTTCGAGCTCACGGAAAAAGATTTCGTTGTTCGCATCAGCGACCGGGAGTTCTGGACCGATTTTTTGCGGCAACAAGAACTTCCGACCGAAAAATGGGAAGACGTTTTGCAGACGATCGACAAATCAGGTCGCGAACCGCGCGAGAAAACAGAGGAGAAACTTGGCAAGTTGGCCGAGCCAGTCTTCTCGATCTTCGACAAAGGTGGTCGGAGCGGAAAACTCGACCGGCTCGTGGATGGACTTGGCGCGCGGGGACTCGCCGGCTTTGTCGATGTCGATGTTCGGATTGTGCGCGGTCTGGCTTATTACACCGGCACCGTTTTCGAAGTCTTCGATCGCGCAGGAAAACTGCGAGCGATTGCTGGCGGCGGCCGCTACGACAATTTGATTAATCAGCTCAGCGACGGCGCTGTCTCGATGCCGGCGCTCGGTTTCGCCATGGGCGACGTGGTGCTGGGCGAATTGTTACGTGATCGGGCCGCGGCCCGTGAGAAATTGGAAGCGGTCGTCAAAGAGCAAAACAAGATCGACATCTATGTTGTCATTGCCAAGGAGCAACGACGACCCGACGCGCTCGAGCAAATTCAGGAGCTGCGCGATCGCGGTTACCGCGTCGATTACCCGCTCACAGCCGACAAGGTGCCTAAACAATTCCAAACCGCGGAAAACGTCGGCGCGCGGATCACACTTCTCTACGGCGATGAATGGCCGCAGGTGAAAGTGAAAAATCTTGCCACCCGCGAGGAATCGTTGATCGCCGGCGACGCGCTGCTGGACAGTGTCGCAAAATTCTTCAACCTCTCCGGTTCCGTTTGACCATGTACCGAACGCACAACTGCAATTCACTTCGCAAGAGCGACATCGGCAAGGACGCTACCCTTGCGGGATGGGTCCACGTTTCCCGCGATCATGGCGGCGTCATATTTGTCGACCTGCGCGACCGCGAAGGGATCACTCAGGTTGTTTTTCGACCGGAAGAGAACGCGCAGCTTGCAAAGGAAGCGCACGGTTTGCGGAGCGAAGATGTGATTCAAGTTTCGGGGAAAGTCGCGGCGCGCGTGCCGGGGACCGAAAACTCAAAACTCGCCACTGGCGAGATCGAATTAATTCCAAGTCAGTTGCGAATTCTCAATCGCGCGGACGATTTGCCGTTTCCGATCGATGCCGAGATCCACAACGAAGATCTCCGGCTGACCTATCGTTATTACGATCTGCGCCGGCCGGAGCTCTCGCGCAATCTGCGCGTGCGTCATCGCGCCGCCAAGGCGACGCGCGATTATCTCGATTCGCAGGGCTACATCGAAATCGAAACGCCGATTTTGTCGAAGAGCACGCCGGAAGGCGCGCGTGATTTCTTGGTGCCGAGCCGATTGGTGCCAGGAAAGTTTTACGCACTACCGCAGGCGCCGCAGCAGTACAAACAGTTGCTCCAGGTCGCCGGCGTCGAAAAATATTTTCAAATCGCGAAATGTTTTCGTGACGAAGATCTGCGCGCCGATCGGCAGCCGGAGTTTACACAGATCGACATCGAAGCTTCGTTCGTAACGCCGGACGATATTTTCGCGCTGACCGAAGGAATGCTCGCGGCGATTTTCAAAGCTGCCCGCAACATCGACATCAAAACGCCGTTTGATCGGCTGACGTATCGCGAAGCCGTTGGTCGATTCGGCAGCGACAAACCTGATCGCCGTTTCGGCGTTGAACTCGTGGACGTGAGCGACGATTTCCGTGCAAGCGGTTTCAAAGTTTTTCGCGGTGCGCTCGATGCTGGCGGGGTGGTCAAGGCGATCAACGCGAAAGGTTTTGCAGGAATCACGACCGGACAGATCGAAGAGCTGACGGAAACCGCGAAAGTTTTCGGCGGAAAAGGGCTCGCATTCATCAAGGTCGAGAATGGCGAATGGAAATCGCCGATCGTGAAATTCTTTAACGACGCTGAGAAAGCTGCGCTGAAGTCGAAATTAAAAATCGAGGAAGGCGATTTGATTTTGTTCGGCGCCGATAAATGGGAGATCGCCTGCGAAGTGCTTGGGCGGATCCGGTTACGCGTTGCGGAGATCCAGGACTTGCTTAGCACCTCTGTTAAAGGCCAGTCCGGTCCGCCAGATGGACGGACTCGTCCCGCGGCGAGCTCGGACATCTGGGACTTCCTCTGGGTAACGGATTTTCCGCTGATGCAATGGAGCGCGGAAGAAAATAAATGGAATGCGGTGCATCATCCGTTCACCCGACCCAAATCTGAGGACCTTTCGCTCCTGGACGATAGGAACAAATTTTCCGAGATCCGTGCGGAAGCTTACGACGTTGTTCTCAACGGCGTTGAGATCGGCGGCGGCAGCATGCGAATCCATGAGCCGCAGTTGCAGGAAAAAATGTTCGAGGCGCTCGGCGTCGGCGCGCAAGATCGACAATCAATGTTTGGTCATTTGCTCCGCGCGTTGCGTCTAGGCGCGCCGCCGCACGGCGGGATCGCGCTCGGCCTCGATCGGCTGGTCATGCTTCTTTGCGGCGCGGAATCAATTCGCGATGTGATGGCGTTCCCGAAAAACAACCGCGGGATGGATCTGATGACTCAATCGCCGGCCGACGTCGATCCGCCCCAGCTGCGCGATCTCGCGATCAAGCTGGCGGGTGATGCTCGCGGCCAGTCCGGAAAAGAATCGCCACCGAAAAAGTGACGATTGTTCCGAAGCAAATCCACCAGGGAAATTCCATGGTTGGAAGCCAGGCGGGCTTGACGTAAGCAACCTTGCCGAACAATCGCGCGACCGTATTCAGCAGATCACTTAGGATCGTGACGACGACAAAGCCGATAATCATGGCGATGATGTTGCCGTGATTATTGCCGCGCGTTTTCGTAAGCATGCCGGCGAGGAAAATGCCGAGCACGGAGCCGTAGGTGTAGCCATAAATTCCGATCACGATCGGGATGATGCGCACATTCGGGAGCGCGATGATAAAATAAGAAGTGGCCGACGCGACGATGATCATGAGAACGGAAAAACCGACCGTGGCCCAGCGCACGGTGCGCAAACTCTGTTCGCCGGTCGCGCCGGGATTGATGTAAGGCTCATACCAATCGCGGGTGAAACTGGTGGCCAGCGCATTGATCGCGGTGCTAAGCGAGCCCATGGCAGTGGCGAAAATTCCTGCGATCAACAAACCGCGCAGGCCGATTGGCATTTCGTAGAGAATGAAATGGCAAAACATATCGTTCGGCGATTTCGGAAGGTTCGGATCGAAATGTGTCTGGTAATAAACCCAGAGGAGCAGGCCGATGCTCAAAAATGTGAGCGCGATCGGAATGTCAGCGATTCCGGAAAGAATGAGCGAACGCCGGCTGCGCCGAATATCCACCGCCGTCAACATTCGCTGCACCATGTCCTGGTCGGTTCCGTGCGTAGCCATGGTAATGAATGTCGAACCAATGAGCCCGGCAAAAATCGTGTACTCGATTTCGAACATCCCTTTCCATTTGTCCCAACCGCTCTTGGCGGGATCGAGCCCGGTCGTGATGATATCGGACAAATGAAATCCGCCGTGGAGCTCGGCGATTTTGTGCCAGCCTCCGGGAATCGCGCTATAAAGCAGACCGAGCGCAACCAGTGCGCTGCCCATCATGATGGACGCCTGAATGAAATCCGTCCAGACGACTGCCTTGATTCCGCCGATGGTGGTGTAGATGGCAGTCAAAATGACGATCACAACCGTCGCGCCGATGTAAATAAGGAGAGTTTCCGTTTGTCCGGGCCGCGTGCCGCGAATCATTTCGTAAGCGAGCACGAGCGCAATCGCGGCGACGTAAAGCCGTGCGCCCGAAGCGAGCACACGCGTGAACATGAAAACGGCGGAGGCGGCGTTTTTTGATCCGACCCCAAACCGCGCGGTCAGATATTCGTAGATTGAGAAAACTTTGTAATCGTAGTAGGGCTTGATGAAAATGTAGCTGACGAGAATGCGCGCCAGGATCGTGCCGAAGGCCAGCTGGATGTAGGTGTAATTCCGCAGCGCAAAACCTTCGCCGGGCGTTCCAAAAAAAGTGCCGGCGCTCGTTTCGGCGGCGATGATTGAGGCGAGGACTGCCCACCAGGGAATTTGCCGGCGACCGAGAGCGAAGTCTTCCAGGTCACGCTCCTTGCGGCCCATGCGCAGGCCGATGAAAATGATAACGAAGAAATAAAGCAGCAGAACCGCACTATCGATGGCGAGCCGTCCATCCATGTCGATCTTAGGTGACAGAATTTCGGCCCAGCGCAAGATTTCCTGCGTGCAGCTCGCAAAAATTCCCGCGCCGGATTTCGATCTGGCAATGACGCTCGGTTCCGGCCAGCTCTTCCATTGGGAGAAACTCGGCAACGGTTTCATTGGCGCGATCGGAGATCGACCGGTCTATGTCGAGCAACATGGAGATTCGTTATTGACGAGCTGCCAAGATGAAAAACTGATCCGCAATTATTTCGCGCTCGATCATCCGCTGGCCGAAATTTGTGCGTCCTTCCCAGTCGATCCAGTGATGGGCGCGGCGAAAGAATTTTGCCGCGGATTACGAATCGTTCGCCAACCAAAATGGGAATGTCTCGCCACGTTCATTTGCTCATCGATGAAACAAGTCGCCCATATCCGGCAGATCTCCCGAAGCTTGCGCGAGCAGTTTGGCGAGCAACGGAAGATTGATAAGTATGTTGTGCACGTATTTCCCAGCGCCAAGCGGGTTGCACAAAGCTCGGAGAAAGAATTGCGAAAATGTGCGCTTGGTTATCGCGCGAAGAATTTGCTGGCAAGCGCGCGCCTCATCGCGAGTGGAGATGTCGATCTTGAGAAGCTGGCTGCGCTGACCGATCTCGATCTTCGGGCGCGGTTGTGCGAGCTGCCCGGCGTAGGCGCGAAGGTTGCTAATTGTGTGATGCTCTTTGCCTACGAGCGGTTACGCGCGTTCCCGATCGACGTCTGGATCGAGCGGGTTTTGCGCGAAAATTATTTTCCGCGGGCGCGAAGATTGAACGCCGCCTGGCTCCAGGCGTTCACAGAGGGATACTTTGGCGACCATGGCGGTTACGCACAGCAATATTTGTTTCATCATGCGAGGAAAACCGCCAGACGAAGCCGCACAATCGGCTCGACTCAGTCGAAACGGCGTCGTTTGTCACAATCCCGCGTGTAAGATAATGTTTTGGTTCTGAATTCAATGACCACGGCGGAGTTCATCATTGGCCATTCGGCGGACGATGCGGCCGAAAGAAAGAAGGAGGCGCGCAAGATTCTTTGGGCGCTTCTGGCGGCGCTCGGTATTCATTTGCTCATCGGCTATTCGCTCGCGGTTTTTGGAGGGTTACTTTATTCGCCATTTTCGGTGATCGAAGAAGACAAACCGGTCGAGCTGACGTTTGTCGATCTGGCGACGCCTGCGCCTGCCAAAAACAGCACGTTCATCGAGAACGACGAATCGAAGCAAACGGCCGAGCCAAAGGAGAAAACCTTCGAGTCAAACGCAAACTCAATCGCCGCGAGCGAACTTCCTGCGTCCGGCGCCGCGCCGCTGCCAAGCCAAGAAGGGAAAGATCGACCCGGGATTGATTTTAAGACCCGAGATTACGTGCCACCTGTCCAAGGGGTGCAACCGCAGCCGAGCGTAGCGGAGCAATCCGCGACGCCGCAACCGAGCGCGCAACCGACACCCGTTTCGAAATCGGAAGAGTTCGCAATGTTAACTTCGACTCCGACGCCGCCGCCTCAAGCGCAGCCTTCCAGTTCGACGAAACATCGTCCAGATTACCAACGGGCTCTAACGAAAGTGCGAATTTCTGGGAATGTCGCCAATCCGGGAAGCTCGTCGGTTAACGCCAGTGCAACAGCGCTCGGACGATATACGAAATTGGTTTGGAATTTGATTGTAATGCGAGCGAGTACTTATTTTGACAG
>Ga0209801_1000342_pt1 | contig 32105 bp, 28 predicted proteins | sample GraSoiAngelo_127_FD_185884 | JGI IMG/M metagenome (GOLD analysis project Ga0209801, IMG submission 185884) | Grasslands soil microbial communities from the Angelo Coastal Reserve, California, USA - 14_0927_09_40cm (SPAdes) (version 2) | ecosystem: Environmental > Terrestrial > Soil > Grasslands ... | reverse complement strand
GGGTAGCGATGTCCCCAACGTCGATTGCCGCCACGGCATCGCGAAAGGCGGCGTCCTGCACCGCTGCATTGTCCATATCTGTGATCCTCTATGCCCTAGGCGAGAGTCGGTGTGCCGCCTAACTAAATAATGGGTTGCGAGTCGTCGGTTCGACAGCTATCCGAACCCGCAATCTAAGGTCGTCGTCAGACGCTGGCCTCCCCCATGCAACTCCATGCCCAGTCCGGCGGTCGCCGCCTAACCCCCCTGCGTCGGCTTCGCACAAACGTTGCGTGGCTTGCAACCTAAGACGCCCGCAGCCTAAGACGCGCAAAGCGACGTACCTAGGGTTCGTAACGGCCTGGATGGGTCCTAGGAAAGCATATCCGCTGGGCTCCGCACCCCCAATCCGCCTCGGTTCAGCACGTGAGTGTAGATCATGGTGGTCCGCACGTCCCGATGCCCGAGCAGCTCCTGTACCGTCCGGATGTCGTAACCAGCTTCTAGAAGATGGGTCGCGAACGAGTGGCGCAAAGTATGGCACGTGGCGCGCTTGGCGATGCCGGCTCGACGTACGGCGTCCTTCACAGCTCGCTGGATGGCGGACGCGTGAACGTGATGGCGCCGCCGCTCGGCGCTGGCCTCATGGGTGTAGGCCCGCGCCGCAGGAAACACCCATTGCCACGCCCACTCGGCGGCCGCACTGGGCGCCTTTCGCTCGAACGCGTCCGGCAACTCGACCCGCCCGGCCCCGGCGGCGACCTCGCGCGCGTGGCGCGCTCGGCCGCGCGCTAGGTGCTCGGCGAGCCCGGGCCGCACCGCCACCGGCAACGGCGTCACCCGATCCACCCCGCCCTTCCCCCACCGCACGCGAATCTCGCCACGCCCGAAATCGACGTCCTTGACGCGTAGCTGCAGACACTCGAGCAGTCGCAACCCCGATCCATACAGCAACAATGCTACGAGCTGCGGCACGCCGCGCAGCTCGCGCAACACGGTACGGACCTCGTCCCGCGTGAGCACGACCGGGAGGCGATGGCCCTCCTTGGCATGGACGACACCGTCCGGCGCGACGGCGAGCGGCCGACCTAACACAGCCTCGTACAAGAACAGCAACGCCGCGGCGGCCTGGTTCTGCGTGGACGCGCTGACCCGCCCGCGCTCGGCGAGATGGGTGAGAAACGCCTGCACTTCGGTCGCGCCCATTGTCGCCGGATGCCGGCGATCGTGAAACTCGACGTACCGCCGCACCCAGGCGACATATGCCTGCTCGGTCCGAGGACTGTAATGACGCGCCCGCACCGCGGCGCGCAGCCGACCGAGGAGAGTGCGCGGCCCTGGAGCTGGCGATGGGACAGGCACGGGAGAGTCTGGCATCCCTCACCCTACGGGGAACGACCCGGTTGGCAAGGACAAAAAAATGCGACGGCTTGACCTCAGAAATCGAGTGTGAGATCGGTCGACGGCGCCGCCGCCGGGCGAACCCGCAGCTGCGCCAGCGCATCGAGCCGGACGTCCGCGCCCGTCAGCGCCGCCTTCGGGTACGTGGTGAGCAGCGCGATCACCCGCATCCCCGCAGCCTTCCCCGCGGCAACACCGGGCGGTGAATCCTCCACGACGACACAGTCAGAGGGCGCCACCCCCAGGCGACCGGCGGCCATCAGGTACCCCTCCGGATACGGCTTGCCCTGCTTCACGTCGCCCGCTGTGACGAACACGTCTGGAATCGGCAGCCCGGCGGTGCGCAGACGGAGCGTCGCGACGGCGCGACTCCCCGACGTGACGATGGCGCGTTGCGCCTCGCTCAGCTGCCGCAACAGCGCCGCCGCGCCGGGCGTAGCCCGCAGCCCCCGGGTCTCGACCTCCTCCATGGCGTCCAACACTGCCGCCTCGACGCTCGCGTCGAGCTGGGGAGCCACTAGCCGCAACGTCTCAGCGATACGCCGACCGTGCGCCACCCGTAGGAAGTCCGCGGGATCGAGCCCGCGCTCTGCCGCCCACGCATGCCAGATGAGCTCGATGCACTCGCGCGAGTCGACAAGTACGCCATCCAGATCGAACAGGATGGCGCGACACTGCAGGGTAGGAATGGACTGAATCTCCTCGACAGCACCCCGGTCTCCAACCGGCCTTTCACGGGCCTTTCACACCGGCCTTAAACCGGTCTGTACTCCCCCCACACCCCGCGCAACACATCCGAGATCTCGCCGACAGTCCCCCGCGCCCGCACGGCGTCGATGATCGGCTCCATCAGCGGCGCTGTCCCATCCCGGGCCGCGGCTTCGAGGGTTTTCAGCGCACGCGTCACCCTTCCCCCGCCCGTCAGGGCGTCCTTTAGGGCTTCCCGCTTCCCCCGCAGTTCCCCTAGGCGTTTCCTCTGCGCCTTCGCCAGCCTCGAGTAATCAGGCGCCGGCACCGACGGGATGCCCTGGTCGTCGGCGTACTCGTTCACACCCACGACGACCGACTCGCCCGCCTCGATGGCGCGCTGCTGTGCGTAGGCGCTCTGCGCGATGGCCTGCTGGAAGAAGCCGCGCTCGATGGCGCGCGCGGCACCACCCATCCCCTCGACTTCGCTGACCAACGCCCGCGCCTCGCGCTCGATCCGCTCGGTCAACGCCTCGACATACCAGCTCCCCGCGGTGGGATCGACGACGTCGGGCACGCCGGTCTCGTGGGCGAGAATCTGCTGGGTGCGCAGCGCCAGCGTGGCGCTCTGTTCCGTGGGCAACGCCAACGCCTCGTCGAATGCGTTGGTGTGCAGCGACTGCGTGCCGCCCAGCACCGCCGCCAACGCCTGGATCGCCACCCGCACGACGTTGTTCTGCGGCTGCTGCGCCGTGAGCGTGGAGCCCCCGGTCTGGGTGTGAAACCGCAGCCGGCACGCCGCATCGGTGGCGCCGAACCTTTCCTTCAACAGGCGCGCCCACAGCCGCCGCGCCGCACGAAATTTAGCCACTTCTTCAAACAGATCGGTGAAGGCCGCGAAGAAAAACGACAGCCGCGGCGCCAGTTCGTTGACGTCGAGCCCTCGGGCGACGGCCCGCCGCACGTACTCGAGCGCGTCGGCGAACGTGAACGCCACCTCCTGCACCGCGGTCGCCCCGGCCTCGCGCATGTGATAACCCGAGATCGAGATGGGGTTGAAGCTCATCCCCTCGGCGTGGACGAAGCGGCACACGTCGATCGCCAGCCGCAACGACGGCTCGATCGGATAGATGTACGTGCCGCGCGCGATGAACTCCTTCAGGATGTCGTTCTGCACCGTCCCCTGAAGCTTGGCGCGCGGCACCTCCTGCTCCTCCCCCACGACGACGTACATCGCGAGCAGTATCGGCGCGGTGGCGTTGATGGTCATCGAGGTGGACACCCGGTCGAGCGGGATGTCATGGAACAACCGCTCCAGATCGTCCACCGTGTCGATCGCGACCCCGGCACGCCCCACCTCACCCTCGGCCATAGGATGATCCGAGTCGTAACCCATCTGCGTGGGCAGATCGAACGCGACCGACAACCCGGTCTGGCCTGCGGCGAGCAGATGGCGGAACCGTGCGTTGGTCTGCTCCGCCGTGCCGAACCCGGCGTACTGCCGCATGGTCCAGAGCTTGCCGCGGTACATCGTGGGATGGACGCCGCGGGTGAAGGGAAACGCACCCGGAGCACCCAGGTCGCGCGCGGGATCACCGCCCCAGTCCGCCGGCCCGTACGCGCGCGGCCGCCCACTCACGCGGGCACGCCCTCGGTGGCCAGAATCTCGATAGCGAACTCGACGTCGGCCTTGCTGCCGACGATGAACGGCGTCTTCTGATGCAGGTGCTTGGGGACGAGATCGAGGATCGGCCGGCGCCCGTCGGTCGCCAGCCCGCCCGCCTGCTCCACCACCAGCGCGAGCGGCGCCGCCTCGTAGAGCAGGCGTAGCTTCCCTTCGGCGGACCGGTTGTCTCCCGGATACAGAAACACACCGCCCGAGATCAGATTGCGATGAAAATCGGCCACGAGCGACCCGATGTAGCGCGCGTTCTTGGCCTGCACCCGGCCGTCGCCGTTCTTGAACGCCGCCACCACGCGCTGCACCGCCGGGGTCCAGCGGTTCCAGTTGCTCTCGTTCACGCTGTAATACTTTCCCACAGAGGGCGTCCGGATGTCGGGATGCGACAGCAGAAACTCGCCGATGGTGGGATCGAGCGTGAAGCCGTGCACCCCTTGGCCGGTGGTGTAGACGAGCATGGTGCTCGAGCCGTACAGGATGTAGCCCGCCGCAACCTGCTTCCGCCCCACCTGCAGACAGTCGGCGAGCCCGGGCTCGCTCCTCGGGCCGGTGACGCGCTTGTGGATCGAGAAGATCGTGCCGATCGACACGTTGACGTCGATGTTGGTGGAGCCGTCGAGCGGATCGTACATGATCACGTACTTGCCGCGGCGCGACGTCTTGGGACAGAGCATCGGCTCCTCGTCCTCTTCGGACGCCACGACGCACACCCGGCCGGTGTGCTGCACCGCGTTGCGCACGGTGTCGCGCGCGAACAGGTCGAGCTTCTGCTGCAGGTCGCCCGAAACGTTTACCGCGCCGGCGGCACCGAGAATGTCGGTGAGACCGGCGCGGCGCACGTGACGCGAGATGATCTTCGCCGCGAGACACAGGTCGTACAGCAGGTTGGACAGCTCCCCCGTGGCCTCCGGGTGGAGCCGCTCCTGCTCCATGATGAAGCGCTCAATCGTGACGACGGACGTCGATGTGTGTACGCTGGCCATCGGTCGTAAGTGTGATAGTGCCCGCTTGGTCCGTTCGGAAGATCTCGCTGCCCCAATGCCTCAGCCTGTCGAGCACTTCGGGTGCCGGATGGCCGTAATGATTGTGCGCCCCCACGCTGATCACGGCCTCGCGCGGCCGCAACTCGCCGAGCCACGCATCCGACGTGGCGGTGGACGAGCCGTGATGCCCCACCTTGAGCAGCTCCACGCGGCCGACCCGCCCGGCGAGGTGACCTTCCACCGGCAGCCCGGCGTCGGCCTGAAACAACAGGCGCGTGGCGCCGAACGTCACCCGCAGCACTACGCCGTGTTCGTTCACGTCGAGCGGCAGCGTCATCCAGACGCTGTCCGGACTCAGCACCTCGAGCACGACGCCGTCCACCTCGATCCGGTCGCCGGCCCGCGCCGGGTGCCAGCGCGCTCCCGACCCCTCTACCGCCGCGAGGAACTCGAGGTACAACGGCCGGCCGAGCGGCTCGCCGGGCTCTAGTACGAGCTCGGGCGTGAGCGCTTCGACGACGGCTGGCAACCCGCCAAGGTGATCGGCGTCCCCGTGGGTTGCCACGACCACTGCCAGTCGCTGCGCGCCGTGGCGTCGCAAGAACGGGACCACCACCAGCCTCCCTGCGTCGCTGCCGGGAATCCTCGGCCCCCCGTCGATCACGACCCAACGGCTGTTCGGAGTACGCAGCACGGCTGCGTCCCCTTGACCCACGTCCAAAAAACTTACCGTCAAGCAACGGCATTCGTCGAGGGTGACGACGTCGCGGAACGTCGTCACGACAAGAACCGTGGTCAAAAACGCGACCCGCGCGGCAATGAGCGAGGGGCGGCGCGGTGAGTTCCACAGCCACCAGCCCGCAACCGCGACAGCCAGCCAGACGGCCGCGGCCTCCCAGCCCGCGACCATAATCACGTGCCCGCCCGGGACCGCGGCGGCGCCCTGCGCGGTGAGATCGAGCAGCGCCAGCCCGAGTCCCGATCCCGCGGCGAGCAGGGAGGCGAGTCCCGGTAGGACCCACGAGACGGCGAACGTGAACACGAGCCCGGGGACGACGATCGCACCGAGCGGGATCGCGATCAGGTTCGCCAGCACGCCGATCGGCGCGACGGTGCCGAACGCAAACGCCGTGATCGGCGCGGTGAGGAGGGTGGCGGCCGCGGCGGGCGCGAGCGCCCGCACAGCCCAGTGGCCGCGGGCCGTGGCGCGTCCCGCCCAGATCACCGCCGCGATCGCGCTCACCGACAGCCAGGCGCCGATCGAGTACAGCGCCAGGGGATCGACGAGCAGCACGGCGAGCGCCGAGAGCGCGATCACGCCGCGCGGCGCGGCGACCCGCTGGCGCAGCCGCGCCACGTCGTCCACCACCAGCATCGCCGTCGCCCGCAGCGCGGGCGCGGGGAACCCGAGCAGCCAGAGATAGCCGAGCAGCACGCCGCCCGAGGCGACCGCGCGGTGTCGCGGGGAAGGACCGAGCTTGCGAAGAATTAGCCCGAGCCACGCCGCGAGAAAGCCGACGTGCAGTCCGGAGATCGAGAGGATGTGCGCCAGCCCGGAGCGGGCGTAACGCTCCCGCACGTCGGGATCGAGCGCGGCGTTGGGCGCGAACACCAGCGCATCGACGATCGGCGCCCGCCGCCCGAACAGCGCGGCGCTCTGCGCGGCGAGCCGGCCGCGCACCGCTCCCCGCCCCCGCGGCTCGGCGTCCAGCAGCTTGGCGCGCCGCACCACCAGCACGCCGTGTCCGTCCGATCCGACCCACCACCCCGCCACCACCCACGTCGTCCCACCTCGGGCGGGGATGCCGTCGGGCCAGCGCAGTCGCAGCGCTCCGCCGCACCGACCTTCGACGACGTCCGCCTCGACCGGGCCGCCCGAGTCGGGCGCCGGATCGCCCAGCCGCACGATCGCCGCGCGAGTGCCGTTCCCCTTCCACCGGCCTTCACACGTCGCCTCGTGTTGCCGACGCGCCGCCGCGCCCCAGAGCAGTCCCGCGACACCCACGACGCCGACGGCTGCGCCGAGCGGAGCCTGGCGCGCGAGCCCCGCGGCAACCGCCAAGACTGCTAGGCCCGACCCCCAACCCCCGAGCTCCGACCCCCCAGCCCACAGGCCGACCCCGAATGCAACAGTGATGACGAGAATCGGCGGCCGCATGCTCGGGCCGCCTCAGCGGACTACATCAGCTGTACGGCCTTCGCTCCGCAGCGCGGCGCCATTGCCACCTTGCGCAGCCCCTCGAGCAGGATGACATCGAGCTTCGCCCGCTCCTGATCGGTGTCCAGGTTCAGCTCGGTGAGCACTTCGCCCTGGCGGGTGGACACATAGTGCGGCGCCAGCCGGTTGAGCGCGAACACCAGCACGTCGCCGCGACACGTGTCGCAGCCGCAGAACCGCGGGAACTGGGCGCGCAGCTTCTCGTAGTCCCGATGCACCACCTCCCACGTCACGTTCGTCACCCCAAACCGGCAACCTCCTGCTCGACCACGCGCGCCGTGAACGTCGAGCCGGTCGTGCCGGTGAACCGCACGCGGGCGTACGTGCCGATCCACCCGTCGGGCCCTTCGAGCACCGCCACCTTGTTGGCGCGGGTGCGCCCCTGCAGCAGGTCGCCGCGCTTCGCCTTGGCTTCGATGAGCACTTCGTGCGTCGTGCCGACGAGGCCGACGTTCTTGTGACGCGCCACGCCGCGCACCGTGGCGATGAGCCGCTCCAGCCGCTCGCCCGCCACCGCGTCGGGAACGACGCCCGGGATGCGGGTCGCCGGCGTCCCCTCGCGCGGCGAGTACTTGAAGGTGAAGGCGTCGTCGAAGCCCACTTCCTCGACCAGCGAGATCGTCTCCGTGAAATCGCCCTCCGTCTCACCCGGGAAGCCGACGATGATGTCGGTCGTGAGCGCGATCCCCGGCACCGCGTGCCGCAGTGCGGCGACGACCGCGAGATAGCGGGAGCGGTCGTAGCGCCGCAGCATCCGCCGGAGCACGCGCGAGCTGCCGCTCTGCACCGGCAGGTGCACGTGCTCGCAGACCGCAGGCGTCTCGGCCATGGCGCAGAGCACGCGGTCGCTGAAGTCGGTGGGGTATGGCGAGGTGAAGCGCAGCCGCGCCAGGCCCGGCACGCGGCCGACCGCGCGCAGCAAATCCGCGAAGTCGTGCTCGCCGTCTGCGTAGCTGTTGACCGTCTGGCCAAGGAGCGTGACCTCCGTCGTGCCGCCCGCCGTGAGGCGCTCGACCTCGCGCACCACGTCGTCCAACTTGCGGCTCCGCTCCGGGCCGCGCGTCATCGGAACGATGCAGAAGGTGCACCGATAATCGCAGCCGCGCTGGACGGTCACGAACGCCGACACGGGAGTCCCTCGCACAGGCGGCACGTCCTCGTAATGCTCCCAGCTCTTGAACTCGACCTCCGCGGCGCGCTCACCCGCGCGCGCCCGCGCGATCAGCTCGGGCAGCCCGCGGTAGCCGTCCGGCCCGATCACCAGGTCGACCTGCGGCACGCGCTCGAGCAGCCGCGCCCCGAGCCGCTGCGCCATGCAGCCGACCACGCCCAGCACATCGCCCCGGCGCTTGTACTGCTTCAGCTCGCCCAGGCGGGAGAGCACCTTCTGCTCGGCGTGGTCGCGCACCGCGCAGGTGTTCACTAGGAGGACGTCCGCCTGGGCGGGGTCGTCGGTGCGCACGTAGCCTTCCCGCCCCAGGACCCCGAACATCAGCTCGGAGTCCGAGACGTTCATCTGGCAGCCGTAGGTCTCGATGTAGATGCGGGGCATGATCAGTCGACCGTCACCTCGAACCGGGGATGCCCATCCCACTCGGCCGTAGGAAGATAGACCGAAAGGTAGTCCTGCGTCAGCAGTTCGACCTTCCCCGCGCCGTGGCCGCTCACCACACCGTCGGCCGTCTGCCCTACCCGGCTGGCGCGATAGGCGTGCTGTTTCGCCTCGCCCAGCTCGCGCAGCTCGCGCGCGCGGCCGTGTACCGTAGCAGGCGACAGCTGGTCCGACAGCCGCGCCGCGGGAGCGTCGGGCCGCACGCTGAACGGGAACACGTGCAGATAGGTGAACGGCAACGCCTCCACCAGCGCGACGGTGGTGCGGTGATCGGCCTCGGTCTCCCCCGGAAACCCCGCGATCACGTCCGCGCCAAGTCCGAACACCGGCAGCCGCTCGGCGAGCCAATCGAGCCTGGCGCGGTACGACTCGGCCGTATACCAGTGGCGACCCATGCGCTTGAGGATGCGGTTCGACCCCGACTGCAGGGGCGCATGGAGATGCGCGGCGAGGCTCTGCGGTGCTTCGATGAGGAGGCGCGCGATCGTGTCGTCGACCTCCGTGGCCTCTATAGAGGAAAGCCGGAAGCGGACGGAGGGGACGGCCCCGATGAGGGCTTCGACGAGCTGACCCAGTGAGGTCGGGGTCCGGTACCCGGACCCCGGCTCCCGGCCATACGTCCCGATATGCACGCCCGTGAGCACGATCTCGGGGTGGTGCACGCTGAGCGCCCGGGCCTCCTCCACCAGCTCCGCCACCGGCCGCGACCGGTTCGCGCCCCGCGCGATGGTCGTCGCGCAGAACGTGCAGTGCTCGTCGCAGCCGTCCTGGATCTTGAGCCAGCCGCGCGCGTTGGCGTGAAACCGCCGCAGCACGGGATCGAGACGCGCGGGCGCGAGGCCGACAGCCTCGAGCACCGCCCCTGGGTCGGCGCCGCCCACGACCGCGCGCACGGACGGGAGTCCGGCGATCCGCCCGTCGTCCAACGCCGCGGCGCAGCCCATCACGACCGTTTCGAGCTTCGCGCCGCGCCGCGCCAGCCCCCGCACGAAGCGCCGCAGCTTGGTCTCGCTCTCGGCGGTTACGGTACACGAGTTCACCACGGCCACGTCGGCCGTGGCAGGGTCGTCGACCACGACGGCGCCCTGGTCGGCAAACGCCTGGCGCACCAGCTCGGTGTCGTACTGGTTCGCCTTGCAGCCGAAGGTGTGGAAGTAGACGTTCACGGCCGGACGCTGAAGCCGAGCAGGAACGTCCACACCCGCTCGGAGAGTCCGGCGCCCGTGCGGCGCAGGTGCTCGAGACCGACGTCCACGAGCGCGCGACCGCGCGCGAACGCGCGGCCGGTGCCGGCCGCGAACCCGACCTCGGTGGGCGCGGTCGGACCGGCGCCGAATGGCAGCTGCCCGCCGCGCGCCCCGACGCGGAACGGCGCGAAGCCGGCGTCCACCTCCAGACCCGCCGACCAGCTCACCGTGTTGAACGCGCCCGCGCCCGCGTCCGCCCACGTGCGCCGCCCGACCGTTCCGGCGAGACGGACGCTCGGGCTGGGCGCCCAGCGCAGGCCGGCCCCGAACGTGTTAGGGAGGTTGGTCTCCGCGGTGACGACGTCGCCCAACCGGGCGCGCAGCCGGTTGTCGGACCGGGCGAAGAGAGACAGACGCAGCGCCGGCAGCGGATCGACGAGCAGGCTCCCCGAGATTCCGAGACCGTCGTAGCGCGTCTCGTCGTTCTGCCTGATGGCGTGATACGTGGTGTCGTCGAACGTGCGCCCGGCGGTCTCGCGCGTCGAGCCGCTCAGCACGTGCACGGCCGCGCCGAGCGCGAAGCGCGCGGAGACGCGCAGCGCGGCCGCGAAGCGCAGGTCGGTGACGCCGCCGTCGCTCGACAGCTCGTCCACATACGGCCGCATCGTGCCCCGCAGCAGCAGTGAATCGCGCCGCGTGACGTCCCAGGTACGGTCCAGGTACGTCGTAAAGCCGCCGGAGAGCACCAGGCGGCCGAACACCGGCCCCGCGAGCCCCATCACCGGGAACCGCGTGGCGCGCAGCGACGCGGTCCCGCCCGCGACGTCCGCCTGCCTGTACGACGTCCCTCCCATCGCCGTGGCGGCGAGCTGTTGCAGATCGCCGAGCGACGCCTCCGTGAGCGGCGACAGCGCGTCGAACGGCCCGAACGCGCCCCCGGTCGAGCGCGCGCGCGCCGTCTCGAACCGGCCCGGCGTGCCGAGACCGCGGACGCCGAACTGGGAATCTTGCGCGGACAGGCGGACCGGCGTACCGGCGGACAGCAGCACCGCCGCTCCCAGGAGCACCCTACCCGTCCACCCGCGACCGCAAGGGAGTCCTTTAGGGTCTACCCGTCTAGCAGTCATGGCACCCCGAACGGGAAGCGCCGCGCGTAGGTGATGCGCAGCGCGGGCCGATACGGCGCCGCCGCCGACGGATAGAACCGGATCTCCGTGGGACGCGCGGCTTCTTCCTGGGACCGCAGCATCAGCACCTCGGGCCGCGTGCTGTCCGCCACCCAGAACTGCAGCAGGTTGGTCACCTCGACCCGCACCGTGTCGGTCTTGCCGACGCGGATCATCGTGGTGTCGGTGCGCGTGGCGTCGAGCACGAGCGGGGACTTGGCGCCGAAGTCGCTGGCCACGGTGTGCGCCTCGACCACGAACGAATCGACCGGCGCACCGCGCGCCGGCACGGCGGGGACGAGCAGCAGCGTGCCGCGGATGATCTGGGACGAGTCGCGGATGGCGCGCGGCAGGGTGATGCGCATGATGCTGCGCGCGGACGGTGCGCCACCCACGGCGAGCGTCGAGTCGACGGGTGGGATCGGCGGGTCGAACACGTAGCTGTCGAACAGGGTGACAGCGGCGAGCTGCTTGTGGATGAGCGTCGTATCGGTGCCCTTGATCGAGTCGACCTTGACGAACCACGCGAGGCTCGCACCGCACGCGTTCTCGCGCGTGCAGAAGCCCACGCTCGTGGGTGCGTCGGCGCCGATGCGGACGCCGATGCCCAGCTTGCCGCTGTCTCCTGAGACGTACGGCGCCTGCAGCGAGTCGAGCTTGACCGTCACTTTGAGAAACTTGCTGGTAGTGTCAATCGCGGCCTGATCTCCGGTCGCAGAGTCTACGCCCCCGGGCTTCGCCAGCAAGGCGTCGACGTTGACCGCCCGCAGCGAGTCGGTCGGGTCGGCGAACGCGCCCCGCAGGTCGGCGAACGTCGTGGTCGAATCGATCGTGATCGGCAGGCGGTACAGCCTGACCGTCAGGTTGTGCGCCGTGGTGTCGCGCCGCGTGATGGTGAGCGTGAGCTTCATGGAGTCCGCGCCCACGAGGGGGCTCGTGGTCGTGTCCCCGGTGTTCAGGGCTAAGCCGCTGACCAGCGCCGACGTACGCAGGATCGCCCGGCTGTCCACCACGCCGGGCACATCGCTCGCCGTCATCGCCCCGGCCTGATGAGGAAGGACGTATCCCCGAAACGTCGAATCGCGCGCGATGCTGGCCGCGAGCACCGTATCCACGACGTCGATTTGGCCGCTGGGACAGAACGTGGGGCACACGCCGGGCGCCGTCGTCTGATCGACGCACCCGGCGAGCACGGTGGCGAGCCACGCCACCCGGCGCACCCTCATCGGTCGAGGCTCGCCTTGGCGAACGCATCGGGGAGCAGCGCGGCAAGCGTCCAGCGCCGCTCGCTCTGCGGGCCCACGGCGATCACCTCCAGGTCGAGTCCGAACTCGGCGAGCAGCTGCCGGCAGGCGCCACAGGGCGAGGCCGGCGGCTCCGCGTCGGTCGCCACGACGATGCGCTTGAGCGCGCGCGCCCCCGCGGCGACGGCCGCGCCGAGCGCCATCCGCTCGGCGCAGATCGTGAGACCGTAGGACGCGCTCTCCACGTTGCAGCCGACGAACACGCGGCCGTCCGCCGCCTCGAGCGCCGCGCCTACGCGGAATTTGCTGTAAGGACAATACGCCTGCTGCTGCACCGCCCGCGCCGCCCGCACCAGCGCGGCGCTCACGCCCAGACTTCCTTCAGGAAGGAGCTGCCCGCCGCGAGCCGCGCCACGCCGAAGTACTCCGCCACCGTCGCCCCCAGATCCGCGAACGTCGCCCGCTCCCCCAGGCCACGCGCCCGCACCCGCGGCCCGAGCGCCAACACCGGCACGGCTTCCCGTGAATGATCGGTGGACGGCGTGGTCGGATCGTTGCCGTGGTCCGCCGTGATGATGATCAGATCGTCCTCCCGCACGCGCCCCTCGAGCCGCGGGATCCAGGCGTCGAGCTCCCGCAGTCCCTCATGAAACCCCGCCACATCGTTGCGGTGCCCCCACGTTTGGTCGAACTCGATCACGTTGACGAAGATGAACCCGCTCTTGCCGCGGTCGAGCGCCTGCTCGATCAGGCGGTACGCGTCCCGGTTGGTCGGCGTATGCTCGCTCGTGATCCCCCGGCCCGCGAACAGATCGTCCACCTTGCCGATTCCGACCCGCTCGATCCCCGCCTCGGCCAGGCGGTCGAGCAGCGTGCTGCCGACGGGCGCGATCGAGAAGTCCCGGCGGTGCGGCGTCCGCTGGTAGGCGCCGGGCGTACCCGTGAACGGCCGCGCGATCACCCTGCTTACCGCATGCTCCCCCACCAGCAGCTCCCGCGCCATCTCGCACGCCCGGTACAGCTCCTCGAGCGGCACCGTGTCGGCGTGCGCCGCCACCTGGAAAACCGAGTCGGCCGAGGTGTAGACGATCCACTGACCGGTCCGCTGGTGCTCCGCGCCCAGCTCGGCGATGATCGCCGTTCCCGAGGCTGCCTTGTTGCCGAGCCACCCACGCCCGGTGCGGCGCGCGAATTCGTCGAGCAGCGCGGCCGGGAAGCCGTCCGGGTAGGTGCGGAACGGCTTGTCGAGCAGCACGCCGCAGATCTCCCAATGCCCAGTGGTCGAGTCTTTGCCTTTGGACTTGGGAAGCGCCACGCCGTAGGCGGCGCTCGGCCGGATGCTGGCACTCAGACCCCGCAGCGGTCGGCACAACCCCAGCCCCAGCCGCTCGAGATTCGGGAGCCGGAAACCTCCCACCGCCCGGGCCACGTTGCCGAGCGTGTCGCTCCCCCCGTCGCCGTAGGCCGCGCTGTCCGGCGCCGGTCCGATCCCCACGCCGTCGAGCACGATGATCGCCGCCCGTTTCACCGATAGATGCGCGGCAGCCGGCCGCCCAGCCCCGTGAGGAATTCCCGTTGCAGCGCGCCGCTCCAGGCGGCGAACTGCTCCAGCGTGATCGTGCCTCCCTCCGCGGCTGATCCGACAAGCGTCGCGATGTCGCCTACCGCGGCGGACCCGTCACCCACGTCGACCATCGTTAGATCCATCGTCACGAGGCCGATGATGGGGCACAGCCTGCCGCCCAGCAGCACCCGCGCCTGACCGGAGCGGCCGAGCGAGCGGCGCAGGCCGTCGGCGTAGCCGATGCCGAGCGTGGCGATCGTGGTGTCGCGGGTCGCGGTCCACGACGCATTGTAGCTCACACTGTCGCCCGCGCGCGCGCGGCGCAGCGCCACCACGCGCGCCCGTACGCTCACCACCGGCTTCCCTTCGGGCAGGCCGTCGCCCGGGGAGCCCCCGTACAGGTAGACGCCGGGGCGCACCGCGTCGAAGGCGAACTTGCGGTCCTTCAGCGCCGCGGCGCTGTTGGCGACGTGGAGCACGGCCGGCCGCCGCGCCAGCCGCCCCACCGCGAGGCGGAACCGCTCGAGCTGCGCCTCCGCGGAACCGTCGCTGCGCTCGGCCGAGTGAAACTGCGTGTAGCAGCCCCCGAGGTAGGGCGTGTCGAGCAAATCCGCCAGCGGCTCCACCTCGTCCCAGCGCACGCCGCTGCGCCCCATGCCGGTATCGATCTCGAGGTGGAACGCGCCGCCGCGTGCCCCGCGCGCGATCCAGGCGGCGATGGTGCGCTCATCCCCCAGCGCCGGCGTGAGCTGTTGCTCGCCGTACGCGTCGAACAGGTCGGCCCGGGCCGGCGTGAAGACGAGCACCGGACGCGCGATGCCGGCGGCGCGCAGCTCGGCGCCCTCCTCGATCGTGGCGACGCCGTACCCCCAGGGATCGAGCGGCTCCAGCGCCCGAGAAACGGCAACGGCTCCCACCCCGTACGCATTCGCCTTGACGACCGGGAGGAGCCGCGTGCCCGCCACACGCGCGACGGTGCGGGCGTTTTCGACGACCGCGGCGAGGTCCACTTCGACCCAGGCGCGCGCGTCGCGCCCGCTCGTTGACACGTTCACAGGCGCGGGTATGATACCCGGCCCGGAAGCTAAATGCAAGACGATGAAGCGGTTGCACTCTCGGAGGAACGCGTGACGCCACGGGACCAGGACACCTTGATCACCGCCCTCCGGATCCAGGAGCGCGCCGCGGACGTGGGGTTTGACTGGACGGATGCGAGCGGACCGCGCGCCAAGATAGCAGAGGAATTGAGAGAACTGGACCGGGAAACGAGAAAAGGGAAACGGGACACGATTGAAGATGAGATTGGCGATCTCTTGTTCGCAGTGGTGAACCTGGCGCGCAAGCTCGAGATCGATCCGCGCGCCGCACTCGAGCAAGCGAACGACAAATTCACGCGCCGCTTCGAGGCGGTCGAGCGGCTCGCCGAACGGCGCGGGATCGCCATGCGGCGCGCGACGCTCGACGAGCTGGACAAGCTGTGGGACGAGGTGAAGGGTCAGTCCTTGTAGGGATCGAACTCCTCCGCCCCCGCCATGACCACGATGAGCGGTCGCAGGACGTGCAGCACTTGGACGGTTGGCCCCTGCGCCGCGAGCACGTCGGGGAGCCGCCGATACACGTGCGGGCTCTCGTCCGTCCCGCCGCCGCGCAGCACGACGCCCTTCTGCTCCACCCACTCGAGCATCATGTCCCGCGAGATCGCGCCGGGCTTGATCACCCGACCCTGCTTGCGCTTCCCCGCCGCGGCGGTGCGGCTCATCACTCGGCCCGCGCCGTGCACCGTCGAGTACAGCGCGCGCGCCTGCAGCTCCCGCACGGCGGGCTCATCCGACGCGACGCCCTGAATGATCACCGCGTCGTCTCCCATAGACCCGCCGACGAATCCCTTCTGGCCGGGGAACGCGGGCGTCGCGCCTTTGCGCACCACGTAGAAACGCTCGCCGCCGTGCTCTTCCTGCCAGGCGAAGTTGTGGTGGTTGTGCACCAGCTCGAGCTCCCGCCCGCCGAGCAACGCCACCACCTTGCGCGCCACCCACTCGCGGCCGGCATAGGCGTAGCGGCCCGCCAGGTTCATGAGCTGCCAATAGGCGTCACCCACCGGCGTCGCGACGTCGAGCAGGGCCTCCTGCTCGGGAACGCGCTCGCCCCAGGCGCGATTCTGCCCCAGCGCCAGGAACCCGTGCGCCACCCCAAAGCCGAAGCCGCGCGAGCCGAAGTGCACGCCGACCCACACGTGGTCCGCCTCGTCGGCGAACACGTCCACGTAGTGGTTGCCGCTGCCCACGGTGCCGAGCTGCTCGCGCGCCTTGGCGCGCAGCCGCTCCCGCTCGTGCTTGCCCGGCACGGCGTCCCACGCCGCATCCGCGAACAGTGGGTCGTCGGTGGGCGCGTCGCCGGCGCGGTTCTTCCGCCCCACCCCGAACGAGATCGTGTCCTGGATGGCGTCGGCCAGCTCGGGGAGGTGCCGCCCCAGCCGGGCCGGGCTCAGGTCGGTGCGGATCGCGGCGTTGCCGCACGCGATGTCGAACCCCACGCCCACCACCGACACCTGATTGCGATAGGCCGCCACGCCGCCGATCGGCATGACGTACCCCAAGTGTCCATCCGCCATGAGCGCCGCGCGCTCGGCCCGGCTCGCGACGTCGCGCAGCTGGGCCAGCGTCTGAGGCTCGTGCGTCCCGAAAATCTGAGGCTCGGTCATGCCCCCCTCACGGCCACAGCTTGTACAGCGTCCGCGGAAATGCGATCGCCTCGCGAATGTGCGGGATGCCACAGATCCACGCGACCGTGCGCTCCACGCCCAGCCCAAAGCCCGCGTGGACGAACGTCCCGTACTTGCGGAGATCCAGGTACCAGCTGTACGCCTCCTCGGGAAGCTTCTCCTCGCGGATGCGCGTGAGCAGCCTGTCGTAGTCGTCCTCGCGCTGGCTGCCCCCGATGATCTCGCCGTACCCCTCCGGCGCCAGCATGTCGTTGTTGAGCACGGTGCGCGGGTCGGCGGGGTTTTCCTTCATATAGAAGGCCTTCACGGCCTTGGGGTAGTTGTAGACCATCACGGGACGATCGTACTGTTTGGCGAGCAGCGTCTCGGCGTCTCCCCCCAGGTCGCGGCCCCATTCGATGTCGCTCCCCAACGCCTTGAGCTTTTCCACCGCGTCGGTGTAGGAAATCCGGGGAAACGGCGGCCGGACGCGCTCGAGCGCAGTCGTGTCCCGCTCGAGATCGACCAGCTCCGCGCGCTTCCGCTCGAGCGAGCGCGCCACGACGTAGGAGACGAACTCCTCCTGAAGCTTCATATTGTCGTCGGAGTCGTTCCAGGCGACTTCGGGCTCGACCATCCAGAACTCGGTAAGATGACGGCGCGTCTTGGACTTCTCGGCGCGGAACGTGGGCCCGAAGCAGTACACCTTGCCGTGTGCCGCCGCCGCGGCTTCGACGTACAGCTGGCCGGTCTGGGCCAGATACGCCGTGCCCAGGTCGAAGTACTCAGTCGAGAACAGGTTCCCGGCGGCTTCGCCGATCGCGCCCGTGAGGATCGGCGTGTCGACCAGCACAAAGTTGCGCTCGTAGAAGAAGTCGCGGATCGCCTGGATCACTTCGTGGCGCACCCGGGCGATCGCGACCTGGCGGCGGCTGCGCAGCCACAGGTGCCGGTGCTCGAACAGGAAGGCGGTGCCGTGCTCCTTGGGCGTGATCGGGAAATCCTCGCTCGGCCCGAGGATCGTCAGGTCGGCGGCCGTGAGCTCGACACCCCCCGGCGCCCGCGTGTCGGCGCGCACCAGCCCCGTCACCTCGACGGACGTCTCCTGCGTGAGCCGGCCGAACGCCTCCCAGGCGGCGTCGGGGACATCCTTCTTGGAGAGGACCACTTGCAAGTAACCCGTGCCGTCGCGCAGCATCACGAACGCGATCTTGCCGCTCGAGCGCGTGGTCATCACCCAGCCGCGCACGAGGACCGAGCGGCCCCCGAGGCGCGGCAACGCCTCGATACGATGAAGGTCGGGCATAGGCGCGGCATACTAGTGGCGGGGTTTTGGGCTGTCAACGCGACGGCCTGCGCGACGCCGTACGTGCCGCCTTCGCGGCTTGGCCCGCAGCGCCAGGAAGCGAGCTGGCCCGTCTACCTCGGTACGCCGCGCCACGACGCCTGCATCGCCGAGTCGGTGAACGCCGATCCGCGGCCGCTGTGGCACACCAGCGTGGGCCGGGCGGTGCGCGGCAGTCCCGCCCTGGGCGAAACCGTGATCGTCGTGGGCGTCGCCGACCGGGTGGTGACGCTGGTCGACCGGGCCACCGGTCAGGGGCTGTGGCGCGCGCGGCTCGCGGGCACCATTCACGCCGGGCCGCTGCTCGACGGCGACCGCGTCTACGTCGCGACCGAGGCCACCCCCGACGCGCGCATCTACGCCCTGCGCCTGCGCGACGGCGGGACTCTGTGGAGCACCAAGACCGAGAGTATCGTGGCGCCGCTCGCGCTCGACGGCGACACGCTGTACGCCGCGACGGAGTCGGGCACCGTGTTGCGGCTCGAGACCGACGGCGGGAAAGTCACCTGGCGCCGGCGGCTCGCCGGTGGCGGGGCCCGCGCCGCCCCGATCCCGGTGGGCGACGGGATCGTCGTCGCCACGACCGCGGACACGCTATACCTGCTGGAGCGCGCCTCGGGCCAGGTCCGCACCCGTCTCCACACGCCCGGCACGATGATCGCCGCGCCCGCGCTCGACGGCGCGCGGCTCTACGCGGCGACGACCGCGGGGCGCATGCTCGCGATCGACTTCCCGGCCCTCACCGTGGCGTGGGACCTCCCGGCGGGGGACGCGGTATTGGGCGCTCCCGCCGTCGCGCACGACACCGTGTATGCCCTGGCGCGCAACGGCACGCTGTGGCTCGTGCCCAAGGACCGCCCGTCCGAGGCACGCTCCTTCGCGCTCGGCATCACGGCCACGGCGGGACCGACGCCGGTGGCGTCGGGCGTGCTGGTGGCGAGCGTGTCGGGCGAGGTGCTGCTCGTCGACCGGCGGGCTGGTACCATTCTGTGGCGAATCGAGCTGGACGGGCCGATCGAGCAACCGCCGCTGGTGCGCGACCGGCAGCTGGTGATCGTCGCCGGCCGGGGCGACATTCAGGCGTACCGATGATGCGCGGGACGAGCGCTCTGGTCGCTGGCGTGCTCTGCGCCCCGGGTCTGCTGCGGGCACAGGGGGACAGCGTCGCACGACGGCACGACGGCACGTTGCCCGCCAGTGCTGCCGCCGCCCGTGTGGCAGCCCTCGGGCAACGTGCAACGTTCCAACGTGCCGTCGTGCATTACGGCAAGTGGCTCGCCGCCGGCGGCGCCGTCGCGTTCACGGTGATGGGGGCGCACGAGCACGCCCAGTCGAACCGCGAGTTCAACCAGCTCCTGGCCCTGTGCCGCCGCGACAACGCCAACTGCCTGCTCGGTGCCGACGGCACCTACGTGGACCCCGCCGCCGAGCAGCAGTACCAGTCCTCGATCCACTTTGACCGCCGCGCCCGGCTGCGCCTGATGGCGGGCCAGGCGACGCTGCTCGTCGCCGCCGGGCTGTTCATCGCCGACCTGACCCACCGGGCGGGGGGACCGGTGAATAAACCGTTTGCGCCGCTGAAAGTGACGGTGGACGAACGGACTGGTGGGGCGCTGGTGGGGGTGCGGGTGACGTTCTAGTGCGGAATGCGGAGTGTGGAATGCGGAATGTAGATGTAGGTGTCGTGCCGCACGAGATCAACCGTTTCACTCCGCATTCCACACTCCGCACTCCGCACTCGCCTCACCCCACCCTGAACAACTCAAACCCCCGCTCGTACCGCGCCACGATCCGCTCCCGGTACGCCGCATGCTCCGGCCGGACGAGGGCGGGGTCGCGGGCGATGATCTCGGCCGCCGCGCGGCGCGCCGCCTCCAGCAGCGGCAAGTCGGTCGCGAAGTTGGCATAGCGCAACGGGACGCCGCCCGACTGGCGCGCCCCGGCGAGCTCGCCCATGCCGCGCTCCTGCAAGTCGAGCTCAGCGATCTTGAAGCCGTCGCTGGTCTCGGTGAACGCTTTCAGGCGGGCGGCGGCCGACGGCACGTTCGAAAGCAGGATGCAGTGGCTCGCCGCGGCGCCGCGCCCCACCCGGCCGCGCAACTGGTGCAGCTGCGCCAGTCCGAAGCGCTCGGCGTGCTCGATCAGCATCACCGTCGCGTTCGCGACGTCGATCCCCACCTCGATCACGCTCGTCGCGACGAGGATCTGCACCGCGTTATCGCGGAATGCCCGCATGGTCGCGTCCCGCTCCTCCGCCTTGAGGCGCCCGTGCACCAGCCCGACGCGGAATTCCGCGAACACCTCGCGCAGATCTTCGGCCATCGTGGTCGCCGCCTTCAGGTCGGCGCGCTCCGACTCGTCGATCACGGGATAGATCACGTACGCCTGGCGTCCCGCGGCGCACTCGGACCGGATGAACGCGTAGATCTTCTTGCGGGCGGCGTCGCCGCGCAGCGCGGTCTTCACGCTGCCCCGCCCCGGGGGCCGCTCCCGCAGCTCCGTCACGTCCAGGTCGCCGTACAGCGTCAGCGCCAGCGAGCGCGGGATCGGCGTCGCGGTGAGGAGCAGCACGTCGGGCGCATCGCCCTTCTCCACGAGCGCGGCGCGCTGCTCCACCCCGAACCGGTGCTGCTCGTCCACCACCGCGAGGCCCAGCCGGTGGAACGTGACCGCCTCCTGGATCAGGGCGTGCGTCCCCACCACGAGCCGCGCCGCGCCATGTCCGATGCGCTCCCGCGCCGCGCGCTTCTCCGCCGGCGTCAGCCGGCCGATCAACAGCTCAGGGCGCAGCTCGAGCGGCTCCAGCAACCGGGCGAGCGTCGCGCCGTGCTGCTCGGCGAGCAGCTCGGTCGGCGCCATGATCGCCGCCTGATAGTCGTTCTCCACGGCGAGCAGCATCGCGAACAGCGCGACCACGGTCTTCCCCGTGCCCACGTCGCCCATCAGCAGCCGGTGCATGCGGAGCGGCGCAGTCATGTCGCCCGCGATCTCGCGTACCGCCCGGCGCTGGTCGTCCGTGAGCGCGAAGGGGAGATGCTCCTTCAAGCGGGTGGTGAGCTCCTTCTTGAGCGTGAATTCGATCCCCGCGCGGGCCCGCTTCGCGAGGTGCCGCGCGCGGGCCTGCACCAGCTGCTGATCGAACAGCTCGTCGAACGCGAGACGCCGCCGGCCCGCCTCGGCGTCGTCCGGATCCCGCGGCCGATGCACGGCGGCGAGCGCCGCGCGCAGGTCGGGTATCCCCACGGCGGCGCGTAACCGCGGTGGATGAGGATCGACGGCGAGTCCGAGCAGCGCGTCGAGATGCTGGTGGATGAGCGTGCGGATCTGGCGGTGCGTCAGGCCTTCCGTCGCCGGATAGATCGGGAGCACGAGCCCGCGCTCCGGCCGCGCTTCGCCCTCGTCCGCGAGCACCACGAACTCCCGGGGGACGAGCTGGCGCCCGTGGTAGTAGCGCACCGGACCGGTCACCAGCAGCACCTGCCCCTGCTTGATCTGACGCTCCAGAAACGGTTGGCCCGGCCACGCGCACTCGAGCAGGCCGCTCTCGTCGCGCAGGACGGCCCGGAAGACGCGCAGCCCGCGCCGCGTCGGCAGCACGCCGGTGGTGACCACCTGCCCGACGCAGCTCACCTCCTCGCCCACCCGCGCTCGAGCCAGCGGCGTGACGGTGGTCGCGTCGAGATAGCGGTGCGGAGCGTGATACAGCAGATCGCCGACCGTGCGGATCCCGAGCCGCGCCAGCGCCTCGGCGCGCTTCGGCCCGACGCCCTTCAGATATTTCACCGACGTCGTCAGCGACAACGTCACTTCCCTTCCCCCCTCCCCGGCAGTTCACCGGCCGTTCCCCGGCCGTTCCCCGGCCGTTCACCCGCTTATCAGGCGCTTGGCGTAGGATGGCGCGTCGAACGCCTCGAGATCGTCGAGCCCCTCCCCTGTGCCGACGAACCGAATCGGTACGGGTACCGCGCGCTGCACGGCGACCACGCTCCCGCCCTTCGCGGTGCCGTCGAGCTTCGTGACGATGAGGCCCGTGAGCGGCAGGGCGGCGGCGAAGGCCTGCGCCTGCTGAACGGCATTCTGGCCCACCGTCGCGTCGAGCACCAGCAGCGACTCGTGCGGTGCGCCCACCCCCCCAACAGAGCGCTGCTTCGCGACGACCCGCACCACCTTTTTCAGCTCGTCGAGCAACCGTTCTTCGGTATGCAGCCGGCCCGCCGTGTCGACGAGCACGCTGTCGACCCCGCGGGCGCGCGCCGCCGCCACCGCGTCGAACGCCACTGCCGCCGGGTCCGCCCCGGTGCCGCAGATGCAGGGAACGCCCAGCCGGTCCGCCCAGATCTCGAGTTGCTCCCGTGCCCCGGCCCGGAACGTGTCGGCGGCAGCGAGCAGGACGCTGCGACCCTCACGTACCAGCCGGCGCGCCAGCTTCGCGACGGTAGTGGTCTTCCCGACGCCGTTCACGCCGAACACGACCATCACGGTCGGCGGCTCGGGTGCGCGCGCCAGCGCGCCGGGATCGCCCACCCTCGACAGGATGCGCACCACGGCCTGCTCCAGTGCCGGCCGCGCGTCCCCGTCGGGGGTCCGCGCCACCTGCTCGAGAATCTCCGCCGTCGCTGCGACGCCGAAGTCAGCTTCGAGCAGGATGCGCTCGGCCTCCTCGCGCGCGCCCGCGTCGCGCCGGCCGAACACGCGGCTCAGCCGCTGCCACAGCGGCGTCATCACGGCAGGGCCTGCCGGCGCCGCCACGCCCACTCCGTCGCGAACGCAGCGATCGCGACCACGAACAGCCACCAGCGATCGCGCAGCGCCGAGCTCGCCAGTCGGTCCGGTGCGCCACCCCGCTGGGCCTGCACGAGCGGCGCCGCGGGGCGCCACTCGTCGGAGTACGTCTCCACCACGACGACGCCCCGCTCCGCCCCGTGCGGCGCTCCGTACGCGTACACGCCCGGGGGCAGCGACAGCTCGGCTCGGCCGGTCGCATCGAATCGCAGCGTATCGATGCGGCTCCTTCCGCCAGCCGTCAGCGTGACGACCTCGTCCTGCGGCGGTCCGGACTCCGTCCAGCGCCACACGATCGGCATCCCGTTGGGAGCCTCGCGCATCACCGGGACGAACTTCTCCCATCTCCCTTCTCCCCCCGTCAGCAGCCAATCTGCCAAGGCCGCGACCACCGCCCGATACGCCTCTGCGCTGGCGCCGCCGCGGAACGCCCAGCGGAACAGCCCGGACGCTGCGACCGCGGCGCGCCGCGCGCCGCCCGGTTGTGACAGCACGATCACCGGGCGTGCCGCGCCGCGCCGCGCGAGGCGCGCGGTGAGCACCACCACCGCGGCGCTGTCCCCGGTGGGAGGGAGAGCGAGGTCGGACACCGCCGCCGCGGGCGGCAGCGAATCCCACGCGACCCCGGCCAGCGCCCCGGCGAGCGGCGACGGCTCCGGCGCCCGCACGTACCAGTCACCGTCCTGGCCGCGCTGGGTGGGCCACGTCAGCACCGCTCCTTTGGTCGGGAACCGATCGAGCGCCGCCGGGTCTCCCATCCGGACGACGAGCCGGGCGCCCGCCACGGCCTGCGCCGCGTCGGCGGCGGAGACCGGTGTTAGACCGGCCGCGTCCCGCCAGCCAGACCCGTCGGACCCCGATTGCACCAGCGTACGGACCGGCACGCGCGCCACGTCGCTCAGTGTGCGGGCGAGGAACCGGCTGTCCCAATCGGGCGGCGCCGCGAGCAGCACCACGGAGGGCGGCGGGCTCACCTCCAGCACCAACCAGCGGGCGTCGTCGCGCGGCTCGGAATCGCCGGCCACGCCTTCCAGCCGCACTTCGAGCGCCTGCCAGCCGGCGGGGAGAGAGCCGGGGAAGGGGGAAGGGGGAAGGGTAACTTCCGTGGAAAGAATGCCGCTGTCCGGGATCGAAACGACTCGCGAGGTGAGGCGCCGAGACCCCAGACGCACGACGAGCGTCCCCTTCCCCCCGCCCGACCGGGCGTCCTTTAGGGTTCCCCCTTCCCCGGCCGTTTTCCCGGTCGTTCCGTAACTGACCCTGAGCCGGACGGTGTCTCCTTGACCGATTCTCCTCGGTCCCGCGATATCGGAAACGAACGCATCGAACAACGCCGGCCGGGGCAGGACGATCACGCGCGCGCGGGCCAGCAGGTCGGAGGGGAGGTCGGCGACGTCGGCGATCGCGCCGTCGGTCACGACGGCCACCGGCCCCTCCCGCCCGGCGGCGGCGGCGAGCGCCGGGGCGAGCCGGGTCGCGCCGTCCCCGGGGGGCAAAGAGTCGAACGCGCGCACCTGCGACCCGAAGCGCCAGATGACACCGCCGCCCTGTGCCAGCGCACGCGCCGTGTCGAGCGCTTCGTGCCAGCGTCCGCCGTGCCCCGCCATGCTGAGCGACGCGTCGAGCAGCACCAGCGGCGGGACGGCGCTCGCTCCCGGGGCAAAGCTCGACGTCGTGGGGTTCCACAGGAGCAACACCAGAGCGCCCAGTCCGGTCGTGCGCAGCAGCGCCAGGCCGGCCGTCACGCGGCCGCGCACTCGAGCGCCTCGACGAGGGTAAAGCGGCCTTCGTACAGCGCCCGTCCCACAATGGCGCCGGCCAAGCCGGCGGCGCGGATCGTCTGCAGGTCGGCGAGCGACGCGACGCCCCCGGACGCGATCGTGTCGAGCCCGAGCGCCGCGATGGCGCGCGCGCCCGCCACATCCGGCCCGGCCAGCATGCCGTCGCGGGCGACATCGGTATAGATCACCGTCCGCGCGCCTTGCGCGAGGACCCGCTGGGCGAGCTCGAGCGGCGTGAGGTCGAACACTTGCGTCCAGCCGCGCACCGCGACGTGGCCGTCCTTCGCGTCGATCCCCACGGCGAGCCGCTCCGGCCCGTGTTGCGCTAGCAGCCGCTCGACCAACGCCGGATCGGTCGCGGCCTTCGTCCCGATCACCACCCGGGTGGCGCCCCAACCGAGCATCTCGGCGATCGCCTCCTCGGTCCGCAGGCCGCCGCCCACCTGGACCGGCACGCCAGCCGCGCTGAGGAAGCGCCGCGCCAGCTCGCGGTTGTCGCCTTTCCCGAAGGCGCGGTCGAGATCGACGAAATGCACCCAGCGCGCGCCGTCGCGCGCGAACTGGCGCGCCACGGCCACGGGATCGTCGGCGTACGCCGTGGCGCGCCACGCCTCGCCCTGGCGCAAACGCACCACGCGCCCGCCCTGCACGTCAACGGCGGGGTAGAGCTCCACGGAAGTACCGGAAATTAATCGTCGCGCGCGGCGACGGTCGGATCGACGTGCGGGGGCCCGTGCGGCTCGAGCTGCGTGAGCAGCTGGAGGCGCACCGAGTCGTACGCGGGTCGGAGGGTCCGCGGAACCGGAGTGCCCGATCCCATGTCCTTGCGTTGCGGGTTGGTCGGTCGACCGTTCACGAGAAACTCGTAGTGTAGGTGCGGGCCGGTCGACAGGCCCGTCGAGCCGACGTAGCCGATCGTCTCACCCTGTTCCACGCGCTGGCCCACGTGCAGGCCGCGTCCGAACGCCGACAGGTGACCGTAGCGGGTGCGGATGCCGTTCGCGTGGCGCACCTCGATCACGTTGCCGTAGCCGCCCTCTTCGCGGCCCACCCGGGTGACCAGGCCATCGGCCGTGGCGCGCACCGGCGTGCCGTACGGTGCGGCGAAGTCCACACCCTCGTGGTGACGCCACATATGGAGGATGGGATGGAACCGGCTGCCGAACCGGCTCGAGATGCGGCGGAACGCGAGCGGCGCGCGCAGGAACGCGCGCCGCAGCGACCGCCCCTGATCGTCGTAGAAGCCCGCGATGCCGGTGGCGTCGTCCTCGAAGTAGAAGGCGTAACTCGGCGCCCGGGCCACGTCCACGCGCGCCGCGATGACCCGACCGAAGCGGCGCTCGCCTTCCGACGACTCGAGCCGCTCGAGCAGCACCGTAAACCGATCGCCCGGCCGCACGTCCCGTGTGAAGTCGACTTCCCAGTCGTACACGTCGGCGATCGCCCAGGCGAGCGTGCGCCGCTCTCCCTCAGGCAGGAACGTGTCCGCGACCGCCTTGTCGAGCGCGTCGTACAGCGACGACTCGATCGCTCCGGTGACCCGTAGGCGCACGATCGTCCAGGGGACCGTCTCGACCGTTTCGATCCAGCCGGAGTCGCCGCGGTCGAGCTGGAGCCGCTGCTCGGGCGACAGCCGGACGGTCACCCGCTCGGCCCGGCTGTCGGTCTTCAGACGGCGCACCAGGAAGGCGAGCCCGGGCCGCAGCCGCCGCGCCGGCAGGTGCCGCGCCGCCGCGAGGAACGCGACGTAATCGCGACCGGTGATGCCGGCCCGGCCCAGCACGTCGGAGAGCACCTCGCGCCGCCCCAGCGTTTCCGTGACCTCGGCATAGGCCTCGCTCACCACGATGGGCGGCGCGGTGAGCGGCCGGCGCCACGGCCACGCCTCGCGCGTGGCCCAGACCAGACCGCCGGCGCTCAGCACGCCGGCGGCAACGTAATGGCTCGCCCGCCAATGGGAGAACAGAGTCATCAATCCATCTGCCGCCGGATGAAGGTCGGGATCTCGAGCTCGTTCACGTCGGGGGGTGGCGGGGGCGGCGCGCGCCGGGCCGGCTCCGCCGCCTTCACGTAACCCGCGGGCGGTACCGGCGTGGGACGCGACACCCGCTCCCGGAATGGCAGCACCCCCGGCGCCGCGCGGCCCGGCGTCTCGGCCGCCTTGTCCCGGTCGAAGCCCGTCGCGATCACCGTCACCCGGATCTCGCCGTGCATCGCCGGATCGTTCACCGTCCCGAAGATGATCTCGGCATCCTCGCCCGCCGCGTCCTTGACGACGTCGGAGATCTGGGTCACTTCGCCGAGCGTCAGGTCCTCACCGCCCGTGATGTTGATCAGTACGCCGGTCGCGCCGGTGATCGAGATGTTGTCGAGCAGCGGGCTCGAGATCGCCTGCTGCACCGCTTCCATGGCGCGGTTCTCGCCGCGCCCCATCCCGGTGCCCATGATCGCCGCGCCGCCGTTCTGCATGACGGTGCGCACGTCCGCGAAGTCCACGTTCACGATGCCCGTCACGGTGATGAGTCCCGAGATTCCCTGGGTGGCGTGCAGCAGCACCTCGTCGGCCTTCTTGAGGGCGTCCTGGAAAGGTATCCCCTTCCCCACCACGGCGAGCAAGCGCTCGTTCGGCACCGTGACCATCGTGTCGACGTGCTTGCGCATCTCCGCGATGCCCATCTCGGCTTGGCGCATCCGCTTGCGCCCTTCGAACAGGAACGGCTTCGTTACGATGCCGATCGTGAGGGCCCCGAGATCGCGCGCCATCTGTGCGATAATGGGCGATGCGCCGGTACCGGTGCCGCCGCCCATGCCGCACGTCACGAACACGAGATCCGCCCCCTGCAGGGCGTGCAGCACCTCGTCGCGGTTCTCTTCGATCGCCTGGCGGCCGATCTCGGGTCGGGCGCCCGCCCCGAGGCCGCGCGTCAACTTCTTCCCGATCTGCGTCTTCACGTCGGCCTTGTTGTTGAGCAGGGCCTGCGCGTCGGTGTTGACGGAGATGAATTCGACGCCTTGCAGTCCCTCGTCGACCATGCGGTTCAGCGCGTTGCCGCCGCCGCCGCCTACGCCGACGACTTTCATCCGGGCGTTCTGTGAGACGGTTTCTTCGAGCTCGAAGATCATGGCTCCCTCGGGTGACCGATCAGAAGAAGTCCTGTAACCACCGCTTGAGCGGCGCGAACCAGCGCTCGACCCCCGGGCTCGGTACCGCCGAGCCGCCGGGCGCGGCGCCCTGTGCCACTTTGCGTGCCGCGTACAGCACCAGCCCCACCGGCACCGCGTAGCGCGGCGCCTGGACGCTGTCCACCAGCCCCGAAATCCCCTGCTCCGGCGTTCCGGCGCGCACCGGCATCGCGAACACCTCGCGGGCCAGCTCCACCATGCCCGGCAGATGCGCCGTCCCGCCGGTCAGCACCACGCCGGCGGGCAGCCGCCCGCCCCCGTACCCCGCCTTCTCGAACTCGCGGTCCACCATGTGGAAGATCTCGTCCAGTCGCTGGTGGATGATGTCCGACAGCATCTCGCGCGCCGCCTGCCGCGCACCCTGCCCGGGCGTGGAGGGTAGGGTGATCATCTCCGCCGGGTCCACTAGCGGTTTGTACGCGACGCCGTGCCGCTCCTTCAATCGTTCCGCGTCGGCCTGGGTCACACCCAGCACCTGGACGACGTCCGTCGTCACCTGGGCGCCCGCGTACTTGAGCGACGCGAGGTGGCGGATCTTCCCTTCGTGAAAGATCGTCACCCCGGTCGAGCCGCCCCCCACCTCGAGCAGCGCAACCCCGAGCTCCTTTTCGTCCTCCGTCAGCACCGCGTAGGACGCCGCCAGCGGCTCGAGCACCAGATCCAGCACGCGGTATCCCGCGCGCTGCACCGCCTTGCGCAGGTTCTGGGCGGCGGTGGCCTGCACGGTGACGAGATACATCTCCACCTCGAGCCGCGTGCCCGTCATCCCCACCGGGTCGGAGATCCCGTGCTGCTGGTCGACCCGGTACTCCTGCGGGATGTCGTGCAGCAGCTCCTGGTCGCGGCCGAGCGAGATGGCGCGCGCCACCTCGTTCACCCGCGCCACGTCCTCCGGGGTGATCTCCTCTCGGCTCACCGCGACCACCCCGGGCGACGTGCGCGCCGAGACGTGCTCGCCCGCGATGCCGCACGTCACACCGCCGACCTTCGCTCCCGCCATCCGTTCGGCGTCGCGCAGCGCGGCCACGACCGAGCGGCTCGTCTCATCGATGTCCCGCACCATGCCGCGCCGCACGCCGGCGTTCTTCGCGAGGCCGACGCCCAGCACCTTGGCGAGCGGCATGCGCGGCAGGTCGCCCACGACCTCGGCGATCACCGCACATGTCTTGGTGCTGCCGAGGTCGAGCCCGGCGACGAGCTGTCGATCTCGGCTCACGCCCCACCCGTACCGCGGGATCCGCGGGACGCCGTCCGCCGCACGATCACCTGGCGCGCGAAGCGGGCGTCGAGCTCCACGTAGGGGCGCCCCTTCGCGGCGAGATCCCGCGCGACCAGCTCGACGGCCCGGATCACCTCCGGTCCGGCGTCGCGGCCTAACAGCACGTGACGAGGCCCCAGTTCCAGAAGCACGTCCCCGCGCGCCAACCCGCGCGCACTGGTGATGGTGAGAAACAGCGCTGGATCGACCGCCTGCACCAGCGCTAGCACGCCCACGACGCCACGGTCCGGCGCCGCCGCGACCGGCAGGTCGAGCCCGGTGCGCGCGGGGTCGAACGGCAACGCGCGGCCCTGCGCATCGACCACGACCAGACGCCGGCCGTTGGGCGCGAGCGCCGCGGGCTCCACCTCGCGCAGCTCGATCCGCAGCGCCGCCGGCAGCTGGCGCACCACCCGCGCCTCCGCCACGCCGGCGAGCCCGCGCAGCCGGTCGTCGAGCAGCCGCGTGTCGGTGAACACGCTCGCATCGGACGGCAGCCGCAGCGCGGCGATCACCACGTCGGGCGCCAGGTTCTTCACGCCGACCAGCTCGATCTGCCGCACACGGAACACCGCGAGGCGCGCCAGCAGCGCGGGGGCGCCGAACCAGACGGCGACGCCGACCGCCATGCCCATGACCAAGGGCGCGCTGCGGCGCGCGAGCGTCCGCCGCCGGCTCACGGCTGCTCCGCGCCCCCCAGCTGCCGCAGCAACTCGGGTCCCACACGGGTGACGTCCCCCGCCCCGAGGGTGAACACCACGTCCCCCGGCCGCAGCCGCTCCGCCACCGAGTCCACCAGCGCCGCGCGGTCCCGCACGGCCACCGTCGCCGCTCCGGCGCGCGCCGCCCCCTGCGCCACCAGATCCGCGGTGACACCCGGGAGCGGCTGCTCGCGCGCCCCGTAGATCGGCGCCACCACCACGACGTCGGCGCTCGCCAGCGCCCGGCCGAGCGCTTCGCCGTGCAGCGCGGTGCGGGAGAACAGGTGCGGTTGGAACACCGCCACCACGCGGCGCCGCGGAAACGTCTGGCGCGCCGCCGCCAGCGTCGCCAGCACCTCCGTGGGGTGATGCGCGTAGTCGTCCACGATCATCACCCCGCGCGCCTCGCCCACCCGCTCGAACCGTCGCGCCACACCGCTAAAGCGTTCGAGCGCCGTGACGCAGCGCTCGAGATCGACTCCCAGCTCCAGTGCCGCGGCCAGCGCCGCCGTCGCGTTTCGCAGGTTGTGCAGCCCCGGCACCTGCAGCGCGAGGCGCACCGCCCCGCCATTCGGCAACTCGATCCGCGCGGCCGAGCCCCGCTCGGCCAGCTCGGGAGTCACGATCCGCACGTCCGCGTCCGCCGCGAGACCCACGCGCCACACCGGCGTCTCGAGCGCCGCGGCGACCCGCATCGCACCGGCGTCGTCCGCCCCCGCGATCACGCGGCGCGCGCGCCCCGCGAATTCCGCGAAGGCCTGCTCCAGCGCCGCGACGCTGCCGCCGTAACACTCGAGGTGGTCGGCCTCGACGTTGTTCACCACCGCGACCGTCGGCGCGAGCGAGAGGAAGGCGCGGTCGTACTCGTCCGCCTCGACCACGTACAGCGCGCTCCCGCCGAGCCGCGCGTTCCCACCCCACCGAGCGACGCGGCCGCCGGCGAGTCCCGTAGGATCTCGCCCGGCGGCCGCCAGCGCCTCCGTGACCATCACCGTCGTGGTGGTCTTGCCGTGCGTGCCGGCGACCGCCACCACCAACCCACCGGCGACGGCCTGACCTAGGGCGTCGGCCCGCCGTACCACCGGAACCCCCAAAGCCCGTGCTCGCTCCAGCTCCGGGTGATCCCCTGCTACCGCTGCGGTGACCACGAGCGCTCGAGCGCCAGCCACGTGCTCGGGGTCGTGCCCCCGCCATATTTCCACCCCCAAGGCTGCCAAATCGGCCGCTCCAGAGGGGTCGGTATCACAACCAGTTACTGCGACGCCCTGCTGCCTGGCGAGGAGCGCCAAGCCGCTCATCCCTGCTCCGGCGATCCCCATGAAGTGGATCGGGCGGGGATCCGCCATTGCAAACAGGTTCATTAGTGAGGGGCTAATATATCGAATCTACGAAACTTGCGAAAGAGAGCATCCCCTATCGGGGGACCAGTGTCAAAATCCTCGACACGATCTCCCGGGAGGCGTTTGGGTGCCCCCGGGCCCGGGCTCGGGCGGCGAGGGACGCGAGGCGTGCGGGGTCACCGAGCAGCTCGCCGATCAGCTGAGCGAGCGCGTGCGCTGTGAGATCGTGCTCGGCGAGGAACAGCGCCGCGCCGGCGGCCGCGAGGGCGTGCGCGTTGTGGGTTTGGTGATTCGCCGCGGCCGTCGGGAGCGGCACCAGGATGCTCGGCTTCCCCCACGCGCACAGCTCCGCCACGGTCATCGCGCCGGCGCGCGACACGACGACGTCGGCGGCGCGGTACGGCTCGGTCATCGAGTCGAAGAAGCCGCGCACCACCACGCGCTCAGGGACGGCGTAGCGCGCCAGCGCCGCCGCGTGCGCGGCGCCGGTGCCCCACAGGACGTTGGCGCCGAGCAGGCGGCGCTCCAGCGCGGCCGCGACGGCGTAGTTGAGCGTCTGCGCGCCCTGGCTGCCGCCGAACGCGAACACGGTGGGGCGGTCGGGATCGAGCCCCAGCGCGCGCCGCGCCGCGCGCGGATCGCCCGGTTCGGGAGGCCGCACCGGATTGCCGAGCGCGAAAATCTCAGTATGCGCACCGGGCGACAGCCGGTCCCGCGCTTCGGGAAACCCGAGGTGCACCTGGCGCGCGCCGCGCGCCAGCCACCGGGTCGTGAGTCCGGGGACCGCGTTCTCCTCGACGAGCGCGGTGGGGATCCCGGCGCGCTGCGCGCGCAGCACGACCGGCCCGGCCGCGTAGCCACCAGTCCCGATGACGACCGCGGGCCGCTCCTCCCGCAGCAGCCGCCCCACATCGCGCCACACGTGGGGCGCGAGCCACAGCCAGCGCGCGTTGCGCCACCAGGCGCGGCGATAGATCGGCTCGATCTGTAGGAGGCGGTGGCGGAACGGTTGACGCGGCAACAGCTCCGCCTCGATGCCGCGCTCGGCGCCGACGAGCAGCACATCGACGCTCGGGCCCGCATCGCGCAGCGCCTGCGCCAGCGCGAGCGCAGGGATGAGATGGCCGCCGGTGCCGCCGCCGGCAAGCAACACCTTCACCGCCACCCGACCCCACGCGAGTGCGGAATGCGGAGTGCGGAGTGCGGAGTGTAGCAACGACCGCAGTGCGACGCGACCTCGCACATCAACTCCGCACTCCGCGTTCCGCACTCCGCACTTGGTTCATCACGCC
>Ga0209801_1000340_pt1 | contig 32127 bp, 22 predicted proteins | sample GraSoiAngelo_127_FD_185884 | JGI IMG/M metagenome (GOLD analysis project Ga0209801, IMG submission 185884) | Grasslands soil microbial communities from the Angelo Coastal Reserve, California, USA - 14_0927_09_40cm (SPAdes) (version 2) | ecosystem: Environmental > Terrestrial > Soil > Grasslands ... | reverse complement strand
TTCATCGCACAGGCGAATATCGAGCGGCCTGCATAGGGTTCGTTCCCGGTTTTCCGTTTTTGAGCGGCCTTGCGAGGAAGTTAGCGACGCCGCGGCGGGATGTGCCGCGCAAGGAAATCCCTCCTGGCTCGGTGGGGATTGGTGGCGCGCAAACGGGAATTTATCCGTTGCGCTCGCCCGGCGGTTGGAATCTCATCGGACGCACGCCCTTAAAACTTTTTGATCCAACAACAGATCCGCCCGCGCTTTTACGCGCGGGGGATCATGTGCGCTTTCGCGCGATCACCCGGGAAGAGTTTGAAGCAACGCAGACATAATGGGGGCATGCGTAACGATCTCTCTTTGCTGTCATCCCGAGCGGGAGCGAGGGACCTCACAGGCGGAGTGGCCGACACACAAGCGATTCAGCGTGATCAATCATTTCGTGTGAGATCCTTCACTTCGTTCAGGACGACAACGCGATGAGCGTGATTGTTGAGCGCGCGGGATTTCTTACTTCCGTGCAGGATCTGGGTCGAACTGGGTTCCGCCAGTTTGGCGTTTCGGCCAGCGGCGCGCTCGACCCGTTTGCGTTGCGTGTGGCCAACCTACTTGTCGGTAACAATGCAGCGGCGGCCGCACTCGAAATTACGCTCGGCGGCTTGCGATTGCATTTTGAGGATGAACGAATCGTAGCCTGCTGCGGTGGAGAATTCGACGTGCGTGTTGGACCGAAATCCTTACCCACAGGTCACGCGGCGTGGGTGCATGCTGGCGAAGAAGTGAAATTCGGGCGGCCTCAAATTGGTTGCCGATGCTGGCTGGCGATTGCCGGCGGAATCGATGTGGCCGTTGTTCTCCGGAGTTGCTCCACGGATTTACGCGCACAGTTCGGCGGATTTGAAGGCCGCACATTGCGCGACGGCGACGTTCTTCCGCTTGGCACAAGGCCAGGGTCATCGCCCCTGGCTACAGGAATTTCCACGTGGACGGCACCGCACGATTGGGCGAGTCCGGCAAAGCGCGTTCCAGTGTTGCGCTTCATCCCCGGAGTCGATTGGAACCGCTTCAACGCCCGAAGCCTTCGACGCCTAACGAGTGAAGCATTCGCTGTCTCGCCGGATTCTGACCGCATGGGCGTGCGTCTTGATGGGCCAAAACTTGAGCGAGTGGACAATGTCGACCTTATCTCCGAAGCGGTCGCGCCGGGCACGATCCAGGTACCGCCGAGCGGAAAGCCAATTTTACTTTTGGGAGATTGCCAAACCATTGGCGGATATCCGAAAATAGGACACGTGATCACTGTTGATCTTGGAGTTGCGGCACAGCTTCGTGCCGGCGAGCACGCTCGCTTCTCCGAAGTCTCTCTGGCCGATGCGCATCGACTCTTGCTGGAACGCGAACGCGAGTTCCAGCGTTTTCGCGTCGGTATCGATCTCCAAAACTCGTGAAACTATCTATCGATCTAAATGCCGATCTCGGCGAAGGCGCAGGCCACGATGATGAGCTGTTCGAGTTCATCAGCTCAGCGAATATCGCGACCGGATTTCATGCCGGCGATTCCGATTCGATGCACGCTGCAGTTTCTGCGGCGAAGAAGCATGGAGTTGCTGTGGGAGCGCATCCGAGTTTTTTCGATCGTGAAAATTTCGGGCGCAAGGAACTGAAGGTAAGTAATCAGGAAGTGTCCGACGCTGTGGCGTACCAGCTGGGAATTTTTCAAGCGATCGCCTCCGCTCTGGACGTGCAACCGAACCACGTCAAACCGCACGGCGCTCTCTATAACATGGCGGTGCGCGACGAAAACCTCGCCGATGCCATTGCGCAAGCCATCAAATCGGTCGAGCCGAAGCTAATTCTGTTCGCGCCCGACAAAAGCGAGCTTGCCCGTGCAGGCGAGGCGCAGGGGCTGCAAATCGCACGCGAAGTGTTCGCCGATCGGAATTATCTGAATGACGGCTGGCTGGTTCCACGTACGCGGCCGAATGCATTGCTTCGTGATCCAAACGAAGCCGCTGAACGCGTTCTGCGGATGTTGCGCGAAGGCAAAGTGCGCTCCGTCGAAGGCCGCGATGTGGATGTGCGGACCGAGACAATTTGTGTCCACGGCGATACGCCCGGTGCAGTTGAATTCGCGCGTAAATTGCGGTCACGCCTCGAACGCGAAGGCGTGAGAATCAGCGCGCCGCAAAGCTCGCGGTGAAATCAATATTGTCATTCTGAGCGAAGCGAAGAATCTCAGATCATTTTCCGCATGACCTTGACCAAGAATAGCCAGAGATGTTTCGCATCGCTCAACATTACAGGATAAGAAGCGCACCGGTACGACCTGTGAGTAACAAGATCGAGAGTCAGCAGCAATCGGATCTCGTTCGCGCGCTCGGACCGATCGACGCCACCATGATCGTGATGGGCTCGATGATTGGTTCAGGCATCTTCATCACCTCGGCCGAATCGTCCCGGCTGAGCGGCGCGCCAGGCTGGTTGCTTCTTGGATGGGCAGTCGCCGGTTTGTTAACGATTACGGGCGCCCTTTGTTGCTCGGAACTCGCAACCATGATGCCGCGCGCAGGCGGAGTTTACGTTTTCTTGCGCGAAGCATACGGAAAGTCCATCGGGTTTTTGTATGGCTGGACTTTGTTTCTGGTGATTCAAACCGGGACCATCGCTGCGGTAGCGATTGCGTTTGCGAAATTTCTCGGCGTTTTTGTCGAGGCGGTTTCGCCGGACAATTATTTCGTCGCGCCGATTTCATTGGGCGGCTATGCGATTAGCTTATCGACTGAACAAGTCGTCGCGATCGGTTTGATCGCGTTGCTAACCTGGACAAACACGCGCGGACTCGAAGTTGGAAAAATTGTCCAGAACACATTCACGTTTGCAAAAACGGCCGCGCTTATCGCTGTGGTGGCGATTGGTTTGTCGTTAGGCTGGAATGCCAGGTCTGCCGCACTAAGTGCGAGCTGGTGGGATTCGTGGGCTAACGGTTGGAGTCCACAGGGTGCTCAGCCCGGTTTGACATTCGTTGGTGGACTTGCGCTCGCGCTGCTGTTTGGAAAATCGATGGTCGGGCCACTCTTCGCACAGACCGCCTGGACAAATGTCACGTTTATCGGCAGCGAAGTGCGCGAGCCGGGAAAAAATCTTGTGCGCGCGCTGGCCGTGGGTTGCGGCATCGTCGTCATTCTCTATGTGCTGGCCAATCTTGCGTACATCGCGGTGTTGCCCTTTTCGGAAATCGAGCACGCACCGCACAATCGAGTCGCTGTGGCAATGATGAACGCAATCTTCGGCCAGCCCGGCGCGATGTGCATGGCAGCTGCGATCATGATCTCCACGTTCGGTTGCAACAACGGTCTCATTCTTTCCGGAGCTCGCGTTTACTATGCGATGGCACGTGACCGTTTGTTCTTCGAAAAAGTCGGGACCACCAATCGCTTTCATGTTCCTGCGGCTGCGCTGGTGGCGCAGGGAATCTGGACGGCTCTCCTAACTCTGCCGCGCACGGTGACAATCGACGCCACGACTCACAAGGTGGCTTACGGAAACGTTTACAATCAACTGCTCGAATACATCATCTCGGCGGATCTGGTCTTTTATCTTCTGATGGTTGTCGCTTTGATGATCTTGCGACACACGAGACCGGATGCAGCGCGCCCATACCGCACCTGGGGTTATCCATTCGTGCCGATCATCTCGATCTGGCTTGCTGGGTTGCTGATCATCGATCTGGGCTTTCTCGCGCCAGCAACTTCGGGAATCGGAATCCTCATCGTCTTGACCGGTGTGCCCGCGTACTTCTTTTGGCGGAAGTTCGCTGCGACTGAAATAAATCCAATTCGCGATTGAGACGCGAAATCTTTTTGTATGCCTGCAAAATCAAAGAAACAGCAAATGGCTGCCGGAGCTGCGCTCTCGGCCAAGCGCGGTAAACGTTCCAAATCGTCGCTCAAGGGTCCGTCACGCCAAATGGCGAAATCGATGAGTAAAACGGAGCTGCGCAAAATGGCCAAGACCAAGCGCAAAGGAAAGCCGACGAAGAAGAAGCGGCGTTAAGTTTTGCCGAAGCTTTGAAGCGAGGAGAGGAGCGCTTACTCCCCTCTTTGCATTATCTCCATCACGTCCTTGAGCGGTTGCGCGCTTACCTTGCTCGTCCCTGTAAAGGGATGATCGAGGACGTAGATCAAAAACAAAATCAAGGTGATCGTTACGGTGAGTGTAGTGGCAATCACATATTGCGCCCTGATGTTTTTCATTCCGAAGAAAAAGGTGTACGAAATGGTGAATACGGCGCCCACAAGTAGCACTAACCAGATGGCCAGTGGCACGATGTCGTTCCCGGCAAATATCCTAAGTCGGCGATACTGAGCGAGGTCGTTTAACCTATCTAATGTCTCGGCATAAAGCTCTCTATTGGGAATCGATTTCTCATCCATCTGATAGAACTCAGTTAACAGCGTTGGCAGTGCCTTACCGGAATGAAGAGCTATTTCCCCCTGAGCCATTCTTTTCAATTCGTCGCCATAAACCGAAACCACATAATCCATGAGCCCCTGCCGTATTGTTCTACGCGCCGGGTCCGGGAACGCTTGCGTACCATGAAAAATATCAGCGACCTCGTTAGCTTCCATTTCCAGATTTTTTGTGGCGTCGGAGTATCCGCTCCACGTAACAAACACGACGAACGCTACCATCACCCCGTAAAACAGACCGAAAGCGTTAAAAATAATTGCAGCGACCTCGTGGTTTTCCTTTAGCACTTCCGTCGGGTACTTTTTTCGTACTACGTAAAGGCCCGATAGGGCAATGGCCGCCGCAACTACTGAGACGGTCAGAAATGAAAGCGGCACTGGCCAATCAAGGAGAAATTGCATGGCTCTTCTCAGGTTCTCGCCAGAATCTGCATCGATTGTCCAGAGAAAAGAATCGATTTTGAGCGAAGAGGCGACTCAAACTGCATGAGCTTTATGAAGTCCATCTTCCTTGTTGTAGCGCTCGTTGTTGGCGGCGGGGTTTTCGCGCAGGAGACGCATCCGGCCGGAATCGTTTACGGCCCGAAAAACTGCGTTTAAGATCGATGCGCCACGAGGGTGGATTCTCGATAACAGTGCCGGAATCGAGCAGGGATTGCCCTGCGTTCTTTGCCCGAAAGTATCGACTTGGGCCGACGCGAACACAATCATATACGCCAAGATCGCAGGCACAGATTATGAGGACGTTGGAAAGTTTGTCGCCACGGCGATCAGGCAGATGGAAAAAGTGCACGGTAAACCCAAAGAGAAAGTCGATACCGGAAAAACGGCCGATGGCGACGCGTATTTCATTAATGAATATCCGGCTTCCAAGTCATAGTCGCAGGGGGAGCGCGTCGCTTACATCCAATTGCCCAAGGCAGTCGCCTACATCGTGTTCTCGGCACGAGATGAAGCGAGCTATCGCAAGAATTTTCAGGCTCTCAACGAGGTGATTAAATCGTTTGCATACGTGAAAGTCGAAGGCGATCACGAGAAACATTGAAGCGCCCCTTGCAGAACAGCGGTTAATCGTTCTGCGCAGACAGCTTGAAATGTCATTCTGAGCGAAGCGAAGAATCTCTGGATTGATCCGCACGACAATAAATCAGAGATGTTTCGCGGAGCCTGTCCTGAGCAAAGCCGAAGGGTTCAACATGACAGTGCGTTCGTCAGTGGACGGCCAGCGCGCGGAAGATGCGCAGTTCGCCATAGTCGTACTTGCTGTCGAGTAATGACCTTACGTCTGTGAGTTTGCCGTCAGCGACTTTCCGAAATGCCGATGCGATTTCCTCGCATTGCGCCGCTGTGAAGAACCGATCAGCCTCGAGAGATTCTCCCGATTTGATCGCGGTTTCGAGGTGATCGTAAATGGTGCTCCGCATGAATCCGCGCGCGCGGGAAATGTCCTCTACCGATTCGCCACTGCGAAAACGCCGGAGCGTTTCTCTCTGGCTCTCATTCAAGCGCGAACCACGCGGCGAAGGCAAAGGATCGAGACGATTGGAAAATGTTCGGCGCGGGTTGCCGATGAGATAATTTTTGATTTCGCTAAGGAACGTCTCCGCAAAGTCCTTCAGCTTTTGCTCTCCCACGCCAGGAATTCGGCGAAACTCAGTCGCGGTCGTCGGATAATTTCTCGCCATTTCACGGAGCGAGACATCGGAGAAGATAACGTAGGCCGGCACGTTGCGTTCATCCGCCAGTTTACGGCGCAGATCACGCAAACATTCGAACAACACTTCGTCGCATTCGATCGCGCCCACACGAGACTTTTGATCGCGCGACTGCTCGACAACTTCGATCTGCTTTGTAAGGGTGATCGGTGTACGGTGGCGTAAAGCGTCGCGACCAGCCAGCGTGAGACTTAAAGTTGCAAACTTTCCAGGCGCGCTTTCGATGAGTCCCAGGCGCAGCAGCTCGCGTCCGATCGCTTGCCAGGCATCACGTTTCAATGCCCGGCCAATGCCATAGGTGGACAATTCGTTGTGGCTTCGTTGCCGGATGCTCTCCGTGTCTGCGCCACGCAAAACATCGACAATATGGTTCAATCCAAATCCGAAACCGTTTTTTGCATGGATGCGATGCACACAGGAGAGAAATTTCTGCGCCGGAATTGTGCCGTCGAACGTCTCCCGTGGGGTGAGGCAATTATCGCATCCTTCACACGATGGCTTTGTATATTCTTCGCCAAAATATCGGAGCAAAGTCATGCGCCGGCAGTCGCGAGTCTCGGCGTAATGAACCATTTGTTGGAGTTGCGCCCGGGCGATTCGCGCTTCGCTTTCGCTCTTTTCGTCGATGAAATGGAGCTGTTTAGCGACATCGCCCGCGCTGAATAGCAGCACGCATTCGCTTGGCAAACCGTCCCGGCCAGCGCGTCCAGTCTCCTGATAATAGCTCTCCAGATTTTTTGGCAGATCGTAATGCACCACGAAGCGGACGTTCGGTTTGTTGATGCCCATTCCGAATGCAATTGTCGCCGTGACCACGCGGACATCATCTCGCAGGAACGCTTCCTGATTTTTCGTACGCTCGGCGCTGGTTAGGCCGGCGTGATACTGCTTCGCGCTTATGCCATCTTCACTGAGATTCCGGGCCAGGGAATCGGCACTCTTCCGGCTGGCGCAGTAAACGATGCCGCTCTCGTTAGGCCTGCTGCGAATGAACTCGAGTAACTGTTCGTAGGGCGCCGATTTTGGAACAATACGGTAAGTGAGATTTGGCCGATCAAAGCTGGCGACATAACAGCGCGGCTCCCGCAGTTTCAGTTGCTTGACAATATCGGCGCGCACCCGCTCGGTAGCCGTTGCAGTGAGCGCCATCATTGGCACGTCCGGAAAATGCGTCCGCAATTTTTTGAGCTCGCGATATTCCGGCCGGAAATCGTGGCCCCATTCGCTGATGCAATGCGCCTCGTCGATGGCGAACTGCGCGATGTTCCAATTCATCGCGCGCTCCAAAAACGTATCGAGCATCAACCGTTCCGGTGCGACGTAAAGCATACGGTATTCACCGCGATGCAGCCCGCGCCAGCGGGCCACTGCGTCCTTCCGGTCCAGCGTCGAATTCAAGTAAGTAGCCGCAATCCCGCTGGTTTGCAGTGCGTCCACCTGATCTTTCATAAGCGAAATAAGCGGTGAAACCACGATCGTCAGGCCTTCGCGTGTCAAAGCCGGCAATTGAAAACAGAGCGATTTCCCGCCACCCGTCGGCATCAGCACAAGCACATCGCGCCGCGCGAGCGCGTCGTTGATGATTTCCTGCTGCAGCGGCCGGAACTCGTCGTACCCGAAATGTTTTTTCAGCGTCGGAGCTAGATCCATTTCTTGATATGCCTGACCGGCTTTTGTTGTCTCAGTCAAATTTTTCTGTAGCGCGCCAACTCAGTCGGGAACGACCGTCATTTCTGCCGCTTGAGGCGAAAACCGTCAGCATGCGCGCCGTAGCCGCTCGCGTATTCAACTAATCCAACGTCTTTTTTCCAAACGATCTTTTTGAAATGACCAGAGGGATGACTCGCATCGTAATGCATAAATCGCCTTTGAGACTGATCGTTGTTTTCCATAAACCATCTTCGTAATTGAAGCTGCCGCGGGCGATTCCGTAAATTTCGCCCTGTCCGAATTCTGGCGGTTTATCCAACGCCGAGATTTTCTTAATCGCAGCGTCATTGTCCTCTTCGTTTAACAGAACGATGCGGTCATCTGTCACGATGAAATAATCCGGCCGGATTTCACGCTTTTGCGGCGCGCTCGATTTGAGATCGGTAAATTCAATTTTGAAAATCGCGCCCCACGGCATCTTGGCAACGCGCGTTGTAACAACTCGCGCCGAGAGCGGGATTTCGTCTTCCTGAATCTCTTCGCCCCATTCCGTTCCACGAAATTTGGCGGATACCGGCCTATCGTCATGTACATCGAGGAACGGATTGGCCGCATAACCCGACACGGGCAACAAGATGGACATAATGATAATCGCGATTCGACAGCGGCTCATTTTGCAATCCTAACGATCAACCGATTGACAATGCACGCCCGAATTTCTTAATCTGCTCGCCTTCGCGAACGGCGACGGCGGCTGATCGTCTTGATCTGGCGACGCGTTCGACGACGACGGCTCGACCGTCGTTTCTGTCGCCGCGGAGGTGGCAAGTGGCCAGGAATTCGCTCATCGTTACAGACAGCTCCTGGATCAGCATGCCGATGCGCAGATCGAGCCGCTGCTCACCGAATGGCGGGAGAAGGCGTCTGACGATCCCGACGCATGGATCGCGAGCGCGAATTATTATTTCAATCAACGCCAGATGAGGCTCGAGATGAAGAGCCCTTCTCCGGGCGACCTTACGGTGACCGATCCGAGAACCGGAAAGGTGGGAACCATTATACACGAGGTAGATAAATCGGGTATGAAGCGAGCGGTCGATCTTCTTCAGGAAGCGACGACGAAATTTCCCGATCACCTCGATATCTGGTGCGGGCTCGCCTTCTTTTACCAGGAGTCCGGCGATTTCGACAATGAGTTGTCGACGTTGAAGAAGATGGTCGCGTACGCCCGCGAGCATCCGGCGCAGCTCAAGTGGTTGAAAGGCGAGCCGCTAGGCGAGCCTGCCGACAAATTCGTTCCAGGTAAACTGCACGAGTACGGTCTGTATTACGAGGAAAAGGAGAACGCGGAGGATGACAAGCGCTGGTTCCAAATTGCGACGCTGGCAACCCAGCAATATCCAAATGACCCGCAAGGCTTCAAAGATGCAGCCGGTTATTGGGCGGATACTGGCGAATGGCAAAAGGCGCGCGAGTCGTTCGAAAAAGCGCACCAGCTCGATCCGAAATCCGCGGTGGCGCTGATTGCTCTCGGACAGGTCAGCGTTGAGATGAAAGACTTCGTAAGCGCACGAAAGTACTACGAGGAAGCTTTAAAACTGGAGCCAAATGGCCATTACGCGCAGACAGCGAAAGAAGCGTTACAAAAACTGAAGAAGAAATAGCGGACATGAGGAAAGCACACCTGCTCATTTGTCCCGTTCTCTTGCTTTTTTGCCCGCCGAGTTTCGCTCAAGAGAGCTCTCGCGGCGGAAGTGCCAAGCAGGACGCACCGAAAGTGATTGAAACTGGGGATATGAAGCTGGCGATGAAAGCCGGCAAGCTCGAAACCGCCAGAAAATACGACGAAGCATTAAAGGTGTACGCACAAGCTATTGACCTGAAAGGTCGTTTTACGCCGTTCGTGTACCACAATCGCGGCATGTTGTACCTTCACCGGGCAAAGGCTTCCAAAGATCGACAATCGCGAATTGCCGATCTGCAACACGCGATCGATGACTTCCAGACTGCCATTCGTCTCGGCGCAGCTTCCAAGGATCAACTGAACCGCGGTTTAGAAAAAGTTGCTACAAGAGCCAACCTCGACGAAGCAACCAAGCTAATCAACGACGCAACTCATAAATAGCGATGAAAGGCAACCTTCTCATTCGCTTTTGGGTTGTTATTGGAATTCTTACGCTCGCGCGCGATGCATCAGGCGCGCGTTCGGTGGACGAGCAGGTGAACCTGTTAGCGGAGCGTTATCGTCAAGTCGAAGACCAACTCGCACGCTCGATTCGTTATACCAGCAAAGACGAGTCTGGCGGCGCGACAACAGCTAGACAGGAGTGGTACAATGGTGCCGGGGAGCTGATTAAGGTCGCAGTCGAACGTAACGATGCCTCTGGACGCGAGCTCACGGAATACATCCCGCACGATTCGGATAGTGACTTTGGCTGGAGAGGCCTATTCATGCTTACGCGCAAGGAAACGCCATCGCCCGGCGGCGGCACGCAAGTGGAGGAATCGCGAAAATATTTCGGCGAAACCGAGGAAGGTAACCACCAGCTAATTCGCGAATTGAGAAAGAGCGCGCGTTTCAAGCCAGGCGAACCGACCGACACCGTCCATGTGCCGAATACGATCGTCGATCCTTCCAAGCAGAACAAGAGCGATAGCGATGCCGAGGAATTTTTAAGTGGGGAACCGCACGAACTCGCCGCCTCTCTAAGGAAAGCCGGTCCGCCGCAATTTTTCGACCCGTTCGCTAGTGTTCAAGGCGACTCAGACAAGTATCGCGTCATTCATGGAAGCGTTTCGCCAGATGGCCGGTTTGCCGTCGCGATGGGCTTACCGCCTGAGCAATCTAATTGGGACGCGCTGTATGGGGATGAGAACTACTTCTACGAGAACGGCGCGCGCGATTACGACGTGCCGAATTACATCATTGATCTGGCTGAAAAAAAAATTCTTGGCAAAACAGGGTGCCATTACCTTGGGACGAAGCGCCGTTATAATCACCAACAATGTATGCTTAGGTGGTCACCGGACTCGCTTAAGTTTGTGCAGCTCTGGGACGACAAATGGAGCTCTACCGAGTGCGTGACGGGGAAGATCAGTTCAGGCCCAAAGCTTGCCGTCACAGTGGACCTGGACAAAGCGATCGGAAAGAAAACTTACGCCTTTGTTAAAAAGCGTTTCGATTCGGAGAATGGCGACGCCGGCGAGCTTTCGCTCCAAATCAACAAAGTGAGCAACGATGGCACGATCGATCTTGAGGCGTCGGCGCAATGCCGCGTTGGCGACTGCAGGGGCGAAACAACCTTTAAGGTAAGCGAACGTTTACGCCTGAGTGACGGCCCGAAGGGGCCGCGTGTCGAAATACTGAAGATGCGCCGACTACCTAACGATTGAGGGACCAACCGCCAATGAAATTATTCTTCACCTTCGCCATAGTAATCGGCTGCGGTCTTTCGACTCTTGCCGCGGATGAAGAACCAGCGTTTCATGAGTATCCTTTCGGATTTGCTCGACTTCGAGTGTATCGATCGAATTCATGAGCATTGGGTAACAATCGGGGGCTTTGTCGATCTAAAAGCGATGACCATCATTTGTCTTCCTGAAATTTTTCGTCCGTCCAGGTGAACTTGTGCAGAACCTTCTTGCTCTTGCGTGCGCGCACGACAATCGTTTTGCCTTCTCGTGGCAAGTCGAATTGCCAACGATCTTCCATACTATCGGCAATCGGGAAAATTGAGCGCTTGATCTCATGCATCTTTCCGTCGGTGCCGGGTTCATAGAATTGCAATTGAACCGAATCGGGGCCTTCGAGCTCGCCGGAACAAAGCGCCAGCAACGGTCGTCCATCGCGATGACGAAAGAGCGCGACCTCGAATTCGGGCTCAGCGCCTGAACCTGCGCAATACAGGTAGCCGTTTTTCTCATCGACGTTGTCTTCAGGCTCGGCATCGCACGGAAAAAAACGATCGTGCCCTCGCATCTCCCGCAGCCAGGCCGAAAGCGGCGCCTCGAAATTTTTCGCCGGCAAGAGCAGAAAATAATCGATGACCGACACTTTCTCTTGTTCGGATTTGGGAATTGCTGGCGAGTTATTCTGATCGAATCCGAGCGTGATCTTCAGTGCCCCTCGTCCCCAATTTGGATTTACCAACTCTTTCTCCAACACCAACTCGTTAGGCGAATGCCATGCAAGTGGTTCAACTCTCGTTTGCGTGTCCGCTTCGGAACCAGTGGCATTTTGCGGAAGCTTCGGTGTCGGAAGTTCCGGCAACGGAATCTCGTTCAACGCGTCACCGTTTCGAAAAAAAATCCTGGTCGAGTAACCGTTTCCCTTCTGGGAAAAGTAGGCGACGCGTTGTGAGTCCGCGGACCAAAACAACCTCGCATGGCCGAGCGTCCAATTCGGATCGAGAGCAACAACGTCTTTGTGCGTGGAAAGATCGACAACCGCCGCCTCGCCAGCGTAAGGCTGTGCGTCGGCATAAACGCAGCGCATCGCAAATTTCCCATCCGGCGACGGGCAGCTTACAACTTCATGGCCGTGAAGAGAAGCAGCCAGACAATAGGTGCCTAACGATGCCACGATCAAGCCGACGAGCTTCACCGTCGGCGAGTTTATGCTCGCCGCTCTTTGATCGACAACAAAATTTCGGCGATCGCTTCGCTGCGCGGCTTCGCGCCCAAGTTTCCTTTGCCGTGAACGCGAACGCTTACAGCATCGGCTTCCAAGTCGCGTTTTCCGATGACGAACATGGTGTGGACTTTCATCTGTTCGGCCCGCTGAATTTTGCCGTTGATCTTGTCGGAGCTGTCGTCGATCTCCGCGCGGACTTGATGAGCGCGCAATTCTTTCAGGATCGATCGTGCGTAATCGAGCAGCTTTGGATCATCGCCGATGGTCAGAATACGCACCTGTTCCGGCGACAGCCAGAGCGGGAAATTGCCGGCGTAATGCTCGATTAAAAATCCGATGAAACGTTCGTGCGTTCCGAGCGGCGCGCGGTGAATGCAAATCGGCGTCTTGTCAGTGTTGTCGCGGTCCTTGTAGCGAAGATCAAAACTACGCGGCTGCGCGAAATCGACCTGGTTGGTTGCGATGGAAAACTCACGTCCGATCACGCTCCACGCTTGCACGTCGATCTTGGGTCCGTAAAAGGCCGCTTCGTTAGGCACTTCGACATAATTAATTCCAGAATTCTCTAGGACTTTGCGCGTCATCTCCTCGGTCTTTTTCCAAAGCTCCGGTTCGTCGACAAATTTCTGCCCGAGCTTATCGGGATCGTGGGTCGAGAAGCGCATCAAATATTTGTCGATCCCGAACAGCTTGAAATAATTCAGATACATCTCGTTCACGGCATTGAACTCCGCTTCGAACTGCTCCGGCGTCATGTAGAGATGGGCGTCGTTCATCTGCAGCGAGCGCACCCGCATAAGCCCAAACAACTCGCCGCTCTTTTCGTACCGATAATCCGTCCCGTATTCGGCCAGCCGCAGCGGGAGGTCGCGATAGCTGCGAGGCAGCGCCGCAAACAATTTGTGGTGATGCGGACAGTTCATCGCCTTGAGGTAGTAACGATCACCAATAGAGGCTGCGAATTGCTTTAGCTCTCTGAGCTTGGTTTCGTCCGCTCGCTCCGCGCTTCGAACTAATTCAAGTTGGATAAGCAAGTCTTGCTTTTTGGCAGGGTCAGAGAGGTTTCCTGACTCCGCATCTTCAAGAACCCGTTGCCAAGCGTCTCCGCCATAGTTTTCGAAGTAAGCGATCATCGCATTCGCTTTTTCAACCTGCTTCTTGTCCTTGTCTTCGACTAAAGTCATCGGCGGAAACATCGACTCGAGGTAATAGGGTACATGACCGCTTTTTCTGTACAAGCTCTCACGCGCGATGTGCGGCGTGCGCACGCGTTGATAACCAGCCGCGAACTCAGTTTCCTTGGCGAGCTTCTCCAGTTCCTCCGCAATGACCGCGCCCCGCGGGAGAAACATGGGCAGGCCCGGGCCGACGTCGTCATCGAAAACGAAAAGTTCGAGTTCCTTGCCAAGCTTTCGATGGTCGCGCTTCTTCGCTTCCTCGAGCATCTCGAAATAATCGTCGAGTTCCTTTTTCGTTTTGAACGCCGTGCCGTAAACGCGCTGTAATTGCGGATTCTTTTCGTCGCCTTTGTAGTAAGCGCTCGCCACGTTCGTGAGCTTGAACGCGCCGATGTTTCCCGTGCGCATGACGTGCGGACCTGCGCAAAGATCGATGAAATCGCCGCTGCGATAGAGCGAAATTTTTTCGTCAGGCGGAATGTTTTCGATGATATCGACCTTGAATTCACTGGGTTCGGGGCGTTCGCTCAGCGCCGCGAGCCGGCCTTTCTTTCCAAGTTCCAGCGCTTCATCGCGCGAAACTTCAATGCGCTCGAATGGATGGTTCGCTTTGATTTCCTTCTTCATTTCCGCCTCGATTTTCTCGAAATCATCGGGTGAGATGCGGTGCGGAAGATCGACATCGTAATAAAACCCGTTCTCGACCGGCGGCCCGGCCGCGAACTGCGCTTCCGGCCAGATTTTCAAAATCGCCGTCGCAAGTACATGGGATGCCGAGTGGCGGAGACGCTGCAGGTCCGTCATCTTCTGGCGCTCATCCAAAGTCTTGCGTTCTTCCTGCATAACTGGGAGCAATTAACCACGAAGGGCGCGAAGCACACAAAGAATTTGCGACTGACACAGTCCCGTGCTGCACCAGCAAGATTCAAGCACAGATGCAGGCTTGCTTTTGGCACGACTTTTTACTTGAATCGCAGCGTGCCTGCTGAGGATGACGGCGGTTCACTGAATGCGATCGGCGAAAAGGCGCAAAACGGAGCGGTGGCATTTGCCACCACGCACTGGAGCGTTGTGTTGGCAGCGCAAGGTGAATCGCCGGCCGCACAAGAAGCGCTTGAGAAGCTTTGCCGCATTTACTGGCGACCACTCTACGGGTTTGTGAGACGGCAAGGCCTTGATTCAGAGGACGCACAAGATCTGATCCAGGAGTTTTTCGCGCGTCTGCTTGAGCGACAAAACCTGAAGACCGTCCGCCGCGAGAAAGGGCGGTTGCGTTCTTATCTGCTTGTGTCCATCAAACGTTTTATGGCCAGTGAGCGGCACCGCGCCACCGGTGTTAAGCGGTACGAGACCGGCCCGTCGATCCCTTTGGACGAACTGCTCGCGTACGAGGGAACCGAGTTCGAACTGGCGGAGACCCTGAGCGCTGACCGGCTTTACGAGCGTCGCTGGGTATTGGCGATGTTGGACCAAGTGCTCACCCGGCTAGAGGGTGAGTACCAGGCTGCGGGCAACGGCGCGTTGTTTGAGCGGCTGAAAGAATTCCTTGTCGGCGAAGGGCACGGGCTACTCCAGGCGGAGATCGCAGGCCAATTGGACATGACCGAGAACGCGGTGAAGCAGGCGTTTCATCGGTTTCGCCGTCGCTACCGGCTATTGTTGCGCGAGGAGATCGCTCACACTGTGGCGCAGCCCGGCGACGTCGAAGATGAGCTACGGCATTTGGTTTCGGTGTTGCGGGGCTAGCCCGCCAACAAAATGACAAGCGCGATGAGGGTCTGCGAAAACTGCGGAGAGAAAATCTTCAGTGACGCGCCGAAAGGATTGTGCCCGGCCTGCGTTTTAGAGACCGGCCTCGGCTCGCTCGCCAACGAAATTGTAGCCGGGATCGATGATCCCCGTCATCCAGCCGACATGCGGATGGACTTCGGTGACTACGAATTGCTGGAGGAAATTGGTCGGGGCGGCCAGGGCGTTGTTTATCGCGCGCGCCAGAAAAGTCTCAACCGAACAGTCGCGTTAAAGGTTATCGGACTCGGCCAATGGGCCACGCAGGCGCATCTCAAGCGCTTCCGTCTGGAAGCCGAAGCTGCGGCGAGCCTAGACCATCCGTGCATTGTCCCGATTTACGAGATCGGGGAGCGCGAGAGTTCCTGTTACTTTAGTATGAAACTTGTGGAGGGCGGACAACTTGATGAAGTTGTTAGGCGCGAACCGATGCCAATCCGTCGAGCGGCGGAAGTCATCGCGAAGCTGGCGCGCACCGTGCATTATGCGCACGAGCACGGCATCCTCCATCGAGACATCAAGCCGGGAAATGTTTTGCTTGATAGAAACGGCGAACCGCATCTTACCGATTTTGGTCTTGCCCGACTAGTGGAGACAGAGAGCACGGTCACGCGCACCATGGAAGTTTTGGGCACGCCCAGTTACATGGCGCCGGAACAAGCTGTTGGTAATAACGCGCGCGTCAGCAGAGCGACAGATGTTTACGGGCTTGGCGCTGTATTTTACCAATTGCTCACTGGCCATCCGCCTTTCGCCGGAGGAACAACCTTTGAAACTGTCCAGCTGGTATTAGACACCGAGCCGCGGCAACCGCGGCTCTGGAATCCAAAAATAGATCGCGACTTGGCAACGATCTGCCTGAAATGCCTCGAGAAAGATCCGCAGCGCCGTTACTCTTCCGCTCTAGCCCTAGCCGAAGACCTTGAACACTGGCTAAAGCACGAACCAATTCGGGCGAAACCAAGCGGGTTTTTCACGCATGGTCGCAAATGGATGTGGCGGAATCGGACTACTGCCGTGCTGGCGGCGTCGTTGATCGCCTTGGCCTCGGCCATCGGTGTGATGATTTGGAAAAGTGAATTTGTTAGGCGTCCGATAACAACTGGCATTGCCGTGCTGCCACTTGAAAATCTGAGCAACGACAAAGAGGATGCCTCCTTCGCCGACGGTGTCCAGGACGACGTTTTGACCAAGTTGGCGAAGATAGCCGACCTCAAGGTGATCAGTCGCACCAGTCTCATGCAATATCGCGGCGAGCGGAATACGCGCCAGATCGGTAATGCGCTTCGGGTGTCTCACGTGCTGGAAGGTAGCGTGCGTAAGACCGGAACACGGCTTCATATGAACGCTCAGTTGATCGACACGCGCAGCGACACCCATATCTGGGCCGAGCAATACGATGGCGATTTAAATGAAGTCTTTGCAATTCAGAGCGATATCGCTCAAAAAGTCGCTGAGCACCTCAAGGTCAACCTTTCGGTTCTGGAAAAAAAAGCAATCAATCAGAAACCAACTGGAGATGTTCTCGCCTACGAGTCTTACATTAGAGCCAAGGACGCCGTCGAAAGCTACGTTGACCGGGATGATCAGCGCCGCTCGCTAATTGAGGCGATCGATCTGCTCAATGATGCTACAGGACGTGATCCCGGGTTCGCCCTCGCCTATTGCTATTGCGCCCGAGCGCACGCGCTAATCTATTTTTTGGGTTTCGATTCCACTCCAGCGCGCACCGCTTTGGCAGAACAGGCAGTCAATGCCGCTCTGCGTTTGAGTCCCGATTTAAGCGAAGCTCACCTTGCCAAAGCAGACTGCTATTTTCGTTGCTATCGCGATTACGAGCGCGCCTCGGCTGAATTGGCGAGGGCACGGCCCGGCCTGCCCAATAGCGCGTCATTCTTCATGGTGGCAGGTTATATTGACCGCCGCCGTGGGCGTTGGGATGCCGCCACCGGCGAGTTTGAAAAGGCCGCCGACTTGGATCCTCGAAATTTGAATGCGGTGAATCATCTTGGTGATCACTACCGGCAACTGCGGCGCTTTGATCAAGCCCGGCGCTTCTGGCTGAAGCAAGCAGGGCAGTTTGCGCCTCACGCCCGCCTTTTTGAAGCTTTCGCGGCGTGGATGGATTTTTCTGCAAGCGGCCAGACAACAAAGTTTCGCGCAGCCCTGCAGGCCCTCCCGCTCGAAATCAATCCCGCGGCCGCAATTACTTCTGTGCGCGTGCTCATCGAGCTGACGGACCACGATTATTCCGAGGCCCGGCGTGTTCTCACCGCATCGCCGCTTTCAGAATTCCAGGACATCGACTACACGTTTTATTATCCACGCGCTTGGTACGAGGCACAGATCGCGCGAGCCGAAGGCGATGAACTGAAGGCGCGGGAGGCCTGGACGGCGGCGCGCCAGGCCTTGGAAGTAAAACCGCAGGCTCATCACGATGATCCGCGCACTCTCGCGGTACTGGCACAAATCGATGCCGCCCTCGGTCGCAAAGAACAGGCGATCAGCGAAGGCCGTCGCGCGGTTGATCTGATGCCCATCTCGAAAGATGCCTACGATGGCCCGCTCGTGCTTCAGGGATTGGCCCAGGTTTACGTCTGGACAGGGGAAAAGGAGCGCGCGATGGAAGTACTGGAAAAACTTGTGCGTTTTCCTGGCTATGTTGCTTACGGCTATCTCTTGCGTGATCCGATATGGGATCCTTTGCGCGGCGATCCGCGTTTCGAGAAAATCCTCGCCTCGCTCGCGCCAAAAGAAACAGCTTCCAAGTAGCGCTTCCCTGTAGCCACGCGTCTGCGTCGGCGCGTTTCAGGTAAAGGCGGGCGACCTCAACCGCCATTGGTTTGCACCCGGCAGCTCTGAAAGCGATTGAGTCAATCGCCCCTACCAGAGGGCGAATTGATAAATTCCTGCATTTCCCGCGTAACCTCACGCCGGATTTTCTCTAGTACACGAGTGAACGGCTAGAAAGGACTTTCCAAAACGAGAAGTCAAACAAGGCCAAAACGACAAAAGGAAATTAGTTATGAAAAATTCAAACATTCAGTTCAAAGCGACAACGCCACGCCGCAAAAATTTACGGCGCGGTTTATTTCTTATCCCGCTCGTCCTCGCCGTCGCAGGGGTTTCGCTTGCGCCGACGGCTCGCGCGCTTAGGCCACCACCGGACGGAGGCTATCCTAACGAAACCACCGCCGAGGGTGACGGTGCGCTCTCGAGCCTTACGACCGGCGAAGGCAACACGGCCCTTGGTTCTAACGCGCTCAACGCCAACACCACTGGCAATAACAACACCGCCACCGGTACTAACGCGCTCCGATTCCATATAACCGGCGACCACAACACGGCCACCGGTCGTGCAGCGCTCGTATTCAACGCGGACGGTGAAGGCAATACCGCCACCGGTCGTGCAGCGATGGGTGACAGCACAACCGGCTCCGAAAACACCGCCACCGGTTGGCAAGCGCTCTTTAACAACGACGGCTTCGGCAACACAGCTACCGCTGCTTTTGCGCTCTGGAGCAACACGACTGGCGAATTCAACACGGCCAACGGTTATTTGGCCCTCTATAGCAATACCATCGGTTACGGCAACACAGCCAACGGTCTTGAAGCGCTTATTAACAACACCACCGGCAACGGAAACACGGCCAACGGCCTCGATGCGCTCGTTAACAACACCACCGGCAACGACAACGTCGCCTTGGGCACTAGCGCCGGCGGCGCCCTAACCACAGGCGACCTCAATATCGACATCGCCAACGAAGGTGTTGCTGGCGAGGCTAACACCATCCGCATCGGCACGAGGGGAGACCAGACAAGAACCTTTATCGCTGGCATTAGTGGAGCACCAGTTGCAGGCGCAGCGGTTAAGGTGAACGCCAACGGTCAGCTCGGCGTAGCACCCTCTTCGGAGCGTTTCAAGGCGGAGATCAAGCCGATGGACAAAGCCAGTGAAGCGATCCTCGCGCTGAAACCCGTCACGTTCCGCTTTAAGAAAGAGCTAGATCCCAAAGGCAATCCGCAGTTCGGTCTCGTGGCCGAGCAAGTGGAAAAGGTGAACCCCGCTTTGGTGGATCGCGACGGCAAAGGCGAGATCTACACCGTGCGCTACGAAGCGGTAAACGCGATGTTACTGAACGAGTTCCTCAAAGAACACCGCACTGTGCAGGAATTGGAAGCCACGGTCGCGCAACAGCAGAAGGAAATTCAAGCTCTCACCGCAAGCTTGAAAGAGCAGGCATCGCAAATTCAAAAGGTGAGCGCTCAGCTTGAAGTGAGTAAACCCACACGGCAAATGGTCATCAACAATCCGTAAAGCTGGTAGATGCGATTGACCTCAATCGCCCGGGCGGTTCGGTGAGCCGCCCTGCCTATATTTCCCAATCAGCCGTCAGGCTTCACCGCGTGGCGGCTTTTTGCTTTGCTTCACATGACACGCGCTCACAGGCGCAAGATCGCTGTCGCAAGTACATGCGACGCGGAGTGACGAAGTCGCTCGATATCCGTCATCGTCGCACGTTGTTATAATGTTTTTCGTTCGTCAGACATGGTCGAAGTCGGCTGAAATTAATCACGAAGGGCGCGAAGCACACAAAGAATTTGCGACTGACAGGGTCACGTGCCGCACCAGCAAAATTGAAGCCACAGATATAGGCTTGATTTCGGTACGACTTTTTACTTACATCGCGTCGTGCCTGCGGTTGATGATGGACCGTCGCAGGATGCGATTGGTCAAAGTACTCAAGACCGCGCCGTTGCATTTTCCACCACGCACTGGAGTGTGGTTCTGGAAGCGCAAGGTCCAACACCGGCAGCGCAGGCGGCGCTGGAAAAGCTCTGCCGAACCTACTGGTGGCCACTGTACGGCTTCGTCAGACGCGAAGGCTATAAGCCAGAGGAAGCACAGGATCTCACTCAAGCTTTTTTCGCGCGGCTGCTCGAACGGCGGGACCTCGAAACTGTCAGGCAGGAAAGGGGGCTTTTGCGTTCTTATCTTCTGGCGTCGCTGAAGAATTTTCTTTCCAAGGCGCGGCATCGCGAAATGACTGTCAAACGAGGGGAAGGCCGGCCTCTGGTTTCGCTGGAGGATTTGCTCGCGCGCGAACGCACCGACCAGGAGCCGGCCCACAAATTGAGCGCGGACCGCATTTACGAGCGCCGTTGGGCATTAACGCTATTGGAGCAAGTTCTCGCGCGGCTCCGAGCCGAATATGAAGCCGCGGGCAAACTGCTGTTATTCGATCGCTTAAAAGAATTACTCGCCAGGGAATCTGGCCAGCCTTCACAGGCTGAGATAGCCGCCGAAATGCAAATGACCGAAAACGCCGTGAAACAAGCGTTTCACCGCCTGCGCCATCGCTATCGACAGTTGTTGCACGAAGAGATCGCCCACACGGTCGCGGCGCCGGACGACGTCGAGGATGAGCTGCGACATTTCATCGCCGTATTGCAAACGTAACCTGTGAAAGAATTTCGGGCAGTACAAGTGGAGACGATAAATCGGCCGGAAAACGGGATGACAAACGCCAGTAGAGTTTGCGCAGAATGCGGGGCCACCGTGTTTGCGGATGCGCCGCAGGGAGTTTGCAGCGTGTGCCTGTTTCGGACTGGTCTCGCCTCACTCGACAACAAAGATGACCAGGCCTTTGAACCAACGGTTGCGCGGATGTCGAAAGATTTCGGCGATTACGAACTACTCGAAGAAATCGGACGCGGCGGCCAGGGCGTGGTTTATCGGGCACGACAAAAAAGTCTGAACCGGATTGTGGCGCTCAAAGTGATCGGTCTTGCTCACTGGGCAACAGAAGCACACGTGAAGCGCTTTCGTCTCGAAGCAGAAGCCGCCGCCAGCCTGAACCATCCGTGCATCGTCCCGATTTACGAAGTCGGAGAGCGCGACGGCGCCTGTTACTTCAGCATGGGACTGGTGGAGGGCGGCCAACTCGATGCCGTCGCGAAGCGCGAACCGATACCGATTCGTCGCGCAGCCGAACTGATCGCCAAGCTGGCGCGCACCGTTTCCTACGCACATGAGCACGGCATTCTGCATCGCGACATCAAACCCGGAAACATCCTGCTCGACGCAAAAGGTGAACCGCATCTCACCGATTTCGGGCTGGCAAGGCTGGTCGAAACAGAGAGTACCGTCACCCGCACGATGGAAGTTTTGGGCACTCCCAGCTACATGGCGCCGGAACAAGCGGTGGGAAATAACGCGGGGGTCACTAGGGCCACGGATATTTACGGACTCGGTGCAGTGCTTTACCAACTGCTCACTGGCCATCCACCTTTTGCTGGTGGAACAACCTTTGAAACGGTCCGGCTGGTTTTGGACACCGAGCCGCGACAGCCGCGTCTCTTAAATCCAAAAGTAGATCGCGACCTCGCAACCATCTGCCTGAAGTGCCTCGATAAAGATCCGCAGCGCCGTTATTCTTCGGCCCTCGCATTGGCGGAAGATCTTGAACGTTGGCTAAAGCACGAGCCCATCCGCGGCCGGCGCACCGGAATCTTTACTGGAGGAAGGAAATGGATGCGGCGGAATCGGAAGTTGGTGGCGACGGGCGCTGCCTGTCTCCTTGTGGGCGCTGCCGTAATTTGGTTGTTTCGCGGCGAACTCTTCCGCGCATCGCAGTTTAACCCTCCAGAAAAAAGTATCGCGGTTCTACCATTCCTCGATCTAAGCCAGTCAAAGGATCAGGAATATTTCTGCGACGGCATCAGCGAGGAAATTCTTCACGCGCTGGCGAAGGTCGATGGGTTGCGTGTCACTGGTCGGACCTCATCATTTTCATTCAAAGGGACGAGCGTGAACGCGCGTAAGGTTGGGGAAAAGCTAAATGTTGAGAACGTGCTCGAAGGAAGTTTGCGGCGCGAGGGTAACCGCGTTCGTATTACCGCCGAATTGATTAATGCGCGCAGCGGTTTTCATCTTTGGTCGGAAACTTATGACCGCGAGCTGAAGGACGTCTTTGCGCTGCAAGATGAAATAACTCGCTCGATTGTTGACGCGCTTAAGATCAAGCTGGCCGTTTCGCTTCCCGTCGCTGAACAACGTAACACAGAGGTATACGATCTTTATCTCCAAGGCCTGTTCTTCTCTAACAAGAGCAGCGAAGAGGATTTGCGAAGGGCGCTCAATTTCTTTCAGCGGGTTCTCGAGAAAGACCCGACATTTGCGCGTGCCTGGACTGGGATCGCGAAGGTCTGGTATTTTCTAGCCGACGTCTACGTAAAACCACTCGAGGCTTACCCGGCGTCAAAAGAAGCCGCTTTAAAGGCAATTGCGCTCGACGAGAAAGATGCTGAAGCGCATTGCTACCTTAGTGAGGCGAAACGTGTCCTCGACTGGGACCTTGTAGGTGCGGACGCCGAGTTACAACGTGCGCTCGAACTCGATCCCAACTCAGCGCCGGCTCACTTCTTCTCCGCGCTGATCCCGCTATTCCGCGGCGAGCTATCAGAAGGTCTTCGACTTGTCTTGGAAGCCGAGAAGTTAGATCCGGTGTCGCCGATCACCAGCTACGTTGCCACCGCCGCCTACCTCGCTAACGACCAAATCGACGACGCAATTAGTGAGGGGCAGCGGACGCTGCAACTCGATCCAAATTACTTTTATCTGGATTCGGATCTTGCCGCCGCCTATCGCGAGAAAGGGAACTTCGCCGAGGCGATCACTCTCTACACCAAAGCCGAGGAGGCGACGCATCTCCCGAGTAGCGGGCTTGCCATTACCTACGCCAGAATGGGCCGGCAAGTGGAAGCGCGAAATATTCTTGCTCAGCTTCTCCAAGCCAGGGAGAAGCGATATGTCTCAGCACCTTTGATCGCCGCGGTTGCTGTCGCGCTTGGCGACAACGAAGGAGCTTTTCGCGAACTCGAACGTGCCTATGCGGAGCACTCGGGAATCTTACAATGGATCGCGTTTCTTCCTGAATTTCGTGCGCTTCATTCCGACGCTCGCTTCCCGGATCTTGTACGGCGAATCGGCGCTTCGCAGGACACAATTTTGGCGATCACTGAAACAACTCTGTCAGAGACAATCGATCCGAATGCGCAGAGTCACTTGACGCTCAAAGTTGGAGTAAAGCCACGACCCGGCACGCAGAATGGACACGTTGTCAGGATTAAGGTCGATTTCTATGACCTAACGAAAGATAACAGGCTGACGCTAACGAATGCCAAGGTTAGCTATAACTGGCTTAGCTCTGGCCGTGACTGGACGGATCCGACTCCGAAGTTTCTGGCAGCGACTTACGTGCGTCCCAAGAGCAAGCCTTCGCCTGATGAACGACGATTCGGTGGATTCGTAGTCTGCGTCTATTTCGACGGCCAATTACAGGATTCGCGAGCGAGTCCACCGGAATTGTTGACGCTCCATTCGTCCCAGAATTAGGCCCGCCCGAATGCAACCCGCGGCTTCTAACGACAGCTACAAGTACTTCAAGCCTGTTAGAAGCCGTTTCATAAATGCGGAGCGTTGCAGCCACGGCGCTGCCTGCCACGCCGAAGCGCGGCGAAGGCGGGTGTCGCCGTGCTCCCATGGCCAACAAAGCCAAAGCGCCTCGGCAGAGCGAGGCAGCTACAGCAGCCTCGGTCTCGCGATGATCGCAATGGCTCTTTGTTCTGTTATTCAAACCCAGGCGCAGGAGGTTACGCTCCGGCCGCGGGGCGGCCAGCCGGGGATAACAATTGAGGAGGTTATTGTGACGGGCTCGAACATTCCGACCGCGGAAGAAGTCGGCCCGAATCCGGTGGATACCTATCGTCCAGCAGACATCGAAAAACTGGGCATCCGCAATGCAACGGACCTGACAACTTTCCTGCCGCAGGAAGCAGGCGGCACCATCAACCAGAACATCAGCAATGGCGGTGATGGTACGGTCCAATTCAATCTGCGCGGCCTGTTGTCCAAAGAAACCCTCGTACTGATTGACGGCAAACGTGTCGCCTTTGGTTCGTTGAACGGCGTCGGATTCGGCAGCGGCGTGGACATTAACCTGATTCCGTTTCCAATGATTGATCACGTCGACATCCTGAAGGATGGCGCGTCGGCAGTGTATGGCTCCGACGCGGTCGCCGGTGTGGTCAACTTCTTTTTGATACACAAGTTCCGTGGCTTGGAGATCGAGGGGAGTTACGGGAATACCAACCTCGGAGCATCGAACGAAATGGGCGAGTGGGAGGCATGGATCAAAGCCGGCACCGGAGATGACAAGACCAATATCGTTGTCATCGCCGATTTCTGGGAGCGTACCGGCGGTCTCTTTAGTCGTGACCGGGACTTATCCAGCAACGCGTTTCAAATACCTTGGGGAGGATTCGACAATCGCAGCGGGACTTACCCCGGCAAGACTGGAGCCTTCCCAGGCTTCCGGTTAATCCCGAGCATGTTTTTCGGCCCGGGCGGTACACCGCTACCCGGTGTGAACACGCCGCTGCCACACTCGGCACCAAATGCGGCGACTTCGCCATTTTATAAGCAACCCTATTTCCCCTTTTTTGCTCCCGATATCCCACCGGGGACGCCGGGTACGATTAATCCCAATGCGTATCCAGGCGCTCCCGGTATCATCGGGCCCAATGCACTCCAACACTTTCCACAGTTCGGCACTGATTATAAGGGCGGCGGCGACTACTTCCTCCTTAATTTCGCAGCTTTCGCGCCAGCGCTTCCTCCGGCGGATCGCCAAGCCTTTTATGGCTCGTTCATGCGCGATGTGTGTGACAAATACCTGACGGTGTTTGCCGACTTTAAATATGTTCGGTCATTTTTTGACGCGTCCCTGGCACCGGTGCCCTTTATTCCCGACCCATTCAAGGTCCCAGGCACTAACATAAGCTTTAGTCGCTTCAATATCAGTGTGCCAATCTCGAATGCGTTTAATCCGTTCACCGTCGCCGATGCGACCATTCCAAATTTCTTTCCCGACGGAAGCGGTCTCCCGTTGACCACCAACGTTGGGTTCCGCGGCATTAATGACACTGGCCCCAGGCATGAGAAGTTCACCTACTGGGACACGCTGTTTGATGTCGGCCTGACGGGTGAGATGGGAGAACTTGGCGATTATTTAAAGAGTTGGAACTGGGAAGCGGGTTTTCGTTATTCTCGGAATGAGGGGCAGGATTTGTCCGTCGGCATGGTCAGCCAGCCGGGGTTGCGGGATGCGCTGTTGGATACGAACCCGACTACCGCATTTGATCCGTTCCTGAATTTCTCTGCCCACAACACCAAGGCGGCCAGAGCTAGGGTTTACGTCAACCTCCATAACTCGGGTGAATACGAGTTACCCATAGGTTATGCCACTATCAACGGTGACCTGTTTAATCTTCCCGCCGGGCCTGTCTCCTTTGCTCTTGGCGGTGAATATGACGCCCCGAGGTGGACGCGCGATCGTGACGCGCTTAACACAACGTTTCAAAGCATCGGCTCGGCGGATGGGGAAAGCGCACGAGTGAACCGCGATGTTTGGTCAATCTACCAGGAAGTGCGCGTACCCTTCACCAGCCTGACCTGGAACTTCCCCGGTTTCTATAGCTTCGAGGTTGACTTTGCCGAGCGCGAGGAATGGTACAGCCAGAACACCTCTTCCGTTCTACCTTCCGGAGCCTTCCCGTTTCAGCGGGCGGCGCACAGCCAGTATAACGCGCAGAAGCCAAAAGTCTCAGTTCGCTGGCAGCCGCTTGACCCGAAGTACATCGGCGCGCTGACGTTGCGTGGCAGCTATACCGAAGCGTTTCATGCGCCGCATTTGTCGGAGATTTCACCCGCGTCCTCGGAGGGCGGCGTCGGCGCCGTTTTCGACCCATTAACAAACCAGTTCGTCGAGAGCGAGGTTCGCACTATAGGAAATCCCAACCTAAAGCCGGAGGTGGCGTATGAATGGTCCTACGGGCTCGTTTACAGCCCGAAATGGCTCAAGGGCCTGACGCTCACCGCCGATTGGTGGCATATTGATATGCGATCGATCGCCTCCCTCCTCGGTGGGCAATTCGTTGTTGATAATAATATCCCCGGTCTGGTTATCCGTGGTCCTCCAGTGATCCCTGGTGAACCGGGCCCAATCATTTTGGTAATTGATCCTAACGAAAACCTCACAGGCGCGATCTTTGAAGGGCTCGACTACGAAGCAGTCTATATTCTGGACTCTTCGATCTTTGGCCACGGGGATTTCGGCAGACTAACGGCAACGGCCAACGGCACCTGGCTATCCCGGGCTGAGCTTCAGATTTTGCCTGATACAAAACGGTTCGGCATCGCGGGCGAGTTTATTCCGCCGGGATTCACTCTGACTGGTTCGCTGCCATGGAATCGGGCCAATTTCAGTCTGTTCTACGACGGCCCGGTCGACACATGGCTGGCTGGTCTTGATATTGGCGCGGTAGTCCACTACACCGGCCAATACGAAGATGACAATGTCAGTCTCACAGGATCGCCGAAAGTAAATATGCCTAGAACTGGCGGTCCGGGGGCTAACGCCGCTCCTTTTCCTTTCCGTGCACGGAAAGTGGCCGCGTGGACGACGCTCGATCTCATCTTAAACTACACGTTCAACCTTCCACTGCCCGCTGCTGCGGAGGTGCCCGGTTTCGCTAAGGGCGGCGGTAAGAGTGCGACGATGAAGAACGGCAAGGAGAAAGATGTCGTGCCTGTATCCACGGCCGAATACAATCCCTGCGGATGGCGCGCATGGTTGAACAACACCACGATCACGCTTGGGATGCAGAACGTGTTCGACGAAGACCCACCATTTGTGGCCGGCAGCGGCGAGGATGTGACTGGCTACGACGAATCGCTCGCCACAATCAAAGGCCGGTTCTGGTACGTCCAGCTAAAGAAGAGATTCTAACAGAGCTGGAGCAATTTCCAGGAGAAGTCCCATTTCCCGAAATGCTATCGCGACGATTCCCGGATTGGCGGCCGATATACGGCGATCCGTGCTTCGAAAAAATCGTCGCCTCCCTCGCCCCTAAGTAAACTTCACCACGGATCACACGAATAACACGGATCAAGACATGATTCAGGAAGCGTTAACCGCGAATAGATACCAATGAACACCAATTTCTTGCAAACGGTTTCTACCTTCTTAATTCGTGTGAATTCGTGTTCATTCGTGGTTTGATGTTCTGATTCTTATCCGTGACATCCGGAGCCTGCCCGCCGTGGGGGGTAATCCGCGGCCTGCCACGCCGAAAGCCTTAGCGAAGGCGGGTCTTCAAAAGATTTCCGCATTTTCCGCGTAACCTCAGGCGGAATTTCCGGCTGTACATCTGCTGTAACCACAACAATCCAGCCTCAAAAAAGAAAAGGAAAAACCATGAATCCCCTAACTCACTTCAAAAAAATACGAATCCTCCGAAACATATTCCTCAGTTTGAGCGCGATCTTCGCGTTAGCAATAACCGCTCACGCACAAAACCTCTACGTCTCAGCTCAATTCCCCGGAACGCACAAAATCTTCGAGTTCACGCCGGATGGGACGCAAAGTACCTACGCTTCGGGGTTGTTATTCCCCCGAGGGTTGGCCTTTGACAGCATCGGCAATCTTTTCGCAGCGCAAACCGTTCAGCCGGACGACCATTCTATTGGGAGAGTGCTCAGATTTAGCCTGCGTAACAAGGCCAGCACCGCTGGCAGTGCCGCTTACTTTTTCTTTGAAGGCCTCGCCGTAGACATCGCGGGCAATGCCTATGTTATGGCGACAGATGACAGAAGTCCCACAGAGGCCGGCACCATCTTCAAGTTCACATCAGATGGAGAACGGATCGTCTTCGGCTCCGTTCCCGGTACTACGCCGGGCAATGAGCCACAACCAAACTGGGGACTGGCTTTCGACAACGCGGGCAATCTCTATGCAGCCGACGGCGGCGCACAAACAATCTATAAATTCGCTCCGAATGGGACCCGCACTGTTTTCGTCGGGCCAAGCGAGTTTGCTGAGGGCGAGTATCCTGTGGGCCTGGCCTTTGATAGCAGTGGCAATCTGTTCGTTTCCATCGAAACGTTTAGCGATCCGGAAGCCGACTCGATTGTCTATTTCAGCCCAAGCGGCATGAAGAGCATCTTCGCTACCGGCCTAACTTTTCCTCGGGGCCTGGCCTTTGACGGCTCGGGCAATCTCTTCGTAGCCGAGGCAAATGCGATTCCGGACGGCGATATCTTGAAGTTCCCTCCTGGCGGAGGCTCGTACACCGTTTTTGCCTCCGGCTTCGGCCGCCCGGAATTCCTCACCTTCGGGCCCCCGCGATAACACTAGCCCATCGCAGTCCACTTTTTTTATCACAATGAAAAGCAAACCGCGAAACCAAAAGAAAGGAAGAACAATGAATCCACTGACTCAGTTCAAAAAAATACTAATTCTGCCACTTCTCATCGCACTGTCGCTCGTCGCGCTCGCGTCGCCCCTGATCGCGCAAGCCAACGAGGTTGCGCATTGGAACCAGATCGCGACGGACACACTCGCCGCGTTCCCTCCAGCGGCGGGCGGCGCACCAAATGCCCTCCAAGTCAACATGGGGATGACGCAAGGCGCCGTCTATGATGCGATCAACGCAATCGAGCCGAGGCATCGGCCGTATCTCCTCGCGACGCGTTTCAACGCGAATGCCTCGAAGGAGGCCGCTGCCGCGACTGCGGCTTACAGCGTTCTCTCTAACATCGTCTCCACGGTGCCCCCGGGCATCCCGTTCCCAAATCGGGCGATTTTGCAGGCGTCGCTGGACGCGGCATACGCCGCCTCGCTCGCAGGGATACCGCCCGGCCAGCATAGGGACGATGGGATAGCAGCGGGGAACGCCGCGGCCAATGCGATGCTCGCCGCTCGTCAGAACGACGGACGCTTCGGGCCGTCCCCGTGGGTGCCGAACTATGAACCCGGGCATTGGCAGCCACTGTTGAACCCTGATGGAACACCGATTCTTGATCCGACCCCGTGGGTCGGCGGGGTGCTGCCGTTCCTGATGCAGAGCTCGTCTCAGTTCCGCACCGACGGCCCGAACGCGCTCACCAGCACCGCATACGCGGAGGACTTCAACGAGGTCAAGGCGCTCGGCTCGATAAACAGCACGGTTCGCACATCCGAGCAGACGCATATCGCGATTTTCTGGCAGGGCGCCCCGCCGCCGCTGGCGTGGAACCGCGTCGCCCGGAACCTGATCGATCAATACGCAGTTGACATCGGTGACAGCGCCCTCCTGTTCGCGATGCTGAACCTGAGCGCCGGCGACGCCGCGATCAACTGCTGGAACGACAAGTACTACTGGGACTTCTGGCGTCCGTGGACGGCGATCCAGCGGGCGAACGAGGACGGCAATCCGGACACCGATCCCGACCCGTCGTGGACTGCGCTCCTCACCGCGCCGTACCCCGAGCACCCATCAGGACACCTCAGTGGCGACGGCGCGCACCTCGAGGTGCTGCAAATGTTCTTCGGCACGGACAAGATCCGGTTCGGCGTGATAAGCTCCCGTTTCCCAGGCGAAACGCGCTACTTCGACCGATTCTCAGACGCTCTCAAGGAGATCATCGACGCCCGCATCTGGGCGGGCCTGCACTTCCGGACTGCCGACGTACAGGCGAAGATCCTCGGCAGGAAGGTCGTCCACTACATGGCGAAGCACTACTTCCAGCCGGTCCCCTGACGCTGTTGGCGTGGGGGCCGCGACTCGCGGCCCCTCGCCGCCGGTTGATGGTTTATTTGCGTGGCAAAAATCGACATCGGCTGCGGGGACGTACACAACGTGGTTAACGAGACGGGCGCCGAGGCGAAAGATGTCGCAGTTCAGATCGTTCCGCACGGCGCCATGAGACGGATCGACGTGGACGACCCAGGTTGCCCACAAGTGCCTCCTTGCCCCGCATTCTGACAGACATTCTGAGAACGGGGAAAGGTGTGAAGCAACTCGACGGCCGCTAGCTGGCGCAGCTAGCGGCCGGCTCACAAATCGAAGTGGCGCGATGTCTTGGATCGCCGGCGGCTCAGCGACTGACCCACGCGCAAGAGGCCAAGCGTCTCTCTTCTCAAGAATATCAAGCTGTCCGACGACTGGCATGCTCATGCCTGGATCTTGAGCACTGCTGCCGGAACAGGTTTCCGAGAGCCGCGCCCCGCAACCAGGCGCGGCATTGTGTCGCGCAGAGTTCGATGCCGACAGCTTTCGCGTCGCCTGTGTATGAATTACACTTTTTGTGTGAGACGCGCTTTGCAATTTCTGATTCTCGCTGCGATTGCCGCGGGCGGTTGTGGGCAAGACGCGCCGCCAGTCTCCGATTTTGCCGCGCAGCGTCAGCAGATGGTCCAGCGGCAACTGATGACACGTGGTATCAATGACGCGCGCGTTCTCAGTGCGATGGCGAAAGTGCCACGAGAAGAATTTGTCGCCCCGGAATCGCGAGCTGCCAGTTATGAAGACGGCCCGTTGCCGATTGGTTATGGTCAAACCATTTCGCAGCCATACGTCGTGGCGTTCATGACAGAGCAATTGCGCCCGAAACCGAGCGATCGGGTTTTGGAAGTCGGAACAGGCTCAGGTTATCAGGCGGCGATTTTGGCTGAGCTCGTTTCCGACGTGTACTCGATCGAAATCGTCGAGCCACTGGCAAAAGGTGCCGAGGCGGCATTGCAGCGGCTTGGCTACAAAAATGTCCACGTGAAAGCCGGTGATGGTTACAAGGGCTGGCCGGAAGCGGGACCGTTCGATGCGATTATCGTGACATGCGCACCGGACAAAGTTCCACAGCTGCTCGTCGATCAGCTAAAAGACGACGGGCGCATGGTCATTCCTATCGGCGACCGATTTGCTCAGGAATTGTACCTGCTGGAAAAGAAAAAGGGCCAATTGAAACAAAGCGCCACGCTGCCGGTGCGTTTCGTGCCGATGACTAGCGAGGCTGAGAAGAAAAGTGAGAAGTGATTAGTGAGAGGTGAAAAGTGAATTTGCACGCGACTTCTCACTAATCACCTTTCACTTCTCACGCGGCAGGGAAGCACGTGCCGCTTGTCACTTAATCGCCGCTAGCTTCTTCAAATCGACGTGTTTGACCCATTCCTGTAATTCTTTTGGATCCTGGTTCTGCAGCTCGATTTGAACGAAATAACGATTGGCGATCATGACCCAGAGAGTAGCATGCTTGCTTTCTTTCTCGAAGGCTTCGAAACCAGGATTACCATCGATGGTGACAGACTTGCCGTAACCTTCGGTGGTTTCGCTGTTGTTGTTCCAGGCAGCCGTCGTGGCGTTCACGTAATCCGGATTCGCTACGGAATCGAGTATGCTGATCGCTGCTGTTGGCGCCTTATCACCCTCGCCCTTGTGATAATCGCGATGTACGTTTGTGATTCTGAATCCCCCGACATCTTCCGTCGAACCTTCCGCTTTGTCAGCGACCCAGCCTTGCGGCGGGTCCGGTAAAATGGGGAGCAATTTCTGATAATCAACGGCGTCGGGGACGAGAATCGGTTCGTTCTGAGCGTGCACCACGCCAATGTGTGAAATGATAAGCAGCGCCAGTGCAAACAAACTCGCACCCGCGGCGGAGCCAAACCTCGGCTGAGAAACGAGAGCCGTCGATTTCATGCTAACCTCTTTCCCGTAATTAGATTCCCTACACGATTGACTTTACAGCAGCTGTCAAGACGCTTGCACGGTGTGCATATGAGAGCGCGCAAAATGGCAACTTTGGTAACGGCGCATTCTGCACTTGTATTGTT
>Ga0209801_1000339_pt1 | contig 32148 bp, 35 predicted proteins | sample GraSoiAngelo_127_FD_185884 | JGI IMG/M metagenome (GOLD analysis project Ga0209801, IMG submission 185884) | Grasslands soil microbial communities from the Angelo Coastal Reserve, California, USA - 14_0927_09_40cm (SPAdes) (version 2) | ecosystem: Environmental > Terrestrial > Soil > Grasslands ... | reverse complement strand
GCGTGTGCTCCATGCGTCCGGTGACGCCATCGATCTTCATATGTTGATTCAAGTTGAAGGGGCTTGGAATATCCTCCGGGATGATCCCATAGGGCGCCAGAGCCCTGGACAAATTCTCATAGCAGCCGTGATCGGGAATCTCGCTGATTTGCCGCGGATAGTATTCGCCGAGTCTGCCCTCCTGTTTGGCGAGCTGAAATCGGTAGCCGCTGCACATGCCCTTCTGCAGGTCGTGAGTGCCTTCTTTAAAGCCGTCCGCCAGGATGGTCATCATATGTTGATTGTTGCGGCCCATCAGCTTGTCACCCGTCGTGATGAATAATTTCATGTTGTAGACTTTGGTGCGGGCCTGGTCGAAGCGCTCGCGGAGATTCTGCCGACGAAGGCAGACGAAGTCTACCGTCGTCGTGGCGCTGATGCGAATCACCTGATCCTGCTTAAGCTCGCCCGCCCAGCCGGTGTTGTGGGGCACATGGACTTCATTGATTTTTTCCATAAAGCTCTTCCTCCTTCTGGCGAGAGCGGCCTCAACGGCCTTTGTAGAGGGCATCGACGAAGCCGCTTGAGACTAGCTCGCGAATGAATCGAGACTCGACAAAACGTTGTGGGGTGATGCCGCCAGGCAAGGGACGGGTGGCGGAGATCTCTTCGAGAATGGTTTGAATTCCGGCCGGGCCTGCCTCCGGTATCCTTTTTATATATTGATTCGCGTAAACTTCGTAGATCTTTTCCGAGGCGGATGTCTGTTTTTGCTTCATGTGTTTCTCGAGCGTCATGAGCGCGAATTCTTTGTCCGTTTTGAAGCGGTGAATGCCCTCGACATACGCTTTCATGAAACGGCTGGCTAAATCCGGATGGCTCTTGAGAAACGACAGACGCGCAGCGAAAGGGCCAAACGGGTAGGCGAGTCCTGCCGCCGAAACATCGGCGAGGCGGAAATATCCGTCAGCTTGCGCGCGAACCGTCTCAACGCCCGTGGAAAGAACGCCGCTTTGGACCGATCCGCCTTTTAACGCGGCATAAACCTGAGGGCCAGCGCCCGCCTGAAAAATAGCCACGTCTTTGTCCGGCTGCAGTCCCCATTTCTTTAAGAGATAGCGAGCGATGAAATCGGTGGTCGCGCCGATCCGGCTCACGCCCAGCTTGGTGCCGCGGAGCTGATTCGGCTCTTTGATCGTCGGCAGTGAATAAAGCTCGAAAGGCAGGCTATCAATGGTCGTGCCGATCAACACCACGTCCGAGCCGGATAAATTAGCGGCAACCACAGCGCCTGCGGCGGTGAACGAAATCGCGACATCCCCGGCAATCAATGCCTGCAACGAAGGCGGACCGCCGGCGATGTAGAGAAGTTCCGGGTCGATATTGTACTTTTTAAAGATCCCCGCTTCCTTGGTGAGCCACAGCGGGCCGTAGACCATCGCGATGGAGGTATAAGCGATGCGCAGCGGCTCGGCAAATGAAGCCGCGATGGTAAAGAAAAGGGCGGCGGTAAAAATGACGATGGCGAGAAAAGAATTCAAGGTCGATAGCAAACGGCTTTGATGGGCGTGCATGATGAACCTCGCCGCATGGGTAAAAGAGCTGTAAGTTAATTCGACGGTTCTGTCAAGCAAGATGTGAGGAGATAACGCTCTGCCCCTTCGAGTGGACTGTCATATTAAAATCGCTAGCCCCGTGGTTTGACAAAGCTCGCCATGAACGGCGTTTTCGCTGTTCCGTTCGTACTGAGCATGTCGAAGTGCGAACGGAATATTAGCAGCAAATCGACTGTTACAATCCACTAATGCGGAAAGTAATCCCGGAAAGCCGTGACCATTAGATTCGCGAGCCTTTCATTGTAACTCTCAACATGCCCGTAGTGTGTCAGCCTCGGGACGACGATCAGACGCAGATCCTCAGCGTAGGTCGCAAAACGTTTGAACGCGTAAACCTCGCGACGGAATTCAACTCCCTTCTCGCCGCCTTCAATCCAGTGTCCTTTGTCATACTCGCCGACGATGTGCAGCAGCTTCTTGCCGCGAAGGCGATTGAGATCGGCTTTGTACGTGACGAATAACTCTTCATCCGGTAAGCGGGATAGTTTCCGAATTTCCGGCAAGAGAACATCGTGGGCGCTGTGCTCTATGTCTTGCAGAAACGGCTTGAACTGCGGCCGGCGATGATTTTCCAATTCGAACCAGCGCTCGGCGCTGCCCCACGGTTGATTCGGCCCGGCGTAGCCGCTCTTCACATAGCCCTTCGGCGACCGCCGGCTCAAGTCGGTGAGGTTACGAAACGGCGCGGCGCGCTCTTCGGGAGATTTTTGGGCGCAAGCCAAATCCCATTCTTTGCGTATCCAAGCCGGCATTCCGGTACCGAAACCCAAGCCGCCGATCAGTTTGTTCCTCAGACCGTACTGTTCCAGCAAGTAAAAGTATTCGCAGCCGGTGGAGTGGCCCCAACAGAAGATTTTGAGATCGGGAAGAGTTTTCTCGATCAAGACTTTGATCGCCTCGACGCACATGCGGAAAGTGTAAACTGCAAGACGATTTTTCAGCTCTTCATCGCTCGGAATCTCGCCGATGATGAACTCCGGTCGCCGGTCGGGAATGGGCGGCCACGGACTTCGGCTGTAGTGGCCGGGCAACGAAATCGCCAGCACGGGAATTCCAAGTGAGGCCATATGCTGGGCGACACCCACGCGCGATTCAGTTGGCGATGTTTTTGTGAGATCCAGATACTTCTCCGGGCCGTCCGGCGTGAAGATGAATTCGTACTTATTCACGGCGCCGCCAGGGACCATCACAACGGCGATCCCGGGAATTGACGGTTTCGCCGGCGTGAAGAGTCTGCCGTGAATGTCCCATTCAAAAAGCTCTCCAGGTTTTCCGGGGTTGGAATATCGGCTGATGCGCGCTTCTGTTTCGGTTACCTTGAAAGTGGTGCGAGGATACGGGTCGGGAAAAGTTTTGTACTCGTCAAACGTCATCGAATAGATGAAGTCATCGTGCAAACCTTTACCTTTTGTCAGCGCGGCGACGTATCGCTCTATTGCTTCTTGGCTCATTTCTCTCTCCTTCAATCACTTCGAGTGAATTAGCAACGATTGTTGGCAAACATCTCGGCCCGCTGTCAAGCATGGTTCAAAGCTTGAAGCATTTATCGTGTGATATTCATCGGATCTACTTGACAATCTCGCTGAGTTCCAGCTAGAGAAATCCAGCGAATTTTTGCAGAAGAATGTACGAAATCCGGCGCCGAAGTAAAGATGCCCAAGTTCCCTTAAGCGGCGATTGACAAGGATGAGGGTTTTTCTTAATAATAGTTTTGTAACACTTCAATTACTAAACGAATTTGTGGAGGCAAAGGATGCTTAAACCGGTCGGACTCATCAACGGGCATTATGAATGCCGTTCGCTGGACGAAACACTTCCGATCTTTACCGACTTGCTCGCGTTGGAAGTAATGGAGCGCAAAGAAAAGGAGGCGATAGTTAAGCATCCCAACACCGAGTGGCGCTTGATCGTCCACGAGGGTGGGCCGAACGCTGCGAACAAGCCGCACAGCAATCACTATGGCTTCCGGGTCGGGACCTCCAAAGAGATCCCGAAGGCGTACGAATATCTCTCCGATCACAAAGCGCAATATAAACTCAAAAGCGTGACCAAGCCGCACGAAGCCCACTTCGCGTATTCGGTTTATTTCAAAGAGCCAGGCGGCAACGACCTCGAAATCGAGTATTACAATCCCGCGGCCATAAAACAGGGCCGAACCATCGCCGCGCCGCACTGGAAAGAACCCCTTACTGAAGAGCAATTCCCCGGTCGGGGTTACATTCCTCAGGCGATGACCCACGGCACGCTCAATTGTGATGATAAGCCCACCAACGACCGATTCTTGGAAGAAGTGCTGGGGTTTAAGATGGTCGGCGGTGGAAGAACTTCGACTTACATTCGTCACCCGGACACGCCGTGGTACATCGTCGTGCTGCCGACGACGCGACGTGAATACTTATCGCCTGCCAATCGCTTCACACTAAAAGTGGCGTCGCCCGAGGAAGTTGAAGACGCCCACCAAGGCTTTTCTAAGAACGGCAAACAGATCGGTATCCACGAGCTTTGGGATATGGAAGAGGAAAACGGACGAGCTTTTTTTATCTTCAGCGACATCAGCAAGAACTGGTGGGAAGTGACCTCGTAAACGATTCAATTCACAAGGGTGCAATCCCTCAAAACCGGAACGCCGCTGGCACTTAACGTGTGAGCGGCGTTGCTATTTTCTCGCGACGCGAACACCTCCTTGATTAGGTTGGGATGCTCGGAAGTTCACTTTCGAAACCGAGGTTTGACCTCTGTTGCAAAAGCTTCCACCGTCTCATGGTAGACCTTCCGCGCCGGCATAAGCGTCGTAACCAAGTTCCGCGGCTCGCTGGGCCCGTCGATGGATTTCTTCGATAGTTTTCACGCCGCCGTGAACGCTGTGAAGGCTGAATTCCCATGCTGAACTTGATTTCCTCCGCGCGGATGAGAATGGTAATTAGGAACGGCTGAAGGTAACCAGGCCGCAACCGGTTGCCCACGGAACTACCGGCTCGTAGGCGAGCAGCGTGGCTTTCCAGTCGGGCACCGCGCCGGCAAGCGTGATCCATGTCCTGATTTCATGCCCGCCTGAGCCGGCTTCGACGTTTATTTCTTCATGGGTATATCCGGCTAGTTGGCTACGATCGCCAGTCGTTAGAATGTCCAAGAATCGTTTGTCGAAGGGGATGTTGATCTTTCCATGCTTGGCTTCTCCTGGCCAATGGGACAGGCCGCCGGTGGCGACGATAGCAATTCGTTTAGAATGTTTCTCAAGCGTCTCTCCGAGCACACGACCCAATGCGTAGCAGCGCTTCGGTGATGGCATGGGTGGGGTGAGAGTATTGAGGATGAGCGGAACGACCGGAATATCCATTCTCGGCGTCAGGAAGTGAATCGGCAGCATGGTAGCATGATCGAAGAGCAGCTCATCGGAGAACGACAGATCGAATCCAGCCTCGAGACAGCCATCCAGCAGTTCTGCGGATAATTGACTGTCTCCGGGAATGCGGCTCTTCGAGATGCGCAGCCATTCTTCGACCGGTCCGTCGTAGTGATCCGCTCGTCCGATGCAGAAAGTCGGCATCTGGTTGAGAAAAAAATTCGCCCAGTGTTCGACACTGATGGCGAGGAGGGCATCCGGCTTCGTCGCGTCGAGCATCGCCTGAAGCTTGTGGTAACTGCCGATGATTTTGTCGGCTTGTTCTTTTGGTGCTGCTTCGGTCCAAGCCGTGATTCCCGGCGCGTGACTCGCGGCACAGGCAAAAACGACAGCCATAGCTCACTCCAATCCTGCCAAGGCCTTGGCGTAATCCTCGTTTGAAACTTTATGGAGCAGCGTGAACGGCCGCAGTAGCAGGGAATGAACGCCAAGCGTGTAAAGCGCGCGCACATCCACGTTCAATGCTGCGGCGGCTTCCTGCTCGGTGAGGTCATAGCCTTTGATGAATTCCGCGGGATTTTGGCGATAGCGCTCGCGCTGGGCCTCATCGCGGTTTACGTGGTAAATCAATTTTTGCAGTTGATAGAGACTCATCTTTAGGTCTCCAGCCGTTTGTGTAGCCACGGGATAACAGTTTCAAACACGAACGGAATGTTTCCCATGTGGCCGCCGGGAAAGAGGCGGATCGTCTTGGGATTGCCGTGTTCCAGCAGGAGGTAGAAATCTTCTGGCGGCACCTGCTTGTCTTCTTTGCCGTTGACGAGCAGCATCGGCGCGCAAGGCTTGTCGAGCCAGCCTTGATCCAATAACGAAAGCGCCGGCATGGCCTGACATAATTCCTCGAAGGTCTTCTTTCCGAAGAGGTTGGCGCGGGCTTCGATGAGATCGAACAGGTAGGAATCGGCGTTGCGCGATCTCTCTTGCCACTCGGGCTGGAAAAATTTGTGGATACCGCCGCCCCAGTTCACGACTGCCCGCAATCGCTCGGGCTCTACGTGAGCCAACTTGGTTGCCCAGTAACCGCCGAAACTGGCGCCGACCACGGCAAGCCGATTGGCATTGACTTCGGGCCGGTTGGTCAAATAATTCAGCGCCGCGACATAGACTTGATGAGCCTCGGGGGACGCCAGCATCGGGCATTCGCCTGTGCCGGGGCTGTCCAGCACAAAACAGCCCCATCCTTCCTTCACGAACCGCTCCGCGAAGATGTAGCGTTCTTCTTTCCAATTATCGATGCCGCCCCAGTGCATGATCAGTGGCGCCGGAGTTTTCTTGGGTAGCCTCAAGTGGCCGACGATCTCCTTGCCTTGAAAAGGGATCGCGATCCGCTCCAACGGTATCTCAAAATAGCGCGATGCCGCGAGATGCATCTCACGCGCTTTTTGGTAAGCATATTGTTTCCCAGGCGTGCTCGGAAAGGGATGGCGACCGATGCCGTAGTAACCAAACGCCTTGAGGTAGGCTTCTTTCGCTTCCGCGCGGTTGCCGGCGGCCTCTGCTTTGCAAGCTTTTTCCTCGTAGCGCGCTCCGAGCTCGTTCCACGCGCTCGCCCAAGTCTCGCCATCTACGCTGGTCAGCTGCGCCAACGCTTCCTCGGCTTCCTGCTTATCAGCGTGATTGAACGGTGACCGATGGCCCACTCGGCTACGGATATCATTTTTGATTTCGTCCAGCGTGCGTGGCTTGTCCATGGCGCTCCTGTGCCCTGTTATCAAACTGTCATTTTCCTATCAAAACCCATTGTAGAAAGATAGATTGGTCGCAGTCATCGTTCGGTGGCCGCAGAAAATCCCCATAAAGTGACCCTGAATTGACATTTTGTTTACACCGCTTCACTGGCTTGGGTCGGCTCACCGCATGGCGCCTGCTTAATCGGTGAAAAGGGGTTGACCTTTGTCTGGCTCCATGTCATGCAAATAGAGGCATCACTTCTTTACAAACTTTTCTTTTTCGGTATAGGTTTTCAATCTTGATACGGAGTGAATATGGCATTCATCATAGACGGTAAAGCCGTAGCCAAAGAAGTGCAAAAACAAATCAAAGAAGAGGTCGAGGGATTGGAACGACGTTGGGGAATGGTGCCGGGGTTGGGAGTCGTATTGGTGGGAGATGACCCAGGTTCTCACCTCTATGTGAAGAACAAAGAGAAGGCGTGTAAAGAGGTAGGCATCAAATCTTACGAGCATCTGCTTCCCGCGACGATATCCGAAAGAGACCTGTTATCGCTGGTTCACAATCTGAACAAAGACAAGAATGTTCACGGAATTTTAGTTCAGCTGCCCTTGCCCGCCCATATCCGATCGGAGAAAATTCTGGAATCCGTCTCTCCGCACAAGGACGTGGATGGTTTCCACCCCGTGAGCCAGGGAATGCTTCTCCTCGGCGCCGATGGTTTCAAACCGTGCACCCCAATGGGGATTATCAAGCTTTTGGAATCAGTACATTGCGATCCGAAAGGGAAGAGCGCGGTGGTGGTCGGCCGGAGCAATATCGTCGGCAAGCCGGTCGGGTTAATGCTCCTCGAGCGGCACGCGACGGTAACGATCTGTCACTCGCGAACCGCAAGTTTACGCGATGAGGTGTCTCGCGCCGATATTCTTGTCGTCGCCATCGGCAAGGCGGGCTTGGTTCGGGGCGAGTGGATAAAGCCGGGCGCCGTCGTTATCGACGTCGGGGTGAATCGGTTGCCGAGTGGAAAGTTGGCCGGTGACGTCGAGTTTGAAACCGCAAAAGAACGCGCGTCGGCGATCACGCCGGTCCCCGGCGGGGTCGGCCCTATGACGATCTGCATGCTTCTGTACAATACGTTAAAAGCGGCCAAAGATTCTCTGCAGCGCGAACGTTAGACGAGCCGCAGCTAGAATTGAGAAATCTGTGGCGCCAGCAATAAAGAGAACCCCGCTTTATGCCGCGCATCGGCGCGCGGGGGCTAAGATGGTCGAGTTTGCCGGCTGGGAGATGCCGGTTCAATACAGCGGTGTCATGGGCGAGCATGTGGCGGTTCGTACTCACGCAGGACTCTTCGACGTAAGCCATATGGGAGAAATCGAGATTCGTGGTCCCGGCGCGCTGGCGCTCTGTCAAAAAATAACCGCCAACGACGTCTCGCGGATGAAATTGCAACAGGCCCAGTACAATCTTCTCATGAACGAAAACGGCGGCATCGTCGATGACGTCATTTTCTACCGGATCGAGCCCAGCTATTTTTTAATCTGCGTCAATGCGTCCAACAGCGATAAAGATTTCGCCTGGATCCAGAAACACGCGGACGGCGAGGTCGAGGTAGCAAACGCCAGTTCTCGCTATGCTCAGTTGGCCCTTCAGGGTCCGTTGGCAGCCAAGATCTTGCAGGCTTTGACGTCACTCCAACTCGGCGAGATAAAGCCATTCTTTTTCGCATCGGGCGACGTGTCGTCGATCCGTTGTTTGGTGGCGCGCACGGGCTACACGGGCGAAGATGGTTTCGAGGTTTATTGCGATTCGGCTGACGCCGAGAAGTTGTGGAATGCGTTGCTTGAAAGCGGGAGACCGATGGGGCTTGAACCCGCCGGTCTCGGCGCCCGTGACACGCTCCGACTCGAAAAGGCCTATCCTTTGTACGGTCACGAGTTGGATGATACGACCACACCACTGGAAGCGGGTTTGGAGTGGGTGATTAAGTTAGCCAAAGGGCCATTCGTTGGGCGCGAAGTCTTGCTAAAACAGAAAGAGGAAGGCGTTAAGCGTAAGCTCGTCGGGTTGGAACTCTTGGAACCGGGAATTGCGCGCAGCGAGTATCCCCTGTTCAAGGACGGAAAATCGATCGGTCGCGTGACCAGCGGGACGAAGTCTCCCTCGCTCGGGAAGTCGATCGCCCTCGCATACGTGACTATTGAGGAAGCTGAACTTGACAATACCGTCGATGCGGAGATTCGCGGTCGAAAAATTCCCGCGAGGATTGTTTCTTTACCGTTTTACCGGCGGTAACGGGATCGTTAAGAAGCACAAGGAGGTCAGATATGGAGTTTCCCGAAGGCCTAAGATATTCCAAAGAACATGAGTGGGTCCAGGTGGAAGGCAATACCGCCACGATTGGAATTACAGAGTTCGCCCAAGAAGAACTGGGCGACATCGTTTACGTGGAATTGCCGGAGATCGGGGAAAAGGTCGTGAAAGATGATCCGTTCGGCGCCGTCGAGTCGGTGAAGGCCGTTTCCGACGTTTACGCTCCCGTCAGCGGCACCGTTCTGGAAGTGAATGACGTGCTTCCGGATAATCCCGAAACAATCAACGACGATCCTTACGGCGACGGCTGGATGGTTCGGGTTGAAATGACGGACGAGGACGATCTCAAGGATCTTATGACTGCGGAAGAATACGCAGAATATGTGCAGCAGCAGAAGGAAGAAGAGGATGAGGAAGAAGAGGACGAAGCTGAAGACGAGGAAGAGGAATAAAATCGAGGAATGCGCTACACGCCCCATACCCCTTCCGATAAGGAGCAGATGCTCCGCGTCATTGGAATCGATTCTGTCGAGGAGCTGTATCGTCACGTCCCGGAAACGCTGCGTAACCGCGCGAAGATTGATCTTCCCGAGGGTTTGACCGAGCTGGCGGTTCGCAAACGGCTGGCAGCCCTAGCTTCAAGGAATGCGGCCGCTTCGGACTGGAGCTTCTTTCTGGGCGGCGGAATCTACCACCATTTTATACCCAGCGCGGTGGACGCCGTTATTTCGCGCTCGGAGTTTTCTACCTCATACACGCCTTACCAGCCGGAAGTCAGCCAGGGAACTCTGCAAGCGCTGTTCGAATATCAGACGTTGATCTGTCAGCTCACCGGGATGGAAATATCAAATGCCGGAGTTTACGACGGGGCGTCGGCGGCGGCCGAAGCCGTCCTCATGTCGCGTCGCATCCAATCCCCGAGTCGACGGCGCGTGTTGATATCGAGAGCCCTGCATCCGCATTATCGCGCGGTCATCGCGACCTATTTGAGGAATCTCGATGATATGCAGCTGGAGGAAGTCCCGTTCGACGCTGCCGGGGCAACGGATGTGGAAGCGCTCGCGCGGAAGCTTAATGACCAATCGATGTGCGTCGTCGTGGGTTATCCCAATTTCTTCGGCGTTGTCGAAGATCTCACGCCGATACGATCCGCCTGTGCAAATTCCGGCGCGCAGCTGGTGAGCGTTACCACCGAACCGTTGGCCCTGGGTCTATTGAAGCCGCCCGGCGCTTTCGGTGTCCACATGGCGGTCGGCGAAGGGCAGAGTCTGGGTGTGCCGATGTCGCTCGGCGGACCGGCTTTCGGATTTTTCGCAACGCGCAAATCGTTCATTCGTAACCTTCCGGGGAGACTGGTGGGCGAGACCGTCGACGTCGATAGCCAGCGCGGTTTTGTGTTAACCCTGGCGACGCGCGAGCAACATATCCGCCGTGAGAAGGCGACCTCCAATATTTGCACCAGTCAAACGTTATGCACCTTGGCATCAACCGTGTTTATGTCCCTGTTGGGAAAGAGCGGTATTCGGCGGCTTGCCGAGGTGAACGTCTCGCGCGCCCATGAGGCACGCGATCGGCTCGTCAGCCGGGCGAAGCTCGAAGCATGTTTCTCCGGTCCATTTTTTAACGAGTTCGTTCTCCGCGCAGGGAACTTGGAAGAGATTTTGAAACGCTGCGCGACGGCGCACATCGTGCCCGGAGTTCCATTAGGTCAGTGGTATTCCGAGCTCAGCGACTGCCTGCTGATTTGCGTCACGGAAATGAATGACAGAGAGGAGATCGATCGACTTGTCGAGCCATCTGCAGTTAATCGCCCGTCGCGGGTCGCTCCGCCCCGGCTTCTCTTTGAGAGCGGGTCACCCGGGAGGAGTGGCTTTTATTGGCCAGCGGAGAATGGAAAAGTCCAGGCGGCGATTCCGGCTGGGCTACGGCGCGATGATATCCCTGGATTTCCCGAATTGGGCGAACTGGAAGTGTTGCGCCATTTTACCCGCCTGTCGCAGCGAAATTTCGGTATCGAAAGCCAATTCTATCCTTTAGGGTCTTGTACGATGAAGTACAATCCAAAGGTCAACGAAGTCGTGGCGCGTTTCCCGGGATTTGCGCTCATCCACCCGTTGGCTCCGATTGAGCTGCTGCAGGGAGCCATCGAGCTGCTTTACGAGCTTGAGCACATCCTGAGCGAAATAAGCGGAATGGAACATGTGAGCTTGCAGCCTTCGGCCGGCGCTCAGGGCGAGCTCACGGGATTGATGTTGATTCGCGCTCATCTGGCGGAACAGGGAAATCCCCGAAAAAAAATCATTGTGCCGGACACCGCCCATGGAACCAATCCAGCGAGCTCAACGCTCTGCGGCTACGACGTGGTCCAAATTTCGTCCAGTGCCGGGGGAATCATCGACGCGGCGAGCGTTGAAAAAATGATGGACGAGGATGTGGCCGCTCTCATGATCACTAACCCGAACACCCTGGGACTCTTCGAGAAGAACATCGAGGCCGTAGCCGCGGTGGTTCACGCGAAGGGAGGCTTGGTTTATCTCGACGGCGCAAATCTCAACGCGCTGGTAGGTGTCGCCAAGCCCGGTCACATGGGCGTCGACGTACTGCATATGAATTTGCACAAGACGTTCTCCACACCTCACGGCGGGGGAGGGCCTGGGGCAGGCCCCGTCGCGGTCAAGGAACGTTTGCGCGCTTATCTTCCGGTTCCGCGGATCGTGAAAACGGCTGGCGTCTTCGCATTGCGAGACGATTGTCCCAAGTCCATCGGACGCGTGCGGTCGTTTTTCGGTAATTTCGGCGTATTGGTCCGCGCCTATAGCTATATCATCTCATTGGGGGCTGACGGGCTCGAGGAAGCAAGCCGCATGGCCCTGCTCAACGCCAACTATATTCGCAAGAAGTTAGAAAAGAGCTACCAGATTGCTTACGACGAACCTTGTATGCACGAGTGTATTTTTACCGACCGAATCCAACATAAGTCCGGTGTCAGTACGCTCGATATCGCCAAGCGGCTCTTGGATTACGGCTTCCACCCGCCGACCATTTACTTTCCGTTGGTGGTCGCCGGGGCGCTCATGATCGAACCCACCGAGACCCAAACCCCCGAGACCTTGGACGGCTTCGTGGAAGCAATGCTCTCCATCGCCCAGGAGGCCAAAGAAAACCCCGAGCTCGTCAAGAGCGCTCCCCATTCGACGCCGGTGAGACGTCTCGATGAAGCAAGAGCTGCCCGCAAACCGGTGGTGCGCTGGGAGCGACAAAGGGCCGACGGCGATGAGCGGCAAGGGTGATTTGGACGGACTGCGTAGGGCACGGAGCTTCGGTTCTTCAACGGCCGAGCCAGGCTTTAAAGCGACCGTCGCGGTATTCCATCGTGGCCGAAATCCACAAACGCTTCGGCTCTATCCAGCTCGGCAATCGTCGAAAAGGAGAGGATGCTTGGATGGCGCGGAGTACTTCTTCGTCGAGCAGCCGCGAACCCGACGACCGCACTAATCTGAGGTCTTCGACGCGGCCATTTTCCAGAATCATGAACTCGATGACAACTGTCCCTTGTAGTCCATACTGAATAGCTAATTCGGGATACTGCCAGTTTGCGTCAATTATTCTCTCAACATCTACCAGGTAGGTCCGATACTGCGGGTCACTGGTATTCAGCGGAATCGGTCTCTCGCTGGCTTTGCCGCTCCGCTCGCCTGACGGTCCGCCCAGCCTTGGCAGCAAGTCTTTAACCGTGGGCAGAGAGCGTTCCGCGACTACTGGATTTTCCTCGAATTCCTTCTGCGCAGCAGCCGGTTCCTGCCGGCTCGCTTCCTTTGGTGCGAGCTTTTCCTGGGGCGCTATCGGCTTGTCTTGGAGGATCGGAGAATTTTTCTTGGCAATAATGGCGGGCGCCTGGGAAATGCGAGTGGGAGCTTCTTTAGGCATGCCTCTGGGAATTTTTTTCGCTGCCGGCGGTCGAGGAGTCACTGCCGGTTTATCGGGCAGTTTCTCAGGAGCAGGGAGCAACGCAACCGGTATCGGTATGCTGGCCGGTCTGTTGATTGAAGACCTGGGCCAGAGTAATAACAAGACGAGATGAATGGCCAAGGACACCGCGAAAAAACGCAAAAAAGAACTGTCGAGATGAGCCACCATCTTATGGTACCGACTAGGCGCCGGAGGAGCAAACGGTCAGTTGCAAAGATTTCCTCCGGAGGCGTAATATGCGCTCAGAGGAGAATCAATGTTCGGTCTCGGCCTCGGTGAATTGCTGATCGTCCTGCTGATTGTCGTGCTTCTCTTCAATCGGCGCTTGCCCGATCTGGGCGAGAGTCTGGGTATGACTGTAAGAAAGTTTCGCAAAGCTATGCGTCAGTCTGACGAGATCGATGTCACGCCGAAAGAGGAGAGCGACAAAAAATAATTGTCTTCACCAATAACTCATCCGGCTAAGCAACTTCACCTTCCGCCGCGATCACCGCGCAGCGAAAATCTTTGATCCCCCTGGCGGATTTGAGAAAAACGATGGTGAAAGGCACCGAGTCGCCGGGTGGGATGTCGAAGGTTTTCAGAGGCGGGAGCCGCTGAAGATCAGAAATGTCCTGGGCCGTCATGCCACGGACGATTTTCGCCGAGATGGCGTTGCCGATCCAGACGGTCTGCTGCTCGACCTCTTTGCCTTCCTGGTTGTAAATCTGTCCTGCAAGTCTGACTTCACGAATCTTAACCGGATTCTGGTTCAACGCGACCCCGGTGATTACGAACACCTCTCGGTTCCCTTGGATGCTGTGATAATCCGCGCGAATGGATTGAAGAAGAACTCCGTTTTTCAAATGATTGTTTTTGAGCACCGAGGATCCGACTAGCGGAATTTTTCGTACGACACTTTCGGTGGCCGTCGGATGGGCGTAGTTGAAGACTGCCACAAACGAGTAAAAGAGGACCAGCAGTCCGAAGAGGGTCAAGTAGGGCATGATGGAAGCTTGCTGATCTCTGTACGGGTCAAGAGACAAAATATTGTCACCGGTCTCATGTTGGCTCGAAGTTGACCGGAATTGGGGTGCTTGTGGTCGCGTGTTCTCAGGCGCGCCGATGATCTTCTCGGTGTTTTCGGAAGCGTGTACATCTGAGAACGTAAAGCGTTGTTCTTTCTTTGATTCGCTATCGCTCATCGACCACTGATCCAAATGCTCTTTGCCTTCGGCTGAACGGGTCTCGCCTTGTGCGGCGGTGTCCGTGAATGACTCCGCATCCTCTTTCGCTTTGTGCGCAAACGCAAAGCTCAGCTCCCGATCTTCTGCCGGCCCAGGGGCGGCATGTTCCGGTGACGACGCTTCTTCGGTGGGCTCCTCTGCCGGCTCCTGCGCTTCAAGGTCAAACGTGTGCTTGCAGCGGGAGCAGCGAAACGCCGGAGCGATACCCTTGAGAGCTTCGTCTGATACTTTATAGGTGGTCTTGCATTGAGGGCATTTGACCAGCATTAGAGTAGGCCTCTGATATTTTTAGGATGAAATTCGTGAAAGTGTAAGAAAATCACAATAATTCTATGACAATTCGCGAAAAATTCAAGGTTTTGGTATGAACTTTGTTGCTTGTCTGAATAAACCTTGCTGTGGAACGTCTAAAAAACAGGATCCTTGTGGAGTTAAGCGACTGGGAGCTGGTCCAGAAGTGTCAATCGGGAGAGATGAGCGCATTTGAGGACCTCGTCTCACGATACTATCAGAAAGTCTACATGGTGATACTCGGGTTGTTGCGTAACCGTGACGACGCCATGGAAGTTGCGCAGGAAACATTCTTTCGCGCCTACAGGAAGATTAAGAGTTTCCAGGGAGGTTCGTCGTTCTACACCTGGCTTTATCGCATTGCCGTCAACATCGCGATTGATACGCAACGACGTCAAAAGAGAAATCCGTTAGACTTTCGCGAAACGATGGACGAGGTCTTAGAGGAGCAAAACGAGGTGGCGAAGGATCCGTTTTCAGACGTTCATGACAAAGAATTGCGAGACCGGCTGGTTGAAGCCATCAATGATTTGACGCCTGAGCACAAAGCGGTCATCGTCTTAAGGACCCTTGAAGGCCTTTCCTACAAGGATATCGGAGAAATCCTCGGCTGCTCCGAGGGCACCGTCATGAGTCGGCTTCACTATGCGCGAAAGAAATTACAAAGTAAGTTGGGCGGGTTTTTATGAAGAACTGCGATAGCACAAGAGAGTCCCTCGGGGCTTGGTTAGATGGCGAGTTGGACCGGGCCGAATCGGAAGCGGTTCGCGCACATCTCGAGGGATGCGTGGCCTGCAAAGAAGAGCAGCGGCAGTTAGAGAAATTACAGGTTGCTCTGAAGAGTGTTTTGGATTCGGAAGCGTCGCGCATCGCGTTTCCTCCTTTTTGGAGCAGTGTGCAACAACGGATAACAGAGAAAAGCGCGTGGCGTGAAGATCTCGTGGATTGGCTCCGTTCGGTTTTTAGCGGACCCAGAATCGCGTGGGCTATTCCCGCGGTGATCCTGCTGTTGCTTGGCGTGTTATCCGGGGATTCGTTGGTTTCCGGTTTCCGCAGCTTCGGGCAACGCAACAATTTCGCGTCCGTCGAGTCGATCGATGCTCATGGACGGAACGTCGCCCTGCTGCGTGAAGACGAAACAAAAACGACGGTCATTTGGTTATACCAGAATCAAGAAGGTGAAGATGAGTCAACGACTGAAACAAGGCCTTCTTTTTAGCAGCTTGACGTTCTTCGTCGCGGCTTATTTGCGCGCGGCGGAGAATAGCCCACAAACAGTCTCAGTTAAAATCGAAACCATCCTGGCGAGTAACCAGTCCGGTGAGTTCGATTCGAGACTAAAGGCGTTAGAGAAACAACTGAGGGTGCTGAAGTATCGGTCCTATCGATTGCTGAATGAGGAAAGCAAGAACGTCCCTTCCCAGGGAAGTGCAAGTTTTGAAATTCCCGGCGGCCGCTCACTGATAGTTTGGCCCCAGGATTTTCGTAACCAGCAGGTGGCTCTCAAGGTTCGGTTGCAGGGAGGACAGAAGCCGTTGTTGGACACGACTATTCGGTTGCCGAACAAGGGCAACTTTATTTTAGGTGGTCCGCCGCACGATGGCGGGGTGCTGGTTCTTTCGATTTCAGCGAACGTACAGTAAGAAGCGCCTACTCGATAACATTCTTTTCAATCGGCTCGACAATCACGCCTTTTTCTTTGAGCCAACCGATAGCTTTTTCGACTTCGGCTGACTTCCCGTCGATTTCCAAGGCGACCAAACCCATTTCCGCCGTGACGGTGGAGCCGCGGATATTGAAAACGACGTCGAATTGTTTTGCCAGCAGGCTGAGGATCGGTTCCTTGATCAGGTCTTTGGGAAAAGTCAAATAAACCCGCTCGCGGACGCGCTCTTTTTTTGCTTTCATCGCCATCCGAGTCTAGATGGAAAATTTGAGATTTCCAACCGCCATCCGGTCACGCCAGCCGACCCACAAGTTTGTCGTGAGATATTTATCACCGAAGTCGGGAAATAGGGTAACGATGGTACCGGAGCGTAATTTGCGCGCAATTTTCAAGGCGGCAAACAGGGCCGCGCCCGACGACTGGCCGACGAGAAGGCCTTCTTCCTGACTGAGACGATAAACCATCGCGTAGGCGTCATCCGTTGCTACGGAAATCTTCTCGTCCAACTCCTCTTCATGGTAAATGCCCGGAACAATGGAGCTGGCCATGTGTTTAAGTCCCTCAAGTCCGTGAAGCGCGTCGTCGGGTTCTACGGCAATCACCTGAATCGCCGGATTCATTTCCTTGAGATAACGGCCGGTGCCCATGACCGTGCCGCCGGTACCGATTCCCGCAACAAAATGAGTGATGGTCTGATTCGTCTGCCGATAAATCTCAGGCCCGGTGGTATCATAGTGGGCCTGCGGATTCATTGGATTAAAATACTGGTCGGGTTTGAAATACTTATCGGGGTTTTCGTCGAGAATCTGGCGGCAAAGACGAATCGCGCCGTCGGATCCTTCCAACGGATCGCTATAGGTCACCTTTGCACCGTAGGCATAAATGATTTTTTTGCGCTCGATACTAACGTTGGCCGGAACGATCAGTTCGACCGGGTAGCCCAGAATTCTTCCGATCAGGGCGAGAGCAATACCCGTATTGCCCGAAGTCGAATCTAGAATTGTTTTGCCGGAACGTAACTTTCCTGTCCGAATCCCTTCCTGGACCATTCGCAGCGCCGGACGGTCCTTCACCGAGCCGCCGGGGTTAAACCCCTCAAGTTTAGCAAAGATCCGAACCCGTGAAGGTACGATTCCTTCCGTGATTTTGTGGATTTCCACAAGAGGGGTGTCGCCGATCAGGTCGAGAGCCGAGTCGACTTTCTTCGGCCCACTCGACGGCGATGGAATGAGGCGTAATTTTGTGGTGGCGATTGCCATCATCGACTTCAATTCAGCTCAACGGCCCCCCGCAATGGCCGGCACGATGGAGATATTATCTCCTTCTTTTAGCGCAGTATCCAGGTTTTGCAGAAAACGGATATCGTCACCATTGACGTAAACGTTAACAAAGCGCCGAATTTTGCCGGTCTCATCGCAGATTCGTTCTTTGATCCCCGGAAAGTTTTTTTCAAGATCTTCCACCAGCGTTCGCACATTGTTACCTTGTGCATTCACCTCGTCGGCGCCCTGGGTAAACTTGCGCAACGGGGTAGGGACACGAACTCGCATCGCCATATCAAACCTCCTTAAACGATTCTCGCGTGGTTCCGGACACTTTTTATAAACTTTCCCCCGAGACCTTTCAAGGCAAGTAACCCGATGGCGCTCCTCAAGGAAGGTCCCGCTCTCTAGATACCGGCCGCCTTTGCCTCGGCGGGCTGATCGAGCCGCTGATAGAGCTCGTCGAAATTCTGCAAAGTCGCGCTAATAGCGTAGGGCTTCTCAACGCTCTGCGCTACGGTTTCCAGCGTCTTGTAGCCGTTTCCAGTGATGCTGATCACGATGGATTCGTCTCTGGGAATCCTGCCGCTCTCAATCAGCTTTTTGGCGACGGCCACCTCGGTTCCGCCAGCGGGTTCAGTGAAGATCCCTTCGGTTCGCGCGAGCAACTTGATGCCTTCGAGGATTTCCTCATCCGTGACGCTCTCACCCCAGCCGCCGGATTCGCGCACCGCCTGAAGGACATAGTAGCCGTCAGCGGGATTGCCGATCGCGATTGAGCTGGCGATCGTATTGGGTTTCACGGGGCTGATCAGATCGGTCCCTTTCTTGAGTGCATTGATAATCGGCGCACACCCGGAAGCTTGTGCCGAATATATTTTACAGCCGGTATCGTTCACCAGCCCAATCTTCACCAGCTCTTTGAAAGCCTTGGCCAACTTTGGGAGGATCGTGCCTCCGGCGGATGCGACCACGATGTGCTTGGGGAGCTTCCAACCGAGTTGTTCGGCCACTTCAAATCCGTGGGTTTTTGCACCTTCGGAATAGTACGGCCGCAGATTGACGTTCACAAAAGCCCAACCGTATTTGTCGCCGATCTCGCTACAGAGACGATTCACATCATCGTAATTGCCTTTGATCGCGACGGTCCGCGGCCCGTAAATGGCAGAGCCGATGATTTTTCCTTGTTCCAAACCGTCGGGAATAAACACATAGCAATTTAGCCCAGCCTTGGCGGCGTGAGCGGCCACCGAATTGGCGAGATTGCCTGTCGAGGCGCACGAGACCGTGTCGAAGCCGAATTCGATCGCTTTGGAAATAGCCACGGAAACCACCCGGTCTTTGTAAGAAAAGGTTGGATGGTTGACGGAGTCGTCCTTGACATAAAGTTCTTTCACCCCAAGGGCCGCTGCGAGCCGGTGAGCTCGGACAAGCGGAGTGAATCCGGAATACAGTCCCACGCGAGGCTCGCCGTCGATCGGCAGTAATTCACGGTATCGCCAAAGGTTCTTCTCGCGCGCCGCGATCTTCTCCCGACTTATGGCTTTTTGAATGCCTTCGTAGTCGTAGACAATTTCCAGTGGGCCGAAGCAGGTTTCACACACGTGCAGCGGCTTCTTGGGATATTCCTGCCCGCATTCCCTGCATTGAAGTCCTTTGACAAAACCCATGTTGGTTCCTTTCTGCGCCTCCAGTTTCAGGCGGTCGTTGAAATTACCGGATCTGCTATTCTTGCGTCGCCGCACGCATTGCAACCGGGATCTCTTTTCACCTCGACAGTATGAAAGCTCATGGCCTTCGCATCGTAAGTCAGCAGCCGGTCTGTGAGTAAACCCTCTTCGAATCCGGTCAGATACTTGATGGCTTCCGTGGCTTGAATGGAGCCTAGGGTGCCCGCAACGGCGCCGAGAATACCGGCTTGTTGACAACTGAGAATCTCTTCGGGAGGCGGAGGCGCCTTAAAGAGACAGCGGTAGCAGGCGCTTTTCTTTGGAATCACAGTCATTGTCTGGCCTTGGAGCCGCACGATTCCTGCGTGAGAAAAAGCGATGCCGAGCTTTACAGCGATATCGTTTACGAGGAATTTAGTCGGAAAGTTGTCGCTGCCGTCGATGGCAAAGTGGTAATTAGCAAGTATCTCAGCAGCATTATTTTCTTCGAGCCGGACGGGATACGGCCTAACTTCCACTTCGGGATTCAATTGGTTCAACTTTGTGCTCGCCGATTCGACCTTCTGACGCCCGATGTCCGGAGTCGCATGAAGAATTTGACGTTGTAGGTTGGATAATTCGACTTTATCTGGATCGACTAATCCTAACGTTCCGACTCCGGCGGCGGCTAGATAAAATGCCGCGGGCGAACCTAAGCCGCCCGCGCCGATGACAAGGACTCGCGCTTGCCGCAGCCGTATCTGTCCCTTGCCGCCCAAATCAGGAACCATGATTTGGCGGCTGTAACGTTCGATCTGGTCGCTCGTGAGACGAATACTCATGCTAATTTTCGGTCCAAAAAAAAACCTCTTCCCAATGATAAGAAGAGGTTTTGGTGTTCAACCTCACCTTATCTTTCCCCCCGGTTAAGGGGGGGTAGGAATTAGCACCAGCGTTCCTATTGGAACCGGTTGCTGTGGCTTCGAAGGGCCGATCCCTCCACCACTCTGGATAAGGTGTCCAGATAATATTTAACGTTAACCTTAGCCGAGCAATCATGACCTGTCAAGAACCGTCGAGATTTCGAGCATCCGCGGGTGGTATGATTATGATATGGTTTGATCTGATGATGCGAGCAGGATTCTGATAGCGGTGGCCGTGGACTGGCAATAGATGCCTAACGCGCTAGGAAAGTAGATGAAAAACATCCTCAGTAGTGATATCAGTCTTTACTCGATGGTGATGATCGGTGAAGGGGTTTGAAGATGGGTTTGACGCAAGATGTCGCTAATTTCGTCTCGAAGACAAGGTATCGGGATATTCCGACGGAAGTTGTGTGTTTGGCGCGGGGCTTTATATTGGACGGGCTGGGAGTAGCATTGGCCGTATTTTGCAAGCGCATGTTCGTCAAATCGGGGGCAGGGAGGAGGTGACGCTGCTGGGAACGGGTCTATCGGCCCCCGTGCCTAAGGCTGCCCTGGCCAACGGTGTCGCCGGTCACGCAATGGATTATGATGACACGCAACTCTCAACCTCCAAAGAAGCAGTCTACGGATTGCTCACCCACCCGACTACGCCTGTGCTCGCGGCAGTATTAGCCACAGGAGAAAAAGAGAAGATTCGCGGAAAAGATTTTCTGTTGGCGTATATTTTGGGAGTCGAGGTGGAATGCCGTATTGCCGATGCCATTAACCCGCACCATTACCAATCGGGGTTTCACTCCACGGCGACGATGGGCGGGTTCGGCGCGGCCATGGCGGTGGGGAAGATTTTGGCTCTCAAGGAAGAGGCGCTGATTCGCACTCTCGGAATTGCCGCCAGCATGGCCTCCGGCCTGCGGGAGAATTTTGGTACGATGACCAAGCCGCTCCATGCCGGACGCGCGGCGGAGAATGGCGTGACCGCCGCATGGTTGGCGCGGGAGGGATTCACTGCGGCCCTCAATATTTTGGAAGCGCGCAGAGGTTTTTACAACGCCATGGCTGGCGGATACGACGAGAGTAAAATCGCCGGCCGGTTGGGCCGCCCCTATTTTATGCAGGAGCCGGGGATCTCGATCAAGCCGTATCCGTCGGGTTCTCTCTCACATCCGGCCCAGGATCTCATTCTCGATCTAGTAAAAGAACACGATCTCCACGCTGAGGATATCGAGTCCATCGAAGTCGGAACCAATTCCAACGTTCCCAATGCGCTCATTTACCCCATGCCGAAGACGGCGCTGGAAGCGAAGTTCAGTATCCCTTTTTGCATGGCCATCGGGGTTCTGGAACGCAAAGCCGGCATCGCCCAGTTCAAAGATCGGAAGGTGCGCGATGCGAAAGTTGTCCAGCTTATGAAACGCGTGAGTCTCTATGTTGACGGTGAGTTGGAGTCGCTGGGTTACGACCAAGTTCGATCGCGAATTCGGATCAAACTCAAAAACGGCAAAATGATCGAAGGACGATACGACGTTGCGCGCGGTCACCCGGAAAAGCCCATGAGCTGGGCTGAACTCGGAGAGAAGTTTAAAGACTGCGCGAGCCTCGTGTTGCCTCGCAAGCACGTGGACGAAGCGATTCAGCTCGTGGCGCGGCTGGAGCAGCTTGAGACTTTGCGTCCGCTTCTGCGCACGCTCGCCGGGGGCAAAGATCGGCGCGCTAAAAGACTCAAGAAATCAGGGAGCAGAAAGTGGAGCCATACTCGCAAGTCGTAGGGCGATTCGCGCAGGGGCTGAGCCTCGCCGACGTCCCTCGTCATGTCATCGAGAAAGCCAAACTGGTTTTCCTCGACACTGTCGGTGTGGCTTTGGCCTCATCCACCATGGACTTCGGCCGGATGGTAGCAGGCGTGGCGCGAAAGCTAGGAGGCGCTACAGAGAGTCATTTGATCGGCTCTTCAGTCAGAGTGGCAGCCGCCAACGCCGTGCTTGCCAATGGAACGTTGGCTCATGGCCTCGATTACGACGACACCTTGGAGGAAGCGATCGTTCACACCGGCTGCTGCGCCGGCATGACGGCGTTGGCGGTTGGGGAAGAATTAGCCGCCAGTGGTCGATCGGTCCTCGAAGCCGCTATCGCCGGCACTGAGGTCATGTGCAAGGTCGGCCTCGTCGCCGCCGGCAAGTTTCACGCGCGGGGCTTCCATCCCACGGCGCTTTGCTCGACCTTTGGCGCCGCAGCGGCGGCGGGCAAGCTCTACGGGCTTGACATATCCCGATGGACGGACGCATTTGGATTGTGTGGGAGTCAAAGCTCGGGGATCATCGAATATTTGGCGGATGGCAGTTGGACGAAGCGACTCCACCCGGGATGGTCGGCGCATGGCGGGATTATCGCGACCTTGCTCGCGCGCGAAGGCTTTCGCGGCCCTGGTACCGTATTCGAAGGCACGCATGGCTTTTACCGCTCCTTCGGCGGCGCGAACGACTACCCATTCGAAAAACTCGCGGAACTCGGCAAAGTCTGGGAGATCCCGCGGTTGACGTTCAAATCCTATCCCTGCGGTTCAATATCGCATCCTTACATGGATTGCGCGTTAAAGCTGAAACAAAAATATTCCTTCAATCCCGAGAGCGTCGTTGAGGTCGTGTGCCGGACGGCCGAGGGACCGGTGCACCGGCTTTGGGAGCCGCTTGCGGACAAGCAGCGACCGGCGAGCTCTTACGGTGCTAAATTCAGTTTGCCCTATAGCATCGCCGTCATGTTAATTCGGGGCAGGGCGGGACTGGAGGAATTTACCGACGAGGCGATCCGTGATTCTAAGGTGCTCGATTTGGCGAAGAAGGTTGGTTACGAACTGGATCCAACCATCGACTATCCGCGCCACTTTTCCGGCCATGTGAAGATCAAACTAAAAGGCGGTACCGTTTTGGAAGAGAACCAGCCTTATCCTCGAGGCGGCTTGGAAGAGCCGCTTCCGCCGGAAGAAATAGAGGACAAATTTCGCGCCAATGCGCGGCTGGCTTTGGCGGACGTGCGAGTTGAGCGAATTATCGATGCGGTGAGACAAATAGAGCAGCTTTCGTCCATTACAAGTCTTGCTGATCTCTTGGTTCCTGCATGACCTTAAGAACTAATTTGGCTAGGAGGTAATGAACATGAGAAAGAGTTTCTACTTTTTACTATTCCCTCTATGGGTTTCCCCCGCCTCTGTTTCTCTTGCCCAAGATGCTGCTCTTATTCAAGCGGCAAAAAAAGAGGGGAAGGTCGTCTGGTATACGTCGTTGGCGATTCCCTCATCCACGGCGATCGCCCACGCGTTTAGAACCAAATACGCGGGAGTCGACGTCGAGGTTCATCGCACCGGCTCACAACGCGTTTTACAGCGGGTCATGCAGGAGGCCGGGGCGGGGATCAAGAACGCCGATGTCATTCATACCTCTGACGCAGGCCACTTCGTGCTGTTCAAAGACAAAGGCATGCTCATGAAATATATTCCCAAAGGAGCGGAGATTTTTCCCGCAGGTTTCAAAGATAAAGACGGTTTTTACTTTGGCATGAGAGCGACTCTCTCCGTGATCGCGTACAATCCAAAAAGCGTCGCCGAAAAGGATGCGCCGAAAACCTGGAAGGATCTGCTAAATCCAAAATGGAAGGGCAAAATGGTCAGCGCTCATCCTGGCTACAGCGGAATTATTATGACCCATGTCTTGGCGCTGGTGAATCTCTATGGCTGGGAGTACTTCCGCGAGCTTGCGAAAAATGGTCTGCACATGGTTCAATCAGCCAACGATCCGGCAGGCGTCGTCGCTTCAGGAGAGCGGCCCGTGGGTGCCAACGGGGCGGAATATTTTTATTATAAAACACAAAAACAGGGGAACCCGATCAAAATCATCTATCCCAACGAGGGAATTCCATTGGTCGTTTCGCCGGTGGCGATAGCCAAAGACGCGCCGCACCCAAACGCGGCCAAATTGTTTAGCGAATACATTTTTGCCAAAGAGTCGCAGCAATTGTTGGCGGATCGCGAAGGGCTCTATACGGGTCATCCGGAAGTCACCTATCCGGCGGACAAACCGAAGCTCAAGGATCTAAAGCTTTTGTCCGTGGACGCGGATGAGCTGGAAAAGAAAAACGCTGAAATCAAAAAGCGCTTCGTCGAATTTTTCGGCGCTTAGATTATAGAGTTCATGCTGGCAGCCGAGACAAGCGGCAGATATTGGGGCGGGCTCAAGCTGAAGGGCTGGGATTCCACCCTTCCCGTCTGGGTCGGCGCGTCGTTGCTCCTGGTGCTTTTGATGGCGTTTCCGCTGGGCGCCATTTTCTCGACCAGCGTGCGCAATCAAGCAGGGCTGACGTTTGGCAACTATGCCGAGGTTTTTACCAAGCCGGCTTTTCTCACCGCTATCCGTAACACGATTATCATCTCCTTTTGGGTGGGGCTCATCGCCGTCATTGTCGGCGGATTACTCGGTTGGCTGGTGACGCGCACCGATCTTCCCTGGAAAAAAACGGTTCGCGCGCTGGTCATGGCGTCTTTCGTGACACCGCCGTTTCTCGGCGCTTTTGCCTGGACCCTGCTCGCCGGCCCCAACGCCGGCGCTCTCAACAAGCTATTTCGCGCCGTGACGGGGGGCGACGAGTTTCTCTTCAATATTTTTACGATGACGGGGCTGATCTTTGTCATGGCGCTCTACAGCTTCCCATACGCTTTTTCCATGATCGCCAACGTATGCGAGCTGATCTCCTCGGATTTGGAGGACGCAGCGGTTATCTTAGGGGCGAACAAGCTCAAGACCGCATGGACGATTACCTTACCCCTGGCCTTGCCGGCGTTGCTGAGCGGATTTATCATCGCTTTTCTCCATTCGCTTTCGCTCTTTGGCGCGCCGGCGATCCTTGGGCTGCCGGCAGGAATTCATACGATTACGACCCAGATCTGGACTTTGTTTCAGTACCCGCCGCGCCTGGAGCTAGCCGCGGCCTTTTCCGTACCGCTCCTGCTCGCTACCATGGTGCTGATCGGATTGCAAAAGAGAATTCTCGGCCGGCGAGGTTTTAGCACCGTCGGAGGCAGAGGCGGACAGAAGCGGGTGGTGAAGTTAGGCTGGGGCCGCGTTCCGGTTTTTATACTCGTGCTCGCCATACTTTCCTGTTCGGTATTTTTGCCCTACTGGATTCTGTTGAAGGCGGCTTTCTCAAGGGCTTGGGCGATGCCGCTGGACTGGGGTAATTTCACAGTAGAAAATTTCAGCTACGTTCTCTTCCAATACAGCGACACGCAGCGCGCAATCCTCAACACGTTCAAACTGGGTATTCTAACCGCGACCACGGGAACTCTCTTGGCGATGCTGATCGCCTACATCACGAATCGCAATATCTTGCGCGGAGCGCGGTATCTCTCGTTTTTTGCGCTCGCGCCGCTGGTCATCCCGGGCATCGTGCTTGCCGTCGGATTGTTCATCGTTTACACCCAGCCGCCGGTGGTCCTGTACGGCACGGTTTGGATCCTCTTCATTGCCTTTTTGACCAAGGAGATGCCCATCGGCTTTTCTCAAGCCGAATCAACTTTTAAGAGCATTCATGTGGAACTGGAGGATGCCAGTCGAATTCTCGGTGCCAATCGCTTGGTTTCATTGAAAGACGTGACGGCGCCGCTCGCCCGGTCGGGACTGATCGCCGCGTGGTGTTTCATTTTTATCGGCGTCATCCGCGAACTCAGCGCGGCGATCCTGCTTTTCGCCCCGAGCTCGAAGGTCATATCCGTTGTCATCTTCGATCTTAAGGAAGAGGGACAGGTCGGCGCGATCTCGGTATTGGGTATTCTCCTGCTGGCGGTTTCGTTTCTCATCATACTGGCGGTCCAACGACTCTTGGGTCGGGACCTGGTGACGGCGAGAGAATAAAGCGATGGCGACCGTATCGCTGGTTGGACTGACCAAAAAATTTGCGACGCTGCCTGCGGTCGACAACCTTCATCTAGAAATCGGCGACGGGGAGTTCGTCTCGCTTTTGGGCCCTTCGGGTTGTGGGAAGACGACGACGCTTCGCTTGATCGCGGGATTTCTGGAGCCGGATGGAGGGGAGATCAAGGTCGGCAACGAGGTCATTTCGTCGTCCACGGTGATGGTTCCGCCCGAGCGGCGCGCCATGTCGATGATTTTCCAGAGCTACGCGGTTTGGCCGCATATGACCGTATTTCAGAACGTCGCCTATGGACTCAAGTTTCAAAAGTTATCGACGCGCGAAGCCGACCAGCGGGTCAGTCAGTTTTTGAGTTTGGTTCGCCTGGACGCCTTGAAGGACCGCTATCCCGCGGAGCTATCCGGCGGCCAGCAGCAACGGGTCGCCCTGGCGCGCGCTTTGGTTGTGGCACCGCGGATCCTTCTGATGGATGAACCGCTGAGCAATCTGGACGCACACCTGCGCGAGGAGATGCGTTCCGAGATTCGGCGGTTGCACGAGGAGATTCGCATAACGACCATCTATGTGACTCATGATCAAGCCGAGGCCATGGCGACGTCCGACCGTATCGCTGTGTTGAACAGCGGACGGATGGTTCAAGTGGGTCGACCGGGGGAAATCTTCGATCATCCGAAGACTCGCTTCGTGGCGGAGTTTGTCGGAAAAACCAATATCTTATCGGGGCGTTTTGACGGCGGTAACCAGATGTTTGTGCGGGACGGGTTGCAAATTCGAGTCGCGGGTGGAGCCGAATTCAATGCGCGAAGCGACGCATTTGTCTGTCTCAGACCTCACAACATCGTGCTGATGGCAGATGAATCCAGGGCGCGCGAGATGGAACGACAGGGTTATAATCTTTTTGCTGGGCTCGTGCGGCGGCAAATCTACTTCGGGGACGCCGTCGACTACACGGTTGAATTACCTGCCCATTCACTCAACCTGCGTATCATCACTCCTCCGTCCCAACGCTATGAGCAAGGCCAAAAGATCTACGCGTTAGCTCATCCGGACCACTGTGTCGTCATAAAAGAATGATGCGGCGGCCGATGGCGCGGTCAGCTGGGCTCGCGGACGGCGAAGAGCCGGGCGTGTTTTTGAGTAAATTGGCGCACCGCGAGCGCGACGATGACCAAACCGAGCCACGTGACGACTCCACTCACGATCTTGGGATCCGTGGAGCCGAACAGCCATCCCAAATCCTGTCTCCTGAAATCGCCAAAGATCCGGATCGTTTTGAGGCTGAAAATCCAACCGGCGTGGAGCCCGATGGACAGATAAAGTGTTCCGGTGCGCTCGAAGGCGTAGCACAGCACGGCGCCGATCAAAAAGAGTCCCAAGAGTCCAGGGAAGAGCGTCTCTAGATCGAGAAATGGGTGGAACGAATCGACCACGTGCCGTACACCCGCCCATGGATCGATGCCCGTTAAGAGCGCGTCATCGGCAGGCTGGACAAAATGAATCGCTGAAAAAAAAAGGCTGGCGAAAAGATAACCGCGGAAACGCCCCAAATCCTCGCGCATGCCCTTAAAGATGATGCCACGAAAAAAGATTTCTTCCACAAAACCCGCCGCCACGGCCGCAAGCAGCGCTTTACCGCAACGAGCCAAAGATTGGGAAAACGAAAGCCGGAAAAAGGGAACAAAGACGTCAGTCAGCGACATGACCATCACCAGGGATGCCATTGACACGATCGCGAATGCGGCCCCAACGGCCAGGTTCCGCGCAGCCTCGGTGCGCGGCGTAAGACCCAATTGATTCAACGAGCCGATTTTCAGCAGTGGCCGGCAGGCGAAGAACAGAATAATCCCCGAGATCATGAAGAACCGGTCGAAGATGCGCGAAAAGGGATAGCGATATTCCTCCCACCCCGCGTGAGCGCTGATAAATTGTTCCCACGCCGCGGCCGCCCACGGGCTGAGTAATGCCGTGAATGCGAGCGCTACCAGGCCGAAAATCAGCAGTCTTTGATAGCTCTTCATAAATTTTACGACTTGGGTGACTATGATATAACATCTCTATTGTGGGAAGCGAAATTCCGAACAAATTGGCGGGCACGGTCGCTCTCGTAACGGGCGGCAGCCGCGGTATCGGCAGAGCCATCGCGTCGGCGTACGCCCGCGCAGGCGCTAAAGTTTTTATCTGCGGGCGTCGAAATGATGAGCTCAACCGCGTGTTGAGCGATCTCCGGCGTATCGGAGGTCAGGTTGATGGGACTGCTGGCGACGTTGGCAGCTCTGAAGATGTGAAGCGCATCGTGCGGTCGACTATGGACCGTTACGGTACGGTCCATGTTCTTGTAAACAACGCCAGCTTGCTAGGGCCGCGGGAGTCGATTGCACGTTATCCCCGGGAGGCTTGGGAAGACGTTATCCGAGTCAATCTGACCGGAGCCTTTCTTATGACGCAGGAAGCTCTGAAAACCATGCTCCCTCAGCGCCACGGTTCGATCATCAACGTATCATCGGGTGTCGGCAGGGTCGGTAGACCTCGTTGGGGAGCTTACGCGGTTTCAAAGTTCGGTTTGGAGGGATTCACTCAAATCCTCGCCGAAGAACTAAAAGAAGTGGGAATAAGGGCGAACGCGGTAAATCCGGGGCCAACCAGGACGGAAATGCGCGCGAGCGCCTATCCAGATGAAGATCCGATGACACTTTCCACTCCAGATGACATTATGCCGGTATTTTTATATCTCGCCTCGGACGACTCGATCGGCATCTCGGGCAAATCGTTTGACGCTCAAGGGTGGCTCAAGCCCGCTGTTTGACCCCCAAGCATATTTCCTATAAAAGAATCTCAAACTTATGCCTTGGGTTAGTAGAAAGACATCTTCAAGCGTTAGACTGCAGAGCGGGAAAACTTCTCATCCAATACGGTAGCAGGCGTTGCGTCCTATTAAGCCAGCCAAAACCGACACGAAGCGGGGCGCCACGAGTCGACACTTACTAATGAAGAAATTTGCGCCGATTGCCGCCGTGATCGTATGGGCGGCATGCGTGCGTGTCGACGCTCAAGAACTGAAGAAAATAAAAATCGGTTATCCCGCGGTCTCTTATAATCAGGTCCACATCTGGGTTGCCAAAGATGCCGGGCTTTTTCACAAGCACGGCCTTGACGCCGAAGTAGTTTTCTTTCGCGGCGGGCAGATGGCCACCCAGGCATTGGTCGCCGGCGACCCTCCGATCGTAAACATCGGCACGGTGGTTCAGGCAGGGCTCCAGGGTCATGACGTGGTGCTGATCGCCTCCTCGGAAAGCGCCTACAACTATTCCGTCGTCGCGCGCCCCGGTATTGCGAAGGTGGAACAGCTTAAAGGAAAGAAGCTGGGCGTGAGCGGTTTCGGATCCGCATCCCATAATGCAGCGCTTATCCTGTGTAAAAAGTTTAATCTTGAACCCAATAAGGATGTGGCCGTTGTCGTAGCCGGACCGACCATGGAACGTTTAGCTGCAGTGGACGGCGGGCGGATCGACGCGACGATTCTAACACCGTCGGAACTGCCCCGTGCCCGAAAGCAAGGACTTGTTGAAGTCTTCGACATGCTCGATCTCGGCATCGAAGTCCAAGGCAACGGGTTTGCGACGACGAGGTCGTTCATCCGTAGCCAGCGCGATACCGTTCTGGCTGCATTGAAGGCGTACGTCGAAGCGCTTTATTACATTCCGCGCAATCGGGATGAAACCCGGCGCATTACGGCCAAGTACATGCGTACCACGGACGCGGATGTTCTCGACGCGACGTATGACTGGTTCATTAAGCGGGTTTCCAAACGGCCCTATCCCACGCTCAAGGGCATTCAGTTTCTACTGGACGAAGTGGCCGGGAAAATGGCCAACGCCAAGACCGCTAAACCCGAGCAATTTGTAGATCTTACGCTCTTGCAGCAGTTGGACAAAGAAGGATACTTTGCGGAGATGGGGAAACGATATCCGTGATGCACTGAAGTAGGGAGGTTTTGTCATGAACCAAACCATTGGACGGCGATTTCCGGATTTTGAACTGACCGATCATGACGGCCAGATCGTCAAACTCTCGCAATTCGCCGGGAAGTTTCCCCTGATCGTGACCTTTTATCGCGGCTACTGGTGAGGAAAATGCCAGGTGCAGTTGCGCCACTATGTCGAATTTCAAAAAGAGCTGGCGATCAATTACTGCAAGCTCGTTGTCGCGAGCGTCGATCCGCCGGAGGTAAACGCGGCCCTTCGCGCCGGCCTCGACGCTGAATTTCCGTTCTTGAGCGATCACGACCGAAAAGTCGTTCAAGCGTTGGATATGACTGAGACTTCCAAGAGTCGTGGCGTTACGGCGATTCCTTACACTTTCTCCTTGATGCCTGATTTGACCGTGCACAACATTTATTGCGGTTACTGGTACGTCGGACGACCGACATTGGATGAATTGCGCATGGATCTGCGGGCGATGATGAAGAAAGTCCGTAGCGACTTCGATCCCCAGGCCAAAGGCGAATGAGATTGCGGGCTTTCGAAGCTTGAAAGGGCACTCCTAAGCCTGTAATATTCTGATGATGATTACACCAGAAGAGATTAAAGAGACGTTAGCAAAAGTATTGCCGGCTTCCTTGATTGAGACCCAAGACCTCACCGGCGGCGGTGATCACTGGCAGGTAATCATTGTCTCACCAGCTTTTGAGGGCAGAGGGTTACTAGAACAGCAACGGATGGTCAACGATGCACTCAAAGAAGCTATGAATTCAGAACGCATCCATGCGCTTACCATGAAACTGTACACACCAGCTCAATGGGAAAAGCTCGGATCCTGAGGGGGAACTCGGAAGGAGTATTTTTATGGCAGACGAAATTTTGACCCAGATCGATGAGAAAGTAAAAAAGAATAAAGTCATGCTCTACATGAAAGGAACGCCGGATTTTCCCCAATGCGGCTTCTCGGCACATACCGTGGAGATTCTAAAGTCCTACGGTGTTCCGTTCGCGAGTGAAGATGTGCTAGCCGATCCCACGGTTCGGGAAGGGATCAAGCGTTACTCCAATTGGCCGACCATCCCGCAGATCTACATAGACGGGAAATTCGTCGGCGGCTGCGATATTCTCCACGAGCTGCACGAGAGAGGCGAGCTCGAACCGATTTTGAACGCAGCGTTCGGTAAGTAGCCAGCCATTACGGCCGCTCCGATAGGACCGGAGGATTCCTCTAGTTAGCTGCTGCGACATGCTACAATCACCGGTCGCATTCGTCTAACCGGATTGAGGTGTAGCCATGAAAATTGCGGTTCCCTGGGTCGTCATCGGATTGGTACTTTTTAGCTCTTGCGCCACCTTGAGGCACTTTCGTGCCGATGACAGCTTTGAACGGGGGTTGGCGCTTTTTAATCAAGGCCATTTCGAAGAAGCGATTCCTCATTTCAAACGGGCCACCGAGCAGGAACCGGAGTTCGCGGAAGCCTATTTCTATCTTGGCCGCTCTCACCTAAGCGTGCGCCATTGGCGCGAGGCGATCCAGCCGCTCCGAACCGCTTATCGGCTTGCACCCGAAGGCGCCAAGCAGGAAATTTTCAATGTACTTATGGACGCATTTTTTGCCGCCGCCCTTCCGCCCGAGGGAGTCAGACCATCCTCGGAACGCTTCAAAGACACTCTTTGATTCGCCGCTGGTAGCAAAGTCGATCGGTTCACTTTAATTCGAAGAAGGAGAATACCCGTGATCCGGATGATGACGTTGGTGTTGGTCGCGACATTCTTGGTTTCTGCGAATCCCGCATCGGCCCAGCTGGACAAAATGTTCAAGGGCTTGAGCGGAACTATTGGAGGTGGTGGCGGCGGTTTGAGTGACGCGAAGATCGGTTCCGGGCTGCAAGAAGCCTTAAAGGTCGGGACGGAGAATGCGGTGGTCCAAACCGGTCAGATGGACGGATTTTTCGCCAATAAGGCGATCAAAATCCTGATGCCGAAATCGCTCCAGGCTGTGGAACAGCCGCTGCGACTTGTCGGCTTCGGTCCGAAGATCGACGAATTCGTTTTAGGTATGAATCGCGCCGCGGAAAAAGCGGTTCCATTCGCCAAAGAAATTTTCTGGGATGCCATCGGGCAGATGACCTTCGACGACGCCAGAAAGATCCTGAATGGCCGCGATACCGCGGCGACGGATTACTTCAAAGGGAAAACTTCGACAAAGCTACACACCGCCTTCCGCCCAACCGTCGAGAAGGTCATGAACGATGTCGGCGTCAACCGGCAGTACAATGAGCTC
>Ga0209801_1000326_pt1 | contig 32853 bp, 34 predicted proteins | sample GraSoiAngelo_127_FD_185884 | JGI IMG/M metagenome (GOLD analysis project Ga0209801, IMG submission 185884) | Grasslands soil microbial communities from the Angelo Coastal Reserve, California, USA - 14_0927_09_40cm (SPAdes) (version 2) | ecosystem: Environmental > Terrestrial > Soil > Grasslands ... | reverse complement strand
CGAGGTGGTTGTCTTTGATGAGCACGCCGTCTGACAGGTCAAAGCGATGGTTCGCGCCGCCGCCGATCCGGACGGCATACTTCTCAAGGGTGCGAAGTCCAGGGGTCGTCTTACGCGTGTCGCGCAGGCGACAATTGCTACCCGCCAATAGGGCAACGACCGTAGCAGCCATACTCGCCACGCCGCTCAGGTGCGTGACGAAATTGAGAGCGACTCGCTCGGCGCGCAGGATCGACGCCAAGGAGCCATCGAGCGTCGCGATCCTGTCCCCGGGCGAAATGCGGTCGCCATCCGTCTTCTCGCCAGTCCACCCGAACTCCGGGTCGACCTGAAGAAACGCTGCTTGAGCGATCGGGAGGCCGGCGAGAATGCCTTCGGCCTGCGCGGTGATTATCGCCCGACCAGTCTGGTCACTCGGCGCGAGAGCGCTCGTAGTAACGTCGTCCGCCACGCGATCTTCGCTTAGAGCAGCGGCGACGAGATTTCGCACGAGGCTAGAATCAAGCGCTGTCGAACCAGCCTTGTCGCTCCGTCGAGGGGCCCGGCGTCTGAGGGCAGACGTTTCTTTGGCAACTGATCCTTTCGCGGTCGGGCGGTCTCGCGTGCCGGAACGCGGGCTCCGCTTAGCCTGGCGGTTGCGAGGTGTCATCGCCAGGGGTCCCTCTGCGGAACAAACGGAGTCATGCGATTAGGGTGCGGGATAGGGAATCACCGGTCAAGGCACTTCGAGGGGCGAGAGGTACCTCGACCCTCCCGTGGAAATGCGGATCAGGAGGCCTTCCGAGCGGCGACCGGCTCGTTGTATGCGGGAGCGACCGGCCTGCCAATGGCGTCGCCGAGGGTGCGTGCCCTGTCCATGAGCTTGGCGAAGTTCTTCGGCGTCAGCGACTGCGCTCCGTCCGACAACGCGTGGTCTGGATTCGGGTGCACCTCCACCTCAAGACCATCGGCTCCGGCAGCGATCGCGGCCAGCGCGACCGGTTCCACTAGGTCCCACTTACCGGTCGCGTGGCTAGGGTCGCCGATCAGGGGGAGGTGAGAGAGCTTCTTAACAAGGGGGATGGCGTTGACATCGAAGGTGAAGCGCGTCGCCGTCTCGAAGGTGCGGATGCCGCGTTCGCAGAGGATCACATCGCGGTTGCCGTGAGATAGGATGTACTCCGCGGCGAGCAACCACTCTTCAATTGTGGAAGACATTCCGCGCTTCAGGAGGACCGGCTTGCCGGAGCGGCCGACTTCATCGAGCAGCGTGTAGTTCTGCGAATTGCGGGCGCCTATCTGAAGGATGTCGGCATGCTTGGCGACGAGCTGGACATCCCTAGCATCCATCACCTCTGTGACTACCGGCAGCCCCGTTTCGGCACGGGCCGCCGCGAGGATGTGCAGTCCCTTCTCGCCGTGGCCCCGGAACGCGTATGGACTGGTGCGCGGCTTGAAGGCGCCACCCCGAAGGATGTGCCCACCGGCGGCCTTCACGGCCCTCGCTGCTTCGAGGACGTTCTCTTCTGTATCGACGGAACACGGCCCGGCCATAACCACGATGCTGCCGCCCCCAATCTCCACAGGGCCGACGCGAACGATCGTGTCGTATGGGTTGACCTCGCGGCTCGCCAGTTTGAAGGGCTTGCTGATCCGGACGACCGTGTCGACACCCTCGAGGACGCCGAGTTCGTCGACGAGCTCCGGGTAGACGTGCCCAAGGACGGCCACAACATTGCGCTCTTCACCATGAATGCGGTGGTCTTTGAAGCCGAGTTCCCGTATCGCCTTTTGTACCCCAACGACCTGATTTTCCGTTGCATTGGTCTTCATGACGACGATCATGATGTTTTTCTCCTTGCCCTAGATAAGACGCGCCCTGCGCTCTAACGTATCTCGGTATCGATGTCCGGCCGAAGGACCCGCGCGCCTCTCAGGTAGACGTGCTTGATTTCACGCGCCGCCTTTTCGGTATTGACGTGGAGGAGCACCCTCAGCGTCATCGGCAGAGCCCCAGGCTTGTTCATCTCGTGCCCACAGAGGAGCGCAACGGTATTCCAGCCCATGTTCCTTGCCGCGATGGCTGGGAATTCAGCGTTTAGATCGGGTGTGACGGTGAAGAAGGCCGAGGCGACGTATTCCACGTCGAGGTCATTGGCCTTCAGCATCGCGGCGAGGAGCTCTCTGGTCGCGTCGAGGATGGACTCGGGGGAGTTTGCCTCTATGGTCGTGGCCCCTCTCACGCCCCTGGTCAGCATGCTGAACCCTCCGGCCGGACCGGACGGTTAGCGCGAGCCAAAAACGCCGGCCCGGGAGCCGCCACGATAGACACGGCCGACGGAATTCTCGCCGTAGGCGAGAATCCGAGCGGCCCTAAGTGGCTGCCCTCCGCTGGCCGGTGACCACCTCCGCATATTCTCTCAACCTCGCTGCTTGCTGTGACGGATCGCTCTTGCCGATCTCGTCGATGATCGCGCTTCCGATGACGGCAGCGTCGGCGATCTGCCCCACTGCCTGAAAGTGCTTAGGCTGAGATATACCAAATCCTACCGCGATTGGCAAGTGTGTATTGCTTCGGACTCGCTTGACGAACTCTTCAAGTCCCGGATGAAGCTCATCGCGCGCGCCCGTGACACCGGTGATGCTCACGCAATAGATGAAGCCCGACGCCATCGACGCGACGAGCTTAATCCGCTCATCGGTGCTCGTGGGCGCAAGGAGGTAGATCAGGCGGAGATTTTTAGCCAGGCAGGCTTCGCGCACGGGTGCGGATTCCTCAGGCGGCAGGTCTACCACGACTAGACCGTCGACGCCAGCAGAAGCAGCATCGCTCACAAATGCCTCGATCCCGTAGGCGAGTATCGGGTTGTAGTAGCCCATCGGCACAAGCGGTGTCTCAACGCCCAACTGGCGAAGCTTCGCAGCCACGTCCAGGCACAGCCGGGGGGTCACACCCTGCTGAAGCGCACGATAAGACGAGTGCTGGATAGTCGGCCCTTCGGCTAGCGGATCTGAGAACGGTATGCCGAGCTCGATGATATCGGCGCCGCCTTCAACCAGCGCGGGCAATAAGCGCAGCGTCGACTCAACGTCTGGATAGCCCACTGTAAGGAAGGCGACGAACCCCGTTCGGCCTTCGGCCTTCATGCGGGCGAACGCCGATTCGATTCGGCCGGGCGGCAGGTTATGCGCCCCGTCCGCGCTCATGAATACTCGGCGATGCCGGCGCCGAGGGCAAACAAGTTGAACAGGAAGTGAGCGAGCAGACTGGTCAAGATTGAGCCTGAGTAGGCATAGCCGAGAGCGAATAGAGCACCGATAGCGGCCACAGGAGGGAGAAGGTAGATCGTCCCCGGATTGCCGATGTGCGCAAGCGCGAACAACGCCCCGCTCGCAACTGCTGCCCACGCGGTCCCCCACCGGCCGCGCAGACCGCCAAACACGAAGCCGCGGAAGAAGACCTCTTCAGCAAACGGCGCGAAGAAAAGCGAAAGCATCGCAAGAACGATGAGCGGCCCCGCGCTCTGATATGTCTCCTTAATCTCGGTGTCCGGCTCAATTCCGACCACGGCGAGAGCCCCGAAGTACGCAAAGCTCACAACGAGTCCCGCGATCAGAAGACCGAACACCAATCCGGCAGTCGTCCAGACGCCGCCCTGCTGCGGCCAGCGGAGCCCGAGAGCCGACCAAGGAAGTCGATACTTGCGAATGCTGAAGTAAATCGCCGCCGCAAGAAGGCCAATTTCGAGGAATACGCTTGCAGCGAGCGCTACCGTGAGAGCCAGAGAATCCTTTTCAATGTCCTCATTTCCCGCGATAACGAGCGCGCTGATGCTGGCCGGAATCGAGGTGCCGATCAGGACGGCGACAACGATGCCGATCGCTTTAAGAACGTCGGCCGGCGTCCAAGGCATTCTGTCCGTCTGCGCCCTGGTGACATCCAGCGCGGCGCCGCAATTCTGACAGAAAGCAGCACCGGCAAGGACCTGGGCGCCGCATCGCTGGCAAGCGAGTGCTGATACAGCCATAAGAGTAAGTGTAAGGCGGAGAGGCCTGAAGCAGAAAGAATGTTTGGGGTGGACGACGGGATTTGAACCCGTGATCTCCAGGGCCACAACCTGGCGCGTTAACCGCTACGCTACGCCCACCACGTCGCGCTCCCGCCGCCAGCGGGAAAAACAGCCCCGTCTCCGGGGCCAATCGGAAGCGTAGCACGAGACCCCGAGGCGGTCAAGGAACTGAACGGCGGTTGGCTACGTCAGTTGGTCAATCAGCAGCGTGGCGAGGCCGAGCAGGAACAGGAAACCGAGCATGTCGGTGAAGGTGGTGAGGAAAACCCCGGAGGCGATCGCCGGGTCCAGGCGAAACGCCTTCATGCCCAGCGGTATGACCGTTCCCAACAGGCCCGCGACCAGCATGTTGAGAAGCATGGCTGTACCAACCACGAACCCCCACCCCCATTCGCCCTTCCAAAGGAAGGCGGCGATACCGACGATCAGCCCGAAGAGAACGCCGCGTATCACACCGAGCATTATCTCCTTGTTCAGGATGCGGTTCGCGTCGCGCGGCTCTATTTCGCCGAGAGCGAGGCTGCGTACGACGATGGTAATCGTCTGAATGCCCGCATTGCCGCCCTGACCGGCGATGATCGGCATGAAGACGGCGAGGCCGGCGGCCCTAGCGATCGTCCCCTCGAAAATGAGGACCATGCCGCCTGCCAGAAACGCGGTGGCGAGATTGACCATCAGCCAGGGAATTCTCCGCTGGGCCGAAACCCGGACCGGCGCGAAGATGCTCTCGTCCCCAGGGAGGCCCGCCATGCGGTACATGTCTTCAGTGGCTTCTTCGGCGATCACGTCGATGATGTCATCCGCGGTGATGATCCCGCTGAGCACGCCGGATGCGTCGACGACGGGGAGCGCGCGCAGACGGTAATGCTGGAGGAGGTTGGCCGCTTCCTCCTGGTCGGTATCGGGCCGTACTGACACCACGTCGCGGGTCATTACCTCTTCTATCCTGACGTCCCGGTCGGCGACGACAAGTTGCCGCAGGTTTACGATGCCTTCGAGGCGGTTTCGCGCGTCGAGGACGTACAGGTAATAGGCCTCTTCGGCGAGTGGCTTGCGCGCCCGCAGTAAGGTGATCGCCTCCCCGACAGTCATGTCTTTATGGAGCGCCACAAACCCGCGCGTCATCAGGCCGCCGGCGCTCTCGTCCGGGTGGATGAGCAGCGGTGTTACATCGGATGCTGTTTGCATCTGCGCCAGCGCACGGGCGGCCTCCGCGGGCGGAAGCATTCGCAGCACGTCGGCAGCAATGTCGTTCTTAGTGATATCAAGCACTCTAGGAAGCTCCACGCGGGGCAGTCGCTGAGCGATCTCCTCGAGCGTTTCTTCGTCGAGGTGCTCGAGCAGTTGGGCCCGTGCCTCGGTGGACAGCAGCGCGAGCATCGTCTCGCGCTCAGCATCGTCGAGGCGGTCATAGAGGTCCGCCTGGTCAGCCGGATGCATGTCCGCGAGTAGCTCGGCGGCGGCCTCGACGTTGTCGCCGGTGAGGAGCTCTTCAATGCGAGCAGCCGGGTCGGCGTCGCCGGGTTCGATCCTTGTTACCATGGTTCTCTCGTGTTCGAGCCTCGATTAGAGCATAGAGGCGCGCGTTTCGAAGCGAAACCCGACCGCTCTTAGGGCGATGCTATACTCGAAATGGAGATGCCCCTGTAGCTCAATTGGACAGAGCGCCTGACTTCGGATCAGGAGGTTGCGGGTTCGAGTCCTGCCGGGGGCGCCAGGCGTTAGTACCGAGAGATAGCGGCTAGGGAGGTGGTGGAATGGCAAAGACAACCGGCACGGCGGCTGAGCTCATTCCCGAGGAACCCACATTAGAACGGCTGCGCTTCGCCGCCGCGGACTGCAAGGCGTGCGATCTTTGGGCGCGCGCCACTCAGACAGTTTTCGGCGAAGGCGACGAGAAGGCGAGCGTAATGCTTGTCGGCGAGCAGCCGGGCGACGCCGAAGACATTGAAGGCAAGCCGTTCGTCGGCCCAGCGGGGCGGATTCTGGACCGCGCGCTCCAGGAGGCAGGCATCGACCGCAGGCAGGCCTACGTGACCAACGCGGTGAAGCATTTTAACTGGAGCGAGACGCGAGGCAAGAAGCGCATTCACAAGAAGCCGAACGCACGACAAATGGCAGCGTGCAAGCCCTGGCTGGAAGCGGAGATTCGGCTGCTCCGGCCGACGGTTATCGTCCTACTTGGAGCAACCGCTGCCCAGCAACTCCTCGGGCCGGGCTTCTCGATTATGAAGAACCGTGGAAAGCTGATCCAAAACTCGCTCGCGCAGCACGTGATCGCGACCGTCCATCCCTCGTCGATTCTGCGAGCGCCGGACCACGAATCGCGCCAATCGGCCATGGCGGCGTTTATCGCGGACCTTGGGAAGGTTACGCCGCTTCTTAAGGTTAAGAAGTCCCCCGTCGCAGCAGCGCGTTAGTTCGAGCCGGGCGAGGGCCCGGGCAAGCGCCGCGCGCTCGGTGTCGACGTCCCGCCGGCCGGCGATGGAGTGGTTGATGGCGCTGGACTGGGCGTCGAAGACGGAGGTGGAGGAGTCGGCGCAGGGGTGTCCGTCGGGGTTGCCGTCGGCGCAGGAGTGGGCGGCGGTGTCGGTTCCGGCGTTGGCGGTGGAGGCGGCGGCACCTGGGGCAAAAGCCACCCGAAGTAGGCGTCGACGCCGGCTTTGTAGCCCTCGGCAATGGCTTGACGCATTTCCGGCCGCCATAGCTGCTGCGCCTCGAAATCGTTCGAAACGAACATCGCCTCGCCGATGATTCCGGGCATCGTGCTCGGCCGGAAGCCATCGTTAGTTCCGAGGATCCAGGAGTGTGGGTTGGCCGGGTTGCAGCAAACGCCAGCATCGTTCTTGACCCCGCGGTCGGGCACATCGTAACCGGCGCTTCGTATGTGGTTCACCACACCCTGGCGCGTGAGGTCCGCCAGCGTCCAGTTGTACTGGCCGAAGGAGCGGTTCGGGTTGTAGTAAACCTCGAGGCCACGCGCGCTCTTCGGTCCGCCGTTGTGATGGATCGAGACCAGTATGTCCGCGTGAACACTGTTTGCCACATCGACGCGGGCCTGGATCTCATCGCGCCGGTTCTCGTACGTGTTTGCCGGGAACGGCGTGAGCGTGTAGTCGCCCCAGCGGGACAAGTACACGTTGTATCCGGAGGCGCCGAGAAGCGGCGCGAGGCGAGTAGCGACATCGACGTTGACGTCTTTCTCCGCGAGGTCGCCGTTTCCGGCCCCGGAGTCGAGCGCGCCGTGACCGGCGTCAACGAAAACGGTGTACGGAGGTGGATGAAGGAGTTCGGCGATTGGCCTGTCCGGCAAGGGAGGGGCAGCAGGAGCAGCCGGAGCGGCTGGTCCTGCCTCGGGTTCGGAAGAGACGATGGCAGGCGGCCCCTCGTGGTGGTGGTACGCTTCGACAAACACCTCCGGTGGCGGCGTCTCAGCAGCGGGCGGAGCGGGGGTCTCGACAACCTTCATCTCGACTGTCAGAGGTCGAAGAGGGCGCGGCGAGGACGTAGGCGAACTTGCAGGTTCTGCGTCGCTGCCGCCGCAAGCCGAGAGAAGCAGAACCGCCAGAGCGGCAAGTATCGGCGCAAACGTAAGTCTCATCTGCAATACGTTTAGGTAGATGGGCTGGGAGGCGATTATGTTGGCTGCGGTTCAGCCCTTGGACGGCCCCAATAATACACCGTTCTGCTCGACGCGAAGGCCATATGTGCGCACTGGACGCGCTGCCGGGCCTTCGAGGGGCTGGCCAGTGGCGAGGTCGAAGCGAGACCCGTGGGAAGGACACGTCACCGAGCCATCCGCCGCAACGCCGTCGCCCAGCGCGCCGTTGGCATGTGGACATCGATTGCTGACGGCGTGAAGCTCTCCACTCACGTTGAATATCGCGACTTGGTCGCCCGCATAGTACACGACTCGGCTGGAACCTGGCGGGATGTCCGAAGCGTCAGCTACTTTCTGCCACGTGACTTTCGCCGCCGGTACGCTCCCATTCTCGCCCGCGCGGGCCAGTGAATCCAGCGCCTCGTCGAGGCCCATAGCGAGGCAGCTGAAAATGGGCGTGTCACGCAGGGTGTAGAGGCTGGTCCTGGCTTCGCGAAGCTCCATTACGAGATCGAGGAAGTCCGCCGGTTCGTCGCTTTCGAATGAGACGACGAATTCCTGATCATCGAGACCGAACGAGTATGTCGTATTCAACTTGACCGAAGGGTATTTACGGCCGATGCGGATGTGTTCGTCCATCATCGTCTGACGGTGGTCAAGCGGCAGCCGGTACCACTCGCGGGTCTTCACGAATGGATAGACGAATAAGTACTTCGAATCTCGGGGATGCAGCACCATTCGTTCCGCTCGGGCCTCATTGCGACCTACATAGACCGAAGGACGCGTCATCGCCACGTACGAATAGGGCATCGTCAGATAGGGACCCATTGGCGTGCCATTGATGAAGCCGGCAAGCTGATGAATATCATCGAGCCGGTCACAGATCTGCCAGAGCAGCAAATCGGCGTCTCCACGCGTGCCGACGAGGCTGTAGCTCCGGATTTGTACACGGTCAGAGAACGCCCGCACAACGTCCCCGAGTGCTCGCTTGCCGCGTTCTCGCTCCTCCTCGGGCAACCCACGCCAGGCGGGGTCAACGTGATAGAACGAGAACTTCACGACCTGCCGTCGGCCTTTGGTCTCCTGCGGACTTTCGCTCATGGCCGGCCAAACCGGCGATTCTTCCCGTTCACCCTTGGGCGGCCACCACTGTCGACAGGTCGAAGTTTCGTTCGTAAAGCTCGGCGATGCACGACATCTCGTCCTCCGTTAGCGGAGCCGTATCCGCGGCGGCGACGAACTCCGCGAGTTGCTCCGCATCGTAGATATTCGGCAGGACGGAGGCGACGGAGGGCGAAGCGAGCACGAACTGAATCGCCGCTTGTCCGATCGTTCTGCCTGTGCCGTCGGCCAAGAACGCGAGCTTTTCGAGCTTCTGGAGCCCTTTGGTGAGCCATTCGCGAGGCCGGTGGCTGCGATGATCGCTCGCAGGGAAAGTCGTTTCGAGAGTGTACCTTCCTTCCAGCAGCCCGGACGAATGCGGCACGCGCACGAACACGCTCACGCCGTTGTCTTCAGCAACCGCGATAAGGCTGCGGCCCGGGTCTTGCTCGAGCATGTTGTAGATGATCTGGAGAGTCGTGATCTCACGCTCCCGTAGCAGCGCCAGCCCTTCAGCCTCCCAGCCGTTAGCAGGGCCGAGCGCGGCGCCGTAGCAGCGAATCTTACCGTCCGCCTTTAGCTTGTCGAGCGTCTCAAAAAGCTCATCGCTACGGACAGCCCACATCCGCGGGTTGTGAATCTGGTAGATGTCGATGTAATCCGTACGCAGGCGCCTCAAGCTTTGCTCAACGGCGAAGGTGATGTGCTTCGGCGAGAAATCCTGAGGTAGTTCCTTGTGGCCGTCCCGTTCGCCCGTATAGTTATAGAAGTCGTACCCGAACTTGGTCCCAATGACGATGCGATCGCGCACTTCTCCGAGCGCGTCTGCGAGAATCGTTTCCCCTTTACCCTGCCCGTACGTGTCGGCCGTATCGAAGAACGTGACGCCGGAGTCGAAAGCCCTCCTCAGTAGCTCGACGCCGCGCAGATCGTCCTCAATGCCCCACCAGCCGGTGCTGATCGTCCACAGCCCGAAGCCGACAGCCGATACTTGGATCGAGGTATCGCCGAGAGTCCGGTACTTCATGTGCGCGAACATTATATCTCCGCATCCTTCTCAGATCGCAAGATAGATTCGACCAGGGCACGGTTCTCCCGACGGCCCTACAACAACCGCAAGGAGAGGACGACCGCCATCGCCGCGCCAAACAGCACGACTGCTGACCTTAGCCTCTCCTGGCCGAGGCGGCGGGCAAGTCCGGCGCCCAGGTAGCCGCCGGCGAGAGCTCCGACCGCCATCACCGCCGCGGGTCCCCACTCCACAGGACCGAACGCGGCGAAATAAATGACAGCGACCGCATTGATGATTAGCGAGAGCAATCCCTTGAGTGCGTTAAGCCGTTGCAAGTCGTCCGGCACTAACACGCTGAGCACCGCGAATACCATGATGCTCAATCCCGCGCCGAAGTAGGCGCCGTAAACAGCGAAGAGGAAAACGGCCGCCACGAGCAGCGCCGGCGTGTCCTCCGCGCTCCGTGCGGCCAGTCGATGCGTCTCGGCTAGCTCCGTAAGGCGGCGCTGGAATGCCGTAAGCCCGGTCGCGAAGATAATCAGAAAAGGGACAATGTACTCGAACGCGCCGTCAGAAGTCGCGAGAAGAATGGCGGACCCCGCGAAAGCTCCGAGAACGCTTGGGACGACGAGGCGCGCGATGCGACACCGCTGGTATCGTAGCTCCTCCCGATAACCAAGCGAGCCGCCGAGATAGCCCGGCCACAGGGCGACGGTGTTCGTCACGTTGGCTGTCTTCGCCGGATAGCCGGCGGCGAGGAGAGCCGGAAAGCTAATCAGCGAACCGCCGCCGGCCACCGCATTGACCGCGCCCCCCAGGGCTGCGGCGGTCAGCAACCCGAACACCTCCAGCCAGTCCATTAGCTAGACGGCCCCGCGGTAGGGGTGCCAAAGACGCCCAAATTGGCTCTTAGTATACTGGCGTTCGAGGACGTGACGCGCTGAGTATGACCGGAGACGGCACTGCTGCAATTCTCGCGGTCGATAACGTCACGAAGTCTTTTGGCGGTTTGCGCGCGGTCGATGGTTGCTCTCTCACCGTCAGCGAAGGTAGCATCACCGGACTAATCGGTCCCAACGGCGCCGGCAAGACCACGCTCTTCAATATTGTGACCGGATTTCTGAAGCCGGACTCCGGCCGCATACTGTTTCGTGACGATCGAATCGACCCCTTGCCACCACATCAAATATTCCGCCAGGGCGTCCTCCGTACCTTCCAAATCCCCCGCGAGCTAAAGGGCATGACTGTCCTCGAGAACTTGATGCTGGTTCCGCCGGGGCAGGCAGGGGAAACGGTGTGGAATCCGTGGTTCTTCCGCAGTCGTGTCGCCCGCCAAGAAGAGGCGAATTTTGTGAAGGCTCTTGAAGTGCTGGAGTTCGTTGAGCTCGGTCACCTTCGCGACGAGTATGCGGCGACGCTATCGGGCGGGCAGAAGAAGCTGCTTGAACTGGCACGAACGCTTATGTGCGACGCCAGGCTCATCTTGCTCGACGAGCCAGGCGCCGGCGTCAATCGGGTACTGATGAAGAAGCTTGTGGCGGACATCGAGCGCTTGCGCCGGGAAATAGGCATCACTTTCTTCGTGATCGAGCATGACATGGACCTGGTCGCCCAGCTGTGCGATACGGTCATCGTAATGAGTGAAGGGAAAACTCTAGCTCAAGGCACCCTCGACGAGATCAAGCGAGATGATCGTGTGCTCCAGGCGTACCTCGGAGGTCAGTACCGATGAGACGGCCAGGTGACGGATGTCGGTAGATAGCACAGTCGTCCTGGAGACGCGAGAGCTCGTGACTGGGTACGGCGAAGTAGAAATACTTCACGGCGTCTCGGTCTCGGTGTGCAGCGGAGAGATGGTGGCGGTGATTGGACCGAACGGAGCCGGGAAATCGACTCTCCTCAAAGGCATCTTCGGCTTGCTGCCGGTGCGATCCGGCGCTGTATTGCTCGGGGGTGCCGACGTCACAGGCAAGCCTCCCGATCGCCTCGTTCAAAATGGTCTCTCGTATGTCCCGCAGGTCGAAAACGTGTTTCCCAGCCTAACGATCCAGGAGAACCTAGAGATGGGCGCGTTCATTCGACGAAACGGGGTCCGCGAACGAATAGACGAGGTGTTCCGCCTGTTCCCCGATCTAGCGAAGCGCAAGGGCGAAAACACGGGCAAGCTCTCCGGCGGGCAGCGGCAGATGCTGGCGCTTGCGAGGGGCCTGATGCTTGACCCGAAGATACTCCTCCTCGATGAGCCTTCGGCGGGTCTTTCGCCCAAGTTGGTGAGCGCCATTTTCGAACGTATCAACGTCGTCAACAGAGCGGGAACGGCCGTGCTGCTCGTCGAACAGAATGCGCGCGAGGCGCTGAGCCTTTGCCGACGCGGCTACGTACTCGCGATGGGCCGAAACCGTCTGGAGGGTGAAGCCTCGAACCTGCTGAATAACGAAGAAGTTGGCAGATTGTACCTGGGCGCCTGAGCATTGGCGATAGTAGAAGCGAGGCCGAGGACCTGGCGAGACCGCTTCGTTGACGCGCGGCGCGCCACGGATGATTTCCTGAGCGGCGGAGGACTGCTTCTCTTGATCCTCCTTTTCCTCATATGGGCAGTGATCGACCGGCGAGACGCGGTCGTCATCGGAGTAGTCGAGGGAAGCATTCTTGCGCTGGGCGCCGTCGGCTTGACACTCGTCTACGGCGTCCTCAAGTTCGCCCATTTCGCCCACGGCGACAGCATGATGCTCTCCGCCTATTGCGCTTTCTTGCTACTCTCAGGCGTCGTTTCCGGCAGCCGGCCCGGCGTCGATGCCGAGGTCCTACCCATTACGGTCTCTGACCTTCCAGGAGCGACGACCGAAGTCTGGAAGTTCTCTTTCGGATACGGATTACTGGTGGCGATGGCCCTCTCGGCGCTGGTCACTTCAGGCATTCTGGTGGTTCTGGACCGGCTTGTCTACCGGCGCCTGAGGCAGCACAAGAGTGGGATCGTCATATTTTCGATCGCCTCACTGGGGCTAGCGATTGCGATCCGCAGTCTCGTGCTGATGGTGTGGGGACCGACCCCTCGGAAATACACGACCACGGTGCGAGAGAATATCGACTTGCCGTTCCATATCACGATCCTCGCCGACCAGCTTTTTATCCTCGCAGCCGCCATTACGGTGACAGTCCTAGCTTACATCCTGCTGTTCCGGACCAAGCTAGGCAAGGCGATGCGAGCGATGGCCGATAACCCCGAGCTGGCGCTTATCAGCGGGATCAGGACGGAACTGGTGATCGCGCTGACCTGGGCACTGGCCGGAGGGTTAGTCGCGGTCGCAGGAGTCTTGCTCGCCCTCCAGGCACAGCTCGACCCGCAGCTGGGCTTCGTCCTTCTTCTGCCGCTGTTCGCGGCGGCGATTCTCGGTGGCGTCGGCAATCCGCAGGGCGCCTTCTTCGGCGGCATGATCGTCGGCATTGTTCAGGCTGTTGTTGTTACGTTCGATTTCCTCAGCCCCGGCTATAAGTTCTCCGTGGCTTTTGTCATTCTTATACTTATTCTGCTCATTCGTCCGCGCGGTCTGTTTGGAGCCCGGCTGTGAGATTCGCCATGCCGCGTTTCCGCGCGAAACCAAGCTCCTTCATCGCTCCTGCAACCGTTGCCCTGGTGACGGCTCTCCTGATCGCGATCCCGTTCGAGCGGTCTAACGGCGACACCAGCGGGGTGATCAGCTTCCTTGTCTCTTTCCTGACGTTCGTTGCAATATACGCGATATTTACCCTTGGTCTGAACGTCCAGTGGGGTTACAGCGGCGTCTTCAATTTCGGCGTGCTGGGCTTCTTCATGCTTGGCGCATACACCGCAGCTATCGTCACGAAGGAGCCGGCAAGCGGTAGCTTCACCGACTACATCGGCGGCTTCGGCGGCGACCTGAACCTGCTGCCTTGGCTCAGCAGCGAGCAGTGGTTGCCTCACCTGGTCGGTCTCGCTGCCGCTGCCGGAGTGGCGGGGCTTGTCGCCCTGCTGCTTTCCGTTACAGCGCTCCGCCTGCGAGATGATTACCTCGCGATCGCGACGATCGGCGTGGCTGAAGTCCTGAGACGCGTGGTTATCGAAGAGACGTGGCTCGTCAACGGGACGCGGGGCCTAACCGGCATTCCCAGACCACTGGGGGGCCTGGTCGGTTCCACTGACTACAAGTATCTCCTGCTCGCGATTTGCGGCGGCTTTCTCGTCCTCACCTACTTCTTGATCGAGCGTGCGATTCGCTCGCCGTGGGGGCGCGTGCTCATGGCCCTGCGCGAGGATGAGATGGCAACGGAGGCGAGCGGCAAAAATGTCTTCGCCTTCAAGATGCAGAGCTTCGTGATGGGCGCCGCGATCATGGGCGCCGGAGGGGCGATTTACGCCTACGCGAGCAGCTCGCTCACCCCGGAGGTCTTCACTCACTTCTTTGCCACGTTCCTTTTCTGGGCGATGCTCATTCTTGGGGGAAGCGGCAATAATCGGGGCGCGATCGTCGGTGCCTATGTGCTTTGGGGCTTCTGGACGATCACTCTTCAGTTTCAGAGTTACGACTTGCCGGACCTACTCCAGACCCGCATGCCGTACATTCGCGAGCTCGTCCTCGGTGGACTGATAGTGGCGGTGCTTCTCCTCCGGCCCGCCGGATTGCTCCCCCAAAGGCGGCAGGTATCAATCTGGGTAGAGCGGCAGTTAAGGCGAAGGCCAGCCGCACCCGCCGGTTCACCAACCGAAGGTGCGTCCAGTAACCGATAACACCGCCGAGCTAGGGAGCTCCCCTTATCTCACGCACTAGTACGAGGAGGATCCCGTCGACGTCGAACTCGGGCTCTCTCCGCCGCCAACTGCCGGGGTGGGGGTCGCGAGTGCTACTTCGGTGATATCTGTAACTTCCTTCTTCACGATGTGCACACGGAATACCTTGTCAGTAACCAGTTTTTTATCGGCTGCATCCACATGGAACCACTCGATTGCGCCTATTTGCGGGTCACCTTTGTCATCGAACTCGAAGGGCCCCACGACACCCTCATAGTCGATGTCATCGCCTTTCTTGAGCGCTGCCACCGCGTCTTTGAAGTTGGCGCTGCCGGGCCCGAACTGCTTGCCGGGAGCGTTCGCCACACCACGTAGTTTATTGCGCATCGCCGTCGGGTCGGTGCTGCCAGCGGCCTCGGCCGAGAGGGCGATGAGGTAAACGGCGTCGTATGCTTCCTTGATGTAAGGTAGTGCCGGCAGCGGACCATACTTGGCTTTGTAACGGTCCGCGAAACTGCCTGAGGATTGGGTCGGGAGATTCCCGGGCGAGGTTCCCTTAACTCCATCGAAGTTGTCCCAGCCCAGTTGGTCGAGCATCTTGTCGGACTTCGTGCCGTCCACGAACAAGAATTCGTCCGTCGTCGATTTCTCAATCGCTTCCCGCAAGAAGACGCCGGCGCTCTCCGGGTAGGCGATTGCCGCCAGCGCCTGTGCGCCCTGACAGCGGTCCAGCTCACTAGCGTATGTCGCCTGCGCCGATTCGTGCGGGACTTGGTCTGTTACGGTTCCGCCGAGCGCTTGGAATTCGGTCGTGAACGCATTGCTGAGCCCCTTACCGTAGGCGTTGTTGATGTACATGGTGCACACTTCTGTGATCGCCGAATCGTTTGCCAGTTGAGCGAGGACGAGACCCTGAGCAGCGTCCGAGATAGTCGTTCTGAAAAGAAAGTCCTTATCATTCGCATCGGTAAGGCCTGGCGAAGTCGACGCGGGCGAGATCTGTAAGATGGAGTCGGGCCCAGTGACAGTCTCCGCAACCTGAAGGGAGACGCCGCTGCTGAGGCCACCGATGATCGCCTGCACCTTCTCCACATCGACGAGCCGGCGCGCTTCGTTTACACCCAGTTGCGGCGATGTGCCGTCGTCGGCTTGCACGAGCTGAACAGGATTGCCAAGCACGCCTCCAGATTCATTGATCTCGCTGACGGCGAGTTCCGCGCCGTTGAAAATGGGTTGCCCAAACTTGGAGAGGTCGCCCGTGAACGACATCAGCCCGCCTATTTTTAGGGGAGCGCTATGGGCTGGCGATGTTGCCGCCGAGCCTCCACCCGTCTCCTTCTCGTCGTCGCCGCAGGCCAAGATAAGAATCAAGCCTGAGAAAATGGCGGCAGCAACGAGCCACCGATAGCGCCGTGACAAATGCGGCATGGCTGTCTCCTTTCGCTTACCAGCGAAGCCCTGCGTGCACCGGTTCGGAAATTAAGGTAGTCCCGAAGTGACGGTGCGTCAACATACGCGCCCGGCGACGCCGGCTAACATAGGGCAGGACCGGGGCTAACCACCGCTAGCATCGCGCCATCGATTTTTCCTTGTGGTCTGAGCTACGGCCGCGCGGAAAACTATCGGGCTCCGTGCCAGACCCCCATGTGCTGCCGGATCGTTTCGTGGTAGGCGCCGGGCTGGTAATAGCGATCGTAGAACTCGGTCTCCAAGTGGTGTGCCTGGAACCAGATGTTCATCATCATCGGATCGATCGTTGCAGGAAAGCGGCCATACGTCTCCCAGATGTAAGAGCAAAGCGCTTTCGTGGCGTCCAGACACCAGCCAGGCGTCTTCTGGACCAGCTTGTCAAGCGACTGCCTGTCCTTGAGCCCCACGGGGCCGCCTTCCTCTTTATAGACGCCGCTGCCACCCCACTTCGCATCGAAGATCGCCTGGACAGCGGCGTCCATGTCCGGGTAGTACGGCGGACAGTAAGCCTGGAAGTGGCTGTCGAGGCCTACCGGCACCGGTCGCGGACCCGCCTCCTGGTTCAGCGTCTTGATTGGCCCGAACTTTGAGGGGATGTGAAAGCGGAAGCCCATCATCGGAAAGATGAAAGCGCTCACGGACGACGTAAAGATCCAACCTCCGAGGCCCATCGCCTGCAGCGCCAGGTACATGTTCTGGAGCATGATTGCCTGCTCGGTGCCCGGGATGATCATCTGCATCGAGCTCTCGAGGCCGGAGAGCGGATAACCGCGCGAGCGATCAAGGTAGCCTTTGTCGGCCCACTCCTTTAGGGGCTCGGCGTTGCCGTTTAGGTCGTCGTAGACGTAGTAGGAGTTTGGCTCGTCCATGAGGAGCATCAGCACGTTGATGTACTCCCAGGTGACGTCGCTGATCGGCATGAAGAGCGTGCTACCGGGCTGGTTGACGTTCCACCAGTTGAAGGGCTGAGTGATGCCGGCGATCATCGGTACCTGAAGCCGCCCGTTACCAATCTGCACGGTATTCGCGCGGAAGGCCTGGACGATCTTTTCGCGATCGTCGAGCGACTCAAACTCCTGCATCGCGGATGCGTGCTTCTCGCGGAGCTTCACCATGTAGGTGCCCTCATCGTTCGTATAGAAGAGCTCTGTGCCGTGCGAGCCGCAGGCGCTCGCGTACACGCGGCCGACGAACTGGAGCATGGTGTTGCCGCACCAGTTGCTGCCTGCCTGGTCGTTGAACGGCAGGTCCGCGAGGTTTACGCCGCTGATGCCCGTGCCCGCCATCACCAACATCGCTTCCTCGATCTCGTCCAGCGGCACGGGCTCCTTCGTAGACTTGAACGGAGCGAGGTCTCCCGGCATTTCGGCGCCGAGGGGGAAACGGCGGGCCCGGCGCTGGAAGATCGCGTCGAAGAGGGGGTAATTCCACGCGCGCTGAGCCGGCTCGATAGACACGACGGGTTCGGTCACAGGCATTCTTGTGAGAACCATTGGGAGCACCTCCGTAATTCGAGAGATTCGCGAACCGATTATACGTCAGGCAGGGCGCCCTCGAAAGGACAGCGCGCGGAAGGTGCGAGGGAGACCCGTGCTATCATTTACGAGCGAATGATCTTTATCTTCCTCGACTTCCTCTCGATCAACTTCTTCGCAGCAGTCGTTTTCGTCGGGGCAATCATCACCGCGTTGGTCCTCGGCATCTCATTTCACGAGTTCTCGCACGCTCTCGTAGCTGACCGGCTCGGCGATGGCCTGCCGAGAAGAATGGGGCGTCTCACCTTGAATCCTCTGGCACACCTGGAGCCCGTCGGGACGCTGCTTATGCTGATGGTTGGCTTCGGCTGGGGCCGACCCGTGCCGGTAAACCCCAACGCGACGCGGAACCCAAAGGCGGCGCTGGGTTTCACCGCCGCTGCCGGGCCGCTTTCAAACTTCGTTGTTGCGGCGGTCGCCGGTCTGCCGATGAAACTGGACCTCGTGGAATGGGTGTCCCCATTCGATAAGGTCAGGGCAGAAATCCTTGCGCTCAATGGGTGGACGGCCGGCGAATACCTTAGCGTCTATCTGAGCGCGATAGTCCTCTTCAGTCTTATTCTCGGAGTCTTCAACCTCATTCCGATCGCACCGCTGGACGGGTTCAAGGTGGCGGTGGGTTTCTTGCCGCGCGACCTGTCTCTTTCCTTCGCACGCCTCGAACCCTATGGTCCAATCATCCTGATAACGCTCTTCCTCCTGCCGTTCTTCACGGGGACGTTTCTCCTCTTCGAGATTATGTCGCCGGTCATAAGGGTGCTCGCACGGTTGTTTGCCGGGACAACGGGCGACCCCTTTGTTTGAGCGACCGGCCTACCGAACGCGGCAGCTGATCGGCGCTCTCAAGCCGAGAATCGACAGGAGCGAGCGATCAGACGCCGAGCAACTGCTCGGTCCCAAGTTATCGCCCCTCTTTGAGTCGATGAGCAAGCGGGACCAGCGGCACAGTTTGGACGTATATTGGACGCTCAAAGACCAAGGCCACACAGACCGCGATTTGCTGGTCGCGTCGCTTCTGCACGACTCCGGGAAAGCACCACTGGCGGGAGTTAAGGTGAGGCTATGGCACCGGATCGCGTATGTTTTGCTGGAAACCGGCGCGCCGTGGGCCTTGCGCAGGTTAGCGAGAGGGCGCAGCGGGCTGGCGGCGCTGAGTCAGCACGCCGAACGTGGCGCCCTGGTAGCCGAGGCGCTCGGCGCCCCGATTGCCGTCGTGGAACTCATCCGCGGACACGAAGACATCGATATGCCCGACGAGCGTCAACGCCTGCTCCGTATGGCCGACGATTCCTGCTGATCGGACGCTAGCGAAGACCGCATGTCTTAAATTGTAAGCACATAGACAGCCTGATAAGCTCGTAATGCGAGATGGACAGATCTAACGGCAAGAAGCGCATCACCATCATCGGCACCGGCCTGATTGGCGGGTCGCTGGGAATGGCGCTTAAGGGCGCCCGGCTACCGGGCCTCGAGGTCATAGGCCACGATCGGGATCGGGCTAACGCGACGCAAGCCGAGAAGTCCGGAGCGATCGATCGCACGGAGCACAACCTGCCCCGAGCTGTCTCCGGAGCGGGTATGGTTATCATTGCCGTTCCCGTTCTTAGCGTGCGCGAGGTAATGCAGCAAATGGCTCCTGATCTCGCTGAGGGGACGGTCGTCACCGACACAACGAGCACCAAGGCCCACGTTATGCGTTGGGCAAAGGAGGCGTTGCCCGAATACGTTAACTTCGTCGGCGGCCATCCTATGGCTGGCAAAGAAACGGCCGGCATCGCGTCTGCCGAGGCCTCGCTGTTTCGAGGGAAGGCGTACTGCATCTGCCCCGCCGTCGATGCTTCCGACACAGCCGTGAAGACGGTCCTTGGGCTCGTACGGCTTGCCGGCTCGGAGCCCCTTTTTGTCGATCCTGAAGAGCACGACATCTACGCCGGCGCCGTAAGCCACCTGCCACTGATGATGTCGACTGCCCTCTTCTCGATGCTGCGTTCGAGTCCCGCCTGGAACGACATGGGAATGATGGCCTCGTCCGGCTTCAGCGATGTCACGCGCCTGGCGGCGAGCGACCCTGCGATGAGCCACGGCATTTGGGCAACCAACCGCGATGCTTTGATCCACTGGTTGGAGCGGATGGCGGAGGAACTTCGACGCTACCGGGACATGCTCAAGGACGCGCAAGATGAGGTCCTCCTGGAGACGTTCCTTAAAGCCCAGATAGAGCGCGAGGCTTTTCAGCGCCAGCCTCCCCGCAGGCAGATGGAAACGGCCACAGCCAAGGTGGACTCCGGCCAGGCGCTCCTGAGCATGCTCGTGGGTGGAGCCAAGAATATTCAGCGAGCAAAGCAGCTGCCGGAGCTGATGCGCCAAACGCAAGAAGCCGAGGAGAAGGACGGCAAACGCCGGCCGACTCTCGCTGAGCGAATCGCTGAGGACGTGCGGCGGGACCTGGAGAAGCTGGAGCAGAAGCGGGCCGAGAAGCAGATAGAGACGGAAGACAAGCCCGATAATGAGACTTAACCGCAATGCAGCAGACCGTCACGACCGCGAAGGCTTTCCGCGGAACCATAGGCGTCTCCGCCAATAAATCGATTTCACACCGAGCGGTAATCCTAAACGCTATCGCTCAGGGCGAAGCGATCATCGAAGACTTCCAGCGCGGGGCCGATTGCCTGGCAACAATCAGTTGCCTGCGCCGGCTTGGCGGTTCATTCCGGTGGCGCGGCGAGTCCGAACTCGCCGTCAAGGGCTTGGGCAGCCGGGGTCTCCACGAGCCCGCGTCGGTGCTCGACGCCCGGAACTCAGGCACTACCATACGCCTGCTGGCGGGCCTCCTCTCGGCGCAACCGTTTCTATCGGTGATCTCCGGTGATGCCTCGCTCAACGCGCGGCCGATGGCAAGAATCGTTGAGCCGTTAACCCAGATGGGCGCCGACATAAGCGGCCGCGACGGCGGGCGCCTCGCTCCACTCGTCATACGAGGAGGGTCGTTGCGCGGCATCCACTATCGGATGCCCGCCGCTTCCGCGCAGGTAAAGTCCGCCCTACTGCTCGCGGGCCTCTACGCCGACGGTGAAACGGTCATCGAGGAGCCAGCGCCGACTCGCGACCACACTGAGCGGATGCTGGCCAACATGGGCGCGGACTTACAGTTCGGCGAAGGGCCCGCCGTCCGAATTCGGCCGCTCGCTGGGGAACTCACGGCGATATCACTGCGAGTGCCCGGTGACATCTCGTCAGCGGCACCGTGGTTGGTGCTGGCGTCCGCTCACCCTGATGCCGAAATTCAAATTGCCGGCGTTGGCGTGAATCAGACACGCACTGGCATCCTCGACTGTTTGACCTTGATGGGAGCAGACATCCGTCTAGAAGGTGGGGAGTTCTGGGGAGCGGAACCCGTGGCGAACATCTTCGTCCGTTCGTCGCAGCTGCGCGGGATCACCATTGACGGCGATCTCATCGCACGCTCGATTGATGAACTACCTCTTCTCGCCCTCGCGGGTTGCTTGGCGCAGGGAGAGACTATCATCAAGGACGCAGCAGAGCTTGCCGTCAAGGAATCGAATCGTATTCGAACGACTGTAGAAGGTCTACGGGCGCTGGGGGCGAACCTGGAAGAAAGACAGGACGGTTTCCGCATCTGGGGCCCCCAAAAGCTACGTGGTGCTGTGGTATCCTCACATGGGGACCATCGGTTGGCTATGATGCTGGCCGTGGCGGGAGCGCTCTCACAAGGAGAAACGGTGGTCCGCCAGGCGGAAAGTGTTTCGGTATCATATCCGCGCTTTTGGCTGGACTTAGAGCGACTCTGCCTGGCATAACACCACCGCGAACGATGATGAAGGAGGAGTGGTAGTGGCGCAGTCTCACAACGGCGCTAGCGAGCTAGTGCACGTCGGTTTCGGTCATTTCCTCGCAGTCGATAAGATTCTGGCACTCGCCAATATGAGCAAAGGCACCGCACCCATCCAGCGGCTGGTTCGTGATGCGAAGAAACGAGGCAACATTGTCGATATGACGACGGGGCGCAAGACAAAAACTGCTGTGATTACGCAGTCCGGCCACATCGTGCTCCTGGCGATCACCCCGGAGGCAGTCGCCGGTCGCGTCAGTGGAAGGACTGCCCGCGAATCCCTCGCAGAGAGTGAGTAGTGGCGATCAAACTGGCGCACGCTGGCTTTGGTAGCTTTATCTCCCTGGAACATACGCATCGCGTGCTCTCCCCTCAGTCCGCGAAGGTGCAAAAGCTTGTCCGCGAGCAGAAGGCCAACGGCGCGGTGATTGACCTGACGAACGGCCGGCGGACGACCGCTGTTGTCCCGCTGGATACTGGCCAGCTCGTGCTCGTTTCTGCGCAGCCCAAAAAGTTGAGAGCACGGGGCCTTCTGGTCGACTTGGCAGACTTCCAGCGCAGCCCATCGGCGAGGTGACGAACGCGCGCGATCCCTTGCTCGTCGTCTTGACCGGGCCTTCGGGGGCGGGAAAGGACTCCCTCTTGGCCCGACTTAAAGCGCAAGATCCTTCGTCGTATGTCGTCGCTAACGTCACAGCACGCCCGCCGCGCGCCGGCGAACAAGAAGGCGTCGACTACCATTTCGTGTCGAAAGCGGAGTTCGAGCGGCTTCGCCGCGATGGTGAATTGCTGGAACACGCGGTCGTTTACGGTCAGGACAAAGGCGTCCCTCGCGGGCCGATCCGGGAGGCGCTTGCGAGCGGGCGGGACGTCCTTCTCCGCACAGACATCCAGGGGGCCCGCACGATCAAGCGACTGGTCCCCGGCACCACCACTATCTTCGTCTCGCCACCCTCCGAAGCCGAACTGCGTAGGCGCGTCCGCGAGCGCGGCGCTGACACCCAGGAGCAGGTCCAAGTACGGGAGGAGGCGGCAACGCAAGAAATGGCGGCCGCACCCCAGTTCGACTATCACGTAATCAACGACGATCTGGAGGAATGCGCGAACGAAATCCAGCAGATCATGTCCGAAGAGCGCTCCCGGCCGGATCGAGCCGAGATAATCGTCTAGCGAGAATGCTCTCGGTAAGGCGAAGGGCCGTGCACGTTTCCCGTGATTGACGGATCGCATATCGCCTGTTAGACTGCGCATCACAAACGAACAGACAGCGGCTGAGAACGGGAATAGTAGCCTGCAAGGCGAGGCCAAGAGAGCCGGGAGGAGGGTGAGAGCCCGGCGCCGGCGCAGCAGGTGAATGGGCCTGCGAGCCGCCCGCCCAACATCCCACGAAGGTGGATCAGTAGGCGAGGCCGGAGAGGGCACCGTTACAGGCCCAGGGCATCCTCCGAGAAGGCGCACTTGATCGGGGCGTGCCTGGAAAAGATGTCGCTTCAAGCGACAATTAGGGTGGTACCGCGAGAACCCCTCGCCCCTTGGGCGCAGGGGTTTTTGATTTGGGAGAAGAGGTTGAAAGACCGTAACAGGCGAAAGCGAATACTTACGGGCGACCGGCCAACCAGCGATGCCTTCCACCTCGGCAACTACGTAGGCACGCTGGCCAATCGTGTTCGGCTACAAGACGAATATGACACGTTTCTGCTGCTCGCTGACCTTCATCTCCTCACCACCCGGACAAGCGATCTCGAGGAAGTTGGGCACAACATCCACGAGCTCGTCCTCGACTACCTCAGCGTTGGAATCGACCACGAAAAGACGACGATCTACTTGCAGTCGCTCGTCCCGGAGGTCCTCGAGCTCGCCTGGATCTTTATGTCCCTCGTCAGCGTGCCAAGAGCCCAGCGCATTCCGACCCTGAAGGAAGTGGTGCGTGACCTCAAGCTCGACACCGCTTCGATGGCGCTCCTCTCATACCCCGTCCTTCAAGCCGCCGATATCCTGATGGTGAAGGGCAACCTCGTGCCCGTAGGGAAGGACCAGCTCTCGCACATCGAGCTCACGCGTGAAATCGCTCGACGCTTTAACGATACGTTTGCGCCTGTGTTTCCGGCGCCGGAGGGGCTCGTTGGCAACGTCCCGACGCTGCCTGGCACGGACGGTAAAGCGAAGATGGGCAAGTCACTCGGGAACGCTATCTTCCTGCGCGACGATGCGGAGACAGTGAAGCGAAAAGTGATGTCGATGTACACGGACCCCAAACGTATCCGCGCTGACATACCCGGCCGCGTTCAGGGCAATCCCGTCTTCATCTATCACGATGCCTTCAACGATGATAAGGCCGAGGTCGAGGACCTCAAGGCGCGCTACCACAAGGGCAAGGTCGGTGACGTCGAAGTGAAGCAGAAGCTGATCGCCGGTCTCAATCGATTCCTCGAACCAATTCGAGAGCGGCGCGCTCGTTTCGCGGCCGAGAAAGGGCTGGTCGAGGAGATCCTGAGCCGGGGTACGGCGCGGGCGCGTCAAGAGTGCCTGCAGACGCTATCCGAAGCACGCGACGCCATGGGGCTGACGTACTTCCGTGACCGAGAAGCGATCCAGGTGTTGAAGTGAGCTACAAGCCTGACCTTCAGTCGGTGCTTGCGCTCGCGAAACAGGGCGAGAATAACCTGGCGCCTGTGTTCAGGGACATACCGGCCGACCTGGAAACGCCGGTGTCCGCCTTCTTGAAGGTCGCTCGCGGCGAGCACTCCTTCCTCCTCGAATCTGTTGAGGGTGGCGAAAGGCTCGCGCGCTACAGCTTCATCGGAACCGAGCCTTACCGGGTACTGCGGTCGGGCCCCTATGCTGACCCGGCACAAGGATCGGATCCCCTCCGGGACGTAGAGCAGGAGCTATCGCGCTACGAGATCTCGCACCCGAAAGCAAAGGACGCTCGCAGCGCGTTGCCGCGCTTCACTGGCGGCGCGGTCGGTTTCCTGTCGTATGATGTCGCGCGCCACTTCGAGCCGCGTGTTCCGGTCCCGGTGCCGGACCCACAGCGCCTCCCCGAAGCCCTCTTTATGTTCGTCGATTCGCTTCTCGTGTTCGATCACCTGCAGCACACCATAAAGGTAGTCGCCCACTGCAGGCTCGACGGCGATGTTCACGCCTCGTACCGGCAGGCCTGCTGGCGTATTGACGAGCTGGCCAAGCGGCTGAACCAGACGCTACCGGCGAGCCCGTACCCGATAAGCGCCGAAATCCCCAGCGACGAGCGCGTGCAATCCAACGTCGCCAAGGAACGCTTCCTCAAGAACGTGGAGCGCTCGCGGGAACATATCGTCGCCGGCGACATCTACCAGGTACAGATCTCTCAGCGATTCCAGCGGCGCACCGCGGCGCACCCGTTTTCGGTGTATCGGGCCCTTCGCGTGGTGAATCCCTCGCCCTACATGTACTACCTGGCGATGGGAGACTCGTACATCGTCGGCGCGTCGCCCGAAATGCTCGTTCGCGTCGAGGATGGGCTGGTCGAGACGCATCCCATTGCAGGCACGCGCAGACGCGGTCGCGACGAGGAAGACGAGCGGCGTATGGAGGAGGAGCTAAGGAACGACGAGAAGGAGCGCGCCGAGCACATCATGCTCGTCGACCTCGCGCGCAACGACATCGGGCGCATCGCACAGTCGGGGACAGTTAAGGTCACCGAGCTGCTCGCGGTCGAAAAGTACTCGCACGTCATGCACCTCGTATCTCACGTTGAAGGACGGCTCCGGCCGGGACTGACTTCGTTTGATGCTCTTCGCGCGAACTTCCCAGCCGGGACTGTCACCGGCGCTCCCAAGATCCGGGCGATGGAAATCATCGCCGAGATGGAGTCCGACCGGCGGGGACCGTACGGTGGTACTGTCGGCTACTTCGATTTCTCCGGTAACCTCGATTCCGCGCTCACCATCCGCACGATCGTAATGAAAGGCGGCGTCGCTAACGCACAAGCGGCAGGCGGAATCGTGTACGATAGCGTACCCGAACTCGAGTACATGGAAAGCGGCAATAAGGCGCGCGCGATGCTCAAAGCGATCGAAGCAGCGGAGGAGATGGAAGAGGGGCTAGTCGTGGTAGGCAGCCGCGGTTACTGAGCGGGACGAACTGATCCTATGCAGCTAGAAGGAAAAGTCGCGGTCGTAACAGGCGCTGGAAGCGGCATCGGCCGCGCGATCGCTCGTGGATTCGCTGCGGAGGGTTGCGCAGTAGCAATCGCGGAAATTGACGGTACGAAGGCCGAGGACGTTGCGGCGGAGCTGAAGAGCATCGGCGCCCAGTCGATCGCGCTGACCACTGATGTGTCGCAGACCGCCGGAGTCGACGCAATGGTCGATCAGACCGTTGAAAAGCTTGGCCGCCTCGACATCATGGTCAACAATGCCGGCAAGTACGCCCGCAACCTCGTCGTAGACATGAGCGACGAGCAGTGGGACGGCATCATCGCCGTTAACCTTCGTGGCACCTTCCTCTGCTCGCGCGCCGCCCTCCGCCACATGGTCCCGCAACGCTGGGGACGCATCATCAACAACGCCTCCGGGCGCGGCGTGCGCGGCTCTCCCGGCGGCGCTGTCTACGGTGCTTCCGAGGCGGCGGTCATGAACCTTACCCGCGCGCTCGCCCAGGAAGTGGCCCCTTACGGCATCACCGTCAACGCGATCGCACCAGGCCCAACCGATACGGCCTTCTGGCGTTTCGGTCGGTCCGAGGAGGAGATTGAAGCCGCTCTCAAGTCGGGCCGTGTTGGCCGGCCCGAGGACTTCGTCCCGCTTGTGTCTTTTCTCTGTAGTGATTCAGGCGGCGTGCATACGGGCATGGTCTTCGACCGCGAGCTGTTCGTTACCCGAGGCGAGTCATGATTCTGCTCATCGACAACTACGACAGCTTCACGTACAACCTCTATCAGTACCTGAGCGAGCTTGGAGCGGTCGTTGAAGTCGTGCGAAACGACGAAGCGACGGTCGAAGACATCGATGTGATGGCGCCTGACAAGATCGTCATCTCACCCGGCCCAGGTACGCCGAGTGACGCAGGAATAAGCGTGCCGGTCGTCCGGCACTTCGCCGGAAAGACACCTGTCCTCGGCGTTTGTCTGGGACACCAGTCGATCGGAGAAGCGTTCGGCGGAGTAGTGGCCGGCGCCGGCGAAATCCTGCACGGCAAGACTTCTCAGATTAAGCATAGCGGTGAGGGCGTCTTGCGCGGGCTGCCTGACCCGTTCGAGGCGATACGTTATCATTCCCTCGCGATCCAGAAAGAGGGCTTCCCTTCAGACGAGCTTGAAGTGACGGCCGAATCAGACAGCGGAGTGATCATGGGCGTCCGCCACAAGCGCTATCCAGTCGAGGGTGTTCAATTCCATCCGGAATCGATTCTTACTACCGTGGGCAAAGACATTCTGCGGAACTTCCTCGAGGGCTAAGAGCAGCGCCAGATGAGTATTCGCGAAGCTCTCGCCGCGATCGTTAACGACCGCCGCGACCTAAAGGAAGAAGAGGCGTCCTCTGCCATCCACGAAGTGTTCAACGGCGAAGCCACGCCCGCTCAACTGGGTGCTTTCCTGATTGCGCTGCGGATGAAGGGCGAGTCGGTAGATGAGATCACCGGCTTGGCAAAAGCTATGCGGGAGCATTCCCTGCGCGTCGAGGTTGAGGGGCCTCTGCTCGATACTTGCGGGACAGGCGGAGACAATCAGGGCACGTTCAACGTATCGACGGCGGCAGCATTCGTAGCAGCCGGAGCGGGGGCGCGCATCGCCAAGCACGGTAACCGGGCGATGACGAGCGGTTGCGGTTCGGCTGATCTTCTCGAAGCGCTTGGGGCGAGGATCGACCTCTCTCCTCAGCAAGTGGCGGAATGCATCGAGCGCACCAGCTTCGGATTTATGTTTGCGCAGGTGTTCCACCCGGCGATGAAGTACGCCGCCGGACCGCGCCGGGAGCTCGGCGTTCGCACGGTATTCAACATCCTCGGGCCGCTGACGAACCCGGCGCGGGCGCAGCACCAGCTGCTGGGGGTCACCAGTCCGGAAATCGCGTCGAAGATGGCTACGGCGCTCCAGCGGCTGGACGGCCGGCACACGTTAGTGGTTCATGGAGATGACGGGGTCGATGAACTGTCCATTAGCAGCCCCTCGCTGATCTGCGAAGTTCGCGGCGAAGGAGTGCGCGAGTACACAATCTCGCCGGAAGACGCGGGACTTCCCCGGGCAGTGGCGCACGCTATTAGGGGTGGTACTTCGCAAGAGAACGCGGCTGTTCTTCTGAATGTGCTGAACGGCGAGCGCGGACCCATTCGCGACGTAGTCGTCTTGAACGCCGCCGCTGCTCTTCAAGCCGCGGATATAGCCCCCGGCCTAAATGAGGGTGCCCGCATAGCAGAGGATGCCGTCGATTCAGGGGCCGCGAAGCGACGGTTGGAGGAGTGGGTGCAGCTAACGCAAAGCTTCGCCTGAGCACCGCGATTCTTGGCCATGACGCAGAAGACAGACACGATCCTCGACCGCATCGTCGCTGACAAGCGCGACGAGCTTGCTGCAGCAACATCCGATCTGCCGTTGGCAGAACTCCAGATCCGCGCGCGAAATGCGCCCCCGGTGCGGCCGTTTGCACCGGCGCTCCGCGGTGCACGAGTAGCACTCATCGCCGAGGTGAAGAAGGCGTCGCCTTCACGGGGCCTCTTACGAGCAGACTTCGACCCAGCCGCTCTCGCGACGGCGTATGCGAACGCGGGAGCGGCGGCGATCTCCGTCCTCACGGACGAAAAATACTTCCAGGGCTCGCTAGCCGATCTCGCCGCGATTCGCAAAGCGCTTCCCGATGGCCCGCCCCTCTTGCGGAAGGATTTCCTGATCGACAAATATCAGGTTTACGAAGCTCGCTGCACGGGTGCGGACGCCGTCCTCCTGATATGCGCGATACTCGAACCCGAACTGTTGCGTGAACTGATGACTTGCGCCCAGTCTCTGGGAATGGGCGCACTGGTCGAAGTCCACGAAGAGAAAGAGCTTCAGGTGGCCGTCTCAGTGCGAGCCGATCTGATCGGCATCAATAACCGTGACCTTCGCAGCTTCGAAGTGGATCTTGCGACTACCGAGCGCCTGGCCCCGCTTGTAACTGCCGGCGCCACTCTTGTCGCAGAGAGCGGAATCTTCACGCCCGCCGACATCCGCCGGCTGGACGCTTGCGGCGTGCGCGCCGTGCTAATCGGCGAAGCCCTCGTAATGGCGAGCGATTCCGGCGCAAAGATTCGAGAGCTCTTCGGATGACGGAAGCAGCGAGCGAGCGGGAAAAATCGATTCGCCGCGTTCGGCGGTTCTACGAGATCTCCGCGCAGCGGGAGTGGGAGCGCCTTGAGCACCCAACGCAGGGAGCGCTGGAGTTTGCGATCAACAAAGCGTGGATAAAGAAGTTCCTTCCGGGATCCGGTTCACGAATCCTCGATATCGGCGGCGGGCCGGGAAGATACTCGATTTGGCTTGCCGCACAGGGCTATTGCGTTACGCTGGGCGATCTTTCGCCGGACCTATTGGCGATCGCGCGAGAAAAAGCCGGCGAGCAGGAAGTCGAACTCGAACAGTTGGTAGAGGCGAACGCGGTCGACCTATCGGTCTTCACTGACAACAGCTTCGATGCCGTTCTCTGTCTCGGGCCCATGTACCACCTGCTCGAGGAGTCCGACCGACAGGCTGTTGCGGGCGAGCTGATCCGTGTCCTTAAGCCCGGCGGCCATGCCTTCGTCGCCTTCTTGAATCATCTGCAAGCCTTGCGAGCCGCCGTCAATCAGGATATCCCGTTCTTCACCCCGTACACCTTTGATATCGTCAAGCGGTGGCACTATGACCACGTGATGGACTTCCCGGTGGCCGGCATCTTCTCGCCAGCCTGGGTGGTGCACCCGCGAGACGTGCCGCCCCTCATGGAACGACGGGGCTTTCGCACTGTCGAGCTCGTATCTTCGCAGAGCCTGGCCGGTGACGTGCAGGCGCATCTTGCACTGTTCGCTGAAAGGCAACCGGAGCTCTACAAATGGGTGCTTGACGAGCTGGTCGAGCTCGCCAACGACCCGACGATCATCGGTTCCGCCTGGCACCTTCTCTACATCGGCGAGAAGCCATGACCCTCGTGAAGATCTGCGGCGTCTCGGAAGTCGCGCACGCGCGGGCGGCCGCAGCGCTGGGCGCGGACTTCGTCGGTATGGTGTTCGCTCCTTCCCGCCGTCAAGTCACCCTCGGCCAGGCGAAACGGATCGCAAGCGGCCTGCGGAAGGACGGCGAGCCAGCCCCCGACGCAGGCGACGCCGATGCCCTGGAAGAAGAGTTGACCCACCGTCGGCCCCTCCTCGTCGGCGTCTTTGCCGACCAAGACGCTGACACGATAAACGCGATTTGCGACGACGTCGGCCTCGACCTTGTCCAACTATCCGGTTCAGAACCTTGGGAAGTATGCGCGCATATTCGGCGCCCGATTTTCAAATGCATGAAGGTTCGTGATGGCGAGACGGCCGAGCAGCTCATGGTACATGTCCACGCCAGTGCCATCGTCCTCTTGGACCCCTACGTCGAGGGGACCTACGGTGGGACGGGTAAGACGCTCGACTGGCGCGTCGCCTCTGAAATTGCCAAACAGACTCCCACCGTGCTAGCGGGAGGACTAACGCCCCAGAACATCGGCAAGGCGGTCCGCATTGTCAGCCCATGGGCAGTCGACGTTTCTTCGGGCGTGGAAACCGACGGCGTGAAGGACGTCGACAAGATTCGAGGCTTCATTGCGGCGGCGAAAGGCTCCGAGCAGTGAACCCGGCCGCCCCGCCGTCTCTTCCCGACGAGCGCGGCCGTTTCGGGCCGTACGGCGGGCAATACGTGCCCGAGACGCTAATGGCCGCGCTCGGCGAACTCGAGCGCGAGTACACTGCTGCCCAAGCCGACGTCTCATTCCGCGCAGAGCTAACTGCGCTGCTGACGGACTACGTCGGCCGCCCCACGCCCCTCTACTTCGCGAGGCGCCTGACAGACCGGCTGGAGGGCGCGAAGATTTACTTGAAGCGCGAAGACTTGGCCCACACGGGCGCCCATAAGATCAACAACGCCGTTGGCCAGGGATTGCTGGTCAAGCGAATGGGCAAGCCACGCGTCGTGGCCGAAACAGGCGCCGGCCAGCACGGCGTCGCTGCCGCCACAGTCTGCGCGATGCTGGGACTTGAATGTGTCGTCTACATGGGCGAGGAAGATGTCCGCCGCCAAGCGCTAAACGTCTTCCGAATGAAGCTATTGGGCGCCGAAGTGCGTTCGGTAGGGTCCGGGTCTCGCACCCTTAAGGACGCCATCAACGAAGCGATCCGCGACTGGGTGACAAACGTGGAAACGACCCACTATCTGCTGGGCTCAGTTGTCGGGCCGCATCCCTATCCGATGATGGTCCGCGATTTCCAGTCGGTGATCGGCCAGGAAGCTCGCGGGCAGATATTGGAAGAGGAAGGCCGCCTGCCCGACTACGCCGTGGCCTGCGTCGGTGGGGGCTCGAACGCGATGGGCCTGTTCCACCCGTTCTATGCCGACGAATCTGTCCGCCTTGTCGGTGTGGAGGCGGCCGGGGCGGGCGTCGCCTCAGGCAAGCACGCGGCCACGCTGAGCGCGGGCCGCCCGGGCGTCCTCCATGGGTCGATGTCCTACCTGCTTCAAGACAGCGCCGGGCAAGTGCAGGAAGCACACTCCATATCGGCCGGCCTGGATTACCCGGGGGTAGGACCCGAGCATGCGTTTTACAGGGATTCCGGCCGGGCGGAATACGTCAGCGTCACCGACCGCGAGGCACTCCAGGGCCTGACGCTCCTATGCGAGACGGAGGGGATAATCCCAGCGCTCGAGCCCGCTCACGCCATCTTCCATGCTGCGACGATTGCGAGGAAGCTTTCCAACGAACAGGTCATTCTCATCTGCCTATCGGGCCGTGGTGACAAGGATATGGACATCGTCGCGCAGGAGCTTCGCCACAAGATTAGATGACTAGCCGAAGGCGCGTACTCTTCGTCTGTACGGGCAACCGGGCACGTAGTCAGATGGCCGAGGGGCTTCTCCGTGATCTCGCAGGGGACCGCTTCGAGGTATATAGCGCCGGTACGATCCCCAGCGGCATATCCGAGTACACAATAGAGGCGATGCGAGAGATCGGGATCGACGTGTCCGGCCAGCGATCAAAGTCTGTGGAGGAGTTCAACGGCCAGAGTTTCGACTACGTGATCACCGTATGCGACTCCGCTCGGCAGGTTTGCCCCGTCTTCCCAGGCGAAGGCGAGCGCCTCCATTGGGATATCGAGGACCCATCTGATATCGAAGCACGTGGAGTCTCCCTTCCCAACGCTTTCCGGATCGCGAGAGAAGAGTTACGGAAGCGGATCCAGCTATTCGCCGGGGAGCACTAGGCGTAGCGAATACGCGGGTCCAACCACGCGTACGTGAGGTCGACCAAGAGGTTCGCCACAACGTAGCTGACGGCGAAGAGCAACGTCACGCTCTGTACTACCAGGATATCGCGCCGGAGGATCGCCTCAAGCACGTACTTGCCCATGCCGTTGAGGTTATAAAGCGACTCTACGATCACGGCGCCGCCCAGAAGACCGCCGATCTGAAGCCCTATTACCGTAATGACCGGGATGATTGCGTTCTTCAGAGCGTGTCGCCAGACCACCACACGCTCGCGCAATCCCTTCGACCATGCCGTCCGAATGTAGTCATTTCGCAATACCTCAAGCATCGATGAGCGTGTCAGGCGCATCAATACCGCAGCCTCGCCGACCGCCAGGACAAGAGCGGGGAAGAAGAATTGCTGGACGTTAATCCACGGGTCGTCATAGATCGGGACGTATCCTGTTCCGAACTGAGGAGGCGTCCAGCCGAACCAGATAGACCCGAAGCTGATAAGCAATATACCCAAATAGAACGAAGGGACCGAAAGAAACAGTACGCTTATTAAGCGGGCAAGCCAGTCGGCCGGTGTAGCCGGGCGAATCGCCGAGAGAACTCCTATGGGCATTCCTATTCCAAGTGCCAGTACGATCGTGAAGATCAGGAGCTCGACTGTTATAGGTATGCGCCGCCCCAGCTCGTCGGTAACCTTAGTCCGGTAGGAAAAGGACTGTCCCAGATCCCCTCTCGCTACATCGAGGAGCCAGTCGCCGAACTGGTTGTCCCTGTGGAAGTCGATGAAGGGTGGGCTGGAGTCCCCGGAGATGGGGAACGGCGGTCTATCCAGTCCGTACTCATGGCGAAGCGCCTTTATGGTGTCCGGCGTGCACTCAATTTGACATTTCAGAATCGCCGCATCACCAGGGATGATCCGGTACGCCAGGAACGTCATAAAAGTGACGCCAAACATGATCGGAATGAGGAGAATTAGCCGTCTCAGGATGTAGTCACGCATCGTCGTCCCCGGCGTAATTTATGGCCGTCGAGGCCTCGCAGTGCTTCCCGCTA
>Ga0209801_1000322_pt1 | contig 32917 bp, 28 predicted proteins | sample GraSoiAngelo_127_FD_185884 | JGI IMG/M metagenome (GOLD analysis project Ga0209801, IMG submission 185884) | Grasslands soil microbial communities from the Angelo Coastal Reserve, California, USA - 14_0927_09_40cm (SPAdes) (version 2) | ecosystem: Environmental > Terrestrial > Soil > Grasslands ... | reverse complement strand
TGCCCTGGCGTGCCCGCCGCGTTAGAGCAGTGTTCCGGTAATTGTGAAAGGTGAATTTTTTCACGCCGGTATTCTTCAATGCTCGCTCAACCTGATAGTCGATCTATCCCCTCGTGATCGGGCGACCGTCTGCGTTCGTCACTTTAATTGATGGTTAACTAAGCGGGAGGTAGTAGCCCAGGTCTGGAAACTAAGTCGCCGCCTCGCGAATTGTCCTACACTATACAGTGAGTACACTGGTCCTCGGTCCTCACATCGGGATAGAAATCACCGAACCACCCCTTATGGGTTGGGCCGGGATAACAGTAACCCTTGGTTTCATGCCGGGGTCGTACCTCCAAGGAACTCATTCCGTCGAAGACGGGCGGAAACGCCCACCGTCTTAGTTCGTCAGAGGCTTAAGGCAGGTTTAACCTGCCAAGGAAAGCATTTTTCGCTACTTCTTCTCCCTTTGCGGTACGAGATGCTTCGGCCTTGGAGTTGCTCTATGTCAAAGCGAGTAACGGTTGCTTAGAGAAATTGCGTATTCGCTTATCGTGGCTTGTATCGTAGGTGGATGTTGCCGTGCCGTCGTTTTTATGAGGAGGGACAACAGCCGCCGAAAGGGCCGTCGCATAGGCCACGGAATTGAACACTACGGCGGCAAATGCGAACCGAAAAGAAGAGCTGAAATTGTGATGGTGTCCTCTTTTTGCGGTTCATAGGCTGCATCTCGGAGCTGTGACTGACATTGAAGCAGATGACACGTTACTTCTCACGTCCTTGCCCTCGCTGTGGCTCCTTCTTCGGCTTAGTTTTACGCCAAGCTTCAAGCCAACCGAGAGTACTGTCCGTAGATGGTTTGTGTATAACCTGCCGCTACGGGATTAATTGGGCGCTTGTCCGTGGCCGTGCTTTGGCTATTAAAGTTCACAAAAAACGTTTACCTATTCGCGCTACGAGATCTGGCCTCTAAACGACGAACATCGGGCTTGGCCTAAAATCCAGTAAGCAAAAGCTAGCCGCTACGCCGCCTTCACACCTGCATCAATCCATGCCTTGGCTGCTTCAATAGCGAAGGCTTCAGCCTCTTTCTTAGTCCCAAAGTAATGAACTGAATCCTGAATGGTGTGGGACTCGCGGCCACTGGCGGAATGCCAGCTTATATCGGCAATGGGCATCCGCAGTTCTTTATCTTTGTCGAACTGGCCGATGGCGATGATGAGACAGTCCTTGTAGAGCAACGCAGCCATAAAAACCTCGCTGTTCGGGCTTGCTGACCCTTGGCTAACCCAGCTCAAAGACGACATGGGATGTTAGTCCTCATTGAGGAGCGATGTCAAACAAAACCGCAACCTCAGAAATCAGATATGAACTTTGCGCCTTGACTCGGCGTGCTTGCAGGCGTTCTAGGTGGGCTATTTAATCCACGGCGCGTGAGGTAGTTCAGCCGCGTTACGGTCTATTAGTGGGCAACAAAAAAGCCTAACTCATCAACAGGGCCTGCTTTACTTTGGACAGCACTTCATTTAGGTCAAACGGTTTGGCAATCAAATCCGTTGCTCCATGTTCTATCATGTGGGTCCGATGAATACTTCCATATCCCGACATGAAAAGCACGGGAGTTTTAGGGGAAAGCGATCGAATACGCTCTAAAAGCTGTAACCCATTCACTCCGGGCATGATTACATCCGAAATAACAAGGTCAAATGCATTGTTCTCCAACATTCTAACCGCTTCGCTTCCGTCGCAAGTCTCGTTTATGTCGAAACCTTCTGAACGCAAGAAATGGCCAAGATTCTGTAGGTTTCGGGGATCATCGTCAACGAGAAGGATTTTATCGTGCATATTTCCGCGATCAGCATTTATGATGCCAGCGGGGCCTAGTCTACTATTTCGAGTAATTAGCGGTCTCTGTTTAGTCGAGTTGTACCGGAAATTAAAACAAATTGCCGTCTCATGTATCTCATAACCGACATTTCGGCTCACCGAAGGCTCGATCGCAGCCTATTTGAGAACTGCCTGTCTTGATGTTTTTGTTTTGCATCGGTGCGAATGTCCCGTGTGTTCATCTTAAATGACACCGTGCGCTCTCAGACGCCTTCAAAGGTGCTGTATTGGAATGACAACGAATAACGCTGAGAGCAGAACACAGGCAGTTATTCTCCCTTAGGTGGGAAGGTTATCGTTAGTGGGTTAAAGAATAATTCGAACCCCTCACCGCCAAACGACTTTTACTTCTCTCGCTGACGTTCGTGGCCTATGCGTTTCAGCACGGGCGGAAAGCGACATGATGGCGATGGGTAATCCATGACTCGAATCCTGCCGTTCTTGAAACGGTTCGCCGCTGGCAAGGCTTAGTACGATAATACGGCAGTATCACAATACCCTGGTTACTAAAGGTGACGCTTTATGACATTTCACATAAGGGAAAAAACATGGTGACTCAGGAAAATCAATGACTTCTGGAATTTGGCGCATGGGTTGCTCTGGGTGAAAGGTGTCCATGCTAAAAACCAAACAAAAAGAGGCTAGACAAGATATGTTCACCACAACTATTTCCCTCTCTCCAGAGGTTCACCAAAAGCTTAAACACCTGGCAGTTGATTTAAGGGTGTCCTTCCGAGACCTGATTCGAGCGGCTATTGAAAGCTATCTTGGACGCTGTAAGGAGGAAAAACAGAATGGAGTTGAGACAAATTCGAAACAACACGCGGTTTTGGTAGAGAATAATTAGACGATACAAAGGAGTATTGCATTATGAAAGCTCAGACAATTGACTTAGGAAAGCCCACTTTTTGGCAGCTTGTCTTTTCACAAAGCAAAGTGAACGGAGCACCATACACTGAGGAATGGCTGTCGTTGGGCAGCTGGAAGTGGCCGGAGAATACCTATCTCCAACGTCGATTGAAGGCTCTAAGACAATATCAATCCTCTGACTTTGATGATTCACATCAAATTGCGGCGTAATCCAACCCTTCCAGCGTATAGCCATTCGCCGCGACTTTGAAGAGTGACGCCCCAGGGACCGTCACATAGCCATCGAGCCGCTTGCAATAGTAAAGCTTGACGATGGTTTCGCCGGGGATTAATTCGCCCTCAGAGTCAATAATTTCTCGCTTTCCAGTGAGGGGGCTGATAGCACTCCAAAGTTCATTGCCTTGATAGCCTTTTTTCATGCCCACAAGCCTACGGCATAAAAGAGTCGCTCGTCAACGACTGGAGCGCCACGGTCCGTGCTGCCCGGCCCTCTCCAGGATGGACTCCGGGCGTGTCGCTGGTGTCGGTTTCCTCCTGCCAGGAGACGTATGGTACGATTTAATTGACGGGCTTCCGGTCAGCTTCAGGCAGCTGGGGCTTGAAGAGAGAAAACAGTTTATTCCCGTAATCCGAGATTGGAACTTTAAGGCGAGCATTGCGAAACCTGTGCGAACCCCATTTGTCAGGGTCCAATCAGTGATCTACCTCCACCCGGTAACGGAAAAGTGTGGCGCCGAACGCCCAGGAAGTTTTGCTCGAACCAATGTAAGACGGAAGGCTGGATATTGGCGACGGCAGCGAAACTCCTTATGCGCGAAGTCACAAAGCAGGATTTCCCGGGGAGTCATGACCGCGAGAGAGAATAGACTTCTGCGGCGGCCTAGCGATCGCTGAAGAGCGCATTCCGAAATCAATAGGAAATCAAATGTGAAGTTTTCAGCCGCGGGGTGGGCCTCCTCCAAGCCCGATGAGTGCCTGAGATGAGCGAATGGGGTGGACGGTGGCGACTAAAACTCGACGAGATACCAAGCCTCCAGCTCGTCGCCTCAGACCTCACAGAGAATTAATATCAACCTGCGAACGCGGCCTACTTGTCGCTGATCAATTAATCCGAGAGCACCCGAGTGTTTGGTGTCTGCGGCTAACGAGTCGATGCATTGGAGCCGCCGATCCGGCGCGTGGAAAGCGGAAGATCACTTGGCGTCGATGCCGTAGCGGAGGTTGGCGTAGGCCTCCAGGTGTACTGGATTGGGGTAAAAAAAAACGCGGGTCGGGGTAGTGCTAAAGGGTAATTCTAGGAATCCAAAGTACCCGTTATACATGATGCATTCCGGTTATTTCTCACTTTATTTCTCACTAAGTTTTGTTGTTTTGAAAGCCTTTGGAATCAAGATTATGCAGTCGAATCTTTCGGGAAAGGGTCCGCAGTCCGATTCCACAGCTTTTTGCCGTAAGCGCAACGTTCCCGCCGAAATCTTCCAGCTTTTGCTCAAGAAAACGCTTTTCCTGCTCCGTCATCCATTCGTCCAACGAAGCGCAGAGAATAGCTCCGTTTTCCTTCGGCTGAGGTTGGGGCATAAGGTCGAGCAAGTCTACTGCGTCGATGATAGGTCCCGCAGCCAACACGATCGCTCGCGCGAGAATGTTTTGAAGCTCTCTAATGTTTCCCGGCCAGGCGTAATCCATCAAAACATTCACCACATGCTTGGAAATGGTATTAATACCCTTTTCCGCGGCAATCGGCTGATGACGGAGAAAATCATGCATCAGCAGCGGAATGTCGACCTTGCGCTGACGCAGAGGCACCAGGTGAATGGGAATCACATTGATCCGATAGTAAAAGTCGGACCGCATCCGACCCTCAGCAACCATTTCCTTTAACGGAATGTTGCTCGCAGCGATCACCCTCATGTCCACGTGAATGCTTGCGCCTCCGCCCAGCCGGTGGACTTTCTGGTCCTCAAGCACGCGCAGCAATTTGCCCTGCATCACCACCGAAATGCTCTCAATTTCGTCCAGAAACAGGGTTCCTCCATGGGCGAGTTCGATTTTTCCCGGTTTTGGGTGATCCGCACCGGTAAAGGCGCCCTTCTCGTGACCAAAAAGCTCGTTTTCCAGTAAGCTCTCGGGAAAGCCGGCGCAATTGATGGTTACAAACGGTCCGTCACGCCGCTGGCTTTGGTAGTGGATGGCGCTCGCAACCAGCTCTTTTCCAGTTCCCGTTTCTCCTTGAACCAGCACGGTCATGTCTGTAGGCGCCACCATCCGAATGATCTCAAAGACTCGGTGCATCTCTGGAGTTTTGCTGAGCATGCCGCCGAAGACGGAGCCATCTTTGAGCCAGCGGCGGAGGTGGCGAATTTCCATGTACACATTGGATTTTTCCAGGGCAGCGCGAGTCGATTCCTGCACCGTTCCCAGATCAAAAGGTTTCACCATGAAATCGCTGGCTCCGAGTTTGAGAACATTGACCGCAGTCTCTATATCGGAATAGCCTGTAATGGCGATAACCGGCACGTCGGGAAAGTTTTCGTGGATGTACGATATAAACTGGACGCCGTCCATCCCTGGAAGCTTGATGTCGGTGATTGCCAAATCGATGTCTTCCTCCGCGACCCGGGAAATGCCTTCTTCCGCTGAAGAAACCGCGACCACCGAATAGCCGCTTTGGGTGTACAAGCGTTCCAGCTGCTGACGAACCGTCGGGTCGTCGTCTACTACCAGTAGGGTGGGAATGGGAAGATCGATCTCGTTCTTGAGCAACTGTCCGCTTTTGGACGGTCGCCGGTCTTCGGACTTAGACCCTGTCAAATGCTGTATCTTGGACATCTTAATGCGATCGCGTTTTGTGACCGAGTGACTTTTGTTTCATGGCGTCGAGGATTCGAGGGACGTTGACGCGGACGTGTTGCTGTTCGCCCCTTTGGACGCGGTTTCAATTTCGGTACTCTCGCCCCGGCCTTGCGCATTCGATACCGCCGCGCCCTAAGAGCCTGAGTGGAATCATGACGGCGACGTTTCTGGAACCGGTGATGACCGGAATCCGCTCCATCTCAGTCGTCACGATCTTTCTGTTTCCCCTTCTCCATTCTTTCTCTCCGCCTTTCCCGCTTCCCCCGCTCAAGGCCCGCCGCGTACTCGGCCCAGGTGAGGAGCAGGATGCGGCCTTTGGCAAGCTCTATCCGGACCAGCCGGTCCCAGCCACAGGCCAAGAAAGCAGAGGAAACCAAAACAGAGCAACATCATCATTTGATCACCGCCACATCGCCACCAGCAACGCCAGCAACACCGCCGCCGCGATAACGGCGATGATAATGTTTTCTGGGGTCAAGGGAGTAGTCACCGGATCACCCCCGCCTCCACGAGTTTGTTGCGGGCGGCTTGAAGCTCGTCAAATAATCGCTTCCCCTCGAATGCGTTGGGGCCATAATACCCGCGAAGCGCCTCGGCGCATCGAATGTACTCGTCGCGCAGGGCGAGCTGGCGGTGCAGGTCGGCGATCTTGGCGATGATTACGCCACGATCTATGTGGACTTGGGAGCCGCTGTATGGGTTCTCCAGGGGATCGTCAAATTCCTGAATCATCAATTGAAGAACTGCTCCTGCGAGATCACTACGCTTCGCCTGTTCGTGATAAAAAAGAGCGAGCCGCCAGAGAGCTCTTTTGCGCTCCTGAGCTTCACTGGCTGCGTCAATCGCTTTAAGAATCTCTTGCTCAACGCGCGTACGTGTGGCGGGTATTCCGGGAGGAAGTGGCGCCCTGATGGACGAGCTCATGCGCGATTTTTGAGCGCAAAGTACGCGCCATAGAAGACATTGCCGACGTGAGTAATCGTTGGAACTCGCGGAAGTGTTGAATGACACCTCTGTCGGGCGGCATTGCCAGTCAACTGAGGATCGGGCAGAGAGGTCAGAACCGGGTTTGAGCTACAGTCATAGACTGCCTTGCGCCGTTAGCGGAATCGAGCGAGACCGACAGATAAGTTCAAGGTTTTCCGTCACCCTTTCCTCCAATTCCTGAAGGGAAAGCCAAGACGGAGGAGGCTTTACCTAGCACCATAGGCTTGACACCGGCAGATATAACAAGCGGCTGAAGCGGACGCGCTGACTGCTCCGCTTAGCCAGAGCGGTTATTGCAGAATCGAATTGAAATTCTCCATCACATGCAATCCGCGCAGGAAAAGTGAAACCGTTGCACTTTTTTGGGGTCGTTTGGAAGGTGAAGAGGGACGTTTAGGGGTGAGCGATTTTTGCTCGCCGGTCGCTCCGTCGAGGAAAAGCCTAGAAAATTTCCTTCGGTACGTTTTCACGAGGATTTTTTCCCCGTTCGGGTTCGAATCCAGGTGGGCCCACCAACTTCTTCCCACCAATAACGTCGGCGTAGTGGCGAACCAGAGGAGCCAAAGACGAGTCGATCGGGCCGCATCGCCCCACTCAGCCTTTTCGGAAGAGATTTCTCCCATTCTCTTACCGCTTGCTTTCGCACCTTTTCGGAATTCTATTCCAACGTTGGCAATTTCGCTTCCAATTGTGCCCTGGTACTGACTTTGCTCAATGTTTCAATCCTTATGAGCACGATGGATAAAAAGACCACATTGCCGCAACCCGCTTCAGCAGAGCAGCATAGTGAAAAACTGCTCCTTGAACGGCTTAAAAACAGCATCACGGAGGAGGATTACTTTCGTTGGCTGCTTTTTGTCGTTGGGTTCTACCGCGGCGTCAATAAGGCTGAAGCTGCTATCGCATTGCTCGATAGTTTCATTGAGAAGAGCCATAACGATGAGCAGAAGGCTCACTGTCAGCTTGCCTTAGGGCAAATAGCGACTGATGAGGATCGTCTCGAGGCTGCTTTGAGTCACTTCCGAGCGGCTCTTGGATTCCGCTGTAAAAAGAAAATCACCTATGTCCTCCACAATAACATCGGTTATTGCCTCAACATGCTCGGGCGTTATGCGGAGGGAGAAAAGTATTGTCGTATGGCGATAGACATCGATTCGAGACGCGCGAGCGGGTACCGAAACCTCGGCGTCAGTCTGGAGGGTCAAGGCAATCTCAAGGGGGCGGCGTGGATGTTGGTGGAAGCAGCGAAAGCGGAGGTGTCCGATCCGCGCGCGCGAATCTCGCTGGAAAAGCTCCTCGCCGAACATCCCGCGATTGTTGTTCAATGTCCCTGGATCGCAGAAGGATTGTACCCGGATCTGAAAACAGCGGCCGCCACTCTTCTCGTTTAAATCAGTCCTTAAACCCGAATATGAATTCTACTCAACGGAATTAGCATTCCGTCGCAAACCTCCTACGTATTTATTCCCTCGATTGCGGCACGCAACCAAGGTTCTATCCGTCCCCGAATTTGATCTTCGCGACGTCTTCACGGAAGAAAGCAACCGATACAAGGGTATCGTCAATTTACTGTCCGTTGTCGCGCTTTACAAACCGACTCGTTGGCAGTAGATTCGCTACCGACGCTTTCGATCTACTGCCACATCCCCGCTAGAACAACGTAAGCTCTAAAAGGAGGTCTCCCGTGAAAAGAGTTCGAGACATCCTAACAAGGAAAGGCAATGATGTTTGGTCGATCTCGCCTAGTGCGTCGGTTTACGACGCGATGAAGCTCATGGCCGATAAGGGAATTGGGGCGCTGTTGGTCATGGAAGGGGAAAAGCTGGTGGGAATCATCTCTGAGCGCGACTATGCTCGGAAAGTTATTCTCCAAGGACGTTCTTCGAGAACGACATCTGTCGAGGAGATTATGACGTCTCGGGTTGCGTATGCCGAGCCCGGGCAGAACATCGAAGAGTGCATGGCCGTGATGACCGAGAAACGAATTCGACATCTACCGGTCATGGAAGCAAGCCAAGTACGCGGCGTAATCTCCATTGGAGATCTCGTAAAATCTATCATCGATGAGCAGAAGTTTATTATCGAGCAACTCGAGCGCTATATCACCAGCTAATGGTTCTGTGCTTCCCATGTTTGAGCCCCCAAGGGCGTTTTCTAGCCTTTCTGTGTCATAAAAGCCGCATTTTGGGATCTTCGTCGGCTTGACACGATCTTTGACAAACCCGCGGAGGTGAAACAGTTCAATTTCGCCAAAAAATATCAAATTTTCCGAAAATGGCCCTTGACATCGAAATCTCGGGATGACATAAGAACATTAGGTTTAACCATCGTATAGCCTAAAAGTATTAACTTGTTAGACGTAATAGATTTAAAAATACTTTATATTCTTCAAAATAACGGACGATCCAGGTTGGCCGATATCGCCGGGGAGGTCGAACTATCGGCACCCGCCGTAATGGAGAGGGTCAAGAAGCTTGAGGCAGGCGGGGTCATCAAAGGGTATCAGGCCCTTCTGGACAGTAAGAAAGTCGGCAAAGACGTCACGGCGTTTATCGGCGTCTCAGTCGGTAATCACGGAGATATTGACAAGTTCGCGGCGCAGATGCTGCAGCATCATGACGTGCTGGAGTGTCATCACGTTACTGGCGACGAAAGTTTCATTCTCAAGGTCAAATCGGCGAACACGGGTTCGCTAGAAAAACTTCTGGGCGAGATTCGCTCAGTCGAAGGGGTTACGCGAACCGTCACAAAGATAGTTCTATCGACGGCCAAGGAAAGCCAGACCCTGGAGCTAAATAGTGGAATGGCGGAAAATTCTAACGCCAAGAGAAAATGATTTCTGTGGATGAGTCAAACTATTTTTGTCCATTGGCCTGAATGTTTCAGAGGATTTCGCGGAGTGTTTCGGGTCTATTAAAAAACTCAGATCGCAAGAAGGGAATAAGCATGACTAAGGCCGGTTTGCCACCTAAGCAAGGTCTCTATGATCCCCAATTCGAGCACGATGCCTGTGGCGTCGGGTTCGTCGTCAATATCAAAGGTGAGAAGTCACGCGAAATCGTCGAGCAGGCATTGACAGTCCTGCAGAATCTCGATCACCGTGGCGCTTGCGGTTGCGAAGAAAATACTGGCGATGGCGCCGGGATACTCATACAAATCCCTCATACGTTTTTTCAAGATGCCTGTGCGGGGTTGGGTTTTCACCTGACTGATCCCGTTGAATATGGCGTCGGCATGATCTTCCTGCCGGATGATCGCAAGCAACGTCGTCAGTTTGAAAAAATTCTTGAACAAATCATTGCCCAGGAAGGGCAAAAGCTTCTCGGCTGGCGCAAGGTCCCCACGGATAACTTGTATCTCGGTGATACGGCAAAGGCTTGCGAACCTTTTGTGCGCCAGGTTTTTATCGGACGCGGAGAAGCCGTCAAAGACGACCTGGCTTTCGAGCGCAAGCTCTATGTGATCCGCCGCCGCGCGGAAAACGCCATCCGCTATGCCGGACTGCCGGGAGGGGATTTCTTTTATATTTCCAGCTTGTCCTGCCGCACGATTATCTACAAGGGCATGTTGACGCCCCGGCAGCTCATGACGTTTTATCCGGATCTTTCCGATCAAGCGGTAGAATCCGCCATTGCGGTGGTGCATTCACGGTTCAGCACGAATACTTTTCCGAGCTGGGGCCGCGCGCACCCCTATCGCTATCTCATCCATAACGGAGAGATCAACACGTTGCGCGGCAACGAAAACTGGATGCACGCGCGGCAAGGCATGCTGGCATCAGAATTATTCGGGGACGACTTGAAGAAGGTTTTTCCTATCATCCAGGAAGACGGCAGTGACTCCGCAAAGTTCGACAACTGCCTAGAATTTCTGTCTTTAAGCGGCCGCTCTTTGCCTCACGCCGTGATGATGATGATTCCGGAGCCCTGGGAAAATCACGATAGCATGGATAAGAAGAAGCGGGCGTTTTATGAATACCACAGCAGCTTGATGGAGCCGTGGGACGGCCCGGCATCCATCGCCTTCACCGACGGGGTAGTGGTCGGTGCAGTGCTGGACCGCAACGGCCTCAGGCCGTCGCGCTACTACGTGACTAAGGACGATCTCGTCATCATGGCGTCGGAAGTCGGGGTGCTCGACGTGCCCCCGGAGCAGGTTTTGGAAAAGCGCCGTCTCCAACCCGGAAGAATGTTTCTTGTCGATACCAGCGAAGGCCGCATCGTTAGCGATGAAGAGATCAAGCAGCAGGTGGCCGAGGCGAAGCATTACGGTAAATGGCTGAAGGATAACCTCGTGCACTTTGACAAACTCCCCGCCGTTGCGGAAAAACAGCCGGCACTCAATCATCCAGCGACGTTGCAGCGCTTGCAGGCGTTTGGCTACAATTTCGAAGATCTTCGGGTCAACATCGGACCCATGGCGCAGAACGGCATTCAGCCGGTGGGTTCTATGGGCACGGATACCCCGCTGGCCGTATTGTCCGACAAACCGCAGCTGCTTTACAATTATTTCAAGCAGCTCTTCGCCCAGGTGACCAATCCGCCGATCGATCCAATCCGCGAGGAGTTGATCACCTCGACAACGCTGACATTGGGCTCCGAAGGTAACTTGGTCGATCCGAAGCCCGAAAGTTGCCATCAGCTGAGGCTCTCAATTCCGATTCTGAAGAACTCGGAGATGGCAAAGCTTCGGCAGATCAACCAGCCGGGAATCAAGCCGGTGACTTTACCGATCCTTTTTGAGCCAAAGGAAGGTAAAGCTGGTCTCGAGCGGGCGCTGGAAGCATTGTTTCAGGCGGCAGATCAGGCCATAAACCGTGGGACAACTATTCTAATTCTCTCAGACAAGGGCTTCGATCGCGCCTATGCGCCGATTCCGGCCCTGCTGGCCTCGTCCGGGCTGCACCATCATCTTATCCGCCGCGGCACGCGCACGCGGGTGGGGTTGGTGCTCGAATCCGGTGAGCCGCGCGAGGTACACCACTTTTGCCTGCTGATCGGCTACGGTGTGCAGGCGATCAATCCCTATCTTGCCTTCGAGTGCCTCAATGACATGATCAGCGAGGGCCTGCTCAAAGACATAGCTTATGATGACGCGGTTAAAGGTTACGTCAAAGCGGCAGTCAAGGGCGTGGTCAAGGTCATGGCCAAGATGGGGATTTCCACCATCAAATCCTATTGCGGCGCGCAGATCTTTGAAGCGGTCGGCTTGGGTCAAGAGCTGGTGGACAAATATTTCACATGGACGCCTTCTCGCGTCGGCGGGATTGGCTTGGAGGAGATCGCCCGCGAAGCGGGAGAGCAACATGCCAAAGCCTTTCCAGCGTACGCGCTCAATGGGCACACCCTGGAAGTTTATGGCCAGTACCAGTATCGGAAAGACGGCGAGCTACATTTATTTAATCCGCGAACGATTCACCTTTTGCAGAAGGCCTGCCGTAACAACGACTACAAGACGTTCAAGGAATACACCCAACTGATCGACGTTCAGTCGGAGCAACTGGCGACCCTGCGCGGATTGATGGAGCTCAAGTATACCCAACGGCCGATTCCTATCGACGAAGTGGAACCCGTGGATGCCATTGTCAAGCGGTTTAAGACCGGCGCTATGTCCTACGGCTCTATCAGCAAGGAAGCACACGAGGCACTCGCCATCGCCATGAACCGGATTGGCGGCAAGAGCAACACGGGCGAGGGCGGCGAGGATCCGGCGCGTTACGTTCTTGATGCCAACGGCGACTCGCGCAACAGCGCTATCAAGCAAGTCGCATCCGGACGATTTGGTGTCACGAGTTATTACCTGACGCAAGCGCAGGAGCTGCAGATCAAAATGGCGCAAGGCGCCAAGCCTGGGGAGGGCGGCGAGCTGCCGGGCCGCAAGGTCTATCCATGGATCGCAAAAGTGCGCTACTCGACGCCCGGCGTGGGGCTCATCTCGCCACCCCCGCATCATGACATCTATTCCATCGAAGATTTGGCGCAGCTGATTCACGATCTCAAAAATGCCAACCATCACGCGCGCATCAGCGTCAAGCTCGTCTCCGAGATCGGCGTCGGCACTATCGCCGCGGGTGTGGCGAAAGGGCATGCCGATGTCGTCCTGATCAGCGGGCATGATGGCGGCACCGGCGCTTCCCCGCAGACCAGCATCAAACATGCGGGTCTCCCTTGGGAATTGGGCCTGGCGGAAACCCATCAAACGTTGGTGCTCAATAATTTGCGCAGCCGCATCGCCGTCGAGACGGACGGGCAATTGAAAACCGGCCGAGATGTCATTATTGCCGCGATGCTCGGCGCCGAGGAATTTGGTTTCGCCACCACCGCTTTGGTGACCCTGGGCTGCATCATGATGCGAGTGTGTCATCTCGACACCTGTCCGGTGGGAGTCGCAACGCAACATCCTGAGCTACGCAAAAAATTTAACGGCGATCCCGCCCACGTGGTGAATTTCATGCGTTTCATCGCGCAGGAAATGCGCGAGTATATGGCGAAGCTTGGCTTCCGGACCGTCAACGAGATGATTGGACGCTCGGATAAGCTGGAAGTGCACCGTGCCGTTGAGCATTGGAAGGCCAAAGGTTTGGACTACGCGGCGATTCTCTATCGGCCGCAGGTTGGCGCGGACGTCGGACGCTACTGTCAGATTCCGCAGAACCACGGGCTTGAAAACGCGCTCGATAATCAAGTTCTGCTCGATTTGGCCGCGCCGGCTTTGGAGCGGCGGGAAAAGGTCAAAGCTACTTTGGATATACGCAATACCAATCGCGTCGTCGGCACCATCCTCGGCAGCGAGGTGACCCGGAGGTTTGGACCGCAAGGACTTCCTGAAGACACGATTCACTTCCATTTCCGAGGCTCCGCCGGGCAGAGCTTCGGCGCGTTCGTGCCGCAGGGCATGACTCTCGAACTCGAGGGAGACGCCAATGATTATTTTGGTAAAGGGCTCTCAGGCGGCAAAATAATCTTGTATCCGCCCGAAGGTTCGACCTTCGCTCCCGAGGAAAATATCATCGTTGGGAACGTGGGGTTTTACGGCGCCACCAGCGGCGAGGCGTATATCCGCGGTATGTCCGGCGAGCGTTTTTGCGTGCGCAATAGCGGGGTTCGGGCAGTTATCGAAGGCGTGGGCGACCACGGTTGCGAGTACATGACCGGCGGACGCGTGATCGTCATCGGCAAGACGGGACGCAATTTTGCCGCGGGCATGTCCGGTGGCATCGCCTACGTCCTGGATGAAGATGGCACCTTCAAGAGTCACTGCAATCTGGAAACCGTCAGCTTGGAGCGGCTCGACGAAAGAGATGTGCGAGAAGTGGAGGAACTGCTCAAACGCCATGCGGTCTATACCCGTAGTGCCAGGGCTTGGCAGATCCTCGCGCTCTGGCAAGAGAACGCGCCGAAGTTCGTCAAAGTAATGCCGAAAGATTACCGGCGGGTCCTCGAGGCTCTGCAGGAGGCGGAGAGTCAAGGACTCGTGGGGGACGAGGCGCTCATGGCTGCCTTCGAAGCTAATAAGAACGACGCGGCTCGCGTCAGCGGGAACTGAAAACAGCGAGATTCCTCGCTGCGCTCATGATGGCAATTGAAAGGATTGTCCATCGAGCGTGGTGAGACCTGTTAATTATTCCGCCATCATCCGCGGTTCGGCTATTTGCTCACCAGCCACGTTCTTAGGCGTTGGCTTCCTGTTCAGAGAGGAACAGAGGACGCGATCAGAAGCCGGGGCGGTTTCCGGCCCGAACGCTGAGGGCGCTGAATGATTCGCATCGTTAGGAGAAGCTTGAGAGATGGGTAAACCAACCGGATTCATGGAATACGAACGGGAACTCCCCGCAGACCGCTCCCCGCTTGAGCGGGTGAAAGATTGGCAGGAGTTCCACGAGCACTTCGCCAAAGCGAAGCTGCAGCAGCAGGGCGCGCGTTGCATGGATTGCGGCATTCCTTTCTGCCACACCGGTCAATTGATCAGCGGCATGGCTTCGGGCTGTCCGATCAACAATCTGATCCCGGAATGGAATGATCTGGTTTACCGTGGGCTGTGGAAAGAGGCACTGCATCGACTTCACAAGACCAACAATTTTCCTGAATTCACCGGTCGCGTTTGTCCGGCTCCATGCGAAGGCTCCTGCGTGCTCGGCCTGAATGAGCTGCCGGTGACGATCAAGACCATCGAATGCGCGATCATCGACAACGGCTTTGCCCAAGGATGGGTGACTCCGGAGCCGCCCGAGAAGCGGACCGGCAAGAAAGTCGCCGTTGTTGGGTCGGGGCCGGCCGGCCTCGCCTGCGCGGCACAGCTGAACCGCGCGGGTCATTGGGTGACGGTTTATGAACGGGCCGATCGCAGCGGTGGCCTGCTCATGTACGGCATTCCCAATATGAAGCTCGACAAGAGCATCGTGCAGCGGCGGCTCGATGTTATGGCCGAAGAGGGCGTTAAGTTTGTCACCAACACCGCCGTCGGAGTCGATATTTCAGCGGCGAAACTCAAACAAGAATTCGACGCCGTCGTGCTTTGCTCAGGCGCGACTAAGCCACGTGACTTGCCGATTCCCGGCCGCGAACTCAAAGCAATTCATTTCGCTATGGAGTTTCTCCACGCCAACACCAAGAGTCTTCTCGATTCGGAACACCGCGACGGACACTACATTTCGGCTAAAGACAAGCACGTGATTGTCATCGGCGGCGGCGATACCGGAACCGACTGCGTCGGTACGGCGATGCGTCACGGCTGCAAGACTCTCACGCAGCTGGAAATCTTGCCCAGGCCGCCCGACACGCGCCAGCCCGATAATCCTTGGCCGGAATGGCCCAAGGTCTACAATCTCGATTATGGTCAGGAGGAGGCGAAGGCTCGCTTCGGCGCCGATCCGCGCATTTATCTCACTACCGGCGATAAGTTTGTCGGTGATGAAAATGGCCACGTGAAAGAGCTCCACATCTACGACGTGGAATGGACGAGAGATGAGAAGGGCGGTTTCATACCGAAGCGAGTTCCTGGCACGGATCGAGTGCTGCCGGCCGACCTAGTTTTGCTCGCGATGGGCTTTCTCGGTCCCGAGGACACAATGCTCGCGCAACTCGGCGTTGAGCGCGATCCCCGTTCCAATGCCAAAGCCGAGTACGGACAGTTTTCGACTAATGTTCCGGGAATCTTTGCTGCGGGTGACTGCCGACGCGGTCAAAGCCTGGTGGTCTGGGCGATCAACGAAGGTCGCGGCGCGGCAAGGGAGTGCGATCGCTATCTTATGGGTAGCACGGATCTACCCTGATTTGGTCAGTGCGCTTCGTTATAGCCCGGAGCTTTTCTTCTCATTTACAGTTCCAGACAACAAAAGTGGATATAAATTTGCGTTCTTCGGCGGACGAGATCGATCGGCTGGATTGCGAAGGACGATCAAAACCAGATGCCGGATCCCTACAGCCTTTCACAGACTCTGCGCGGAGCCCGCGTATCTGGACAAACGAGATGAAACCTCTCTGGTGGGGATCACCGTAAAGGATCGCGTCATCCTTCACGAGCTACATTAGTCGCCCAGCTACTCTGGGCGTTAAACGAGTCGTTAACGGTGTTTCTCCGGTGATCCACGGAGCGTATCGATAACGGCGGCGACTGTAGGAGCCGGATCGGTGCGATCCTTGAAGGGGACAAGTCGCTCATAGAAATCAGCAGCAGCATTGTGAAAGCCAGCCGGTAGTCCGGAGCTTTCGAAGGCGGCGGCGATCTCTCTCATCTCTCCTACGTATCGCCATGCCTTGGGCGCTGCCATGGCGGCGGCCCGGATGCTCTTGCGCTCGAGGTCAGGTTGGGACAGAGTCCATTCATCGAGCAGGGCTTTGTCGACCCCTTCCCGGGTCGCGAGCGCACGAATCGCTAGGACCAAGGCGTCTGTGCATTTTGTCCACGCCGCATATACAATCTTGAGAGCGGAGGCGGCACCAGGATCTTCGCCGATGGCCCGGGCATCGAGCATGCTCGCGGAGAATAACTCCGCCACTTCCGGGGCACGAACACCCGAGAGATAAAGACGAGTGGTTCCGGCTCGCTTTACCGGCGATCCAATAATGCCTCCATCGACGAAACTTGCTCCCCCTTGGCTTATGGTCTCACCGATTTGCTCGGCCGTGGCTCGAGCAACCGCATTAGCGTCCACATAAATGCCTTTGAAGTTGTGCTCCGCCACGCTGCGGGCGAGTTCCAGAGCTGCATGCGGCGGGCAGACAGAAAGAATGACATCGCTCGTTCGGACCACATTGGTAAGATTCTCCACGTCGGCGAGCCCGGCCTGCTTGGCACGTTCTTGGGTTGCCTTGCTACGTTGACGCGAGGCCCAGATAACGCGCACACCACTTGTAGCAGCGGCCGTGCCAATGGTAACGCCCATATTACCTGGATGCAGCAGTGCAACAGTTTTGAAGTTCACGATCCGTTCCTCCTGAAAAATGATTGTTTTTCATCAACATTTGCTCCTAGCCGTAGTGTTTCACGATTGAAACTGAGGGCTACCGACACCCAACGAAAGCCACAACTAGATATATAAAAACGGATGAACCCGCGCAAGAAAGAACGCGACGGTGTTTATCTGTAACGAAAAGATCCGCCCATTAAGCACTGTGTTCTTCTGTGTTATTTTCGTTTGCTACAAAGCATGGTTATGGCGGCGTTATGATTTATAGCTTTTTCATTTACGGGCAGGGAGGAATCATATGAAGGAATTCAAAAGAGACGGGCTGCGGCTTCAGGTGCTTTACTTTTTAGCGGTCACGTGGTTCTTGTTTCCAGTCACGGGGCAGTCGGCTGACGTGTTAGCGCCGGCTCAAGGAACCGTCACCGCTTCAGCGGGGATGCAACAGGGAACAGGGCTGACTCTTGATGAAGTCGTGCGCACCGCTCTTGAAAACCATTCAAGCGTCAAATCCGCGCAGTATCAGGTCGGAGCACAAGACGCGGTTCTCCACCAGCAAATGGCAGCGTATTACCCAACCATCAGCTTCAGCAATACTTACCGCACTGCCAACAGTGGTGGTTCATCTTCAAATGCTTCAAAAGGTTTTGATTCTTTCACCGGTGCAGGCAACGCGAGCATGACCTTGTATAATTTCGGTAAACGCGAAGGAGCGGTACAATCGGCACGGGACACGCTCGATGCGACTCAGTACGCCTACAATACCACCGCCAACAACATAGTTCTGGCGGTTAAGCAAGCTTATTACGGGGTTCTTCAAGCCAACGCTCTGCTAAGAGTCAATGAAGAAACAGTCAGGGACCGTGAAGAAACGCTGCGTCAGACGCAAGGATTTTATGACGTCGGAACCAAACCCAGAAGCGATGTCACACAGGCTCAGGCAAATCTCTATCTCGCCCAAGCGAACCTTATTTTAGCTCGCAACGGCGTAGACGTTGCTTGGGCTAACCTTAGGAACGCGATGGGAGTGGACGACTATCCGAGACAGCCGCTGGCAGAGGAGCTTGCGGTCACGCCGTTTTCCATGGCGCTCGCCGAGGCAAAGGAGGAAGCCTTTGCGGCGCGCCCAGAGCTTCTTCAATTCGCGGCTTTGCTTAAAGCAGAAGATCAGCTGATCGCTGTCGCCCGACGCAATCACCTGCCGGATCTTCTTTTTTCTTCGATTTACGGGCGCCAAGGCGTGACCGGTGAGTCGCCCCACAATAACTGGCAGGTGCAACTGAGTCTGAACGTCCCAATTTTTAACGGCTTCCAAACCACTTATCAGCTACAGCAGGCGCTGTATACGTATCAGTCAATTAAGGAACAGGCCCGCGTGCAGAGACAGCAGGTCGCCTTACAGGTGGAACAAAGCTATCTCAACCTGACCACGGCGCGAGAAGTTGTTAAAGCGAACGAGGCGGCCGTGAAAGCAGCCAAGGAGAATTTAGAGCTCCACGAAGGGCGGTACCAGGTCGGCTATGCGCCCATCGTCGAAGTCACGGATGCCCAGACAACCTATACAACCGCGCAGACGAACTACGTTAACGCTTTGGTTTCTTACAAATTAGCGATGGCTCAGTTATTGAATGCCATGGGCAGACAGTAAAATTATACCGCCTAGTCCGCACACCCGACTCCGTCATCACACAACCTTAAGGCGGATCAATTAGTGATCCGGGCTTTCTTCGCTTGATTGGGACGGATCCATCCTTGCTTGGCGAAAAACTCGGAGAGGTAATAAACTGTTTGCTCCGCGCTTGATTCGGCTATCCGGGCCACTTCCGAGCTATACGCCTTAATTCCTGTGGTCAGCGCGGTGCCGGCGACCAGCCCGGCAGTAACTCCACCGTGAACGGCCGCCCCAGCCGGCACCGTGGCCGCCGCTCCAGGCATCTTCCCGCTGTCGGCATACATGGTGAACTCGAGCAGTTTGCGTCGCTGAGTTCCATAGTACGCCTGTATCCGCGTCTCAACCGTTGACCTTCCCGAGCCGAATCCAAACAGGAGTCGCCGCAGCGGACTGCCTTCATCGACGTTAAGGAACTGCCCGTCGATTACCAGGTCGTTATCCATGACCGGCGTCTCCCGCCCCATACGCTCGACGTTAAAACCGAGATGCCGTAGCCCATCGACCAAGTCAATCGTCAGCGCTTCAGCCACTCTGCTACCGATTTCCCGCTGGCGTTCCAGCGGATTATTATTAGACGGTTGCTGGCGAAGTATGCCTTGATATTCCGTGACCCGAGCTGCGCTCAGCGCAAAAGTTTGTACGAGAATTCGCGATGGCGGCGAAAGGCTCGTATCCAGAGACCAGGTTAGGGGCCGCACTGAGGTTTGTCCACACGCGCTAGCACAAAAAGAGAGAATCGCGAGCGATAGAGAGTAGAGAGCGTTTTTCTTCATCACCATCATTTTCGGGGTGAAGAAAAGCCAGTATTCGCGATTTTCGCCAGGGTTTTTATTTGAGATAGCCTCTCTCGCGGTAAAAGCGTTATGCTCCCGGGTGAAGGGGCACGTCGTAAGGCGCCTCTTCGTCGTTGGCGCACAGTTGCGCTATGTCGAGCGGCTTATAATTATCGGTGGGAATGAATTCTTTACGCTTGTCAATCGCCTCGCAAATCGCATAGGCGACATTGTCCGGCATCTCGGCGCGAACGATCATCGGCCAGCCGCTGAAATCGATGGTTGTAATATCTTCAGCCATTCCGTGGAATCGGGACTTGGGCATGACGGCCGGGCGATACCCCATCGCCACCAGACGCTTAAGAACCGCTCCTTCCACGGGCAAGAAGTTAAAACCATGATCCAGAGCGGTTCCCGCCCAACTCTTGATCCCCTCATCGAAGATCGCGTTGACTGTCCCGCTCTCGATGGTGGCACGCCGAGCCGGATCGCTGGGCCTAGGGGCCAAATGAATTTCTCCGCCCCACTTGCGAATGTCACCAAACGTAAACCCAGCGGCCCGCATAACGGCCGCCACGGTAAACATGGTTGAATTTTCCTTCAGAGCATTCTGGGTTACCAGTCTGGTCGAAAGCTTGAGCGGAAAGCGTTCTTTTTTGATTTGCGTGAGGGAGGTGACGCCGGTGGAGTCGTGCACGGCAAAGCCCTCTGGATACCCGCATTGTATCTCTTGATGGTCACGCTCTAAGCAGTTCTCCCAACGCGTCGTTAAAGTGATCGACAGCTCATATTTGCATGCGCCAGGGAATGCCCAAACGTGCGAGAACCGGGGGGGCAATCGGCGCCTGCAAATGTTTCCGCACCTTAAACGCATCCACTGAGCGAGTCAAGAAAAAAGCAGCTTAGGCACTCCGAACTTCGTCGCAATGGTTTTTCTTGACCTTGATTCGCCCGGTTGATATGCCAGCAATCATGCTGATACTGAGCAACGAAGAGATCGAATCTTTTCTGTCTATCAAGACGTGTATTGAAACGTTAGAACAGGCCTATAAGAGCTGGGACAAAGGTACGGCGATCAATCGGCCGCGCACGGATTTGGTGTTGCCGTCGCCCAACGAGTCCGGCGTGTATGCCTTCAAATCGATGGAGGCGGGGCTCGTCGATCCACCCATCGTGGCCCTGCGTGTCAATTCCGACATCATCCGCTGGCGACAGCAAGGCGGCCGGATGTTAAAGACCAAGGTGCCGGCCGCTCCCGGCAATAAATATGTCGGGTTGGTCATGTTGTTTTCGACGGAGAACGGCGAGCCGCTCGCCATTTTTCCCGACGGCGTGGTGCAGAGAATGCGCGTCGCTTCCAGCAGCGCCTTGGCGGCTCGCTATCTCGCGCGCGAGGATGCCAGCACGCTGGCGATCTTCGGCTCCGGCTGGCAGGCGGGGAGCCATCTACCCGCCATGTGTGCCGTGCGAAACATCAAAAAAGTAAGAGTGTACAGCCCAACGAAGGCCAATCGCGAAGCATTCGCCAAAGCGATGGCGCAAAAAGTCACGGCCGAGGTACGGCCGGTCGGCGATCCGGAAGAAGCCGCGCGCGGCGCTGACGTTATTGCCACCACGACGAATTCTCTATCGCGCGTCGTCAGCCCCGAGTGGGTCAAGCCCGGCGTGCACTTGACTTGCGTGCGGGTTCCTGAGCTGGGCGAAGAGACGATACGAAAAGTGGATCGGCTGATCATCCACACTCACAAGCACGCCCCGGAGAACTACGTCGCCGGCTTCGGCGATGAGGGGATAGAAGCTCACGACGCCATCGACATCATTCGAAAGGGGCCTGGGCAGGCTGCGAGTTTATTGGTCGAGCATCCTTTTTGGCTCGCCGCTCCCGAGCTTCGAGAGCTCATCACCGGGAAAGTTCCGGGCCGAGCCAGCGCTGAAGAAACCACCTGCTTCCTGAATAACATCGGGGTCGGTCTTCAGTTTGCCGCGGTCGGTGCAGCAGTTTACTCGGAGGCTAAGAAGAGGGGAGTGGGACACGAGATTCCTACGGATTGGTTTCTTGAGAGCGTGCATCCGTGATTGAGATCGGACGAGAAGCATGTCGATGGCGCTTGCGGCAAAACCTTCGCTCTAGAAAATTTGCATAGATCCGAAAGACTAATCTTCCGAGATCCGTCCGCTGAATCCATACAGACCACTCATCGGCTGATGAAATGCTTCATAGCGATTCGGTCGTGTTTCAACGAAAATCAAGTCAAGGGAATGTGATAAATGGGTGAAACTCGAGTCGATCTGCTGCACCTTTTGGAGGACTTGCGCGATGCCTATCCGGGATCGATCGAGGAGACCATTCTCACGGAGATCATCGCCAATGCTCTCGACTCGGGTGCCACGCAGATCACCTTTGAATGCGATCCGTCGTCCAGTACCCTGACCACGGTCGATAATGGCTCCGGGATGCGCCGCCGGGAGTTGGCCCGGTATCACGACATCGCCGCGAGCAGCAAAACGCGCGGGCAAGGTATCGGCTTCGCCGGCGTCGGCATCAAGCTTGGCTTGTTGGTGTGTGAGGAAGTGGTGACGGAAACGCGCCGGGGGAAAAGCCATGTGGCGACTTCCTGGCGTCTGGCTTCGCGCCATCGGGCACCCTGGAAATGGTTGTCTCCTCCAGGTTTGGTGCCCGGACGCGGCACGGCCGTGCGGCTCAAAGTTCACAACGCTCTGTCCCCATTGTTGGATCCCGGTTTTCTGGAAGTCACCATACACCGCCATTTTCAGCCTTTGCTCGATCCGACGTTCGATAATTTTCTCGCCGCACATTATCCCGAAGGCGTTGCGTTCCACGTCAACGGCCGCCGATTGGAAAAACCGCGTTGGACGGCGCCGCTCCAGGGTCCTTTGGAAATTCGGTTATTGCGCAAGCGGAAGCCCTCGGCATTCGGCTATTTGATATGTGAAGACGTCTCGCTCCCGGAAGAAGGGCGCGGCCTCGCGATCAGCACCTATGGTAAAGTGATTCGACGAGGGTGGGATTGGCTGGGGCTGACGCCTTCGGTTCCCGAGCGTGTGGGCGGGCTGATCGAAGTCCCGGAGCTGGCAGCTTGTTTGACTCTCGCCAAAGGAGATTTCATCCGCACCGGTGGGCGTGGCGCGATGTATCTTGGCTACCGCAAGGCAATTCAGGAAGCCGTATCAAGGCAGCTTGCCGCCTGGGGAGATGCGCGAGAATCGATCGAAGAAGCGCCTCCCAGGGAAGTCCGGCCGTTACAGAGAGATTTGGTGCACGTGCTCGAAGACCTCGCCTGCGAATTTCCGCTGTTAGCTTCTCTGGTGGAGCGGCGCTCGGGCGGCCAGAAAAGATTGCCTTTAGGATCGAGCGGCAAAGTCACGGATCCCCGCGCATTCGTCGCAGCCTCAGTCATGGAACAGTCGGAGACGGACAGGAATGCGGAAGAGATAAGGGAACCATCGGCTGGAAAATCACGCGAAACGCAACCGAGCGATGCTGAACCGACACATGCCGAGACAGCGCAGGATCACGGTGTGCTTTTGCCGGGCAAAGGCGTCGCGCGAAGGCCGGCACATTACGGGCTTGATATTCAGTTCGAAGACCGTGCTGAGGATCCGGAGCTCGGACGCTTGGTGGAATCTACGGTCTGGGTCAACCGATCGCATCCGGCCTATCGTCGCGCCCTGGCCTCTCGCTCGATCGGCTATCATATCGCTTTAGCCGTCGCAATGGCGCTTGCACCATTGGCGGTGGAATCCGCCAACGAGCGCGGGTTTGTCATGGCCTTTCTTTCCCGCTGGGGCGAAGCGCTCGATAACTCCAACGCGCGAAATAGAAGGCGCCGGTAAACGGGCATCTCCAATCGGGTTGATAATACTCGGCACGCTAATTGGCAGCTAGTCTAGGTACCCGCATTCCCGCCAGAACCGTTCGGCTGCAGGATGCAACGGCACTTCGAGATGGCCTTCAGGAGTATCACGCACCATTTGTGCGAGAGGTAGCGGAGCTTCCTGTGCCCAGGGAATGCGTTCTTTGCTAGCTTCCAGCGCCCTGCAAAAATCAGTGACCAGCGCGTCAGGAGTGTCTTTGTGCGTATAGATGGGCCAACCGCTGAAGTCGAGTGAAGAGACGTCGTCAGCCAGTTTGGGGAAATTGTTTCCTTCGATTAGACCTCTACGAAGACCGGCCGTTTCTAAGCGTTTTAGGACAACTTCATCCAGAGCTAAGAAAGTCATGCCCAATTCCAACGCCATATTGCCCCACGTGCTCGCGCCTTCATCGAAGATGGCATGGATTTCACCCCTTTGCACGGCACCGATGCGCTTATCTCCGTAGGGCATGCCGGCGTCATATCTGACTTCTCCACCCCAGGAGACGATATCGTCCAGCGAAAATCCCGCGGCATCGAGCACGTACTTTGTGATCACATGGAGAGAGTGGTCTCGCTGGCCGCGGAGAGAAACCTTCAACGGGAATCGGCGCTCGCGAATATCTCTGAAGGACGTCAAACCGGTTTCCCGAGCGACGGCGAAGACCATCTGATCTGAACTCGGCAGAACGGCGATAGCTCTCAGTGCAAGAGGCTCTTTGAAGGGAACGCTTCCCAGCGCCGCCATTTTAAGAATCATGGATGGATTAATAATCGCAAACTGCACCTTGCCGGACGCAACCTCTTGGATGGTTGCGGGACTGTCGCTCGCAAACAACGTCACCGGCCATTCGTCCGATCCCTGTTGACGCAAGCTCACACGAGCCTGGAGATAGGGCCAGTCTCTTCTATTGACGAGTTCGGAGGCGACCTCGATCATCAAACGTGATCGAGTCGTGTGCGGATGCGTGCGCATCCGCGTCGGCTTCAAAGAAAATTCTTTGGGATTCATTCCAGCTCCGTCAGCGATATTTTCGAAAACACTGGTGTGCTGTTTAGCAATGTCTCGCAATCGGCCTTCATTTTCCTTTCAGTTCTCGGAACACTTCATGGGCGAAGCTAAAGTCGACGACTCGGGACACAGGCACCGGTTGCTTGCTGGAAGAGATTTTCAAACTCTCCTCAATCCCAAGCTGCACGGCCTGGTCCGATGCGAGGCCGTTTTCCGACCATGTCTTGAGCATGAGGTCGAAGGCTTTTTCGGCGACATCCCGCTCCAATTTCCATTTAGACATAACCAGCCCGACAGATTCCTGCCGGTGCGCCCGTGCGTGAGCCATGCCTTTGAAAACTCCCGCGATCAACTTCTTGATCTGATCAGGCCTTTGCTGAATCCAACGATCGGAAACCCCTAGCCCGCCGCTGATACTTTCTAGAGCCTCTCCCATGAAGACAAGCCGCCGGAGACCCAATTTCTCGGCCTGAATATCCACGGGAACGGTCAAGGTCGTGGCATCCACCAGTCCCGATCTTAAAGCAGCCAGCCGATCGGGAGTATTGCCAATGCTTCTCAAAATCAGTTCCCGCTCGGGGTCGACTCCCGCTTCTTTAAGAAGACGTCTGGACAAGAACGATTCACCAGAAGTGAGAGAGGCAATGCCCAAGATTTTTCCTTTCATTTCCTTCATGGAACGAATCTCCGGCCGGGACATCAGAGAAAACAGCGGGCGATCGTTATAAACCATGATCAATTTAACTGGGAGCCCTCGGACCGCCGCATTGAGTGTGGTTCCGGCGAACACCACGTACTGCAAATCCCCGGAAACCAGGGCGGTGACCGCCAGCGTCGGAGGGATGTTGATGAGCTCCACGTCCAACCCTAGCTGCTCAAAGAGCCTGGTTTCCCTGGCCACAACAACCGGGAAGGGAATAAGCCCTCCCACCGAATAACCGACGCGAACCCGTTCGATGTCTTTGGTAGCCGCAAGTGATGCCGGCGCTCCGCCCGCAACCAGGCCAATGAGTATTCCAAAGAGCAAAGATTGCGCTTTCAGCAGCGCGTGCACTGCGTCAAATTTCCGATCGGACTGAGTCAGGGGCTGCTTAAAACCTAGGGCCATCGATTACGATTTTGCGGTCGTTTTGCCCAGTAGTCTTCGAACGCCTTGGGACCCGCGCGCTCGTACACCCGTCTGTGAGTGGCTTGGTCGGCCTCATGCAGAACGATCCGCTCCGAATACTGCAAGTGCAGCACGCGCCCTTCAGCCGCCGCCCGTTCGGCGGCCGTCAAATCATCCAAAAATTGTCTAAACTCCCGGTCGTTGGCCATGTTGCTGCGAAAGATAAGCCGGCCATCTTTATGAATGACGAAAAGGGCGTTGGGCCAGGTGCCGTAGCTGCGGTGAATTTTGCCGTCGAGGCTGTCAACGAGGATCGGAAATCGGACATTCTCCAATTGCTGCAGGTCACGCGCATGAGCCAGTTTCTGCTCCCATGAGCTATGCGACGGGTAATTTTCCGCCGGATGAGATTCTCGCGTATAAAGCAGGAAGAACGAAACGTCACGGCTCGCAAATTCCTGGTGCAGTTGATTGAATGCCGGGACTTCGAAAGCGCACATGGGGCTCGTGACGGCGCCGGTCATGATGACAACATGGCGCTTGCCGCGAAAGTCGCTCAGCCGAACCACTGTTCCATCCAGCGTCGACGCTTCGAAGTCGGGAGCCAAAACGCCGACCTTTGCCGGCATCGTCTCGCCGGGATTCACCGGCGTAGGGGCAGCGGCGGCAAACTCCTCGTGGTTGTAGTGACGTTCTTCGTCGTTCATTCGGTGTTCCGAAACAAAAATCTAACTCGAAAATCCACTCTTAGTGGCTAGCGCTCATCCCTCTAGGTCCCGCGGCTGTTTGGCTGGTTTGATCGTGATCGAGCCGGAAATAATCGACGGCGTTGCCGACGATCATTTTCCAGGTTTCATCTTCCGGGACGCCGGCGAAGTTTTCTTTGATCACCCGTTGGGAGTTCGGCCAGTCCGATTCCAGATGGGGAAAATCACTGGCCCACATGACTCTATCGACGCCCATTTCCTGGCGCGCGATGCGAACTCCCGCGGGATTGCGGTTAAAACCCCAGTAACAGTTTTCACGCGCGTACTCGCTGGGTAGGCGGCGCAGCCGCGGTAGACCTAACACCCGCTCCGCCCAATATTGCTGTCTTCCATATTCGTTATCCATCTGATCCATCCAATTGGGAACCCAGCCGATTTGAACTTCCGCGACGTAAATGTTGATCTTGGGGAACCGCTCGAAAACGCCACCCCAGATCATTTGTACGACTTGTTTGCTTCCCCTGAAGCCGTATTTATTGAAACGCTCGATCACGTCCGGAACATGATGCTCCGGGTCGGGCTGTCGAGTGTATTTGAATGACGGTCCGGCGGCGGGCGGCGCGCCCCGGCCGCGCCGTGGAAAGCCAAACTCCACATGAATGGTGAGAGCCATCTCGAGATCGACCACCGCAGCCCAAAATCTGTCGTCGTTGGTTGTCGGATATCTCTGTCCCGTAGGAAACGAATCAATGGCGACGGCTTTGAGCCCCAGATCGGCACAATGTTGGAGTTCGTCGACTGCATCATCGATATTGGTAATCGGAACCACACCCACACCGATGAGCCGTTGCGGTGAGTAGGAGCAGTATTCCTCGGCCAACCAGTCGTTATAGGCGCGGATGACGGCTCTATATGCGTCGTCGTTCCCGATGCCGCGCCAAAACCCGGGTCCTATATTGCCGGGAAACAACACCTCTGCATCAACGCCATCTTTGTCCTGTTCCCGCAGCCGCTGTTCCGGTGATCCCGTTCCAGGAGAATTTTCGTAATTTTCCCCGGGCAAGGGGTCGAAGGGTCTTCTGTCTTCGTAAGCTAAGCCGCAGGAGATATTGGAAATAAGCCGCTCCAAAGGTTGCCCCTCTTGCAGAACGGCAAGCGTTCCATCTTCTAAAGTGATGACTTTCGGCGCGCGGTCGCGATATTTCGCCGGGACTCGCTTGGTATATCTATCGGGTCGTATCTCTAAATGAGAGTCGGCTGAGATGCACCGGTATTTCATATCATTTCTCCTTCGTTCATAGGCAACATCACGGAGTAGGAGTTATCGGCCGGAAGGAAATTCGTTCGGCAATCTCATTCCTATGATGAGACGGAACGTCTCTAATTACTCGCCGGAATACACCAAAGACCGTATCTAGTCAAAGCGTAGGATTCCAGACGAGCTGCGGGTTACCTGCCCGAGCTCTCATTGCGTCATTACCGCCAGCGTCTCGACGTGGAAGGTATGCGGAAATAAGTCGATGGGTTGAACCAAGGTGAGCTTGTAACCGTGTTTCGTCAACGCGGAAAGATCACGCGCCAAGGTCGTTGGATTACAAGAAACGTAAAGAATTGTTTTCGCATCAAAGGAACCCAGGTCGCGTTCCATGCCTTTTGCACCCGCCCGAGGCGGATCGAGGATAATCTTCGAGAATTTTTCTCTTCGATTCTTCAGGCGTTCTACTGTCGCGGGTACGCGACCGCAGATCCAGTGGGTATTACCGATGCCGTTCAGCTGAGCGCTGTGTTTTCCGCTCGCGATCGACGGACGGTAACCTTCCACGGCAACGATTTCCCGAACCCGTTTGGCGATTGAAACGGTGAAATTGCCAGCGCCACAGTAGAGTTCGAGCACGCGATCACGGGCTGCGAAATTGCCGGCTGCCAAAAGCTCGCTTAAGATTTTCCGGTTGCCCTCGGGGTTGATCTGGGTGAAAACGTTGGCCTCGACGCGCAGGCAGACGTCTTCTTCGGTGAAAACCGAGATGCGAGTTTCGCCCCAAGTTCGGCGCCCATCACGGCCCGTGAGAATCAGTCCTCGTATTCGTGGCTTTTCTTCCAGCAGTCGGCGACAAACGATTTCATCATTGGAAAAAAACTCCCCATTCGATTTGGCGACGATGACCATTTCCTCAGGGCGATCGCCGCTGATGATCTCAAGGTATTCCAACCCGGTACGGATTTGTCGGACCCAGTTTCGCAGAGCGACGATGAACTCGTTCACGGGGTTAACGGCAATCAGGCACAAGTCGATCTCCACCAAACGGTGCGAGGATGCATGATAAAAACCCAGTCTCCTATGACTGTCCACATGCAGGCGTATACGTCTGCGATAGTGGTATTCATTTGCAGAAGGAATGATCGGCCGCAGTTCGAATCTATCTAGTTTGCCGATACGCCGTAGCGCGTCTTCGACACTTTGCTGTTTGGCTTTCAATTGCGCCTCATAATGGAGATGTTGCCAAGAACAGCCACCGCACTCGCCAACGTAGGGGCAAGGAGGATTTTGGCGCATGGGAGACGACGCCATTAAACCAAGGAGCTCACCGACGGCATATCTTTCTTTTGATTCAACGATGCGCGCCAGCACCTTATCTCCGGGAGCCGTATTGGGGATCATCACGGCCTTCCCCTCGTGGCGGCCGATGCCGTAGGGACCGTAGGAGAGCGAGTCGATCTCTAGCGTGAATTCGTTTTTCGCGTTACTCTGATTCATTGATTCCAAAGGGAATACTACAAGGACATTTCAGTTGATGGAAGCTCAAAACGATCCGCGTTTTCTAAAGGGCATCGACGAGTTCAATCAAAAACTCTTTTTCGAGTGTCACGAGACGCTCGAGGAAATTTGGTTGGAGGACCACGGCGAAGACCGAATTTTTTACCAGGCGATCATTCAGATCGCCGCCGGCTACTTCAAATGGCAACAAGGTGTGCCGATGGGCGCCATCAAGCTCTGGCGCACCGGATTGGCAAAAATCGAGCGCTATAGGCCAATTTATTTCGCCGTCAACGTGGAGTCTTTAGTTGCGGCCGTAGAGCAGAACCTGGCGGAACTCGAAGCCGCCCAGCAAAGTGGTGATTCGCCCTTGCTGAATATCCCCACGATTCATCTCATCTGTTAAAGCAACGCGCTTCATGATCCGCTGCATCGACGTTCGCAAAGTGTATCGCCAGGGGCAAAACGAAATCACGGCGCTGGCCGGGATCACGCTCGACATAACGAAAGGGGAGTTTACCGTCATCATGGGACCGAGCGGCTCCGGGAAGAGCACCCTGCTTCACCTGATCGGCGGATTGGACCGGCCGACCAGCGGGGACGTTCTCGTAGACCAGCGCCTTATTTCGCAAATGGCTGACGACCAGGTCACTCTCTTCAGGCGCACCAAAATCGGCTTCGTGTTTCAATTTTTCAATCTTCTCCCGACATTGACGGCGTTGGAAAACGTCACGCTCCCTTTGGTTCTCGACGGCCGGGCCAAAGCGGAAGCGGACCAAAAGAGCGAGTTCCTTCTCGCCAAGGTCGGCCTCGAGCAGCGGAAAAATCATCTCCCTGAGGAGTTGTCCGGTGGAGAAATTCAGCGGATCGCCATCGCGCGGGCGCTGGCATTCAATCCGCCTATTTTATTGGCCGACGAGCCGACCGGTAACCTCGATTCCAAGACCGGTGAATCCGTTTTGGCGCTCCTACGCCAGATCAACCGCGACGATGGTTGCACGGTCGTGATCGTCACCCACAGCCGGGAGGCGGCATGCCACGGGGACCGTAAGATTTTCTTGCGCGACGGTAGCGTTGAGAAAGACGGCTGCTGATGTTCCGGTTGTTGCAGACCCTGTCCTGGCGGCATGTGCGGCGCCATCAGTTGAGAACGGCGCTGACATTCCTTGGCATTGCGCTCGGCGTCGCCGTTATCGTCGCCATCGCGATGGTCAATCGATCGCTCACCAGTTCGTTTCAATCGACCATCGAGCAAATCGCCGGTAAAGCGGTATTGCAGGTTGCCAATGGAGAAAGCGGCATCAACGAATCGCTCTTTTCGGTCATTCGCGATACGCCCGGCGTTCAAGACGCAGCCGCTGCCGTCGAGGGATTCTTGCCGGTGAGCGGCAAGCGGGGTGAGCGACTCTACGTATACGGAGTGGATCTGCTCACCGATTTCGCCATTCGGGACCATCAATTCGCAGGCTCCGGCTTCGCTTTCGACCAAGCGCTGGATTTCATCGCTCAGCCGGACTCCGTTGCGCTGACCGAATCCTTCGCGCGCAGGCTCCATCTTCCCATAGGCGCGCAGATTACCCTGGCGACCGCTCGAGGCAAGCAGAATTACACGGTTCGCGCGCTGCTCAAGGAAGAGGGGACGGCGAGGGTGTTCGGCGGAAACTTCGCTCTGATGGATTTGCCGGCGGCCCAGCGGAGTTTCGGCAAGGAGGGCAAGCTCGACATCATCGATCTCACGGTAGAAGAGGGCGCCAAAATCGAGACGGTTCAACAGCGCCTCAAGTCACGATTAGCAGGTGCAGCCGAAGTTGAGCGGCCAAAGAAGAGAGGCGAGCAAATCGAGTCATTGCTGATTTCGTTTCGGGTCGGCCTTTTCTTCGTCAGCTTGATTGCGCTCTTCGTCGGCTTCTTCCTGATCTACAACACCGTATCAGTTTCGGTAATCCAAAGAAGAAGAGAGATCGGCACGCTTCGCTGTTTGGGAATGCGGCGCGGCGAGTTGTTGCGATTGATTCTTGCGGAGGCATTGATTCTGGCGGTGATCGGTTCCTTGGCAGGAAGTTTGTTCGGCTGGTTGTTGGCGCAAGCGGCGCTCGTGGCGGTCGGACAGACCGTCGCCGATCTTTTTACGGTCGTTGATTTAGCCGCGGGGAGTTTCACTCTCAAAGAACTCGGGCTCGCGCTCGTCAGCGGCATCGCCGTGACGGTGTTCGCGGCGCTGCATCCTGCTTGGGAAGCCATCCATGTCAGTCCACTTGAAAGCGCCAGGCAAACGGCCTGGCGGCCAAGATCGCGCGCGCGCAGGTCTTGGGCGACGGCTTTGGCTATTTTTTGTTTCCTTTTGTCGCCGACCCTCATTTTTCTCTCACCGTCGCTCCAAGGGCCCGTCGAGAAGTTCAGCGTGGGGGTTATTGGAATGCTCGTGTTTCTGCTCGTCCTCGCCTTTTTGTGTCCGCTCGTCATTAATTACGGGGTCAAATGGTTTTGGCAATCCGCCGTGCAACTTCCCGGTCATTCGTGGGTCGAAGCTCGACTCGCGTCGGACAGTCTGCGTCGAAATCCAGCTCGCTCCGGCATTACCGTCGCCACCCTCGTGATCAGTCTAGCGGCGATTTTCACCATCGCTGCCTTCGTCAACAGCGTGCGCGGTTCATTGCTGGCGTGGGTGGATCAAATGGTAACGGCGGACCTGATCGTCAGTTCCGGCGCCAGAACGGCTGGGCCGAGAAATGTGCCGCTCACGGAAGAGCCATCGCCGAATTTCAGACATCTTCCCGGAGTAAAGATCGTCGATCTTTACCGGTTGATACGATCGACTTATCAGGGCAAGCCGATCTTGATTGAGTCCTTTTCCGCCCGAGAATCGGCCAGCGTGCGGAATCTGCCGATGGCCGCGGGGGACGGCAAAAGGGCTTTGCGGGAAATGGGCGAGGGGAAAGGCGTTATCATCAGCGAAAGCTTTCAAAGCAGGTTCAGCAAAAACGCCAATGAGGTCGTCGAGCTTTCCACTCCTTCCGGCTCGATCGCCTTCAAAATTCTTGGCGTTTACGTCGATTATTCCTCGGACGCGGGCAGCGTGTTGATCGATCGAGCCTCGTACAAAAAATACTGGCGAGACGAGCTCGTGGATGCTTTCGATCTATGGTTGGAGCCGGGCGCGGATCAGGCGGCCGTGATTAAAAGAATCAAAGATGATTACGGTGAAAAATACCAGCTTTTTATCAGCACGCATCGGGAGCTGAAAGACGCCGTGGTGCGCATTATGGAGCAATCGTTCGTTGTCAACTATGCCGTAGAGATCGTCGCGGTGGTCGTCGCGATTTTCAGCGTGATCAATACGCTCCTCGCGTCGATCTTGGATCGGATTCGGGAGATCGGCGTCCTGCGCGCGATCGGCGCGACCCAAGCTCAGGTGCGAAGAATTGTCGTCTTGGAGGCGGGCTGGATGGGATTTTTAGGCGGTCTTCTCGGTCTCTTTGCCGGCACGATCATGGCTTATCACCATGTCGTCTACAATACCAAATTTCTTACCGGCTGGACGTTTCAATTTTACTATCCGTATGGCGTAGCGATTTTATCGCTGGTTGCGTCCGTGGTGCTTTGCCTGATGGCAGGATATGGACCGGCCAAGCAGGCGGCGGCTAGACCGATCGTGACGGCGATTGGGTACGAATGATGTATTCGTAAGAAGAGTTTATTGAATCCGTTGACCGATCCGGTCCCAACGAACGCTTGAATTGTGGCTATCCCAGGACCAGTAGATCACGAAGGCTTTGCCCCTAACATCATCCAGATTGATGAATCCCCAAAACCGGCTGTCGTAACTTCGGTTTCGGTTGTCTCCCAAGACGAAGAGATGATTGGCGGGTATAGTCTCGGGGCCATAGTCGTCCTGATTTGCTGGCGCGAGTGACGAAGTTTGGCTCTCCTCGAAGCTTGCATGCGGGTCGTTGATGGCCTTTCCATTAATGAGAACTTTCTTCGTACGTATCTCGACTGAGTCACCGGCCACAGCGATTACCCGCTGAATA
>Ga0209801_1000320_pt1 | contig 33172 bp, 25 predicted proteins | sample GraSoiAngelo_127_FD_185884 | JGI IMG/M metagenome (GOLD analysis project Ga0209801, IMG submission 185884) | Grasslands soil microbial communities from the Angelo Coastal Reserve, California, USA - 14_0927_09_40cm (SPAdes) (version 2) | ecosystem: Environmental > Terrestrial > Soil > Grasslands ... | reverse complement strand
AGCCTACAGGTCGATCACGGAGGCGCAGTGGCGAACAAGAGCGCCTTAGACCGTGTGCGCGAGATCTGCCTCGCCCTACCCGAGGCGACGGAGAAGCCCTTCGGCGGACATACTGATCCGACCTGGCGGGTGCCAGACAAGATCTTCGCGATGTACAGCGACAACCACCACGGCGACGGAAGGGTCTCGCAGTGCAAGGCACCTCCGGGGGCACAGGAAGTGCTGACCGGCGCAGACCCCCAGCGCTTCTTCATCCCGCCCTATGTCGGTCATATTGCTGGGTCGGTATACGACTCGACGTCCGGCCGGTCGATTGGGATGGCCTCGCAGCCCTCGTCAATGACAGCTACAGGATGACCGCGCCGAAAGGGCTGCTAAAGCAGCTAGACCCGGCTGGCTAGAGGATGCGAAAAGGAGGAAACTCTATGCCCGAGAACAATAACAACGTCGCGAACAACGTCGCGCAACACATCGTCCCGATGATCGCCTATGAGAATGGCGCCGGGGCGATCGACTGGCTGGTACGCGCCTTCGGATTTTGGGAGGTTATACGCATGTCAGACAACGACGGGCGTATCGGCCACGCGGAGCTCGAGCTCGGCGGGGGCGTGATCATGCTGGCCTCGGCGACGCCCGACTACCAGAGCCCGCGACGTCACCGCGAGCAGTGCGAGCCGGCGAGGGCATGGTCGGCCGTTCCGTGGATTATCGATGGAGTGATGGTCCAAGTGAGCGACGCCGACTCCCACCATCAGCAAGCCCGGAAGGCCGGTGCACACATCCTGTCGGAGCCGGAAGACAAGCCATTCGGCCGCATCTACCGGGCCGAAGACCTGGAAGGCCACAGATGGATGTTCTTGCAAGCAGCCGGCTAGCCGGCTGAGCGACCAAGATTCGAGCAAGAGAAGGAGGAAAGAAAATGGCAGTTAAATGGATTCCTGAGGGTTACCACGTGGTGACGCCATATTTCGTCGTGCCCGGCGCGGCGGACTTCATCGAGTTCCTGAAAGAAGCATTCGGCGCGCAGGAGAGGGAACGGTTCGGCCCGCCTGACGGCCAGATCATGCACGCGGAAGTGAGCATCGGCGACTCTGTAATCATGCTCGGCGACGCCTCCGCTGAGTTCGAGGCCACACGTTCCTCGACACACCTGTATGTGGACGATGTCGATGCGGCGTACGAGCGCGCACTCGGAGCGGGCGGCGAGTCCCTGCGTGAGCCGCAGGACCAGTTCTACGGAGACCGCAGCGCGGGGATTAGGGACCGCTTCGGCAACCAGTGGTGGCTGGCAACCCACGTCGAAGAGGTCTCGGTAGAGGAGATGCAGAGGCGTCAGGCGGCAATGGCGCAGGCCTGACGACCCGCGGAACCAGAAGGAGAGACGCCCCGGAGAACCGGGGCGTCTCATCGCTGCGGGAGAGGGGAAGGCGATTTAGCTGGCGGTGTCGGACGACTCGCGGGCGCTCTTGCGCGCGGCCGCCTTCGGGCGGCCGTTGGTGGCGCGGTTGCGGATGCTCTGGACGGCCGTGCCTGCGCGGCCGACGGCCTCTCGCGTCGCCTCGATCGCGGCCTGGCCAGCGGAGCGGTTGGACTCAATCACGCGCCGCACAACCTCGCGGCCCTCACGCTGGCTGTCCGAAAGCTCGTCCAGCAGCTGGCGCGTTAGATCGAGCACGCGCCCCTGGGAGTCCGTCGCCGAACGCACGGCGGCGGTGTAGAAGCCGCTCACGTCTCGCGGGGACGAGGCGATTCGCCGGGTGAGGTCGATCGCTTCGCGCTGGCCGCGCTCAACCTCGTCGATGAGCTGCCGGGAGACGCGGTAGCCGCGGTCGTTAGCCGACTTGGCGGCATCGAGGAGCGCGTCATAGGCCTCGTTCACCGCGGTGAAGAACTTGTCCACATTTTCTGTCCTGGGCATTGGTCTAACCTCCTATTGACAAAGAATTTATCTAGGTGCAGAATACACATAGCAGCAATTTGATGTCAACCCCTTGAGAGGGCGAATTTCAGAAAATGGCGAACACAGCTAAGAAAAACACGGAAAACGACGCAGCCCATAACGGCAAACCGGTAGGCTCTCCATTTAGTCCTCGCCTGCACGGCGATCTGCTCAGCTCCAGCTTGCTGGCCTACCTGCGCCGCTGGAATGCATACGGCTATCAGCTCGTGCAGGAACTGGGAAAGGCCGGCCTCGCGAGCTTCGACTCGACGACTGTCTACCGGACGCTTCGACAGCTGGAACGCGCCGGGCTGGTCTCGTCCTTCTGGGACACGTCGGAATCCGGGCCCGCGCGGCGGATGTATGCCCTCACCCAAGCTGGAGAGGCTATGCTCGACGTGTGGCTGGAGCTGTTCGGCCGCTATCAGCAGGTATTGCATTCCGCCCTCAACTCGTTAGACAATCTCAACCGTCCCGCCGCCCGGCGGTCCGAGGCCGCTGATGGCCCGGACGAGCCGGCAGAGGAGAAGTAAATGCCTGAGACGAGCACCCGTACCGACGGCGCCGCCGGCGAGGCGATGGAACTGTGGCGAAACTGGCTGACCGAGACGGAGCGCCAATGGAACAGCTTCTTTGCCGAGGTCATGGGCCGAGACTCTTTCGGCCGCGTCGCCGGCAGCTATATGGAGGCCTACTCCGTCGTGCAGCGCGCGCTCAACCAGGGGATGGAGCGTTACCTGAACACGTTCAACCTTCCGACGCACAGCGACGTGGTCGAACTTGGCGAGCGGCTGCATAACATCGAGGAGCGGCTGGCGACGCTCGAGGCGAACCTGAACAACCTCGCTTCCGCGGCCGGCATCCCGACCACGGCAGCCGTCACCCAACTGCGGCCGCGCCGAACGCGCCGCCCCCGCACGTCCAAGAACGAATCCAAGTAACAGTCCATCCCCGCTCCAAGGAGGGCAGCCGTGGCTACCGTCCGTCAGCCCGATGTAAATAGACTTCTCGGCGCCGCCCAGACGGAGGTCCAGAAGAACCGCCAGCGGATCGAGAAGGGTCTCGATATCCTCCTCGCCCGTGAGGAGCCGCCCGTTGGCGTCACCCCCAAGGACGTCATCTACTCACGCGGGACGCTCCGCCTGTATCACTATCGCCCCATGACCGACGAGGTGTACCGCGTGCCCGTCGTCTTCGTCATGTCGCTTGTCAGCAAGCCGTTCATCCTTGACCTGACTTTCGGCCAGAGCTTCGTCCAGTACATGCTTGCCCAAGGGTTCGACGTCTTCATGGTGGATTGGGGCATTCCCCGGCCGGAAGACAAGCGCCTGAAGCTGGACGACTACGTGCTCGATTTCATGCCGCGCTGCTTGGAGCAGGTGCAGAAAGCGACGGGAGAGAAGGAGTACAGCATCCTCGGCTACTGCATGGGCGGCCAGTTGGCCCTGATGTACGGTGGACTGAACCCCGAAGCGCCCATCGCCAACCTCGTCTGCGCCGCGACGCCCGTCGATATGGAAGGGATGGGACTGTTCCGGCACTTCTCCGATCGGCGCTGGTTCGATGTGGACCGTCTAGTCGACGCCATCGGAAACATCCCGCCCGATTTCATGCTGCGCTCCTTCGAGATGCTGCGGCCGATGGACCGTTGGATGAGCTATGTCCGCCTGCTAGACAATCTGTGGGACCCCGTCTTCGTCTACGGTTACCGCGTCATGTACAAGTGGACGAACGAGCAGATCCCGTTCGCCGGCGAGGCCTACCGCCAGATGATCCGCGAGCTAATGTGGGAGAACAAGCTGATGAAGAACACTCTCACGCTCGACAACAGGCGGGTGGACACGAAAGCGATCACCTGCCCGGTTCTCAACGTTATGGCGGAACACGACCATATCGCGCCCTATGCGGCGACGAGACCCCTGACTTCGCTGGTCGGCAGCCTGGACACCGAGGACGTGCTCTTAAAAGGCGGGCACGTCAGCCTCGTGGCCGGCAAGAACGCCGTCGGGCGGCTTTGGCCGAAGGTCGCGGAATGGCTCGGCGAGCGCTCAGTATGATGCGCATCGAAGGCCGCACGGCGATTATCACCGGCGCTTCGTCGGGCATTGGCCAGGCAGCGGCGCGCGAGCTTGCCGGCCAGCAAGTGAACGTCGTGCTCGCTTCACGCAGCAGGGACAAGCTCGAGGCGCTGGCACTTGACCTGGTCGCGCTTCCGGGGAGGACGCTCGTGGTTCCCACGGACGTGACCGACCGGCTCGCGGTTGAAGCGCTGGTCCGTAAGACAGCCGAGGAGTTCGGCGGCGTAGACATTCTCGTCAACAACGCCGGTTCGGGTCTTTTCGCACCTATCGCCGGCGGCAACCCCGAGAACATGCGCCGCCTATTCGATGTCAACTTTTGGGGTGCGATCAATTGCATTCAGGCGACAGTCCCGTACATGCGGACCCAGCGGGCCGGCCATATCGTAAACGTGGCGTCGCTGGCCGCGAAAGTCTCTCCGCCGTACATGGGTATCTATTCGGCCACCAAGTTCGCGCTGTCGGCAGTATCGGATGCGCTGCGCTCTGAACTCGCTGGCAGCGGGATCGGGGTGAGCACGATCTATCCCGGGCTGACGTCGACTTCATTTATGGAGAACATGACCCAGGAGCTCGAGGTGCCGTCCTTGCCGCCCGTTGCGCGCTTCGTTGACGCCAGCGTTGTGGGTCACCGCATCTCGCAGGCCATTCGCTTCGGATTCCGCGATGCGTACATCTCCCCGGAAGATATCGCCGCAGTTGCTCTGAACACCGTCGCGCCGCAGATCGTCGACTGGACGATGCGGGTATTCATGGGCCGCCCGCCTGCGCTCGATGTCCCGGAAATCGAGCTTCCTCGCTCCGGCCTGCGGCGCCGGGAAGCCGACGCTGAACCCTCCGAGCCTGCCTGAATCTGGACGCAACGTCGCCAGCTTTCTGAAACCCCAGCGCTGCTCAGTGTTACCGTCGTGCAAGCTTTGACGGATTATGCTCGCACTTGACGGAAGGGTGCCGCCCTAGAGAGAGGAGGCAGCGAGGTGCAGACGATCTTGATTCTACTTGTTGGCGCTGTCGTCGCTATCTTGCTCGTTGGCGTTGCGATCCTGTTCTACGAAGAGGACCGAAAGCGGCGCGACCTTAGAATGAGGCAGGCTATGGGGCGTGGGCGAACACTCATCCCTACGGGTGCCCGTATAGCGCCCCAACACGAGATCGCGCCGGCGCAACGTCTAAGCAGCCTGACAGTCAACCCACTTACGAGCGTCGAGGCGGCGCGCTTCTCGGGAGAATGGCGAAGAATACAGGAGCGTTTCGGGGACAACCCGCGCTCGGCACTTGCGGACGCCGACTGCTTGGCGCAGGACGTTATGGAAGCGCGGGGCCACCGGATGAACGACTTCGAACGAGTCCCGACCAGCATTCAGGCCGAATATCCGAGATATATCGAAAACTACCGCAGGGCTCGTCGCATCTCGCTGCTGATCGTCCGGGGCCAGGCCGGGACGGTGGAACTACGACAAGCGCTGGTGCACTACCGTTCGCTGTTTGAAGAACTGCTCGAGAGCGAGGAGGGGGTCCTGACGCGTTCCTAGTGAGGAACCGGTGCTGAGGCCCTCCGAGCAGGACCATGAAGAAGGGGCCGGCATGAGTCGGCCCTTTGTTTGTCGGCGATGGTGGAGACGGAGGGGAATTGAACCCCTCGTCCAGAGGAAAGCCTCCCCGAATCTCCTACAGGCTTAGCCGTCGTTTAGATCTCGCGCGGCGTACGTCCGCGGCCAACTTGCCGCCGCGCCAGCCGATGATTCTTAAGCCCCTCGTTATCGGCGTCGGAGGGACAGCACCCCGACATTGCGTCGTCGGGCCCTGCCCATCGGGGTGAGGCCTGGGCCCAACGTGGCTACCTTAGATTAGGCAGCCAAAGCGTACTGGTTTGTTCTGCCAGTTACTTTTAGCGCCACCTGATTTACGAGTTGGTGACGAACTCGGCCTGCAATCCGGGCTCAACCTTCCCTGTCGAACCCCTTCGTCCCCGCGCCCCTATTTTAGCACGTGCGGGGAGGCGGCGCGGCGTTCGACATGGACCATCTTAACCAATGGCCCACCCGAACTGGCGATTTCGTTTACCCAACCGGCACAGGCCGGCTGCTATCGTGTTTGCGGAACCCGGTCTGGAGGTCAAAAATGCGCCGAAAACCGTCTTTACCATTCGCGGCCGAAAAGGGGCAAGCAGTCACCATCGCGATTCTCTGCATGTCGATGTTGTTGGGGATGGTCTCGATGGCCACGGACCTCGGCCTGTTCTTCCATGACCGGCGACATCTACAGAACTCCACCGATGCGGCAGCCCTCGCTGGCGCCGCCGAACTGCCGCTCCACCCGGACCTCGCGGTCGATCGCGCGCGCCAGTGGGCGACGAAGAACGGGATTCCCAACGCACAGATCAAGAAGCTGGAAGTACGAACGACCGTAGTTACGAACGACACCATGTATGTTGAGGTCGAAAAGCAGTTTAACTGGATCTTCGCGCGGGCTCTGGGGCGATTCAGTGACGCAGTCTCCGCCCATGCCGCGGCGAGAGTTGGCTCCCTGTCGGGCGGTTATCACATGATGCCCTGGGCGCTGCTCCAGGGCGAATCTGTGTGCCTCAACGCCTCCGGCAATGCGATCCTGAATGCGAGTTGCAGTGTGAAGGTGGGGGCAGCCAGCGGCATTACCGGCTGGTACGGCGCTCTCGACTTCGATGGCAACGGCGGGGGCGCCTCGGAATACCAGGCGAACATCATCGATGGCACTACGGACTGGAAGTACTGTATTCACGGCGACCCCGCGCCCGGCTGCATCTCCGCGGTCTCCGTAATCGATACACTCACGGGCAATAAGGTGGGACCGACCGGGGCGGGGATCGATACACGGCTGTCGGCCGTAATCTGCGACGCTAATCACAACGGAAAGGATGACTTCGGCGAGGTATTTCAGACGAACCCGGGCGGCAGCCCGACATACGTCACGACTTGTCCAGACAGCCCGCGGCTGGTGATCATCCCGATCGTAAGCTACACGAACGTGCCGATCAAGAAGGTGACCATCGAAGGCTGGTCCCTGGCTTACCTCTCCGGCTACGCGTGCGTCGAGGCGCCTGACTGCTCGAGCGGGCACGGCCACTGGGAGGTGCAGATCCAGATCGTGGATGCTGCTTATTCCCAGTCGGCCGGCTTCCTCGGCGCCTACGACGCCGATTCCGGCATCACGATTCGCCGTCTAATCGACTAACCCTCCTCCTCCCTCCAGCATGCGGCGGCCTGTTCGAACAGGCCGCCGCTCGGCTCGCCCGGCTCGCCTCGCATTCAGGCTTAACCGAGCATTCACTAACGTTAACTTCTGGTAAACCGAAAGCCGCCAGCACCGGCGATAGGCTAATTACAAGTCAAGAAAGATCTGAGGGTACGCTAATGAAGACGACGCAAGCAGACAGCCGGCGAGAAGGCGGGCAGACGCTTCTAATTTTCGTTCTCGCGCTGACCGTCCTGCTGGGAATGACGGCCATGGCCATCGACGTCGGCTTGTTGTTCGAGGACCGGCGTCACATGCAGAACACCGCCGATGCGGCCGCACTGGCAGGAGTGGCGGAGCTTCCGGGCAACCCGGCGGCCGCGAAGTCTCAGGCAGCATCATGGGCGGCCAAGCACGGGCTTTCCTCGGGAGAAATCAAGAAGATTGAGGTACGCACCACCGCTTACCCCAACGATACTCTCTACGTAGAGGTGGAGCGTCAGTTCAGCTGGGTGTTCGGCCGGGTTCTCGGTAAGAGGACCAGCGTGGTGTCGGCGAGCGCCGCGGCCCAGGTAGGTTCGCTCTCGGGCACCAGCAACTTGATGCCCTGGGCGATGGTGCTGGGCGACTCCGCCTGCCTAACTCCAACTGGTACCCCGATCGTCGATACCAATTGTAGCGTAAAAGTGGGTTCCGGACTCGGGACGACTGGCTGGTACGGTGCGCTGGACCTCGATGGTAACGGCGGGGGTTCAAGCGAGTATGAATCGAATATCAACGACGGAATGGCCCAAACGGTCTACTGTGCACAGGGTCAAACGGAGCCGGAATGCCAGACATCGACCGTCGACGCGCTGGAAGGCAACAAAACAGGCGGAACCGGGCACGGCATCGACCAGCGCCTGGCAGCGGAGCCAAGTGCCGGCTGCGATACGAACGGCAACAAGAAGGACGACTTCTCTGAGGTCTTTGGCGCCAACAGCGGCGGCACGCCAAAGTACGTCGTCACTTGCCCGAGTAGCCCGCGCATCATAATTGTGCCGATCGTTACGCTCAATGGAGATCCTGTGAAGACGGTAACGATCCAGGGCTGGGCGCTAGCGTATCTCCAAGGCTACACGTGCGTAGGCGCCACCACTTGTAGCGGTGGAAAGGGCCACTGGGAGGTCCAGCTGACGATCGCAGACGCGATCTATTCGCAGTCCGCCAGCTTCATCGGGACCTTCAACCCGCTGAGCTCCGTGGCAGCCCGCCGCCTTATCGAGTAACAAGCCGCTTGGTTCTCCGATTGTGGCCCACCGTTCGCTAACCCGGACGATGGGCGGCCTGGTTTGGCAAGCGACGAGAAGTCAGCTACGGCGCCGAAGAGCGCGCTGCATCTGGCGCTGAGCATCGCGCTTCGCGATTGCTTCGCGCTTGTCATAAGACTTCTTGCCGCGCGCGAGTGCAATCTCCAGCTTTGCTTTGCCGCCTTTCAGGTACAGCCGCAGGGGAACGACAGTCGTCCCCGCCGCCTGGATCTCATGCTCGAGCTCGCGGACCTCCCTGCGATGCAGGAGCAGTCTGCGAGAACGCGTCGCGTCGTGGTTGTCGCGGCCTGCTGGCGGGTAGTGCGCTATATGGGCGCCCACAAGCCACATCTCGCCGTTCTGGGGGCGGACGTAGGCCTCGCGGATGCTTACGTGACCGTCGCGAATAGACTTGATTTCGGTGCCCAGGAGGGAAAGTCCAGCCTCAACGGTACGCAGGACGTGATAGTCGTGGGACGCCTTACGATTGACGGAAACTGTTTTCTCGCCCAAGCCGCTCTCCAGCAGGGAAGGGCTTTACATAAACTACTGGCGCTGCGCCTGCGCGCCGTTTTGCAGGAAGTCAATCGCGGCGAAGAGCTGGGGGTCGCGGTGGGCTTGGACGTCTTCGGGCGTTAGCGCCACCGGCACATCGGGCTGGAGCCCGACGCCTTCGATCAGCTCGCCGTTCGGCGTCCGCCAGCGGGCAATCGTAACGTAGAGCGCGCCGCCGTTGGACAGGTTGCGAATATGATTGACCGAGCCCTTGCCGAAAGTCTTTTCGCCGATCAGCTTCGCCCGCCCGTGGTCGCGGAGGGCCCCCGCGAGCACCTCCGACCCGCTCGCCGAACCCGGGCCGACGAGGATCGCTACGGGAAGGTCCGTGACGTGGCCGGGCTTCGCATTATATACAGTCTCGCGGCCGTTTCGGTCCACCTGCGTAAGCACAACGCCATCGTCGAGAAACATGTCGGCGACGTCAACGGTGGCGTCCAGACCACCGCCGGGGTTCCTGCGCAGGTCCAGGATGATCCCCTTGTAGCCGGAGTCCTGTATGCGCTTGAGTTCTTTGTTCAGGTCGCCCGCCGTCTGCTCGGTAAACTGCTGAATTTCCAGGTAGGCGAGATCGCTCACCGGATTGCCGTCCTGGCCGCGCACTTCTTCCGGAAACACCGTGGGGATCTGGATGGTGGCACGATCGATCGTCAGCTGCTCCTCGGTCTTGTCGGTGTGACGCACGCTCAGCGTGACCTGAGTGCCCTCCGGGCCGCGGATCTTCTTGACGGCGTCCGCCACTGTCCAGCCTTCGGCCGATTCCCCGTTGACGGAAAGCAGCACGTCGCCGGGCAGAATTCCGGCCTTCTCCGCGGGTGAATCGCGGAACGGCGCCACGATCACGATCTCACCGGTGGTGGGGTCCTGGTCGACCTGAGCACCGATCCCCTGGAAGGCGCCGGAAATGATGTCTATTCCGACCGAGAAGTCTTCCGGTGATATGTATACGGTGTGCGGGTCGCCGAGGGACTGAATGAGGCCGTTGATCGCACCCTTTTGCAGCGTATCCGGGTTAACCGCGTCAGGCTTGACGAAATCCTCTTTTAGAATGCCTTGAATTTCATCGAGAATCGAGTAACCCTGGCTCGCGCTGCTCTGCTCTCCCTGACTCGAAGTGACCACGCCCACCATTAGGATCACGAACGCCAGCGCGACGCCCGCCGTCCCGAGCTTTATCGTCTTCCACATCAGCCAGTCACCTCGATTTCAAGAGCTTTTGACATAAATAGCGGCCCGCAGGCCGCCGTCTGTCTTCGTGAGATAGTTCGGATGTAAGCCAGCTTCGGATGAGCGCTAATCGCCAATTAGTGTAGCATCGGCCTACCCGCCTGGCAATTTGGGTTCGGCTGATTGCGCTGCTTTCTCGACGTCTTGGCGGCCCATTTCCTGTCGAGGCCGGCGCGCCGGCGGCTCCACTCCCCGGGCGCGTCAACCCAACTTGCAGCTACCATAACATATATAGTGCGAACATATAACAGCCGAACTCGGGCAGTGGTTTGACCGCCTTCGGGGCCGATGCTAGACTGACCTTTCGCTGAGTTGATTCCCTGTCTCACGCGCTCAACGCTCGTTCCGCTTCGGTTTCGACCTTCGCTCGGGGCTGAAGATGCTCGAGGGGTACTGGACACACTCGAGGCAGAGTTGAGCGGCGTGAAGAAGGAGATCGACAGATCCTGTCTTCGAAAGCAGAGAAGGACTGAACCATGCAGACAACCGTCGTAGGGAACTACCCCAAGATCCCGAACCGTCCTCGCCCCGCGCGTCTTCGTCAGGCGATCAACCGCCGCGACCGGGGCGAAATAACAAGCGAGGAGCTCGCCCGAATCGAGGACGAGGTTACGGTCGAGGTGATCGGCGAGCAGGTCGAGGCTGGTCTCGACATCATTACGGACGGACAGGTGCGCTGGGACGATGACCAGACTTATGTCACGCGGCGCCTCGGCGGCGTCGAAATAGGCAGCCTCGAACGCTACCTCGATACCAATACTTACTACCGGCGGCCTGAGGTGACCGGCCCCGTCTCCTGGCGCGAGCCCATCCTGGTGCGCGACTACCGCTTCGCCGCCGAGAACAGCGCCAAGCCCGTCAAGGCGATCATCACCGGCCCCTATACGCTCGCCGCGCTGTCCCTCGATAATCACTACGGCAGCCGGGAGAAGCTAGCCCTGGCGCTGGCAGAGGAATTGCGAAACGAAGTGCAGGCGCTGGCGGAGGCCGGCGCGCCGATCATCCAGGTGAACGACCCGGTGATCGTATTCAATAAGGACGATATCGAGATCTTTTCCCGCGCCCTGACGCGAATGCTGAACGGCGTCCAGGTGGAGACGGCCCTCTACACGTGGTTCGGCAGCGCAGCGCAAATCCTCCCTGCCCTTCTTGATCTACCGGTGGCTACCATCGGCCTTGACTTCGTATCGGGCCGCGACAACTGGGGGGCGGTAAAATCCGTCCGCTTTGACAAGAAGCTCGGCGCCGGAATCGTCGACGGGCGCAACACCCGCATTGAGTCCCTTGAGCAGATTGAGGAATCGATTAGGCGTCTGTCCGAGTCAGTCCCGCTGGCTGATATTTATGTCAACCCTTCTTGCGGCCTAGAATACCTCCCGCGGGAGACGGCGTTCGAAAAGCTGAAGCGAATGGTCGAAGGCGCACGCAGAGCGCAACCTGTAGCCGCGTAGGCGTCGATGGGGTAAGGTTTAAGCACGACCTCCGTCTTGAAGCCACGGCTTCCGGCAACGAGGATTGAGGCTTAAACCTTCAGAGATTAGGCCGAGAAGGCCAGCCAAAGAGGAAAGCAATGCCCGCACTAACAACAAACGCCGTCGGCTCCTATCCCAAGCCTGACTATCTCGCCCAAGCGCGGACCCAGTTCTCCCAAGGCAAGATCGACCGCGCGGAGCTCGATAAGCTCGAGCGCAAGGCCACCGAATACTGGATCCGCAGCCAGGAGCAGATCGGTCTCAACGTGCTCGTCCACGGCGAGATGGAGCGCGGCGACATGGTCGCCTACTTCGCCGGCGAGCCGGGCGGCAATCCGATCGGCGGTATGAAACTCGGCGGCCTCGTCCGCTCCTACGGCAATCGTTACTACCACAAGCCGATAATCGTCGACAGGCTGACCTGGCCCGGCCCGATGACCGTCGAGATGTGGCGCTACGCGCAGAGCCTGACCGACCGTCCGGTCAAGGGCATGCTCACCGGCGCCTACACGATGGTCGAGTGGTCGTTCGACGACTACTACCCTTCCCGGCGCGACGCGGTGCTCGACATGGCGCCGATCATCCGCCGCGAGGTCGAGGAGCTGGTCAAGGCAGGCGCGAAATACATCCAGATCGACGAGCCGGCCATCCACACGCGGCCGAACGAGGACTTCGACCTGGCCGTCGAGGCGATGCACCTGACCGTCGACGGCATCGACGCCGAGTTCCACACGCACATCTGTTACGGGGAGGTCGAGAAGATCTATCCCGACATGCTTCGCCTGCCCGTCAAGCAGATCCACCTCGCCTTCATGAACACAGACTTCGAATACCTGAAGCTGATGGAGCAGACGCCCTTTGATAGCGGCAAGGATCTCGGCGTCGGCGTGACGGACATCCACACGCGCTTCATCGAAAAAGTGGAGGACGTTAAGGACGGCATCCGCCGCACGCTGAAGCTCTTTCCGCCCGAGCGACTGTGGATCTATCCCGACTGCGGGCTAAAGACCCGGACGACGGACGAGGCTGAGGCGAAGCTCCAGGTAATGGTGGACGCCGTCCGCGACATCAAGCGCGAACTCGAGATCGAATAGCGTCCGCCCCAAGCTCCAGTGACCTAGCCGTCCGTCCACCAGCGCAAGCTGAGCTGATCGAAGCCGAACCTCGACAGTCTCCGAACAATGTTTGCCGCTAGTCGAATTCGCTGCTAAACTCGCTCCAAACCTCACGCGCACGTCAATGTTTATCCGATGCCTACCGCTGAAACCAGGACGGGAACCACCGCCTCCTCCCTCGATGACATCTTCCACCCGCGGTCTGTCGCCATCGCCGGCGTCTCCACGCAGCAACCGGGGTTCGCCGACATCGGCATGGGCTTCCTTCTCTCGCTCATGGAGCTCCGCTTTCCGGCCGTCTACCCCGTCAATCCCAAGTACCAGGAGATCGAGGGCCTCAGGTGCTACGCCAGCGTGCTGGATATCGATGGGCCGGTCGATCACGTGATCTCGAGCGTCCCTGCGCGCATCGTGCCCCAGCTCGTGGAGGACTGCATCGCCAAGGGAGTGCGCAGTGTCCACTTCTTCACCGCGGGCTTCCGGGAGACCGGCGATGATGAGATGGCCGACCTGGAGACGCAGGTCGTGGGCAGTCTCACCGGCTCCGGCATTCGCGTCTTCGGCCCGAACTGCATGGGGCTATACGTTCCCGAATCGAAGCTCGCCTTCATGCCCGGCTTTCCCGCGGAGGTCGGGCCTGTCGGCTTTATCTCGCAGAGCGGCGGCAACGCCGGCGAGATGGTCTACACCGCCGCCGTCCGCGGCATCCGTTTCTCGAAAGTCGTCTCGTACGGCAACGCCTCTGATATCGACGAGAGCGAGCTGCTCTCGTACCTGGCTGCCGACCCGCAGACGGATGTCATCTGCGCCTACATCGAAGGCGTCAAGGACGGCCGGCGCTTCTTTGAGGCCATGCGCGAAGCCGCGGGCGTCAAGCCGGTGGTGGTCCTCAAAGGCGGGCGCACTGCTTCGGGCACCCGTGCCGTTATGTCACATACCGCCAGCCTCGCCGGGTCGCTGGAAGTATTCGACTCGCTGTGCCGACAGGTGAATGCCGTGCGCGTCAACAGCGTCGAGGAGATGGCCGACCTGGCGGTCGCCTTCCGCTACATGCGCGCGCCGGACGGCCCGGGCGTCGCCGTGGTCGGCGGCGGGGGCGGCTTCAGTGTCTTCGCCGCTGACGAGATCGACGACGCCGGTCTCCAGTGCCCCGTGCTGCCGGAGCAGACCCAGAAGGCGCTCGGTGAGATAAACCCAGTCGCAGGCACGAGCGTGTGCAACCCGGTGGACACGATCGCGATCTTCGAGCCGCCCCAAGCTTGAGCAGACGCTCCGCCTCAGCGGCGAGGCAGAGAACATCGATGTCATCCTCTACCACACGAGCTTTAGCTGGGGGCGCGGCCGCCGCTCGATGGCGATGCTCGGCGCCGACCCCGTTCACTACATGCAGATGCGGGTCCAGCAGATGGTGAAGGCGCGCGAGGCTTCCGGGACGCCGATCGTCGTCGTCCTGCGACCGCCTCTCGACGTTGAGAGCATGGAGCGCACGGCTGCTTTCCAGGAGAAATGCTGGCAAGCGGGCTTCCCCGTCTTCCCCACCATCCCCCGGGCCGCGAACACTATCGCTAAAGTCCTGCGCTGGTCGCGCGGGCGCTCAGTCTGAGGATGCCTACCTTCGTCCGAACTCCCGCGCCAGCGCGTCCGCGCTGAGGTGGACCATCGTCGGCCGTCCGTGCGGGCAGGTGTTCGGCGTCTCGCTCTCCTCGAGCTGTCTCGAGAGCTCCCGCATCTCCTCCACCGACAGCGTCTTTCCGGCACGGACCGCCGCGTGGCAGGCCAGCGACATCGCAACGCGGTCCCGGCGATCGCCCTCGCCCTCCTCGAACATCAGGTCGAGGAACTCGACCACCGCCTGTCTGACGTCCCCGCCCGCGAGGGATCTTGGGAGAGCTCGCAGGACGCAGGCACCGTCCCCGAACGGCTCGATCTCGAAGCCGTGGGCAGCAAGGGGCTCCGCCTGCTCCGCGATCAGCGTCCGCTGACGCGGCGATAGCTCGAGCGACAGCGGCTCGAGCAGGCCCTGGAGCTCCGGAGTGCCCTCCTGCCGCTTCCGCCAGAAGCGCTCGTAAAGCACCCGTTCATGCGCTGCGTGCTGGTCGATCAGGTACATTCCCTCCGGCCCCTCTGTGATGATATAGGTGCCGCCCATCTGGCCTATGACGCGCAGCACGGGCAGCGCTTGTGATGGCGTTGCTGGGATTGCTTGCGTTGCGCTGTTTGGCCCCGGACTCCTCGCGACCGCGGGCGGAGCCGCGGTAGCCGCCACGCGCACGCCGTGCTCCCATAGCAGGGGAGCAGTCGCCTGGGCCGACAGCCCAAGCGTGGGCGCGGCTGCCAGCACCGGCGCGCCGGCGAGCAAAGCTGTGCGCACCGCCCGCTGAACAGCGCCGAATACCGCCCCTTCATCGCGGAAGCGCACCTCCGCCTTCGTCGGATGGACGTTAACGTCCACCTCTTCCGGCGGAACTCGCAACTGAAGGACGGCCACCGGATGGCGCCCCGTCATGAGCAGCCCTTGATACGCCTCCTCCACCGCGAAGGAGATACGCCGGTTCTGGATCCAGCGCCGGTTCACGAACAAGCTAATGTACTGCCTGCCGGCCCGCGAGACCTGCGGTGGCCCCACCAGCCCATCCACGAGGACAGTGCTCGCGGGCTCCCCGTTCCCCACCTCGAGCATCGCCGCCGCCGTTTCCGCACCGTACACGGCCACGAGAGCGTCGCGTGCGTCGCCGCTTCCCGGCGTCTGTAGCGCCTGCCTGCCATCGATGGTCAGAGTGAAGCGGACCTCTGGGCAAGCGAGCGCGTAGTGACTCACCACCGCTGTTACCGCGCTTGTCTCGCTCGCTCGCGAGCGCAGGAACTTGCGCCGCGCCGGCAGGCGCGCAAAGAGACGCCGGACGGTAACGGATGTGCCCACCGGGGCACCACAGGCCGAGAGTTCGGCCGGCGCCTCGGGCACGAGTCGCAGCCTTGCCGCCGAATCGCTTCCGGCCGGCCGCGACACCATTTCGACCTCGGCCACCGCTGCGATCGAAGGGAGAGCCTCGCCGCGAAAGCCCAGGGTCAGGACCTTGTCGAGATCCGCGTCGTCGGCGAGCTTACTGGTGGCGTGACGCTGAAATGCTGCCTCGAGCTCCGCCACCTCGATGCCCGAACCGTCATCGCTCACTCGTGTTGAATCGAGCCCGCCGGCGGCTACTTCAATAACGATCCGCGCGGCGCCGGCGTCCAGCGCGTTCTCGACGAGCTCTTTGACGACCGAGGAGGGGCGTTCCACCACTTCACCGGCAGCGATGCGAGCGGCGACATTAGGCGGCAGAACACGGATCGGCAAACGGCTTCCTCGCCGCCGATTCTAGCACGTCCGTTCGCCTGATGAAACCGCATGTTCGGGGCCACGTTTGTCACATGTCTTTGCGTGCCGAAAACGCCGTCAGCTCGCGTTTGGGACATCTCTGTAACAGGCGCTCTATTTCGGGACTCTTATATGTAGGGTGCGGCCCATTTACCCGCCAATAACCAATCTAAGACACACGGAAAGGCGGACCTCCCGCTTGGCCGAAGCCGAATCGCGCGCCACGCGCATTGCCTACCTAGAACACGCGGCTGCCATACTCGAGCGCAGCCAGGCGCCTGCTACCTCTGCACAGCAGGAACCAAGCGACAAGGGCGATCGTGACGGCGCGGCATCCTCCTCTCCCCCTCGCGCGAGCAAGCTCGCCGGCGACGGGGACCGTGGGCCCACGACACTGTGGGAGCGGTTCGACCTCTTCCCGTTCGTTACGCCCAATCCAAGGTTAGTCCTGGCGCTCCAGGCGTTCGCAAAGGCCGCCGGCCTCGCCGTTGTCATAACGGGCGGGTTCGTCCTTGCCGGTTGGGCACTAGACATTACGCTTCTAAAGAGCATCTCTTCCAGTTTCGTTGCGATGAAGCCGAACGTTGCGCTGGCGTTCGTGCTAGCCGGCGCGGCTCTCAATATCGTGTCGACCGGCCCAGCCAACCGGAAGCTCCGCTTCGCAGCGCTCGCCTGCGCTTTCCTTGTCGCCTTAACAGGCCTCCTCACCCTTAGCGAGTACCTCTACGACTGGAATCTGAAAATCGACCGCTTGCTCTTCAGCGAACCACCTGGAGCGCTCGGCACATCTACCCCGGCTCGCATGGCGCCCACGTCTGCCCTCTGCCTTTTCCTGATCGGTATCTCTCTCCTTGTGCTCGAGGTCCGGCGTTGCTATCCGGTGGCGCAGGTCCTCACTCTCCTCGCCGCGCTCGTTTCCCTGACGGCCTTCATCGGCTACGTCTACGGCGTCGGCTCTCTTTACGAGGGCGGCTCCTCAACTGCGATGGCCCTCCATTCCTCGCTGTGTTTCCTGCTCCTCTCGTCGGGAATCCTCCTGACGCGCCAGGACCACGGTCTCCTCGCCATCGTCACCAGCGATGCCGCGGGTGGCGTTATGGCTCGCAGGCTGCTGCCCGCCGCCATTCTCATCCCCCTTCTGCTGGGCTGGGTCACTGTACTCGACGAAGAAGCGGGCCTGCACGGGCCCGCATTCGGCGTCTTCCTTGTGGTCATCTGGAGCATCGTCAGCTTCGCCGCCCTCACCTGGTGGAACTCGGGTTCGCTTTACCGTCTCGATGTCGAGCGTCAACGGGCGCAGGACGAGTTGAAGAAGGGCCAGGCGCAGCTTGCGGAGGCGCAGCGGATCGCGCACGTGGGGAGCGCCGAGTGGGATATCGCGACCAAGGCTATCACCTGGTCGGACGAAATGTTCCGCATGTTCGGCTACGAGCCCGGCGAAGTGCCGCCCGGCTACGAAGTCTTCATGCAGAGGGTTCACCCGGACGACCGCAGAGCGGTCGAGCAAAATATCACCCGCACCGTGCGCAGCGGCGAGCCGTTCGCCTTCGACTACCGGATCGTCCGGCCCGACGGGTCGATTCGCATGGCCCACGGCGAGGGACAAGTTGTTCGCGACGAGGCGGGCGCGCCTGTCCGGCTGCTCGGGACCGCCCAGGACATTACCGAGCGCAAACAGATTGAGCACGCCCTCCGCCAGAACGAGATGCGGACGCGGTCGATCATCGACACCGCGAATGACGCCTTTGTGGCCATCGACGCGGCGGACGTAATCAAGGACTGGAACCCGCAGGCCGAGCTTACCTTTGGCTGGAAGCGAGAAGAGGCGGTGGGCCGCAGCCTCGCCGAAACGGTCATCCCTCCTGCGCGTCGGGAAGCACATCTGGAAGGGCTGCACCGTTACGTCCTGACTGGCGAAGGTCCGATGCTCAACCGCCGGGTCGAGCTTGAAGGTCTGCACAAAGACGGCCACCTATTTCCGGTTGAGATGACAATCTCGCCGATCCGCTGGGGCCGCAGCCATATCTTCAGCGCCTTCGTTCGCGACATTACAGAACGCAAGCAGGCCGAGGAGGCGCTGGCGCACCAGACGGGGGAGCTGACCCGCATCAACGCGGAGCTCGAAGACTTCACCCACAGCGTCTCGCACGACCTTAAGGAGCCGCTCAGGGGTATCGAGGCGTTCGCCGGCTTCATTGCGGAGGACTACGCCGACAAGCTCGACGAGCAGGGACAGGGCTACGTCAACGTGCTACGCGAGAGCGCGGTTCGTATGAAGGACCTCATCGACGACCTGCTCCAGCTCTCACGCATCGGCCGGACGAGGCTGGAGCAGGCGCCGGTCGCGATGAGCGCTCTCGTCCGGGACGTCAGTCTCGAGCTCAGCTTCGCCCTCCACGAGAAGCGCGTCGAGCTGCTCATCGATCCGGACATGCCTACCGTCCCGTGCGATCCAGCTCGCATGCGCGAGGTCTTCAAGAACCTGATCTCGAACTCTGTGAAGTACAACGATAAGCCGCAGCCCAGGATCGAGGTGGGCTGCGGCATAGATAACGGCGCATTCATCTTCACCGTGCGTGACAACGGTATCGGCATCGCGGCGGAGTTTCACGAAAAAATCTTCAAGATCTTCCAGCGCCTGCACCACCGTGAAGAGTACGAGGGCACGGGAGTCGGTCTCGCCATCTGCAAGAAGGTAGTGGAAGCGCACGGTGGACGCATCTGGGTAGAGTCAGCGCCCGGCGAAGGCACGACCTTTCTCTTTACGATACCCCGCAGCGCGGCCAAGCAACTCGGACAGGAGGAACGCGAGAATGGAAGCTACGCTGGCGCCGTTTAGGATCCTGCTCGTCGAGGACAACCCGAACGACATCGAGATTACCCGGCGCGCTCTTGCGAAGGGCCAGGTGAAGAACGAACTGACCGTCGCCCGCGACGGCCAGGAGGCGCTCGACATCCTCTTCGGCTCCCGCGCTGGGACATCCCTTCCGGGCTTGATCCTGCTTGACCTCAACCTACCCCGAGTCGACGGCCGCCAGGTCCTCTCGCGCATCAAGAGCGACCCCGTGCTGAGGCGCATTCCCGTCATCGTGCTCACTACCTCCACGCGCGAAGAGGATGTTGTGCGCACGTATGACCTGGGGGTGAACACCTTCATTTCGAAGCCGGTTCGCTTCGAAGATTTCATCAAGGTCGTCACGGCGATTCAGGAGTACTGGATCGTCATCGCCACACTGCCGCCGGCAAGCGCTGCCGGAGGAGCGGCGTGATGGTCAGAACTTCAGTACGCGTCCTCCTCGTCGAGGACAACGACCACGACGCAGAGATCGTCAAGCGAATGCTCGGCAAATACACGGCGGTTAACTACGTGCTCGAGCGCGTCCGCTCAACGGCCGAATGCCTTGATCGGATGGCCGTCGTGCCCTTCGACCTCCTGCTCCTCGATTACAGCCTCCCAGGTGAAGACGGCCTGAGCTTTTTACGGCGGCTGAACTCCGACGGCGACCAGCCACCCGTCATCATGCTGACCGGCTGGGGAGATGGGCGCGTTGCTGCGGAGGCGATGCACAGTGGCGCTTACGACTACTTTCCCAAGAACGCAATCAACTCCCAGATCCTCGCCCACGCCATCCACCAGGCGCTCGAGAACTGCCGCTGGGGGCGCGAGGAGAAGCGCCTGCGTCAGGAACTCGAGCGCCTCGCCATCACCGACGAACTGACCGCCGTCTTCAACCGCCGCTACATGGCGCAGGCGCTGGAGCGCGAGTGCAACCGCGCGCGCCGCTACCGGCGGGAACTCGCCTGCCTGATGATCGACCTGGACGACTTCAAGACCTACAACGATATCCACGGCCACCTGGTCGGCGACGTTGCGCTCAAACAGGTCGCAGCGATGATCAGCCAGTGCGTCCGCGAGACCGACGTCGTCGTGCGCTTCGGCGGCGAGGAGTTCGTCGTGATCATGCCGGAAGCCAACCAGAGCGCCGCCATGCTCGCCGCGGAGCGCATCTGCGACTCGATCGCGGGCCAGGGCCTCGCGGTGGGCGACGGCGCGGTCGCTATCACTGTCAGCATCGGCGCCTGCACGTCGAATGACGACCACGAGATAACACCCGACACAATGCTCACCTGCGCTGACCGTAACCTGAGGCAGGCCAAGATCGAAGGAAAGAACCGGGTGCGCGGCCAGCCGCCGCGCCCCGCCGCCGCGATGTGAGGGAGGGAAGATTGACCAGGAATACGCTGCGCGTGCTCGTCGTCGAAGACAACCCGGGGGACGTCGGCCTCGTCCGGGCGGCGCTCGAAGACAGCACCATCAGTTTCGAAATAGATAACGTGACTTCCCCGAAGTCCTGCCGGCACGCGCTCGAGAGCGAGCGCTACGACATCATCCTGCTCGATTACTCCCTGCCGGGCGAGAACGGCCTGGACTTCCTGCGTTCGATCAGCGGTAAGAAGCACGTCCCGCCCATCATCATGCTCACCGGCCAGGGCGACGAGCTGATCGCCAAGGACGCTATCCGCGCCGGCGCGAGCGATTACTGCGCCAAGGGACGCATCAACTCGACGACGCTCACCCGCGCGATCCTCGAGGCGCTCGAGAAGGCGCGTCTTGAAGCCGAGGAGGAGCGCCAGCGCGAGGAGGCGGACAGGCGCGCGGTCACAGACCCGCTAACCGGGCTTTACAACCGCACCTACTTAGCGGACGCGCTGGAGAAGGAATGCCGCCGCGCCAAGCGTTACGGCAGCCCGCTCTCCTGCCTTATGCTCGACCTCGACGACCTTCAGGACATCAATGATAAGCGCGGCCACCTCGAGGGCGACTCGGTGCTGCGCCAGGTCGCAATCGCGATCGGGAACTCGGTGCGCGAGATCGACATCGCCGCTCGCTACGGTGGCGACGAGTTCTGTGTTCTGGCCCCCGAGACTGGCCTCGAAGGCGCAATGCAACTCGCTGAACGGCTGCGCTTCGCCGTCGCGGCCATGGAGGTCAGGGCGGGTAGCCGCTCGGCGAGGATTACCGTCAGCATCGGCGTCTTTTCGCCGGCCACCATGAACCAGCTCCGCCCGACAACGCTCCTCGATCACGCCGAGACGGCGCTGCGCAAGGCCAAGCTGACCGGCAAGAACCAGGTCTGCAACTACACCGTGCCCTCCATCGGCGTCGCCTAAAGCGGGCAACGGCACTATTGCAGGCGGGTACCTTCATGGTACCCGAGAGGAGCGAGCCGCTCCGTTGATGAATCGCCGAAGCAACGGGATCGCCACGGTGCCGTGAATGCAGTCAGCACGCCCTTCTTTGCTACCTCCTCCTTCCCGCTTCCTCTCTCGCCCTCTCCGCCAGCTCATAGAGCTTCGTCATCGCCTCCAGGGGCGTCATTCCGTCCACCTGGAGCGCCGACAGCTCCTTGCGCAGCCCGTCCTCGCGGGCGAGCAGCGGCAGCTGTGCCGGCGGCTCCACTCCCCCGACGGACGACACCGCGGGCGTTTTACGCGTCTCCAGCTCCTCCAGTATCTCTTGCGCCCGCGCGATCACCGAGCGCGGCAGCCCAGCCAGCTGCGCGACGTGCACCCCGTAGGAGCGGTCGGCACCGCCCGGCAGGATGCGGTGCAAGAACACTACGCGGCCCTCCTCTTCCGCGACGGCGACGTTGTAGTTGCGCACGCGCGGCAGAAACGAGGCCAGCTCGGTCAGCTCGTGGTAGTGCGTCGCGAAGAGCGTCTTCGCCGCCGCCTCCCGCCGGTTGTGAATGAACTCGACGACCGCCCGGGCGATCGCCATTCCGTCGTAAGTACTCGTCCCGCGCCCGATCTCGTCGAAGATAAGTAGGGAGCGGGGCGTCGCGTTGTGCAGCATCGCCGCCGTCTCAAGCATCTCCACCATGAACGTCGAACGCCCCGCCGCGATGTCATCCAGCGCACCGATGCGGCTGAAGATGCGGTCCACCACCCCGATCCGCGCTTCCGCGGCCGGCACGAACGAGCCAATCTGGGCCATCAGGACGATCAGTGCCACCTGCCGCAGGTACGTCGATTTCCCGGCCATGTTCGGTCCGGTCAGCAGCACGACCTGCGCGTCAGAGCACGATAGTTGCGTGTCGTTCGGCACGAACGTGCCCTCCGGCAGCATCCGCTCGACGGCCGGGTGCCTGCCGTCGCGTATCACGATCTGGTCACCGTCGTCGACGACCGGGCACGTGAAGCCGTAGCTGCAGGCGGCCTCGGCCAGCGCACAGGAGACGTCGACAAGCGCCACGGCCGCTGCAGTCTCGAGGATACGCTGTCCGTGCGCGGCTACCTGCGTGCAGACCTGCCTCAGCAGCGATTGCTCAAGCTCCTGCTGCTGCTCCTGCGCGTGCAGCACCTTGTACTCATGCTCCTGCAGCTCCGGCGTCGTGTAGCGTTCGCCACCGACCAGCGTTTGCTTGCGCTGGTAGTCCTCCGGGACAGAGCGCACGTTTGCTTTCGAGACCTCGATGTAGTAACCGAAGACGCGGTTGTAGCCGAGTTTGAGCGATTTGATGCCGCTGCGGTCGCGCTCCCGGCTCTCGAGCTCGGCCAGGTACTGCCGGGCGTCGCGGGTCGTCGTCCGCAGCGAGTCCAGCTCCTTCGAGAAGCCCGCCCGGATGACCTGCCCCTCCGCGGAAGGATCGTCCGTGACCGCCGCCGCGATTAGCTCGACGACCTCCCGGCACGCATGAAGACCCGCGATCATCTCTTCGCGCACGACCTGCTTCCCGCTACCCAACGACGGATCATGCTCGACCGTCTCCCTCAGCTTCTCGACGGCGTCAAGCCCGCGCCCCAGCGCGACAAGGTCCCGGGGCACACTCGCCGACGGTGAACCAGCCGCTGCTGTTGAGACGCGTGCCAGTAGACGCTCGATGTCAGGAACCTTGGCGAGGAGGGCCGTCGTCCTTCCCCGCCGCACCGCCGAGTCTACAAATAGCTGGATCTGGTCCTGCCGTCGGCGTATCGCTGTTATGTCGAGCAACGGCCGCGCGAGCCAGCGCCGCAGCAGCCGCGCGCCCATCGCCGTCTTCGTCCGGTCGAGAACCCTTAGCAGCGATGAACCCTCGGAACCGGGTCTCAACGGCTCGTAGAGCTCGAGGTTGCGCGCCGTGTTCGCATCGACGGTCATGAAGCCAGCGTTGCTCTGGTAACCAAGCCTTGTAATGTGGTTCAGCACAGCTCGCTGGTTCTCCTCCAGGTAGTCCAGAATCGCTCCCGCAGCGCGCGCCGCTAGGCCCCGACCGGCAAGGCCGAGCCCATCGAGCGAAGCAGTCCCGAAGTGCGAAAGCAGCCGCGCGTTCGCCGCCTCGGCGTTGAACGCCTGCCCGTCCAGTGGCGTGAGCGTCCCGATTGAGTTTCCCGGCGGCGCGCTTCCCCGCGGCAGCAGCAGCTCCGCCGGCGCCAGCCGCTCGATCTCCAGGGCGGCCTCGGCCGCCTCGGCCTGAAGGCAGCCAAACTCGCCCGTGGAGACGTCGACATGTGCGAGGCCGGCCTGCCTGTCTTCCAGCAGGTATGCGGCGAGATAGTTGTTGGCCGCACCCGCCAGCAGGTTCTCCTCCACGAGCGTACCCGGTGTCACGACCCGGACCACCCGGCGGTCGACCAGGTTGCCGCCTTTCGGCGGCTCCATCTGCTCGCAGATGGCGACTTTGTAGCCCCGCGCGATCAGCTTGCCGAGATGGGAATCGAGTGAATGGTGCGGAATACCCGCGAGCGGCACCCGCTGCCCCTTGCTCACGGGCCGCGAGGTCAGCGTAATCTCGAGCTCGCGAGCTACCGTCTCTGCGTCCTCATCGAACGTTTCGTAAAAGTCGCCGAGGCGGAAGAAGAGCAAGGCGTGGGGATAGCGGCGCTTGATGTCCAGGTACTGACGTCTGAGCGGGGTTGTCACGCGGCCGGCTGCACCTCGAAGCGGCTTTGGTCGGACGGCTTTGACGCGTATTATAGCCCCGCTCGACCCGGACGCGAAGCATACCGTGTCACAGCCTTGCTAGGGAGAAACTGCCCGCTACGGGCTCTGAGAAAAAGGGAGCGGGCCAGGCGTTGCGGCTCGCCCGGCCCGCGGAGCCCAAAAAGAGGGTACCTTCATTATTTAGACGAACGCAGAGGCAGGTAAATACCTGATTTCTAGTATTTTTGTGACTTGTTTAAAATTTGGGCCGCTGTGGATGACTAGACGAGAAGCGCTTCGCGAACGGCGCGCGCGCTCGCCTCACTGCGCGACGAAGCGCTCATCTTCGAGAGGATGTTCGCTACGTGCTTGCTCACGGTCAACGGGCTGATGCCGAGCTTGTCGGCCATCTCCCGGTCGGAGTTTCCCGCTGCTACCAGGTGCAGGACCGTCAGCTCGCGGAACGTAAGGCCGTAGGCGCGTCCACGCTGCATCTGCCGCTCCACCTTGCCCTCCAGCTCCTCCCTTGCCTTCCGCAGCTCTTCTTCCATCAGCCGGCGCTCCGTAATGTCTTCACAGACTATCAGTACGATCAACTCGCCGCTTGCGTCTAAAGTCGCACGGGCCGCCTCCTTGACCCAGATCACCTCCCCGTCCTTCCTCACTTTGCGGAATTCCCAGTGCGCCATCTTCCCCGGCGTCTCAATGCACAGATGGAGTTGGCGGGCTACCGCCTCCTTGTCTTCTTCGTAGAACACCTCGAGCACGGGTGTGCCGGCCAGCTCTTCCTGCGTATAGCCAAGCTGCTCTGCGCCGAACTGGTTCACGGAGAGCACATTGCCGGTTGCATCCACGGTAAAGTACATGGACGGGTTGTCCTGGTACAGCACCCGGTAACGTTCCTCGCTGTCGCGCAGGGCCTCCTCTGCCTGCTTGCGTTCTGTCACGTCGTACGCCGTACCCAGTACTGCCCTGCCGCCTTCCCACTCCACCAGGTCCGCGCTGTATTCGACCCAGCGCTCCTCACCGGCCTTCCTCACGATCTTCACCTCGAAACCGCTCGGCGGCGGCTGGTCAGGGTGCTCAAACGTGGCGCGCCACGCCTGTTGCAGCCTCTCGCGGAAGTCGGGATGCACCGTCTTCCATGGGTCAATAGCGAGAAGCTCTTCGACGGTGTATCCAGTCATCGCCCCGGCCGCAGAATTGGCGTACACGAGCCGGCCCTGCTTGAACACGAACGTGGCCGCGGCGTTCATCTCGGTCAGTGTGCGGAACTTCTGTTCGGACTGGCGCAGCGTGTCCTCCGCCTCTTTGCGCTCGGAGATATTGCGAACAACTGCGATGAACGCCCGCGGCTGCCCTTCCGGGTCCCGGATGAGCGAGGCGCTCAATTCTGCGGGGATGCGCGAGCCGTCTCGCCGGACCAATGTGTATTCAACGTTACGAACGCTCCCCGTCTCCAGGGTGCGCCGCGCATTCTCGACGGCGCGCTCCCGGTCCTGCGGGGCCACGAAGTCAAACCCGCTCAGTCCCAGCATGGCCTCGGGCCCTTCCGCGCCGTGGTGGGTCGCCGCCGGCTGGTTGCACATCAGCACCCTGCCATTCAGGTCCGTAACCATAATGGCGTCCGGCGACGTTTCCACAACGCTCCGGTAGAGCTCCGCCGCCTGCTGCGCCATCGATATCTCCCGGCTCCGCTCGAACGCACTACCTAGCTCCGTCCCGATGCTTACCATCGCCTCCATCAATTGCTCATCGGCCTCCATCACCTCCCGCGAGAAGAACTCGACGACCGCCCCGGTCCGTTCGCCGGCCTGAATTGGGAAGGCGACCGCGGACTTCAGGCCCGCTCTCTTGGCCGCTGCGGCTCTCGGGAAGCCCGGCTCCTGTCCTACGTCAACCACCCAGGCAGGGCTGCCCGACGACAGGATCCGGCCGGGTAATCCCACGTCTCCATTGAGGGGCGTCTGTTCCGTCGCCTTGCGGAATCGCTCGAGGGCCTTGGTGTCCTCGAGGTGCCAGATGCCCGCGCTCACGTACTCATCTTCAGAATCTGGCGCTGGCATGTAGACGTGCCCGACCGGCCAGCCGGTGTGGCGGCATATGCGGTCGACTACGAATCGCAGGGCGTCTTCAACGCCCTGAACTTCGGCCACGCCCGCGGTCGACGCCCGAAGCGCGATGATATCGATCAACTCCTGGAGCTGACCGTTCGCACCCTGCATCTTATGCGAGAGCGCCCGCCCTGGCTCTTTCATTTCGTCGCTCCGGTCTGCGACGTGACAATTACCAGCGAGCCGCTGGAAAGTCGCACCCTATTACTACCCTAGCGCCACTGCTCCGGCCGTGCGCGCAGGATTTGTTGGCAGCGCGGCAGTTACCTCACCGCGCCGTTAACTTATCTCTACCGGCTAAGAAAATCAACCCCTCGATGACGGCAGGGAAAGGGACGGAGACAATGAACCAAGGGCAATCGCGCGGGCTTGAAAAGAGTTGGGCGAGAACGATACCGGAACCGTTCTCGCCCGCTGCCATATTTGGGCGTACCCATACCGGAACGGGCCGCCCGCTGCCCAAGGGAGGGTGCGACGCTCCTATCGTCGGCTAGGTCTGCCTGCCAGTCAATACCTATTATTACGTACGGCCGGACTCCCCTAACCTACGATCCTCTCTCTTATCGCCCGCACTCCGACCTCCGTCCGCGACGACGCACCCATCTTATGCAGTATTCGCTGCACGTGCTTGTTCACCGTCTTCGGCCTAATCCCCAGCGTTGCCGCGATCTCCTTGTCCGCCCGTCCGCTTGACAGCAGGTGCAGGACCGTCAGCTCACGGAAGGTCAGTCCGTAGGCTTCTCCCCCTCCCAGCCGCTGCTCGACTCTGCTCTCCAGCTCTTCCCTGGCCCGCTGAATCTCCTCTTCCGCTCGTTTGTGCTCCGTTAGATCTCGCACGTGACCCGTAAAGATAGTCGTCTCGCCCATCTCGATCGGCACGATCGCAAGTTCCACCGGAAACTCACTTTCATCCGCGCGCCTCCCTGTCATCTCCATCCGCTTTCCAAGCACCGGCCCCTCGCCGGTCGTGAGGTAGCGCTGCATACCGCGCCGGTGCTTGGCGCGCAGCGAGGGCGGTACGATGAGGTCGTCCAGCCGCTCGCCAATGGCTTCGTCGGCCCGGCGGCCAAACATCGCCTCGGCCGCCGGATTGAATTCGAGGATATTGCTCTCATCGTCGATCGTGATGATCGCGTCCAATGCCGTCTCTAAGATCGCCGCCTTGCGCCGCTCGCTCGCCTCCAGCGCCCGTTCCGCCTCCATCCGGTCGGTTATGTCGCGCGAGTTGATCAACCCATACGCGCAGCCTTCCTCGGTGATCACCTTGCCGGAGCCTTCCAGGTAGCGCCAGCGGCCGTCCTTATGCTGCGCCTGGAAGACAAGCAATTTGTGCGGCATCGTCGATTCCGACGATTGTGTCTGGAGGAGACCCCGCGCGATCGCATCGCCTACGGTTCGCCTGTCGTCGGGGTGAATGATCCGCCAGATGTTTGTGCCTACAAGCTCGTCCGGCGTATAGCCTAACGTCCTTCGCACCGACGGACTCTGGTATCGGACCTCACCGCTGGGCTCAATGACGGTGATAAGGTCTGGTGCGTTCTCGATCAGGTGGCGGAAGTGCTCCTCGCTGCGCCGCAGCGCCTCCTCCACCGTCCGCCGCTCGCTGACGTCTCGAACGACACCGATAAGCGCTCGCGGGTTCCCGTCTCGGTCCGTGATGGCCGACGCACTTAACTCGACTGGCACTCGCCCCCCATCGGAACGCAATAGCGAGTACTCAACGTTCCTGATCGGGCCTTCGCTGAATATGCGTAGCAGGTCACGCGAGGCGCGGTCGATGTCTTCCGCCGCCACGAAGTCCCAGGCGGAGCGGCCGATCATCTCGTCCGCCCCCTGCAGGCCGTGCAGCGTGGCCGCCTGCTGGTTGCAAAGGATTATTTTGCCCTCGACCGTCGTGACGGTAATCGCGTCGGGCGACGTGTCGACGATGCTACGGTAGAGAGCCGCCGCCCATTCGAACGGCGATTCGCCCGGCAGAGCCGACGGGGGCGGCCCACGGTGTTCGATGGCGCCCGGCTGCGCGGACCCATCCACGCCCGGCGCACCGGTCTGCAAGCCGGCTCTTGTCGTCTCCGCTCCGGGCCGGCGCCCGGCACCTTCAACTACGCTCATTGGACAGCCCCGGTAAGGCAGAGGCGCATTGGGTGAGCAGAGTCGGCAAGGCTCCGCAAGCCGTCCAGACGCGCCCCGGATCGAACGGCGCACCCTCGTTTTGCAGGCGGATTATAGCACGTGCGCGGCCAAAACAAGCGGCCCAATTTAACTAGAAGCGCGCGACCCTTAGCGGGTGAGCGTTGTAGCGGCCGGTTGGAACTCGTCCACGACCGCGATAGCGTACGGCGCCTGCTCGCGGCAGGCGTCGCATTTTATGCACTTAAGCTGGTCGATTCGGTATGTTCCATTGTCGCGGACGACGGCGTTTGTGGGACAGATCGCCTCCGCCGCCGGAAGGCGGTCCGAATAATGAACTACCTCATAGCGCACCAGACCACGGCATACCTTGGCCGGGCAGCGCTTTCGCTCGACGTGTTCCAGCAGCTCGTCCTCGAAGAAGCGAAACATCGACATGACCGCCGTGGGCGCCCCCTGACCGTGGAAGCAGTTCGCGTTCTGCGCGATGCTACCTAAGAGCTTGATCAGCTCCAGGTCGGCCAGCCGCCCGCGCCCGCTGCTGATCCGGCGCAAGATCTCCAGCATCCGCCGCGTCCCGGCAAAGCAGGTAGTGCACCGCCCGCACGACTCGTCCTCCGCGAACCACTCGAAGTAGATGCAGAGATCGACGATGCAGTTGGTGTCGTCCAGTATGACGAGTCCGCCGGAGCCCATTAGCACCCCGCGCTCGCGATAGGGGTCCGGCTCCAGCGGGATGTCCACGTCGCTCGCGGGTACGACTCCCGAGAGCGGGCCCCCGGGCTGGACCGCCTTTAGCTTCCGGCCTTCCGGCGGGCCTCCGCCCATGCGCATGACGACGTCGCTCGTCGATGTGCCCAGCGGCACCTCGACGATGCCCACCCGCTGGACCTGGCCGGAAAGCGAGAACATCTTCGTGCCCTTGTGCTTCTCGGAGCCCATCTCCGCCCACCAGTCGGCTCCGTGGCGCATGATCAGCGGGACGTTCGTGTAAGATTCGACGTTATTGATGTTCGACGGCATCGCGAAGACGCCGGCCTGAGCGGGGAACGGCGGCTTGATCTTCGGCATCCCGCGCCGGTCCTCGAGCGATGACAGCAGCCCGGTCTCGTCCCCGCAGACATAGCTCCCCGCCCCGCGGACGACCTCCAGCTCGAAAGAGAAGTTGCTTCCCAGGATGTTTTCGCCCACTAGTCCCCGCTCGCGGGCTTGCTGCACGGCCAGCTCCATCCTCTCGACGGGCAGCGGGTACTCGTCCCGGATGTAGATGTAGCCCTGCTGCGCATCGGTTGCGTAACCGGCGATGACCATCCCTTCCACCAGCAACTGCGGGTCGCTCTCCATCAGGTTGCGGTTGACGAACGAGCCCGGGTCGCCCTCGTCTGCATTGCAGATCAGGTACTTCGGCTGCCGCTTGGCGTTGTACAGAAATTCCCACTTCAATCCGGTCGAGAACGCGGCGCCGCCGCGACCCCACAGCCCCGACTTCTTGACCTCGTCGATGACGTTCACGGGCTTCATCTGCAGCGCGCGGACTAACCCCTCGTAACCGCCCCGCGCGACGTAGTGATCGATGTTTTCGGGGTCGGTCACGCCGCAATTCGCCATCAACCGGCGCACCTGTCCAAGGACGAACTCAAGCGAGTTGAGAGCTGGTAGACCGCCCGATTCCCTGTCGCCAATCACAGCCAGCGCGTACTCCCGCGCGATGCCGCCCGCGGCTACGGCCTCTAGAAGGGAGGCCACTTTGTCAGCCGTTACGCTCTGATACAGCACGCCCGGCGCATTAGGCCGGACCACCTCGACAAGCGGTTCGACGTAGCACAGACCCAGACAGCCGGTGACCATGAAGTCGGCATCGAGCCCGCGCGCCTCGACCTCCCTCCTGAGCGCCGAAAGCGTCTCCTCGGCCCCGACGACCCGAGAGCAAGTGGCCACCCCGACCTTTATCAGAGTGCGGGCCGGCCGCGCCGCGCGCGCCCAGGCGTCGTCCGCGCGGTGCCACATCTCCTCGTACCTCGGCAGCGTCATTCGGCCTCCACCGGTTCGGCCAGCTCGGGGGATGCCTCGTCGGCAGCCGGGCGCGCCCCATCCTCCGGTGGCGCTCGTCGGTCATCGCCTGTGAGCCGCCTCGCCCACTCTATCGACTCGCTCACGGTGAGGGGGCCAATGTAGCGTCCGTGGTGCCGGACAAGCGGGGCGAGGTGGCAGGTGCCGTCACACTGCACCAGCCGGAGGCCGAACCTACCGTCGGCGCTCGTCCGGTTCATCTCGCACTCAAAGGTCGCTTCGAGCGCGCGCCGGATGTTCAGCGACCCCTTCAGCAGACAGGCCGGCCCGCTGCACCAGTCGACCGTCGTCTCGGCGGCCGGCGCCATCCGCAGCTCGGAATAGAAATCGATGGTCCCGAAAATGATCGCCGGCGTGGTCCGGAACTTCCCGGCGAGGAGCGGCACGGCTTCGCGGGGCACATAGCCAAACTCGTGCTGAATGCGGTGAAACGCCTTCAAAAGGTCGACTCGGTCCGGCGACAGGTCCTCGATCAACTCACTGAGGCGGGCAAGCAGCTCGGTGCTGCCCGCTACCGGCTCTACCGGCGTCAACCGCGAGTTATGACTGGCCTGCGAGAACATTGTGCCAACCGTCACATAGCATACAGGAGGCACATCGTAGCATCGAACATCCGCGCTCTAGCGCAAAGCGAAGTCCGTGAACGGGAAGCGCCGGATGTGACCAGCCAGGCCATCGGTCACGTAGACGAATCCTTGCTTCGCATCGAACGCGACTCCTTCGGGCGAAAACAGCGGCACGTCCACCACCTTCTCGAGCCGCGCCGTCACGTGGCCGCCGCCGCTGATGAGCAGCAGCCGGGCATGCGGAGCATCGGTGCCGATCAGGCGGCCGTCGGGCAGCGCCTCAATGCGCGGCTTGTTGCGCAGGCTGCGCTCGCTCCAGTCCTCGATCGGCCAGGCCGCCAGGAACCTCCCCGAAGCATCAAATTTCTGGATGCGAGCGTTCCCTGCTTCGGCCACATATATCGAGCCGTCTGGCCCGACTGCGATCCCCGTCGGGTCCTGAAATTCGCCCGCTTCCTTGCCACGCCGCCCGAAATCGCCGATGTGTACCCCGTCAGGAGTATATCTGCGGATGCGGTTCGTACCTGTGTCGGCGACGAGGATATTGCCCTGGTGGTCAACCACGATCCCGCGCGGCGCCCAGAACCTGTCTGGCGCGGGGTTGATGAGGTCGCGCGTCGGCTGCCCCCACGCCAGGATTGGCGTCAGATCCGGCGCGAATTTTTGGATGCGGTGGTTCCAGGTGTCGGCAACGTATACATTGCCTGCCGCGTCCACCGCGACATCGGAAGGCTGGTTGAACTGCCCGGGTGCTGTACCCGCAGTGCCAACCGCCGCCAAAGATCCGCCACGCGGATCGAATTTCTGGATCCGCGAGTTGCCGCTATCGACGACGTAGACATCGCCCGCTGCGTCCAGCGCCAGGCCAAGCGGCAAGTCCATCTGACCCGGCTGGGCGCCGAGCCGGCCGATGATATAGCGCCCCTCAATGTCCCCCGCCGGCCTTGTCGAGGCCTCGCCTCGTCCCACGGGCGTAGATGATGATGGCCCGGGATCAACCGCCTCGAATTCCAGCGGCACGAACAGCCGACCTTCCCCTCCGCCCTGCGGCAATATGTCGCGATGAAACCAGAAGGCCCACCAGTGATCCCAGGTGTCGCTGTTTCCCAGGCTCGAAGCGAAATCGCCTATGCCTTCGGCCAGGTCTTTTTTCTCGCCGATGCCCCGGTAGTCTTCCGGGAACGCCCAGCGCAATGTGTACGGCTGCGCCGGTTGATAAGCGTCGATGTACGCGCTGGAGTACGTCTCGTTCGGCGACGCGACGAGCACTACAGAATCCGCTTCGGGCCGGAAGTCGGCCCCCATCTCGTCGAAGGTCACGTTGTAGTCCCGGAAGTACCAGCCCCATGGCCAGGGATCCGTTCGGTCCACCTGTACCCGCAGGCCATTTCCCCGGCCTGAGGCTTCGGCGATGCGGTCGACGCGCTCCACGACGTCCGGCACGTCGGGCGATGTCTGGTTGTAAAACAGGAACTCGCGCGGGACATCGCCGTGGTCGTATGTTGCCAATATCGTCGTCCGCATGCTGAGCAGGGCGAGCAGAGCGATTGGGACAGCCACCGCGCTTGCTGTCGTGCGCCCCAGCGTGAAGCGACGCTGTCGCGCGACGCCGTCTGTCCTTCGAGTCGCGACCAGCCACGAGAAAAAGCGACCCCCGCTGTAAGCCGCCAAGATCACGAGCGGCACGGTTGTATGCACCGTCAGCCAGGGCATCTTCTCGCCCACGAGCGAGTAGGCGACGAGGCTGGCGGCAGTCCAGAACACCAGGAAGCGCTCGAACACCTCGCCTCTGACCGCGAGAAAGAGCGTGACCGCCGCCACAACCAGCGCGAGGCACTCCGCGATAACAATTGCCGTGCCGCCGGTGAAGCTCTCGGCGCCGAACGCGAACAACAGAGCGCAAACTGTAATAATCGTCAGAAGCCACGGGCCTGGACCGCCTCGCAGGCAGTAGTGGAGAAGAGCCGGCCCCGCGAACACTAGCGCGAGGTATTCGTACGCCGGCCAGAACATCAAGTAGTAGAATTCGGGCTGGTCGCCCCGCTGCGCTGCGTGCTGCCCGATCCAGTAGTCGAGAGACTGCCAGATGCCGCCGCCAAACCCATTGATATCGGTGAGAAATGCCGTGAACAGCAGGGTGTACGGC
>Ga0209801_1000319_pt1 | contig 33182 bp, 30 predicted proteins | sample GraSoiAngelo_127_FD_185884 | JGI IMG/M metagenome (GOLD analysis project Ga0209801, IMG submission 185884) | Grasslands soil microbial communities from the Angelo Coastal Reserve, California, USA - 14_0927_09_40cm (SPAdes) (version 2) | ecosystem: Environmental > Terrestrial > Soil > Grasslands ... | reverse complement strand
CAAATCTCGCCCGCCCGACCAGAGTTCGCCGCGGCCACTCCTCACGCGCCGCCTCGTCACAAAAGGCAGATGTAAGCTGCACGGAACGTGAGCACCGGTACGGCGAGCCTGCTCGGCGACATCGGGAGGCACGTCCCCGCGCACTGTTCGGCGCTCCGGCCGCGCCCCGTCGACGAGCTCCGCGAGTGGGGTGGCGAGCAGCTCGTGCGCGGGAAGCGCATCCTGGACCTCGGATGTGGCGATGGCCGCTTCGCACTCGGCGTGGCGGCTTTCGCCGCGAGCGTTGAAGGGCTCGATCCGGATGTCGAGGGTATTACGGCGGCGAAGAAGAACGCGCGGGAGGCCGGTGTTCGAAACGCGCGCTTCGCTGTCGGGGCGGCACAGCATCTGCCGTATCCAGATGGGGCCTTCGACTTAGTGATTCTCTCGTGGACGCTTTGATGCATCGCACAAAAGGGCATGGTCCATGCCCTACGCGAGGTTCATAGGGTTCTCGCGCCCGGCGGGGTCCTGATCGACGCGCGGCCGGACTCGCGCGTCCTGGCGTACGCGGAGCGTCAGAAGGCCCGCGGATTCCAGCGCTTCGGCGTCGTTAACACGTCCAGGGCCGAACTCGTCAACGATCGAGCGTCGGATCGCGCTGTTGCGCGCGTTGTTCGCGAGGGACTCTTCAAGCGCAGACGGCGCGGCCGTTTCTGGCACCGAGTCCCTTTCGCCAACCTCGCCGCGCTTCGACAGTACCTTTGGGAACACCTGCGCTTCGTGCGGCGCGCGAAGTGGGTGGTCGACGCAGCGACGCGTAGACGCCACTCGAACGAACCGCTCGTGATCCGCCGCGCCGTGCGCTACGAGCTCCTCGAAGCCCGTCCGACGAAGCAAGGCCCGTAGGTCACTGCGAGCGACGGCAGGACCATCAGCTGCCCTCCTGAGTGCCCGATCAGAATTCGCCGCGGGTGCCGGCGCTCGCGGGTTTGAGCGGCCAGTCAATCCCGCCAGAGCCGGCGCCTGCGGCAAACGTCACAGCTGGGTCAGCTTTTGGGCGACTCCCTCATCGCTTCGTGGATCACGTGCCCGTCGTGCCACTCGGGCTCGCCTTGCAGGTGCTCGAGCATGCGCCGGTACTCCTTGTCCATGTCCGGGCTGTCGGCGTTCTTGCGATAGGCCTCTTCGCTCTCGAATACGACGCTGAGCCAGATCTCGTTGGGGTCCTTGGTGCTGCGGAAGGCCGTGTGATACAGCCAGCCCGCGGGCGGATCTCCCTCGAACGATCCCATCTCCTCCATGAGCTGCTTCTCGTGGCCGGGCTTGACCAGGTATCGCGCGACCGTGCCAAACATCATGTCAGTCCACCTCCGTTGCGATCGTAACCTCGATCTGGGCATCCGGTACATATGCCACTCTGAGCGCTCTCTAGTGAGGTGCTGGGCATCCGAACAAACGTGCCCTAGTACCTTGGAGGCGATGATGCCCACATGCCGGCGAGCGATCGTCCTCGCCGGTGCGCTGGTGCTTCCGCTGGCGGCCGCAGCGTGCAGCCTCGTTCCTACGCCGGGACAGGCCAATCTCGCTCCGACGCTCTCCCTGCAGGACGAGCCTGGGGGTGTCGTCGCGTTCGAGTCCGGCCAGCCCGTACCCACTTTCGACCGGCAACCCCGTTTGGTTGTGGACCTCGATGGCGCATGGCGCTTCGATCCGCAAAAGCTGGACATAGCCGCCAGCCTCACCGATCGGAAGAGCTCGCTGAGCGATCTCACGGCGGAGCTCGGTCAGCGGGCCGCTCCGATCTATGACGATGCAACCTGGGCGGCGATCGCTGTCCCAGGCACGTTCAACCCGCCGCCCGACAGCAGCATCACCGGCGGTTTCTACAGACATGACTTCTTCGTCCCGACCGCCTTCAGCGGCAAGTACGCGCTCCTGAAGTTCGGTGCGGTTCGCTACGTCGCTGACGTCTGGCTCAACGGCAAGTACCTCGGCTACCACGAAGGGGGCGATACGCCCTTCTCTCTCGACGCCACGACGGCGCTGGTTCCAGGCGCCTACAACAGCCTCGCGGTCCGCGTCGACAATCCGGAGTGGGGGACCCGCGACGACATCGTCCCGTGGGGCCTTGCCGACTGGTGGAACTACGGCGGGATCGTCGGCGACGTCTGGCTGGAGGCTATGCCCGCGTTCAGCGTGGTGCGCGCCGACGTGACGCCCCACCTCGACGGTGCGGATGTGTCGATCGTCGTCCAGCACCGGGGTCCGGGCAACCTCCAAGGCGCCGCCGACGTGCGCCTCTGGCCGGCCCAGGTCAACGCGAGCAACGCACTCAGTCCGGACGCGCAAAGCCTGATTCCGTCCGACGCGGAAGAGTTGCTCGATCACCGGATCGACCTCGGCACGGTGAGCGGTGAATCCGTCTTTCGCGTCGCCGCTCCCTTTGCGATCCGGTCAGCCGATCTCTGGAGCCCGGGCCTCCCCGCGCTCTATGTCCTGCAGGTGACGATGCTTGCCAACGACGAGCCTGTCGACGACCTGTACACCAGCTTTGGCCTCCGCCAGGTACGCGTCGACTCCACCGCGCCTCGCGTCCTACTCAATGGTGTTCCCATAATCTTCAACGGTGTCGCGATGCATGAGGAAAAGCAGCTTCCTGTCACAAAGGGCCGTCCGGCAGGCGGCCCGCTCACCTCGGCGGCCGCAATCGAGTCACTCCTGCAGCGGGCGGTCAAAGTCCACGCGGACCTGATCCGGGTCGACCACCATCCGCCGAACCAGATGCTGCCCGTGCTTGCCGATCGGCTTGGAATCGCCCTGTGGGAGGAGATTCCGCTTTACCACTTCACGCCGCAAACGTTTTCGATCGCGATGGATCGTGGCATCCCGCAGCAGATGCTCGCCGAGATGGACTTGCGCGACTTCAACCGACCCAGCGTCCTTTTTCATGGTTTCGCGAACGAATCGACCGGCTCGTTCGAACGAGCCAGCGCGCTGAATACGCTGCACTCCCTCGATCGGAAGATCGACGGCACCCGTCTCACGGGCCAGGCGGCCTATGGCACCGAACCCACCGACCAGACCAGCGCGAACCTCGACGTCGCCGGATTCACGATGTACTACGGAGTGCTGTACGGCGGGCGGCTGTCCGGATTAACCGTGCAAAAGGCGTTGATGGATGCGCACAAGACCTACCCTCGCAAGCCGATCATGGTGCTCGAGTATGGACACTGGGCCGACAATCCGGCTGACGAGAACCAGCAACTCCGGGTCTTCAACACCTACTACGCGCAGCTTGCGCCGGTCTTCGACACGGAGCAGCAGGGGTTCATCGGGGCTGCGGTGTGGTGGACGCTCGATGACTACTGGACGCAGCGACCGGGTATCACGGTGGAGACTTTTGGTCTGTATACGCCAGGCGGTTATCTGCGCAAAGCCGGGGTGGTCGCCGGCCGTAACTGGGCGCGCACCGCACCGTCCGCTCCACCCGGCGGCATCCGGTCCACCGGAGTGGCGGTTGCCTTCGAGCCGAGTGAGCGACATGCGCGCCTGGTTCCGTATCTCGCCTACGGCTTTGCCCTGCCGGCAGCCTTCCTGGTCGCTTTGATCATTGTTCTGTCCCGCGTGAGGCGGCGCGCATGGTGAACGATTTTCTGGTCCGGTTGTCGATCCGCAGCGCGATGTTCGCGGGTGCGATCACCGGCTTCGTTTTCGGCCTGTTCGCCGGCGCGACTCTGGGCGCGCTGATCAGCTGGTTTGCAGGCGCGATCGTCGACTGGCAGGCGCAGCTTGGGTTCAGTCTCGGCGTGACCCAGCAGCTGCTTCCCCTCGGCGACCAGGTCAGGTCGCTTGAGTTGGTCGCCGATCGTTGGTTTCTTGTGATCCCCGGGGTGGGGCTCGCGGTCGGGATGCTCGGAGCGCTTATCGGCTTGCTGGCGGGCGGCCTGTGGGCTGCGCTCGTCAACATGGGCGTGCTCCCTATCGAGGTCGCTGTCTACCGCCAGGGAAACACGCCGATGCGCAGGGCAACAGATCGCCGTCGGGTGCGGACGCGTACACGTAACGCGGTGGGCGAGTAGTACGTTAGGCGCGTGATCGAGACTCGCATCCAGGGTTTCGTCAAGCCCGGGTTCGAGCCCGTGAGCGAAGCTTTCGCCGGAAACTTCGAGCGCCTTGGCGAGGTCGGCGCGGCTTGCTGCATCTATCGAGAGGGCCGCGTCGTCGTCGACCTCCAGGGCGGCGTCGCAACGCCCGCGGAATCGAATCCCTACGCCGCGGACACCCTGCAGATGGTCATGTCATCGACGAAGGGTGTGGTCGCAGTCGCCGCGCACATGCTTGCGCAGGAGGGCAAGCTCGACTTCGATGCGCCCGTGGTCGAGTACTGGCCCGAGTTCGGAGCCGAAGGCAAGAAGGACATCCCGGTGCGATGGCTTTTCAGCCACCGTGCCGGACTTCCGGCCATCGACCGCCGGCTCACGATCGAGGACGTCTTCGCCTGGACGCCGGTGGTCGATGGTCTAGCCGCCCAACGTCCGTTGTGGGAGCCGAACTCCGCGCACGGTTATCACGTCGGCACGTACGGCTGGCTCGCGGGTGAGGTGATCCGCCGGATCGTCGGCGTGTCGGTAGGCGAGTTCGTCGCCAGGCGCATCGCCGAACCCTTGAAGCTCGATCTGTGGATCGGCCTTCCGGAGGCCATGGAGCCACGGGTGGCGCCGATGGTCGCCCCGCCGCCGCCCGCTCCCGGAACCCCGGTCGACATCTTCACGGCGCGGCTGCTCGACCCGTCAACGCTGCTGCACAAGGCGTTTGTCAACCCGCCGCTGCCGGCGCCGGACTTCAACCAGCGCGCCTTTCATGCCGCAGAGATCCCTGCCGCCAACGGGATCACAAACGCCCGCTCCCTGGCGCGCATGTACGCCGCCTGCATCGGGGAGGTGGATGGCGTGCGGCTGCTCCAGCCGAAAACTGTCGAGGCGGCGACCCGCGTTCAGTCGGCAGGGGAGGATCTCGTCCTGGGTTACGAGACTCGCTACGCGACCGGATTCCAGCTCTCCTTCCCGTTCCGGCCCATGGCCGGCCAGGGCTCGTTCGGCCATTACGGCATGGGCGGGTCAGTGGGTTTTGCGGATCCTGGCCGAGGCATCGCGTTTGGGTACGTGATGAACCAGATGCTGCCATCGGGTGGCGTCGACCCCAGGACGCGGAGCCTGGTGGACGCCCTGCTGGGCTGTTTGTAGGCGGTTCTGCCGAGCGCCGTCCTAAGATGCAGTCGCTGGTGGACTGGGAATGACCACGGCGGATCTCGTATTCGGCGGATGTCTCCTGATCGGGGGCGGCCTCCTACTGCTGACCCTGATCTTCGACGACCTTTTGGGCGGTTTCCTGAACGCCTTCCACTTCGGCCTCGACCTGGGTGGCGTCTCGCCGACCCCGGTGCTGCTCGGCTTCGTCGCCATGTTCGGCGTGGGCGGGCTGCTGGGAATCCATGGATTCGGCATCGGCGTGGGCTTGGCCACTCTGGTCGGGGTGGTCGCCGGGGTGATCGGGGCCGGCGTGGTCCTGATGGCCTTCCGGTTCCTCCGCCAGGCGGAGTCGACCGACACCTTCAGCCTCGAGGACATGGTGGGCTCGACGGGCCGCGTTTCGGTGGGGATCCCTGCCAACCGCTTCGGAAGTGTCCTCATCAGCTTCGCCGGCGCGTCACACAACATGACCGCCACCGCGGACGCCGAGATACCGGCTGGTCGCGTGGTCAAGGTCGTCGCCGTCGCCGGGACCAATCTGGTCGTAGCCCCCACATCCCCGGTTAGCACTTAAGGAGCACCGTCCGATGCCTGACTTTGTGACATCAACACCATTCCTCGTCGTGACCGGCGTGGTCATCCTCATCCTCCTCATCGCTTTCGTGTCCAGCCGTTACCACGTTGCCGGCGCAAACGAAGCCCTGATCGTCGCCGGCTCGCGCGGCGCCAAGGTGCGCGACGAGCGTGGCCAGGTTGTGGCGAGCCCGGGCGACAAGGGCGTCAAGGTGGTGGTCGGCGGGGGCACGTTCGTGCGGCCGCTGCTCGACCGTGTCGGCAAGCTGAAGCTGACGGCGCGTCAGATCAGTGTCCAGCTCGCAGACGCCGTGACGAGCCAGGGCATCAAGGTTCAGGTGCAGGGCGTGGCCACGTTCAAGATCGGCCGCGACGTCGAGTCGCTGCGCAACGCGGCGGAGAGATTCCTCGACGCCAAGCCCGAGCAGGTGGACTCGATCGTGAAAAACGTCCTCGAGGGATCGCTGCGGTCGATCGTCGGCACGCTGACGATCGAAGAGCTCATCCGCGACCGCCAGAAGCTCCTGCAGCAGGTACAGGACGCGGCCAAGGGCGACCTAGCGACGAGTGGGCTTCAGATCGACGCCTTCACCATCCAGAGCTTCTCCGACGAATCGAACTACATCGAGCTGCTTGGCCAGCAGAGCGTCGCCACGGTGTCCCGTGACGCCCGCATGGCAAAGGCCTCGACTGACCAGGAGGCCGCGGTGCGGGAGGCCGAGGCCCAGCAGATCAAGATCAACGCGGCTCGCGACGTCTCACTTCGCGAGGCCGAGACAAGGACTCAGGTCCAGGCCGCCCAGGCGCGCGCCGACCAGTCTGGGCCACTGGCCCAGGCAGAGGCGACCCAAGAGGTCGTTCGCAAGCAGACCGAGCTCGCCCAACTCGAGGCGGACCGCAAAGAGAAGGAGTTGCTCTCCACCACCGTCAAGCCAGCGGCGGCGGAGGCACAGGCCGTGATCGCGCGAGCGGAAGGCCAGAAGCGAGCGCGCATCGCGTCCGCCGAAGCGGATGCCGAGACGACGCGACTGGAAGGTGGGGCGGAGGCGCAGATCGTGCTCACCAAGGGTGAAGCCGAGGCCAAAGCGCTTGCGATGCGCGCGGACGCTTACAAGCAGTTCAACGAGGCGGCCATCATACAGACCGTGCTCGCCGCACTTCCGGATATCGTCCGTGCCGCCGCGGAGCCGATGAGCCACATCGACTCGCTGACCGTGATGAGCGCCGACGGCGCATCCGACATCGTGAAGAACGCAACCCGAGCCATGATCGAATCGACCACTGCCATCAAGGGCTTGACCGGACTTGACGTGCCGAGCCTGGTCGGTGGCGCTCTGGGCCGCGGTTTCGGCGAGAAGCTGCGCACGGGCGAGGGCAACGGGGACGCTTCTCGCGAGTCGGCGACCGACCGCATAAGCCAGATCGCCGGCGAGGGGTTGGCGACCCTCAAGGCTCGTGCGGCCGCCGCCGCCGCGTCCACGGAAGCTGCAGCCGAGGAAGTCGAGGCCAAGGTGGATGCCGCGGCCGACAAGGTCCAGGCCGCCGCGGATCAGACAGCCGCTGCCGTACAGAAGGCAGCTTCGGTCACCGCGCCGAAGGTGGCGGCAGCCGCCAAGGCGGCACCGACGGAGGGCAACCTCGTGCAGTGGGCCAAGTGGTTGGCGGATCAGCTACGCCGCGTGCCAGACATCCAGGTTTACGACGCTCTTCGACTTGCCGATCTCGAATCCAGGGGTCCCGTCGCGGCGCGCGGCGTGTGGGCTACCGCCAAGCAAGTCCTGGCCAAGGAGTACGGCACGGTCACGATCGGTGAGCTTCTAAAGCGGTTCTAGCCAAAAGGAGGGAAGCCCGCTTGCGCGAGCTTCCCAGGCTGGGGTGGGGGCGTGGAGTCGAGATTCAGTGGCCGGTTTGATCGACCGCCGATATAGTACCACCGAGCCGCGCCGTCCACAAGATATAGACACCTGGGGATAAGTTTGAAGTTACCGCTTCCGCTCGACATGGAACCGATGCTCTCTGCGATCTCCGATTCGGGGATTCCCAAGGGGGATGGCTGGGAGTACGAGCCCAAGTGGGACGGCTTTCGCACGCTAGTTTTCCGTGACGGGGAGGAGGTTGCCTTGATGAGCCGGGGCGGCCGGGCGATGACCCGGTACTTCCCCGAGGTCCTGCCCGCCTTGAGGAAGCTGGGTCCATCGAAGCTCGTCCTGGATGGCGAGCTTGTCGTCGTGGGGGCCAACGGCCTCGACTTCGGCGCGCTTCAGCAGCGCGTCCATCCAGCGGAGTCGCGCGTTCGCATGCTGAGCGAGCTCACGCCGGCGTGGTTCATCGCCTTCGACCTGCTCGCGGAGGGAGCGGACGACCTGCGCAAGCAGCCCCTCGGCGAACGGCGCGCGCGGCTCGAGAAGCTGCTCCAAGGCGTGAAGAAGCCGATCTTTCTGACTCCTTACACGCGTAACCCGAAAACGGCCGAAGAGTGGTTCGAGAAGTTCGAGGGAGCGGGGCTCGACGGCGTGATCGCCAAGGCATGGGATGGAGCCTACGTGCCCGGGAAGCGGCTGTGGGTGAAGATCAAGCACAAGCGGACCGCGGACTGCGTGGTCATCGGTTGGCGGAAGACGAGCGACGGCTCAACCCTCGGAGCCTTGCTTCTCGGGCTGTACGACAAGAAGGGAAACATCCACTACGTCGGTCACACGTCATCGTTCAGCGCCGCCGAGCGCAGGGAGCTGATCAAGAAGCTCAGGCCACTGGAGACCGAGATCCCCGAGGAGGAGTGGCAAGCGAACCCCGGCCGCATGCCTGGGGGGCTCAGCCGCTGGTCACGAGGCAAGGACACCGAGTGGGTGGCGGTGCGTCCCGAGCTCGTCTGCGAGGTCACATACGACAAGCTCGAGGCGGGCCAGCGCTTCCGTCACGCGACTGGTTTCCTTCGCTGGCGAACTGACAAGCCGCCGAAGAAGTGCGGGTTCGATCAGATCGCTTCAGCGGCCGAGTTCGACGTGCGAGGGATCTTCCAGAGCAAGTAGCAAGGGCCGCGCGCCGGGCCCGCCAGGACCGTAATACCTCATCGCCGCGCGGCCGAGCCCGGTGACTGCGACCCAGTCGAAGCCGGCGCCGATACCAACACCGACCCCAAGCGGCACCACTCGCGCGGCGACCTTGGCCGCGCCAGTGGTCGCGAAGCGGCTGAGGATGCGCGTCACAAAACGTCCGCCACCATGGACCAAAAGGAGGCTGGGCACGTGTCGAAACGCGGCGATGGCGAGACGCTCCCCACCGGCGACGACGACGTCTTCGCGAAGCTTCAGCGCGCCGCTTGTGACGCCCACGACAACCAGCGCCTCGAGGACGCGTCCCTCCGATCCACTCAGCTCGTGCCCGAAGATCATGGCGATACCCAGCACTAGCTCGATCTCCTGCTCGAGGGCATAGAGGGTCTGGCTCGTCACCGTGCCGATTGCGAGGGCAGTGCCCAATCCGGGCGCGATCGAAGCCGCGCCGCTGATCGCACCGGTCGCTGCGACACGGCGACGTGTGGAACGGATCAACCACAGGGCCAGTTGATCGTTGGTGTAGGTCGGGTGCGCGGCGCGAAGCTGATCGACTTTGGATCGGATCGCCGGTTCGCGGCTCTTCATGGCTTGATCCAGGGAACGGAGGACGAATCGAACATGTGGCGGGAGTTCGTCGACGTCCATGGCGGTGAAGCCTACCTATCTCCCCCGCTTGCCGGCGGAGTACCCTGCCGCAGGCACGGGGAAGGGACATTTTTGTGCGAACAGTTCGCACCGCGGAGGCGCTCTTTTGAATACGTACTTGCGACCTTGTCGCGATAAGGCTTAGGCTCTTCCGGTGGCGAGCATGAGGGCGCTTTTCACTCAGTCGTTCGATCTGGGAGAGCGCCGCCGGCTCGCCGGCTTCTTCGGCTCCGTGGCCCTGCTTCACCTGGTCGGGTGGGGACTGCTCCTCGCTTACGCCGCGACCCATCCCGCCTTCATCTGGCTCGGTGGGATCGCGTACACGCTGGGTCTGCGCCACGCGTTCGACGCGGATCACATCTCGGCCATCGACAACACCACGCGCAAGCTGCTGCAGGGCGGCAAGAAGCCGATCGGGGTGGGCTTCTTCTTCTCGCTCGGCCACTCCACGGTTGTGCTCATCGTCGCGATCGCGTTGGGCCTCGCCGTCAAGTGGATCGTGCAGGGCGTCGTGGGCCAGACCGGCGAGCTGCGCAGCATCGGCGGGGCGGTGGGGACGTTCGTTTCAGGCGCGTTCCTCGTCTTGATCGGAATCCTCAACCTGCTAGTGCTGATCGACTTGCTTCGCGTCTATCGCAGGATGCGCAACGGCGAATACGACCGCGAGGGGCTCGAGCACGAGCTCGTCGCGGGTGGCCTGATGACAAGGCTCTTCGGCAGGCTGTTCCGCGTCATTGAGCACAGCTGGCAGATGTATCCGATCGGGTTTCTGTTCGGACTGGGCTTTGACACGGCGTCGGAGGTGGCGTTCCTCGCGATCTCCGCCGGTGCTGCGGCGCAGGGCGTGCCCTTGGTCGCAATAGTCTCGCTGCCCTTGATCTTCGCGGCGGGCATGTCCCTGATGGACACCACCGACGGAGCCTTCATGGCGAAGGCCTACTCGTGGGCCTTCGCGAGTCCGATCCGCAAGGTTTATTACAACCTGACAGTCACGTCGCTTTCGGTCTTTGTCGCATTGTTCGTAGGCGTGGTCGAGCTGGGCCAGATCTTGATCCAGGTCCTCGGCCTGCATGGTCCGATTTTCAACGCGATCGCGCGCTTCAACTTCCTCGGCGTGGCGGGCTACGTCATCGTGGCGGCGTTCGTCGTGACATGGGGCGCCGCCTTTGTGATCTACAAGGTGAGGCGCATCGACGAGCGTTGGTCCGCCGCGGTGGACAGGGTCGCCTAGTTTCGGTCGTCCGGCGATACGGTCTCGGCTCCGCTCCGAATCAGCTCGGCGCAAAGGGCGCGCGAACCACCGATGAGCGTGTAGTCGAGGTCGATCTCGGAAGCGACGCACCACGACCGATCGTCGGGCCACCACAGGTTGGGTCCCTCTTCCCAGCCTTCAGCTTCCGCGGCGGCTCCGGTGAACAGAAGGTAATCCCGGTGCGGCAGGCGTACGCGACTCTTTCTCAGGGGCGGTGGCGGGGGAGGAGGTGGAGGTGGTTTTGCATGGGGATCGTCTGACGCCCATAAATAGGCGACCACCGGCCAGCCGTGCAGGTTGCCGTAACCGTCCCATAGGCAGAACCAGCAGCGTTCCGGTGTCGTCGTGTGGCGAGCTAGCAGCGCGGCAAGACCGAGGCGCTGTTCGCTTCGCACATAGGCCTCGAACCCGGTTGGGATCACTGAGCCGATTCGTGCGTCGCGAAACGGAAGGAGGCGGCCGCCGATCCAATCGGCCGCCGAGACCTCATCGCTAGGGGTTACATCCTTCCAGCCCATAGGTCCTCGTCGCCGTGCCCCCGAACACGTCTTCGTCGTCGCCGACTATCGCGCGCGTCGTCGCCATGACCTCAGCGTAATCGGCCGCCAGCAGGCAGACCGGCCAGTCGGAGCCGAACATGCAGCGCCCAGGACCGAACCAATCGAGCACTCGCTCCAGATACGGCCGCAGCTGCTCCCGCGTCCATGTTTTCCAGTCGGCCTCGGTGACGAGTCCCGAAAGCTTGCAGCTGACGTTCGGCTCGTCCGCAAGCGGTGCCAGCGCCATCTCCCACGCAATGTCCCAGGCACCCCCCGCGACGCGGGGCTTGGCCGCGTGGTCGATGACGAAGCGCATCTCAGGGTGCGCGCGGACGGTCGCCAGCGCGGCGGGTAGCTCGCGCGTGCGGACGAGCACGTCGTACACGAGGCCGGCCGCACCCACCGCGGCGATCCCGCGCTGGACGTCATCCCTCAGCAGCCAGCTCGCGTCGGGCTCGTCGTGCACCTGATGCCTGATCCCGACCAGACGGTCTCCGCCCTTCGCGCTCCGCAGGCTCGCGATCAGCTCCGCCACCGAGGGATCCGTGAGATCCACCCAACCCACGACGCCGGCGACGAAATCAGTTTGCGACGCCGTCTCGAGAAACTCGCGTGTCTCGTCGAGGCTGGAGACCGTCTGGACAAGCACCGTGCGATCGACGTTGTTCTGGACCAACTCGGGACGAAGGTCATCGGGAGCAAAGGGCCGGCGGATCGGTGAGAGCTCATCGCCCATCCATGGGTAGTCGCGGCGCCGTGGATCCCAGAAGTGATGGTGCGCGTCGACGATCACGCGTCGAGCTCGTCCCACAGCGAGGATGGAATCGGCGCTTGAAACATGCGCACGTTCTCTTCGACTTCGCGAACCGACCGGCAGCCTGTGAGCACGGACGCGACCGCCGGATGGCGTAGGGGGAACTGGATCGCCGCCGCCTTGAGCTCAACACCGTGGCGGGCGCAGATCTCTTGCATACGGAGCGCGCGGTCGACGAGCTCGGGCGGCGCCGGCTGGTAGTTGAAGGTCGTCCCCCGCCTGGGATTCGCCAGGATGCCGCTGTTGAATACGCCGCCGGCGATGATCGCGATGCTTTTCTCGACACAGAGAGGCAGCAGCTCGGCGGCGCCGGTGCGGTCGAGCAGCGTGTAGCGACCCGCGAGCAGGAAGCAGTCGAAATCTGCCTCGCGCGCGAAACGCACCAGCATTTCGGCCTGGTTCATCCCTGCCCCGACCGCTCTGATCGTGCCTTCGGCTCGCAGACGGTCGAGGGCGCGGTACGCGCCTGCTAAGGCGTCTTCGAAGTGCTCGTCGGGATCGTGGATGTGAAGCACGTCAACCCTGTCCAGCCCAAGCCGAGCCAGGCTCTCCTCGACCGATCGCATGACCCCGTCGTAGGAGAAGTCATAGGTGGGATTGACGGGCGGTACACCCTTGTATGCCTGGCCTGGCTCAGGTGGGGCGTCCGCCCGGAGAAGGCGCCCGACCTTGGTCGCGAGGACGAACTCTTCACGGGGCTTCGCTCGCAACACCGCGCCCAGGCGCTGCTCGGCGAGGCCGTGGCCGTAGAGGGGCGCGGTGTCAAAGAAACGTATGCCTGCCTGCCAGGCGGCCTCGACCACGCGATGCGCTTCATCGTCGGCCACCTCTTCGAACAGCCCGCCGAGAGGCGCGCTGCCGAGGCCGAGGCGCGTTACGTGCAGCGATGTCTTGCCGAGCTGGGCGCGCGCGGACGGTTTCAGGGCAGCTCAGCCGGGCGCGCGCACGACGCTCTACAGATCAAAGATCTTGGGAAGCCGGTCGCTGCTCTGGCCGCTGAAGTCGTGCGCCTTCGCCATCATCGGGGCCATCTCCGCCTGCCAGCGGATGTTCACCGGATCGGTGGCCAGCTCTGCGATCGCGCGATCGTAGTCGTCGCACTCGATGTAGTGAAACAGGTCGAGGCCGTCGCGAAAGATCACGTACTTGCTGATGCCGACCCGCTGGATCGCCTTCAGCACGTCGGGCCACACCGCCCGGTGGTACTCCTCGTAGCGCTCCTCGGCGCCCGGTTTGAGTCGCGTATGGAGGCCGACCTGCATCAAGCGGAGTGGCCCGCTCGGAGCTGGCCGCGAAGCCAACGCTCTCCGCTGGCGATGTGCGCGGTTGCGGTGGCGCGGGCGAGCTCCGGGTCGCCGGCGATGAGCGCTTCGTAGATTCGCCGATGCTCTTCACGAGTCTCCTCGAGCGCGTCGTCGGCGGCGCGCCCGTGCCACAGGCGGATTCGCATCGTTCGCGTCGAGAGGCTTGCGAGAAGCGACGTCAGGACCGTGTTGCCAGCGGCCTTGGCGATCAAGGCGTGGAACGCGACGTCGGCCTCGACCAGCTCCTCAACGCTGTGCGCCGCTCGCATGCGCTCGAGGCTCTGCCCGAGGTCGACCTTCTCCTGGGCGTCGATCCTGCCGGCCGCCAGGGCCGCGGCCGCCGCCTCGAGGATGCGCCGCACCTCGTACAGCTCGAGCTCGGTCTCGCCGAGTAACAGGTGACTGATGAAGCCGGTGCTCTCGAGCAAGAGACCCGGCTCGAGGCTGCTGACGTACGTGCCGTCGCCTTGTCTTACTTCCAGCACACGCAGTTGGGACAGCGCCCGGACGGCCTCACGCAGCGAGTTGCGCGAGATCCCCAGCTCTCCTGCGAGCTCGCTTTCCTTGGGCAGACGGTCCCCGGCACCCCAAGCCCCGGAAACGATGCGCTCGCGGATCTTGTCGATCGCGTGCTCGGTGACGCTCGGCGCCCGCTGGGTCCGCCGTCCCCGGCGGGGCGAGCCATTGGCGCCAAGAGATCGGACGTTCACGGCCTTGGAGCCGGCGCCCAGCCCAGATTTGAACCTGGCAGGTTGACAAACATCGGAGCTTCAGCATATAGCTAAGTCCGCAGATGGGCGACCGCCTCAACGACAAGGTCTGTTTGATCACGGGCGCGGGCTCGGGGATCGGCCAGGCTAGCGCTCGTCGCTTCGCCGAAGAGGGCGCACGCGTGGTGGTCGCTGACATCGATCTCGATGCCGCCCGGCGAACGGTCGACGAGATCTCCACCCTTAGCCCGGATTCGGTGGCGGAGGAGGTCGACGTGACCGACGAGACGCAAACCGTCGCGATCGCCGACCGGGTCGCGCGCCGCTTCGGTCGGATCGATGTGCTCTTCAACAACGCCGGCATCGCCGGCGTCGGAGACCTGCTCGAGACGGAACCGGAGCTGTTCGACCGGGTGATGCGGGTGAACGTGCGTGGCGTCTACTTGATGAGCCGAGCCGTCGTCCCGCAGATGATCAAGCAGCGTTCGGGGTCGATCATCAACATGTCTTCCTGCATCGCCGAGATCGGCCTGGCTCGCCGCGTGTCATATGCGGCGTCCAAGGGCGCCGTCTTCGCGATGACGAAGTCGATGCAGGTTGATGTGGCTCCATACGGCATCCGGGTCAACGCCCTGCTGCCCGGCACCATCCTCACCCCATTTGTCGAGCGCTACCTGAAGGAGTCCTACGCGGACCCCGAAGAGGGAATGGCCTCGATCCGCAAGCGACAGCTGAGCAACGATCTGGGCCGGCCGGAAGACGTCGCCCAGGCAGCGCTCTTTCTGGCGTCCGACGAATCGAAGTTCATGATGGCGTCGGGCCTCATCATCGACGGCGGAATCACGGGCGCCAGATAGCCGCCGGGGGCGGTGATTCATTGAAGCTGACGCGCCGCGACCGGATCGCTCTGCTCACGCCCCTCGCGCTCCTACTGTTGGCCGGCCTGGTCGGACCCGCACTCATCGGATTGGTGGCGACAGTGACGACCTACTCCCCGTTTGGCACGAAGGTTGAGTTTGCTGGTCTGCAGAACTACTTGACCGTGCTTCAGGATCCGCAGTTTCTTCCCTCGCTCCGGAACATCGTCGTGTTCACGCTTGTCGCGGTCCCACTGGAGCTGTTGATCGGGTTCGGACTTGCCTACGTCCTTCGGGAGCCAATCGCGGGCCGTCCTGTGTGGAGGGTGCTCTTGTTGCTGCCCTGGCTCATCAGCCCGATCGCCAACGGCGTGATGTGGCATTTCTTGTTTGGCAGCGCCACCGGCATTGCCGACTTCGTGGGAGCTTGGTTCGGCCAGTCTGAGGTTGCGTCCCCGATCGGCGATCTCCGACTTGCGCTTCCCGCGACCATCGCGGTGGAGGTGTGGCGGATCGCGCCTTTCGTGACGTTCCTGCTGCTGCCCAGCCTTTCCTCTGTTCCCGCCGAGCGGTGGGAGGAGGCGAGCCTTGCCGGCGCTTCAACCGCGAATCGAATTCTGCGCATCGCTGTACCCGCGGTGCGTCCAGTCCTCCTCACGATCGCCATGCTGCTGATCGGCCTGTCGCTTGGCACGTTCGACACGGTTCTGATCCTCACGGGAGGCGGCCCAGGCACCGCCACCCTGACGCCGGCTCTCTACAGCTACGCGCAAGCGTTCCAGATCAACGATTGGCCGGCCGGGGCCGCGGCTGGATGGCTGATCGCCGCCGGAGTCCTCGCGGTGGGAGCTGTCTACCTAAGGCTCGCGAGGCGAGGCGTGGAGGAATGACCACGCTGGGGGCTGAGCGCCGCCGCAAGACTGCGGTCCGAGGCTCGGTCCTGGTGCTCGCACTCGTCTTCTTTCTTTTGCCGCTCGCATGGACGATCCTGGCCTCGCTTGGTGTGCTCCCAGACAACAACACGCATCCTCCGTCGTGGAGAGGACCTATCACCTTCGACCATTTCTCGGAGGTCGGGGTCGCCGAGCCCGGCTTCTGGGAGGAGCTGGCGACGAGCACGGTGTCCGCTGCCTTCGCCACCACGCTGGCGATCGCATCCGCCTTCCTCGCGGCTTACTGCCTCGCCCGGACTTCGTTTCACGGCCGCCGCCTGGTGACGCAGGGATTCCTCGTGCTGGCAAGCCTGCCGGCCATGGCCTATGTGATCCCGCTCAGCGACGTGATGCGCCGCGTCCATCTTGCCGACACGCTGACAGGTGTTGCGCTGGCTGAGGCGGCGGTCACCGCGCCGCTGGCCGTCTACGTGCTGCATGGCGCGATCGCCCAGCTGTCGCCGGAGTGGGAAGAGGCCGCAGTCCTGGACGGGGCGGGATTGTTCCGGGTCATGGGCCAGGTGGTGCTGCCCCTGGTCGGGCCAAGCGTCGCGGCCACGGCAATCGTCCTGTTCGTGATCAACTGGAACTTGCTGCTCGTCCCTCTGGTGCTGACCTCCGGAGACGTCAAAACCGTGCCCGTCGCTATGAGCGACTTCTTCACCTTCGAGCGAGAGCTGGACTGGCCGACCGCCGCGGCGGCCCTGGTCGCGTCTCTGGTTCCAATTGCCCTCTTGGTGGCTGCGTCCCACCGCCTTGTGGAGCGGTTCAGGCTGGAGCAAGGCTCCCGAGACATCGGATGACTAGGGGACTGGTCGGGGTTGGTTGTACTGAGTCACGCTTGACAAACCGGTCGGAACGCGCTAAACATCCCACATTCAGCGGTTTCGGCAGATGGGCCGGAGCCACCGGCAGCGTCGGATTCAAAGGGGAAAAATGGACATGAGCCGACATCTGGCGAAAGCCCTGGGCCTGGTGGTGGGGGTGGGTTTGATGGCCGCCTGCGCGAGCGGCTCGAATACCAATTCGGGCCAAAAGTTCAGCGGCGTCACCGTCCGGGTGGTCACGTTCACCGGGCCCCAGATCGCCGAGCCGCTGCAGCGCCGCGCCCCAGATTTCGAGAAAGCCACGGGCGCCAAGGTCCAGATCATCACCGTCCCGTTCTCAGACCTCTATCAGAAGGTCCTCACGGACTTCGCAACGAAGACCAATTCCTACGACGCCACGGTTTTCGACCCGCAGTGGATGGGCGACTACGTCCCGCCCGGCTACCTCGAGGACCTTACTGACAGGGTCAAGAACGATTCGACCCTGCAGTGGGATGACATCGCGCCCTTCTTCCGCGACTTCAGCGCGACCTTTAAGGGCAAGGTCTACACGATCCCGCTCGACGGCGACTTCCAGATGGTCTACTACCGGAAAGACCTCCTCCAGAAGGACGGCCTCAAGGCACCCGAGACCTGGCAGGACTACATCGACATCGCCAGGCACTTTCAGGGCAAGGACCTGAACGGGGACGGCAAGGCCGACTACGGATCCTGCCTGGCCATGAAGCGCAGCGCGCAGTCCTACTGGGCATGGATCTCGATCGCCTCCGCGTTCCTGCAAAGCCAGGGGACCAAGCAAGGCGCGTTCTTCGACCTCAACAACATGCAGCCGCTGACGAACAACCCGGGCGCCGCGGCCGCGCTCGACGTCTATAAGCAGCTTTCCAAGATCGGACCTCCGACCCAGCTCAACGATGACGTGGGCAACTCTCGCGGCCTGTTCATCACCGGTCGCTGCGCGCTTTCCCTGGACTGGGGTGACATCGGCACGCTGGCCATCGACAAGACCCAGTCCAAGGTTGAGGACAAGGTCGGCGCGGTGATCCTGCCCGGCTCGAAGCAGGTCCTCGACCGCTCCACCGGACAGCTCGCCGACTGCAACGCGACCCTTTGCCCGTACGCGGTCAACGGTGTCAACCACGCTCCCTTCGCGGCCTTCGGCGGCTGGTCGGGCGCGATCAACAAGGCGTCGTCAGCCAAGGTCAAGGACGCGGCCTTTGCGTTCCTCTCCTACATGTCGGCGCCGAAGCAATCGGGCGAGGACGTCACGATTGGCCGGACTGGCTTCAACCCGTACCGGACGTCGCAGTTCACAAACCTCGACGAGTGGACCAAGGCAGGGATGAGCACCCAGGCGGCAAACGACTACCTCGGGGCGATCAAGTCCAGCTTGCAGAGCCCGAACATGGTCCTGGACCTTCGCATCCCGCAGAGTGCCTACTACCAGCAGACGGCGTTGGATACAGCCCTTGCCCAGTTCCTGGCGGGCGAGCTCAACGTCAATCAGACGATGAACCAGATCACCAGTCAGTGGAACAAGAAGACGGACGACCTGGGTCGTCAGGCGCAACTGGACTCGTACAAAGCCAGCCTGAGCGTCACCAAGTAGGAAATAAGGGCGGCGAGCACCGTGCTCGCCGCCCCGCTTCCACTGTCCGTGCCAGGAAGAAATGAAGGTGGTCGCGACTCCATGAGCAGCCAGACGTCGGAGCGCGTGCTTAGAGCGGCCACGTCGAGGTGGCGTCCGATCGGGGCACGGCTCGACCGCAGCGCGGGCTCGGTTTTCATCCTGCCGGCCGTGCTCGTCATCCTCGGGTTCTCGATCTTTCCGCTGCTCGCATCGCTCTACGTGTCGCTGTCACGGCTCAGTTTTTCGGAAGGGGGCGTCGACCTCAAGTTTGTCGGTCTCGACAACTACGCCAAGCTCATCGTGGGAGTCGATCAGACGCACTTCCTCGGCGTGGTGGGTCCGATCACGCCCGTCAGCATTGCTGTGCTTGCGGCAGCCTACGGCCTTCTCGCCTTGCTCTTGTACCGCTACATCACCGGACCGAACCGAACAGCAGGTGGCCTCGTGGGGCGGGTGGTCACGGTCGTCATTGCCGGTGCGCTGTTGTGGCTCATCGCCAACACGATCCTGACCAGCGGCCGCCCGGGAACCCTGGTCGTCACCATCGTCTACGTCGGCGTGGACGTCGCCGTTCAGTACCTCCTCGGGCTCGGCCTGGCCTTGCTCGTGGTCCAGCACCTTCCTGGCCGGCGCTTCTTCCGGGTCGTCTTCCTGCTACCGATGATGATCACGCCCGTTGGGGTCGCCTACCTGTTTCAGATGCTCACCGACACGAGCAAAGGACCGCTCTATCCGCTGTGGGCCCGTTTCGGTCTAACCGACGTGTCGTGGGTGACAAATCCGTGGGGCGCCCGGCTGGCGGTGATGATCGGCGATGTCTGGCAGTGGACGCCGTTCATCTTCATCATCCTGCTCGCCGCGATCGAGACGCTCCCTCACGAGCTCGTCGAGGCGGCGGTCGTGGACGGAGCAAGCCGCTGGAACGTCTTCTGGCGGATCACCTTCCCGCAGATCCTGCCGGCGACGACGACCGTCGTCCTGATCCGGCTCATCGAGGGCTTCAAGATCATCGACCTGCCGAACGTGCTCACGAACGGCGGGCCGGGAACGGCGACCGAATCCCTGACCCTGCACGCGTACACGATCTGGCGGGCGCTCGACATCGGAGGCTCGGCGGCGGTCGCTTACATGCTCCTGCTGCTCGTCACCTTCGTCAGCGTGACCTATGTCAATCTCTTCCGCCGCCGGGTGGCGGCGCTGACCTAGCAGTGGCCCTCGCAAGCCGGCGGTCGCGGTCTGTATCGATCAACACGCTGTCGTTCCCGGCCATGGTCATCTCGTACATCCTGCTGTTTGCCTGGGCGTTCGTCGTGCTGTTCCCTCTTTACTGGCTCGCGGTCACCTCCCTCAAGACGCCGCTCGATGTCAACGCCGGGCCTTTCTACATCCCGTTCCGCGACTTTCAGCCGAACCTCGACAACTGGCACTACATCTTTGTCGACCTCGGGGAGGACACCTTCCGCCCGTACCTCAACACCGTCGTGGTCGGGCTCACGAGCACTGCGATCACGGTGCTCCTCGGCTCGATGGCGGCCTATGGCTTGGTGCGCATGCGGTACCAAGTACGCCTGGGCGCGATCGCAGGGTTTGCGGCCGGGGTCGCGGTCGCCGTCGTATTGATGATCTTTCGCACTCCGTGGCTGCTGGCCGCCGTCGCCGGCCTGGCGTTCTTCGTCCTGCTCCTGCAGACCGTGGCGCGGCGAGGGAGACGGGCCGTGGGCAATGACGACATCGCGTTCTGGATGATCTCGCAGCGCATGCTGCCGCCCGTCGCGGTGGTGATCCCCATCTATGTCTTCTTCCAGCAGCTCAGCCTGCTCGATACGTGGGGCGCTCTGATCATCACTTACGTCGCGGTCCACCTTCCGATCGTGGTGTGGCTCATGCGTGACTATCTCCAGAGCATCCCGCTCGAGCTCGAGGAGAGCGCCGCCATCGACGGGGCGTCTCCCTACCGGGTATTCAGGTCGATCGTGCTGCCTCTCGCCGTGCCGGGTCTGGTCGCGACGTTCCTCTTCGTCCTCGTCTTTGCCTGGAACGAGTACCTGATCGCGTTGTTCCTGACGAGCTCGAACGCGCAGACCCTACCCCTCACTGTTGCCGCGCAGAACGCCACCCGCGGGCCGCAGTGGTGGTACATGTCGGTGCTCATCCTGATCATGATCACGCCCGTGATCGCGATGGCGATCGCGCTCGAGCGATTCATCGCCCGCGGTCTTCTGGTCGGCGCGGTCAAGGGCTGAGTCAATGCATCGAATCCTCAGCGTCACCGCGCACGATGTTCGGTTCCCGACTTCGCGCAGCCTCGCCGGCTCGGACGCGATGCACACGACGCCCGACTATTCGGCGGCGTACGTCGTCCTGAAGACAGATGCGGGCGACCATCTCGAAGGCCACGGCCTCACCTTCACGCTTGGCCGCGGCACGGAGGTCTGCGTCGCCGCGATCAACGCCCTCGCGCCGATCGTGATCGGACGCACGCTGGAGTCGATCACGAGCGATATGCGTGGCTTCTGGCGCGCCATCACCGGCGAGCAACAGCTGCGATGGATCGGGCCCGAGAAAGGCGCCATCCACCTGGCATCGGCCGCGCTGATCAACGCTGTCTGGGACCTGTACGCCAAGGTCGAGGGCAAGCCGCTGTGGAAGCTGCTGGCCGATATGACCCCCGAGCAGCTCGTGTCGTGCATCGACTTCCGCTACCTCAGCGATGCCCTGACGCCCGAGGAAGCGTTGGACATCCTCGAACGGAAGGCGCCGACGCGTGCCGCGCGCGAGGCCGAGATGCTGCGCACCGGCTATCCCGCGTACACCACCTCAGCCGGATGGCTCGGCTACTCCGACGAGAAACTTCGCACGCTGTGCCGCGAGGCCGTGGCGGCCGGCTGGTCGCACGTAAAGATGAAGGTGGGCCAGAGGATCGAGGACGATGTGCGGCGCGCTCGCATCGTCCGCGAGGAGATTGGGCCCGATCGCCACTTGATGATGGACGCCAATCAGGTCTGGGAGGTCGGCGACGCGATTGCCAACGTGAGGCGGCTGGCCGAATTCGAGCCGTACTGGATCGAGGAGCCGACGAGCCCCGATGACGTGCTCGGCCACGCCACCATCGCAAGGGCCATCGCGCCGATCAGGGTGGCCACGGGCGAGCATTGTCAGAACCGCGTGATCTTCAAGCAGCTCTTCCAGGCTGAGGCGATCGGCTTCTGCCAGCTGGATGCATGCCGCCTCGGCGGCTTGAACGAGGTACTGGCGGTGCTCCTCCTGGCGGCCAAGTTCGGCGTGCCGGTCTGCCCACATGCAGGCGGGGTCGGCCTTTGCGAGTACGTGCAGCACGTCTCGCTGTTCGATTACATCGCGGTCAGCGGGTCGCTCGAAAACCGCGTCCTCGAGTACGTCGAGCACCTCCACGAGCACTTCCTCGACCCTGTTGTCATTCGCGACGGCTGTTACGTCGCGCCACAGCGCCCTGGCTGGAGCATCACGATGCATCCAGAGTCGGTTCGCGAGTTCGAGTTCCCATCGGGGCCCGCCTGGAAGTCACTTGATCGATGACGTCGTGCCGGCGACCGGGCTGCACCTGGCTCGGATCGATGGCGCGATCCACCTGAAGCGGGACGGAAACTGGAGTGTTCTGCGGGAAGGCGTTTCGTTCGATTCGCTGCTCCGGATGTCTCTGGATGAGCTCCGCGGCACGCTGGACGCAGAGCGCCCTGCTGTCGCCGTCCGCGAGGGCGCCGTCTTCGGAGCGCCCATCGAGAGCCAGGAAGTGTGGGCCGCAGGCGTCACCTACCAGCGCAGCCTCGAGGCCCGCACGGATGAGGCGATCAGCTCGGATCCTTATGACCGTGTCTACACCGCGCCGCGGCCGGAGCTCTTCTTCAAGGCCACACCCGGCCGGGTGAGGGGACCGGGGGAGACGCTTTTCATCCGCTCCGACTCCACCTGGGACGTCCCCGAGCCGGAGCTGGCCGTGGTCTGCAACAGCAGGCTCGAGGTGGTCGGTTACACCATCGGCAATGACGTCAGCTCACGCAGCATCGAAGGTGAGAATCCGCTTTACCTTCCTCAGGCCAAGGTTTTCGATGGATGCTGCGCGCTTGGACCGGCGGTCGCGCTGGCCTGGGACTTTTCGCCGTCAGATCGCTCGATTGAGCTGGAGATCAGCCGTGATGGTTCTGTCCTCTTCCGGGCGGCGACTTCGACCTCAGCGATCCGGCGCTCGATCCCCGAGCTGCTTGACTACCTTGGTCGCGACCAGCGCTTCGAATCGGGATGCATCCTCCTCACCGGGACGGGGATCGTTCCGCCGCCCGACTTCACACTCGCTGAAGGCGACGTCGTCGCGATTCGAATCGACGGCTTAGGCCTACTCGAGAATCGGATCCGGAGGCACGCGCGACCGAAACCGGCGTAGACGCGCCTTACTTCTTGTCGCCGGTCGGACCGGCGAGCTTCCATCCGCTCTGCCAAGGCCAGTTGTGCTTGATCTGGAGCAGAATGTTCAGCAGGCCCATCCCCTCGAGCACGCGAGCCATGGCAAGGGGCCCGGCGTCGACCGGACGGAATCCGATCGACTCGGCGAACTGAAGCGCCTTCTGTTTCGAAGGCTCGTGATCACCAGCGATGTAGGCGTCGAGCTTTGTGCCATCGGCATTCGGATCTGCCATCTTCGACGCGAACGCGTAGTTGAAGGCCTTCACGACATGAGACTTGGGCGCCTTCTTCTGGATTTGCTCCGCCATCGAAGAGCCGTCGAGGACCTGGCCGGGATCCTGTGCGTTGACGCGGTTGGTGACGTCGATTATCACCTTGCCGTCGAGGTCGGACGAGAGGGCGCCGACCACCTCGTCGACCTTGTCGGCCGGTACCGCGAGAACGACCAGTTCGGCGTCTTTGACGGCCTCCTTGTTGGATCTGGCGGCGTGCGCCTTCGTCGCCTTTGCCGCGTCCTCGGCGTGTTGGGGGTCATGGGCGGCGAGGGTGACGGTATGACCCGCCCTGGTCGCCGAGCCTGCCAGCGCCTTGCCTACGTTGCCTGACCCGATAATCGCTACCTTCATGGCAAACCTCCGGCCTTAGATCCACACAGAGTTCCTACTCCAGCCGGCGAGCAGTTATTCGGCGGCGGACCTTGCTCCCACGACTCGGACGAGGATCGAAGACGCCGCGATGCTGACGACGACGGCCCCGATCAGGCCAGCACTGACCTCTTTGCTGATGAAGCCGGCCCCAAGGGCAAGTGCCCCTAGCACGTAGCTGAACTCGCCTACCTGCCCAAGCCCGACCGATAGCTGGAGCGGTCTGGCGCCAAGGTGGGTGAAGCGCGACAGCAGCCACACGACAAGGACCTTTCCGACCAGGACCATCGCAAGGAAGGCGAGCAACCAGGGCAGCGCCCGGACGACATCGGTAGGGTCGATCACCGTCCCCAGAGCGACGAAAAACATCACCGCGAAGAGGTCGCGAAACGGAAGCAGGCGCTGGCGAGCCTCGGCGGCGACGGGGCTCTCCGTGATAGCCAGGCCGGCGACGAAGGCGGCGAGAGCGAGTGGGACGCCGAAATAGCGCGAGCCGACCCCGGCCACCAACAGGCCACTCGCCACCGAGACGAGAAGGAACAGGTCGTGCTCGGTCTGCATTCGCCGCAGCAGCCAAGGCAACACAAACGCCGCGACCGCGGAGAGAACCCCGAACGCGACCACGCCAGCGACCGCCGTCAGCCCGGAGCGCCCTCCGATGCCCAGCACCACGACCATGATCAAGGCTGCGCCCACGCCGACCAGGTCCTGGATGAGGCTCCATCCCAGGAGAACCTCGTCGGTCCGCCGGTCGGTGGTCCTGCGGCGGCTGCGAGTGATGTTGACGACGACGACACTCGACGACATCGCGATCGAGAGGCCGATCATGGCGGCGCCTGCCGGCGCAACCCCGAGCGCAAGACACACCCCCGCGCTGAATATCCACGTCAGCAGAACCTGGACCGGCGCCAGGAGGAGAAGGCGGCGGCCCTCGCGGGCGAGGCGCAGCGGGTTGATTTCGATGCCGACCTCGAAGAGGAGAAGCACGACGCCGATGTCAGCGAGGACCGAGAGCTGATCTCTGTTGGCGACGTATCCGGGCGTGAACGGCGAAACGAGGACCCCGACCAGTAGGTAGCCAATGACAGCCGGAAGACCAAGCGATCGGGCACCTCGGCCGGCGAGCGCCGCCAGGAACAGCAGGAGGCCCAGGTCGAGGATCGCGGGTGCTGTGTGGTCCACTGCCCGGGACAATATCAACCGATGGGCGACCTGGACTGGCGACCTTCGCGGCGACCCGAGCGCACCCCGCTCGATGGGGACTTGGTGCGTCTCGAGCCGCTGAGCGCTGAACGGCACGGGGAGGATCTCTTTGCCGCTAGCAGCGGTGCGGACGAGACCTGGCTGTACCTGCCCTATGGCCCGTTCGCGGGCAAGTCAGAGTTCATGCGCTGGCTCGAGGAGCGCGCGGTCCTGAAGGATCCGCTCGCGTACACGATCATCGACCGCGCGGCGGGCGCCGCGCGCGGGATCGCGACGCTGATGAGCATCGAGCCCGAGCACGGCTCGATCGAGATCGGACACATCTGGCTGTCGCCTCAACTACAGAGGACCCGCCAGGCGACCGAGGCGATCTTCCTGATGGCTCGGTACGCGTTCGATGAGCTGGGCAATCGTCGGTTGGAGTGGAAATGCAACGCGGACAACGCCGCCTCCCGACGCGCCGCCGAGCGATATGGCTTTGTGTTTGAAGGAATCTTTCGCCAGCATCGCGTCATCAAAGGGCGCAACCGAGACACCGCCTGGTACTCGATCACGGACGGCGAGTGGCCGATCCGTCGGGCAGCCTTCGAGGCCTGGCTCTCTGCGAACAACTTCGACTCATCCGGCCGGCAGCGGCGTTCGCTGGCCAACCTTCGCGAGGGAATACAAGCTTCCGCCGTCTGATATCACGGATTGATGTGGCCGTAACGAAAGACGCGATCGAGGCCGCGCTGGAGCGGGGGCACACGATTGACATCACGACAAAAGGGCGCAAGAGTGGGGAGGCGCGGCGACTCGAGATCGTGTTCCACAACATCGGCGGCCGGACCTACATCAGCGGCACGCCCTATCCGGGGAAGCGCAAGTGGCTGCTGAACCTCGAGGCCGACCCTCACTTCACATTTCACCTGAAGGGCAGGACGCGGGCCGACCTGCCGGCGGTCGCGCGCGTGATCGACGACGAGACCGAGCGCCGCGAGGTCCTGCCGCACATCGCCCGCGCGTGGAAGCGAAACGACCTGGACCGGATGGTCCGCTACAGTCCGCTGATCGAGGTCAAATTCGACTAGCGGCCCCATCCCCCGGCTCCGCCGGGTACCTCCCCATGAATGGGCAAGAGTTGCCTCCATAAAAAGCGCCGCCTGGGAAATCCAGACGGCGCTTCGGCTGGGGGAGGGGTGTCAGCTACAGCCGGTCGTCGCTCCACAGTTGAGGCACTTGTAGCAAGAGCCCGACCGGACGGTGATCGCTCCGCAGTCGGCGCACGCGGGCGCGTCGCCCGTGTTGACGAACGCAAGCTTCTGGATATTGCTCGGCGTGGCGATGACCTTGAACTCCGTCGTAACAGGTTTCGGATTTTCTGAAGGTGCGCCCTGGGCGCGCCCGGCGATCGGCGCAGGCGCGTCATCGCGACGGATGACGCCGGCTTCGTCCTGGTCCTCGACCGGCAGGAAGTGGCTCGCCATCCAGCGGAAGATGTAGTCCACGATCGATTTGGCGATCGGGATCTCTTTGTTCTTGGTGAATCCAGACGGCTCGAAGCGCATGTGGCTGAACTTGTCGACCATGAACTTCAGCGGCACGCCGAACTGCAGCGCGTACGAGGTCTGGGTGGCGAAGGCGTCCATCAGGCCCGAGATCGTCGAGCCTTCCTTGGCCATCGTCACGAACAGCTCGCCGGGCATCCCGTCCTCGTATAGGCCGACCGTCAGGTAGCCCTCGTGCCCGCCGATGTCGAACTTGTGGGTTACCGCCTTGCGCTCGTCCGGGAGCTTGCGCCGCACCGCGCGGTACTCGACGTCGGCGGGCGCGGTTGCCTTCTTTTCCTTGTCGAGTGATGTCGAGAGCGGCTGCGAGCGCTTGCACCCGTCACGGTAGATGGCGATGCACTTCAAACCGAGCTTCCAGGACTCGACATAGGTCTGTTGGATGTCGTCGACCGTCGCGTCGGTTGGCAGGTTCACCGTCTTCGACATCGAGCCCGAGATGAACGGCTGCACCGCGGCCATCATCCGAACGTGGCCCATCGGGGCGATCGAGCGCGAGCCCTTGACCGGCTTGAACGCGCAGTCGAACACTTTCAGGTGCTCGTCCTGCAGGTGAGGGGCGCCCTCGATCGTGTCGTTCTCGTCGATGTACTCGACGATCTCTTTGACCTTGACCTCATCGTAGCCGAGCTTGCGCAGTGCCGCCGGCACGGTCGTGTTGACGATCTTCAGGAGGCCGCCGCCGACGAGCTTCTTGTACTTGACCAACGCGAGGTCGGGCTCGATGCCGGTCGTGTCGCAGTCCATCATCAGGCCGATCGTGTTGTGGCTCACGAAACCGTTGGCGACATACGTGACGTTTTCGGGAACGGAGAGGTCGTAGGTGAGCTGTTCCTGACCGAGCTCGGCTTTCTCCACGGAGTCGTAGAAGAAGCTGAGCATCTGCTTGAGCTCTGCGCTGCCAGTCCGCTCGAGCAGCTGGGTGGCGCTGCGTCGCGATACCGCCCCGTGATGGTGGATCGCCATCATAAGGATCTGCCGCAGGCGGTCGTTCTCAGGGGCGAGCCGGTGCACCATCTCTTGCGAGAGGGGGATGTGGTCGTACCGGGCCGCCTGTGGGTGGTCTACCGGCGCCACCAAAGCCAGCTTTCTCTCGGAGATGAAAGCGACCGACTTTCCAAAGAGCCCTGAGACCGACTGGTTCAGCAAGCGCAGGACGTAACGCGGGGAGCTGCCCCAGCTTCCCTTACCAGGCGCGTCCACCTTGCGCGTGGTGACAAAACCGAGCGCCAAAAGGATCGCCTGCACGTCGCGGCTGAACTGCTCGGTCGTGGTTGTGAACGAGACATAACCGGACGAGACCGTTCCGTCGGCTTCGAAGAGTCCGCGCACAAATGCGCTGTAGACGGCTGGATCGTTCGCGTGGAGGACGGCTTCGGGGACGTGGGCGACGTATCCCTTACCGCGATGGTCGGCTACCGGAACTCGCTTGGCGAAGCCGCAGGCTTCCCACCATAAGGCCAGCCGGACAGAGTTGAAAGCAACTTCTGTGTAGCCCCTCTTCTGCGTGACGGCAGCTTTGAGACCGAAGAGAGACTCGCCGAGGCCGGTCAGGTGGTCGACAACGTCGCGATCTCCTGACGTGACACAGACACGAATGCCCTTTGTGTGCAGTGAGCCATCGCCCATGAAGTAACCGATGAGCTCAGCCAGGTCCGCCGTCATCCGGCGGGGAACGAAGGTGTTTTGATCCGATGTCCAGTACGCGTCCGGAAGCGGAGGAAGCTGAACCTCGGTCGGCTCGCCGACCATGCCGCCGAGCATCATCGGAACCCGGTCGCCGGAGCGGAGATCGCTCAGACGACGCCACGTCCATTGGCCATCGCTGTCAACAACCTTGATGCGATGCGTGGTGGTGCCTTGGATGCGGTAGCCACGACTTGTTTCCACAGTGACGACCGGCTCCGCGCCGTTCACGAAGAACTTGGTTGCCTTCTGGGGCCCTTGGTCGGTCGCAACTTGAGTGTCCAGACTCTGCCATTTGTCACCGTTCGGGTCGCCCAGACCTTGCAACCTGACCAACCCGCGATCAGTAATGACCAGGGTGTCGCCAACTAGACAACCCGTGGGCGCGAGCACCGTCGCCTGCGCGTTGCGGTATCCGTGGGCACGACCGAGCTTGACGGCTTCGTCCCAGGTGTCCTTAGCGCCCTGGATGACGTCAGCCGACTCCGGGGAGGTGGTGAGCTGGTGTGCCGCGGCGCGATGCTTTTCCATCACGCGAAGCATCGGCTCGCGGTTCTTGGCGTACTCACTGAAAGGACCCTTGACCTGCGCCATCCGCGCCGACTGGGCGAACGCGCGTCCGGTCATGATCGCGGTGATCGCGCCCGCGAAACGCCGGCCTTCGTCCGAGTCGTAGGCCAGGCCCATCGACATCAGCAACGCGCCGATGTTCGCGTAGCCGAGCCCGAGCGGCCGGAGCGCTTCCGAGTTTTTGCCGATCGCCTGGGTCGGGTAGGAGGCGTTGGAGACGAGGATCTCCTGGCCCGTGAAGCAGACGTCGACGGCGCGCTGCAAGCGCTCCACGTCGAACGTCCCCTGCGCGGTCTGGAACTTCATCAGGTTCAAAGACAGGAGGTTGCATGCCGTGTCGTCGAGGAAAACGAACTCCGAGCACGGGTTGGTGGCGTTGATCCGGCCCGTGTTGGGCACCACGTTCCAGTCCTGGATCGTGGTGTCGAACTGAAGGCCTGGGTCGCCGCAGATCCACGCCGCGTCAGCAATCTCGCGCCACAGGTCACGCGCCTTGTAGGTGTCGACGGTCCGGCCGCCGACGACGGCCTTCGTCTTCCACTCTTTGTCGTCGATGACAGCCCGCATGAAGTCATCGGTCACACGGACCGAGTGATTGGCGTTCTGGAACTGGACTGAGTCATAGGCCCCGCCGGGCACATTGAAGCCCGCGTTGTAGCCGGCCTCGATCAGCGCCCACGCTTTCTTCTCTTCCTCAGCCTTGGAGTGGATGAAGTCGACGACGTCGGGGTGGTCGGCGTTGAGGATGACCATCTTGGCCGCGCGACGCGTCGTCCCGCCCGACTTGATGGAGCCGGCGAATGAGTCGTAGCCCTTCATGAACGAGACCGGGCCTGATGCCGTTCCGCCGCCCGACAGCTGCTCTTTGGAGGAGCGCAGGACCGACAGGTTGGTTCCGGTGCCACTGCCGAACTTGAAGAGCATGCCCTCGGTCTTGGCCAGGTCGAGGATCGACTCCATCGAGTCCTGGACCGAGTTGATGAAGCACGCGGAAGCCTGCTGGGAGCGACTCGGGATGCCGATGTTGAACCAAACGGGGCTGTTGAAGGACGCGTGCTGGGTCACCAGCAGGAAGCGCAGCTCCTCAGCCCAGTTTGCGGCGTCATCCTCCGTGGCGAAGTAGCCACCTTGGCGGCCCCAATTCGCGATGGTGTCGACCACCCGGTCGATGATCTGGCGGACGCTGGTCTCGCGCTCGGGGCTGCCCGGGCTGCCTCGGAAGTACTTCTGGGCGACGACGTTGATCGCCAGCTGCGACCAGGAGCGGGGGACCTCGACGTCCTTCTGCTCGAAGATGACCTGGCCTTTCTCACCTGTGATCGAGGCCGTCCGGCGCTCCCACTCCACCAGGTCGTAGGCGTGGCTGCCTGGAGGTGTGGAGAAACGATTGAAGCGCAGCCCTTTGGCTTTGCCATGCCCGTTGCCGTTGGAGTGCTTGGTGGTGCGGGCCCCTGTGAGGTCGGCGAGATTCTTGGCCATCTGAGTTAGAACGCCTCCTTAAATCATCCCCGGAGTGGGTGTTTTTGAACCGCTTTGCTGGGACGTCTGATGGGTCGTTGGAGTTATTCGTTTGGGGATGCAAGAGGCCCCAGAGCATGCCCGCCACTTATGCCCCAGGGCCTCGATGTAACGCTGTGGACTATACGACCGGCTTTTGGGCTTGTCAAGCCCTGAACACAAGATATTTGGGCTGAACAACCACTTACCCCCTACATGTTGGTGGAATACCTGTGGATATCCCTGGTGACGAGTTGGGCACAGGGTGGGCAAGGACTGGGGGAAAGCGTCCAAATCAGATCCCTACTGGACCGAGTCGACGAGGGCCAGGCGGAGGCTTTCTGTGGAAACCTGGCCTTCCGCACCGGGGGAATCTGTGGAAACGGTTTCCCCCGACGAGTCGGTGATTTGCACAGCCTGCGTGGAGGCTCGAATCTTGGCCGTCGCCTGCCGGCCTTCGGTGTAGGCGTTCTGAAGCACGGTGAGGGAGCGCTGGACCTTGTTCTCCAGGATTCCCTCGAGGACGTCGACCTGGCGTTCGATATCGATCAGGGCGGACTGCAGCTTCTCCATGTCGACGCTGCGGGCGAACTGCAGGTGGAGCTGGTAGAGCGTAAGCAGGTATGGCAGCGCCATGGCGTAGCCGACGACCATCACGTGCCGGCTGTGCGCGTTGACGATGGCGCCACGGCAGACGTCGTACGCGGCATCGGGGATCACAGCCAGCGCAAATGGGGCGGTCGTCGCCGGGTCGATGTACTGGCTGACCTCGCGCACGCGTCGTTCGACCTCGCGTTCGACCTGGCCCATGAGCTGCGCGCGGCGGTTCGCGTCGAGCCCGGGCGCCGCCAGCTGCTCGAGCGCGACGCTGGACACCCACTTGGAGTCCATCGGCAGGAGCTTGCCGCCGGGCAGGCGCAGGGCCAGCTCGACCACCTTGCCGCCGACCCAGACGTTGCGCTGGAGCATCTCGGGTGGGAGGTGTCGCAGGGCTTCCTCGAGGATGTGCTCGCCCGCGGCGCCGCGGCTCGAGCTGCCGGCGATGACGCTCTCCAGACGCTTGAGGCTTGCCCGGGCCTCCTCCTCGACGGGCTGCCGGGCGGAGACGGCGGAGCGCAGGCCTTCGACGACGGACTGGGTCTGGCTCAGCCGCTCCCGCAGCTCGGCGGCCTGCGATTCCTGGGTCTGGCCTCCCGCCTGGAGGCGGGTCTTGAGCTCGGCGACGTCACGTGCGTGTCCTTCGGCGCTCCTTGACAGGTTCCACACCAGGAAGCCGACCACCCCGATTCCGACTATGAGGCATACCAGGAGCAGCGCGAACAACAGTTCGAGCACCGACATCTTGCGAATTGTAGCCGCGGATCAGGGTATAAACAAGCCTATTAACATGACGTTGATGGCCGAGGTGCACCCCCTGCCGGACGCCGACCAGGCGCCGGACCGAATCCCTCTGGAGGAGGTCTACATGCGTATGGCAGAGGAGTTGGCCAAGCGCTCGACCTGCGCCCGCCTACAGGTGGGAACGGTGATCGCCACGCCAGACCTGACCCAGGTCCTGGGTATCGGCTACAACGGCAACGCTCGCGGTCTGCCCAACCGGTGCGACTCGACCACGCCCGGGTCCTGCGGCTGCCTGCACAGCGAGCAGAACGCTTTGATCAAGGCGGGCGCGCAGCTGCCCGGAAAGGTGATGTTCGTCAGCGCATCGCCGTGCGTGATGTGCGCCAAGATGGCCATCAACGCCAACGTCGGCCGCGTCTACTACCGCGAGGCGTACCGCGACCCCGCGGGGCTCGACGTGCTACGCCAGGGCGGGGTGGAAGTCATCCAGTACAACCGCTGGCGCGACTTCTGGCGCTGACCCTCTAGTCGCGGACCACTTCCCACCCGTTTTCCGTCTGCATGATGCGCGGCTCGACGATCGGGACCTCCCGCACGCGCCGCGCCCGGGCGAACAACTTCGTCGCATCGCGCTCATCGGCGACCGATTCCAGGATGGCGCGCGTCGCGTAGACGAGGGTGACATCGGCGGTTTCGAGCGCTCGTCGAGGCGAGAGCCACCGCCAGTCGGTGACCTCGCCCTCTTGCGGATGGATCGTCTGCAGGCCTGGCAGACGGGCCAGGAAAAACCGCGCGTCGAAGCGGCGGCGCAGCTGGGCCGGAGTGACCCACCGGGCGAACAGCACCAGCTCGTCGAACGAAGGCTCGAGGCCCAGCCCACGCATCGCGTCGCCGAACGAAGTGGACCGCGCGGTCGCGGATCTGAGCGCGGCGCAATCTGCGTCATTCGCGAAGTCGCGACCTCTCCGCGCGAGCAGGATGCCTGTCTCCTCGAACAGCTCACGGATAGCGGCGGCCGCAATCTCGTCGCCCCACTCCCGGTCATCGTCGTGCACAGTGCCGCCGGGAAAGACGTAGGCACCGGGCGCGAAGTCGGCGCCCCCGGGCCGGTGCACGAGGAGGAGCTCCCACGGATCGCCGTCGCGGATCAACAGCACCGTCGCCGAGGGTCGCGGCGTGACCGGTTTTCCGTCCAGGTTCAGGTGTCCCGCGATCTCGGGCGGCAGCGCCATGCCTTCGACTCTAAGGTCACTAGCATTCCCGACGTGGACTTCGGGATCGAGGGCAAGGTCGCGCTCGTCACCGCCGCCACGAAAGGCATCGGCCTAGCCATCGCGCAAGCGCTCGCGCACGAAGGTTCGCGCGTCGCCGTGATTGCGCGAACGGAATTCGACGTGAAGCAGGTCGCAGCGTCGATCAAGGGCTTCGGCGTGGCGGCCGATGTCACGACCGAAGAGGGCTGTCGGAAAGCAGTTGATGAGACTCGACAGAACCTCGGCCCGATCGAGATCCTGGTCAACAACTACGGCGCCCGCGCGGGCACCTCGTGGAATGACACCGGGCCATCGGAGCTGGAGACCGCCTTTCGAGGCAATGTCGTGGTCAGCGCTCGCATGTCGCAGCTCGTTCTGCCCGGAATGCTGGAACGCGGCTGGGGCAGGATCGTGGTCATCACGTCGGTATACGGTCGGGAGTCGGGAGGGGCGCCTGCTTACAACGTCGCCAAGGCTGCCGAGATAAGCCTGGTCAAGTCACTGGCACGTGACGTCGCATCCCGAGGTGTCACCGTTAACGGCGTCGCTCCAGGATCGATCATGTTCGAGGGCGGCGGCTGGGATCGCCGGCGGCAGGCGGATCCCGCGGCGATCGCGGACTTCGTGCGCCGTG
>Ga0209801_1000318_pt1 | contig 33226 bp, 31 predicted proteins | sample GraSoiAngelo_127_FD_185884 | JGI IMG/M metagenome (GOLD analysis project Ga0209801, IMG submission 185884) | Grasslands soil microbial communities from the Angelo Coastal Reserve, California, USA - 14_0927_09_40cm (SPAdes) (version 2) | ecosystem: Environmental > Terrestrial > Soil > Grasslands ... | reverse complement strand
CAGGCCACCTCAACCCATTAACCGATGGGAGCGAACCATTGACGGCCATACGATACTTCGCCCAAAAGACCCCGAATCTTCGTGAGACCGGTTCATCCCACCGTTCAACTAAACCGGGCTGCCGATTTATTAGGTAGAAAATATGGCCGCGAAAGAGAAACCTGAATCTAACGCAGAATGCCCTTGCACGGAAAAGAAAGAAGAGGCGGGTTGAAACTCCACAAGGGGAGCCAAAAGTGAGGCGGTTTCTTCATCGGGAGCTGTGCTATAGGACGCTAGTTTTAGTTTAAGGAGACAATATGGCTGAAGAAGAGGAAACACGTTGGGTGGTATGCGACTCAGGCTTTCAATCCATCGTGAGCGGCGCTCAGCTTCTTTTAAGGAAACTGGTAAGGGTACGGGGCGTTCAGGCCTAAGCAACTTTCTTATACTCAAATCGGACCAACAACTTAGCTTTAAGTGCGCTGGCAATCCGTTCAAGCAAATCAAGAGAAGGCACTCGCTGATCGGTGCCAGACTCCAGCCTTGCAATAACAACCTGACTGCTTTGGGCCTTCTTGGCAAGTTGGGCCTGAGTTAATCTCGCTTTCAGCCTCGCATCCCGAACCAATCTTGCAATTTCACTGATGGACTTTTCCCGTTCGAAATAAAAACTAAATTCTGGATCCTTAAGCTCCCGCTTTAAAACGTCCTTGAGAGTAATCCTCTTGTTCTTAACTTTCATGACAGCAACTCCTTCATTCGTTTTATGGCAACTTCCCGCTCCTTGAGAGGCAGTTTTTGTCCCTGTTTCTTATAAGCATGGAGCAAAACCATTTCTTCTCGCTCGATCAGCACATAGAAAACTCGATGAGCTGACACCCTGATTTCCCAGAGCTTTCCTTCGATCTGCCGGAATTGCACTCGAACAGCATCAAATCCATGACGTTCAATCTGATCGAGCGCCTGTAACAACCGGGCACGTTCCGGTTTGGACAGGTCTCGAACGTAATCCAGAACTGGAGACCTGCCCGACGCCGTTGTATAGAAGGTGACCCGCATTTTTAGAATATAGCCGATTGGATATATCCGTCAAGACGGCACCTCGGCGCGTGAGAGAGTCTCCTGTCAAGTCTCGACTACAGCTTCGGCAGCCGAGGCCGTGCAGCCGGTCCAGGGTTTTGCCCACGCGGGATTCAAGCTTCTCTGCTCCTCCCTGGCGGGCGGTATGAAGGTTAAAACTTGCTCATTCACCTGTATAGGTGACCCCATTGACGTGACGTTCAGCCATGGATAGATAATGGCCCTGAAGATTAGAGTGGAGGGAAAATCCAGTTGCAGAAGACATTCAGGAGTTTTGCAAAGGATTTAATTGGTGCAGTTGCTGTTACGTGCGTAGTTGTCTGGCTCTTTAACGGATTCACCTCACTCCAGCGATTTGATGAATTGCTTTATGCGCTTAGGTTCCCAACGGGAGATTCGGCTAGTCCCGACATATTGCTTGTAGAAATCACCCCGGAGACCTTAAAGCTTTTGGGGGATTGGCCGATTGACCGAAAATTTCATGCCACTGTATTGGAAAAGTTAGCGCGCAACCCTGGAAACATAATTGGCGTCGCGTTTTGGTTTAATCAGCCGCTTTCCGAGCCTGGTGATTCGCAGCTTGCCCGTATTGCAAGTTTGTACAACAACATAGTTTTTTCCAGGCCCGTATGGACGACTGACCCCAACGGGCGTGTGTTGTACAAAAATCTGGCGGACGCCAATCCGACTACCGCGGTAGAGCAATATGTTGATTACCCGTCTGGATCGTCAATCGGGCTAACAGCGATTTACACGCACTTGTCTGGTCCAGTTTCTAGATGGTTAGAAGTGCTCCCCGTGAAATTATTTCGTATGTTCAAAGAACGGCAGAAAACGTCTCTCGATCCAAGAACTTTTGATACAAACCCATTCGATTTCATTCGTGTGTACAAACGACAATTCTCAAGTGCCGATCCGATATCTTTGGAACCATTTATCGTTAAGATGCCTATTAACTACGTTGGTGACGCTGAAGCGTTTCAACGCGTACCCTATGAACGCTTACTGGAGAATGAGGATTTTTCCTGGATACACGACAAGATCATCATTATCGGAGTGGCATTTCCTGTCCTGGGACAATTCACACCCCTGTCCGTTCGTAAAGGTGCCGAGACTAACAGAGCAGTTATAACGGCCAACGCAGTGAATACTCTCCTCACGGGGCAGTATATACGCGCGCTCCATCCAGTGATCACCTCTGGATTACTCGCCCTCTACTGTATCCTCGCACTTTATGTCTTTAGGAAAGTCCAAAGTAATGGAAAGCGAATCGGAATTGGGATCGGGATTTTTCTCGGCGTATTCATAACGAGTTACTTCCTTTTCGCGGTCTTGCGATTTCAAATCGTGATTTTCCCCTTCTTCATGATCTGGATATTGGTCCAAGCCTATTTTGCGGCCAAGGAGTCAATGAGTCACGTCGCTCGGAGTTTGCGGACAGTAAATCAATAGTACAGGCAGCAATCACAAATTCGCGGCTATACGGGGCGGTTGTGGCTCGTCCATTTACGGATTGATCGGATCGACAGTGTAGACCGTCACGCGACGGAGGCAAGCGGAGGGAACTAAAATGGTTCTCTCAGCTGGTGCAATCGGAATTCTCTTCACTGAAACTTAGGCATCACCTCTTTTGACATCAGCTCCAGGGTTCTCCGCACATCGCTCATCGGAACGCCGCCGAAGTTGACCATGCAGATAATGTGGGTGACGCCGATCTTTTCGTATTCCCGGAAGATCTCTTCCGCCCGCTCCGGAGAGGAGAAAACCACGAGTCTTTCGGTTTTCACATTGTCGAAATCCGGAACCTTGGCTCCCGGGCGTCGGTACTTTTTGAGATATTCGACAATGCGCTCAAAACAAGGGCGGCTGACCTTAACCGCCTCTTCTTCGTTCGGGTGGAGGTAAACATGCAGGGCAACGATGATGTCCGGATCTTCTTTGTGCCCCGCCCGAATATAGGATTCCTTGAAGAGGTCATTTTTTTCCTTTACCTCGAGTATGGAGTTGGATCGCACGAAGGGAATTCCCATTGTGGAAAATCCCAGCTCTCCGGTCTTGATCAAGGTCTCGTCGCTTGAGGCCGCCACCCATATCGGCGGCATCGGCTTTTGCACGGGCTTCATGTACAAGGAACCGTTCTCGATCTGGTAAAACTTTCCTTTGTGGGAAAACTCCTCCTGAGTCCACGCCTTTAAAATGAGGTCGAATGACTCCCAATACCTTTCTCGCGCTTCCTCCATCGACATTCCGAACGTTTTGTATTCGACCGGCGAAAAGCCGCTTCCGATCGCGAAATTCAGCCGTCCGCCGCAGAGGTTGTCGGCCAAGGCGTATTCCTCGGCCACAACCAGCGGATGATGAAAAGGAAGAACGCTCACCGCCGGGCCCAAACGGATTTTCTTCGTGCGCTGCCCCAGCGCGGCAATGACCACCGGAGGCGAAACGCAGGTCCCGTACCAGTAAAAATGATGCTCCCCGAGCCAGAAGGAGTCGAATCCCAGCTCCTCGGCCCATTCGGCCATGGTTAAGACTTCTTCGTAATACTTTTGGTTCGAACGGCCGAGATCGGGATGGTTGTCACCAAAGATGAATATGCCAAATTTCACAGAAGCGCTCCTTTGTCCTTTTGAGCATCAATCCTTACGCGGCCGGAAGGATGAAGCCGATCCAGGCGGTTTCACGCCTTGGTCATCGACCCAGGCCATTCGGCAGCGCCGCGGCAATCTCGGGCCAGTGGTCGTATCTCGTCACTATCGGATGGTCAATACCGGCCCGATTCCACGGACGATTCAACAGCGCGACCGAGACTTTCATTTGTTTCGCCAAATACTCGGCCATGGTGAGGGAGTCTTCGACGGCCCAGCAGAAACGATAATTAGCCAGCTCCGCCAGTGTGATTCCAATCGTGTTGTCGGTAGGGAAACGTCGGTATTTGTCGACGACGACGAATGAATGATAGGGCACGTGATAGCGCGCCAGCCATTCAATCGACGCTGCATAAGTGGATGGCGGCCTTCCCGTCACGATGGCGATCTCATACCCAGCGGCCATCCACTCATTCAATACCGCGACGGCTCCGTCCATCGGCTCGAGCCTGAGCAACTCGTCCGGCTGATGGACGATGCGGAACAGCTCGGCGATTTCCTCGGCGCGCAGCCCGCAGGCCTGCCCGAGGTCAAAAGTGGTCAATTGTTCAAAGGCGATCTGTTTGCCGAATTCTCGTTCGATGATGGTGAGGCAGCCTCGCGCCGTATGGCAAAGCACGTCGTCCATATCGATGTAGATGATTTTAGTAATAGACATTACTCTTGCATCATACCTTCAATAGGACGAGAAAGCACTCAACTCATGCGCCTTCTTACCAGGCGGATGGAAAGATCGCCCTTACGAAAGTAGATACTATTGTGGTTTGGTTGTTTCGCGAGCTCTTCAATAAGGTTCAGCAGCGGATTTTGGGTCACCGTGTACATTTGGGCTGGACCCGCGGCCCGCATCTTGTCTACTTCTTCTTTGCCGGTAAAGAAGCGCATCAGAATTTCCTCATCGGCGACACCCTGCCCGCCGAATTTTTCCCGCAGTTCTTTGAGCGAAGCCTGGGGAGTCTCCGCCTCGGCAATTTCTCTTGCTCGCGCTCGCTTGAGAATCTTGTCCTTGATATTGGTATCCATCAGGGCGGCGCCTTCTTTGCCCCACACTCCCAGTGCGTATTGAATGGTCTGATCTGTGACTTCCTTATAGCGCTCTCCGACGATGACGTTAATGGCGGCTTGGCTTCCGACAAACTGCGAGAGGGGAGTCACCATGATCGGATAGCCAAACTCGGCTCGAACCCGGGCCGCTTCTTCGAGAGTCTGCTCGATCTTGTCCTCCATCCCGACACGACGCAGCTGATAACGCAAATTTGAAATCATCCCACCTGGAATCTGGTGCACGTACTGTGCATAGTCGTACTCGGGCGTTTCCCCGATGGGCAAGTTCTCTTGTTTAGCGATAGTGGTGAAGTGCTTGGCTACGGGACGAATCGGTTCTTCGTCGACGATTGGCTGATAGCCCATGGCCCGGGCGTTGGCGGCGACATTGAAGATAGACGGATTGGAAGAGCCGTCGGCCAGAGGAGGTATGGCCGTGTTGATGGAATTCATGCCTCCCTGAATGGCCTCGAGGCAACAAAGCGAACCGAGTCCGGTGGTGCAGTGCGTGTGCAGCTCGACCGGGGTAGTATTCGCAGCATTCAACACTGCTGGAACCAAAGTCTTGGTACGCTCGGGGGTGAGGAGACCTCCCGGGTCTTTCAGGCAGAGGCGAAAGACGTTCAGTCGGATCGCTTCGCGAGCTTTCTGCGCGTAGTAATCGTCCGTGTGCCGTGGGGAAACCGTGTAGATGAGATTGATGATGGGCTCTAGCCCAGCCCTGCGCGCTTGTTTCACTCTCCATTGCCAATCTGCGGAATCGTTCCAGGAATCCGAGATGCGAACCTGGTTTAACCCGATAGCCGCGATGCATTGATCATAGAGTTGGTGCACAGCGTGCGGATAAATGGCGAAGCCGCTTCGCGTGCCGTGAATCAATCGAAGCGGAGTTTTTCTGATTTGCGCTACGAGAAGCCGGTAACGATCCCAGGGATTCTCGCGCAGCTCACGCACGCATTTGTTCAATTCAACCGGACCGCCAAGCTCGATCGCCTCGAAGCCGGCCTGGTCCATTTGGGCGGCGACGGGAAGCATCATTCCCGTCCTCATTCCATAAGCCCAGAGACTCTGTTGCCCATCGCGGAGAGTCGTATCGACAAAACGAACGTCGTTCATAGTGTCAGCTCAAATCAATTTTAGTTTTTACCACTTGCAGAACCGGTTCTCGATATAAGTCACTAAACTCACCAGAGCGATGCCAAACAGCGCCAGCACCACGACCGCCACAAAGGCCGGGGCCATCTCCAGGCTATTGGCCTTTAAATTGATGAAGTAACCGAGACCTTTGGAGGACATGAAAAACTCGGCAACCACAACGCCGACAATGGCCCGGCCGATGCTGGTGCGCAGGCCCGCTAGAATGTAGGGAATCGATGACGGCAGAGCGATAGTGAAGAACAATTGCAGGTTGGTGGCCGAAAAGCTGCGGCCGACGCGCAGGTAGTTGTCGTCGACTTCGCGCGCTCCCTGGATAGCATTGATCAGCAATGGGAAGACGGCGGACCAGACCACGATGATGACTCGGGAAGTCACGCCGATTCCCGTCCACATAATGATCACCGGTAAAAATGCGATATACGGAACACCGTAGACGGCTGCAATGACCGGCTCGAAGGTCGCGTGCAGAGTAGCAAACCAGCCCAGCGGCAGACCGAAGAAGACACCGGCAATCACGGCGATGAGCAAACCGAGAAATAAGCATTGGACCGTCGAGACAAAATGGACGCCGAATTCTTTTGACGGAATGAGGCTCAAGGCGGTACGCATGACTTCAACGGGAGAACTCACAAAGAGCGGGTCGAGGAGCCCTGTCGCGGCGCCGATCTGCCACAGGAGCAAGCATCCCAAGACTCCGATCACGCCCCACAGGAGACTAAAATAGCGCTCGGTCCATGGGATGGGCGGGAGGTTGACAGCGTTGCGGATTTCTTTCGCTAGACCTTGTTGAGTGGAGATCGATGCCATAAGACACCTCTCGGCGTTAACTGGGAGCGTCAATCAAATTCCAAACTCGCTTTACATATCCTTGCAACACCGGGCTGAGCTTGGTTTCCAGCGAGCGCGGTCGCGGAATATCGATGTTAATGGTTTCTCTCACCTCCGCGGGCCGCGCGCTGAAGACTACGACTTTATCGGAAAGAAAGACCGCCTCCGCGATATCGTGGGTGACAAAGAGCATCGTCTTCTGCGTTCGCTGCCAGATTTGCGTCAGTTCAATCTGCAGTTTCTCTCGGGTTTGAGCATCCACTGAGGCGAAGGGCTCGTCGAGAAGCAAGATGTCGGGGTCGACGGCGAGCGCCCTGGCTAAATTCGCTCGTTGCTGCATTCCCCCGGAGAGTTCCGACGGATAACGCTTCTCGAAGCCGCGCAAGCCGACCAGATCGATGAGACTTTGTATCTTGGCCAGTCGTTCCTGATCCAATCCATTGTGTAGCTTGAGGCCGTAGGTGATGTTGCCCCATACGGTCCTCCAGGGCAGCAGCGATGCGCTCTGAAAAACCAAGGCGCGATCGATGCCGGGACCTGTAATGCGTTTATCATTAACGAGGATTTCACCGCCGTTGATGGACAGCAATCCATCGATGGCATATAGGATCGTCGTCTTGCCGCAGCCGCTCGGACCGACGATCGAGACGAACGCGCCTTCCTCGACTACTAAATCGATTCCGTTACACGCAAGCACCGGTTCGCGATCGTGCTTGCCGCGATAAATGACGCTGACGTTGCGGGTGACGATTTTTTTGCTCATCAATATGCTGGGAACAAGAAAATACCGGGCATCAAAAGGTATCGATCGGCACAATAGACGAAACGTGATTTTAGGACGTTACTTATAAAGTGAGTCGATAAAACCCTGGGTCACCAGCTTGTCGACGAAGCTGTTATCGATGTAGGGTTTCAGATCCAGTGTCCTGGACTGTTCGACGGTGGATAGATCCTGCGTTGCCTTCATGACTTCCGTTGTCACCCTGGGCGTTTTCTCCAGGAGCGGCGCAAAAAATTCGTAGGCATACTCGTTCCACTCGGCGTTTGTCACTCCCGTATATTTTGGCAATACCGGCAGCACTTTCTGCTTGTCGCGCTTGGTAATGGCGATAGCTTCGATCAGGGCCGCAGTGAATCGTTGAATCGCGTCTGCGTTCTTGGTTCCGTAGCTTTTCGTTGCCATCCACGCCTGATTGGAATAGGCGATATCTCGCAAATCGGTGAGCTTCTTCTGCCCTGAGGGTATCAATTGCTCGCCCAGAGGCGGGAGGATGAGAGTCGCTTCGGTTTTGCCTGCCTTCATCGCCGAAACAAGATTGCTGAGACCGCCAAGATAAACCACATTGACGTCGGATTTCTTAATGCCGTTCTTGCCGAGCCAAACGCCGATCATGAGGTCGCCCAGAGAATTCGGGTTGGTGGAGCTGATGGTCTTCCCCGCAAGGTCCTTGACGCTTTTTATGCTCGGCTGCACCCAGACTTCCAAAACCGTGTGCGGCATCGCCTCGCCGAAAAAAGTGAAATCCGTAACGCCTTTGGCGATGGCGTCAATGACGGGGCCGCAGGGCCCGGTCGCGATATTGACGCTCGCGGATCTGAGCGATGCTACCACCTGGGCGCTACTGTTGATTTGGTTGAGAGTCGCATCGATGCCGTGCTTCTCGAAAATGCCTAGTTCCTTGGCCGCAAAGAGATTGATGTACTGGCCACCTGAAGCGCTGTAGCCTATGGTCATCTTAGTCAGTTGTTTTTGGGCGATCGCTTGACCGGGTCCAAACAACAGGCCGATCAGTAATCCAATGATACATAGGATCCGGCGCGCAGCATTCATGATTTCACCTCACATCTGCGTTGTCTTCGGCATCGCTTGCAACTTTATTGAGAAACTATCCGCGCTTCCCGTGGGATCTTTAGGCCACCCATAGCCCATCTCAGCCCAGCCGACAAGCATCGTCCGTTCAATGATGGTTTTCTTTCAAGCGCGGCCCATTGATGAGCGCGAGCCCGAGTCCTGCCACTTCCAGCGCCGCGACGATGAGAAACATGCCGATGTAGCCGGCAACTTCCACCGCGCTGCCGGTCAAGAGAGAACCAACGCCGTAACTCAGGGGATACGCCACCGAGAACGTGGCCATCGCTTTGCCTCGCCTTCGAGGGTCGGCCCTTTCCACGGCAAGCGCTAAAGTCGTCGAGCTGCCGATGGCATTGCCGAGCATGTAGAGAGCGCCGGAAACAAGCATACCAAAAAGGCTGGAGACCGCGACCAGCAGAAACAAGGCTACAATTTGCAATGTAAAGCCCGCCGCCAGAGAGGGGCCCCTTCCGATTTTATCTGACGCGCGGCCAAGCAGCGGGCGGGCGAGGAGGCTCGTCGCTCCGGCCACTACGAAATACGCGCCGAAGTTACTTATGCCGATTTCGCCCGCGTATAGGACGATAAAGCTCGTGACAGCGGGAAGAGAGAGGTTGAGACAGAAGAGCAGGGCGGAGGGCAACAAGACCTCGCGCTCCAGGAAATTGAACGGCTCGCGCCACCATGAACTTGAATCATCGACCTGTGGGTGGCGGGCAGGGTGGGGTGTGTACCGTGCTATGGCTGCGCCGACCGCCGCGCCAATGATAACGAGGGCGATGGCTAAAGCGAAGACGACGCGAAATCCGCCAAAAGGGGCGTAGATCAACCAGAGGGCCACAGCGGGAAACAAAACCGTGGCGCTGCTCTGAGCTCCGCTATAATAACCCGAAGCTTCGCCGCGTCTCGCTTCAGGCGCGGTTAGGGCTAATAGTGTATAGCCGCCGGTGTTGAGTCCGGCCCAGCCGATGCCCCGAAGACCGTTGGCGAGCATCGTCGCTTCGACGAAGGGGACGAAACAGAAAAGCAGGCTGGCGCCCAAAAAGAGCAGGCCCGAGATCATCACTCCCGTTTCGCTCCAACGATCGGCCCAGTGACCGATGACCGGACGGACAATCACACTGGTCACGGCAAAGGAGCCGAGGACCAAGCCTACGACGAACGGCGATCCTCCAAGCTGCGTCACATAAAGCGGAAAGGCGGGCGTGAGTATGGAATGCTGCGCGTAGCCGAGAAACTGCGCCAGACAGAGCAGCGTGAAGGTCGGCGTCCAGATGGAGTCGGGTTTCACAGTGGCCATCGAGTCGTAATCGTGGACAGAGGTTTTTGCGCGTGCCCGCTGAGTTGATGCCCGGGCCGGGACTGCAAAGAAGCTGTAAGTTAGCACGACGGACCGGAGAGATCGAGTTTGGGCGATTAATCAGACCTGAATTATTTTCGCGCAAAATGTATCAGGGAGTTGATTTCAACAACGTGTCATGAAGGGGCAGGCCCCGTGCCTGCCCCATCGGGCGACTACAGGAGGTCGCCGCGACAAATTTTCGCTGAATCAGACGCAACCACGCTAGCGCTTTGCGAGATCTTATAGTAGGCAATTGTGATGCGGTTGCGATGAGCTTCACTAGAAAACTGATCCTGTCAGGAGACTTTAGCGTAGTGAGCCAATCAAAGGAAATTCACTTTCGGGTGAACGACAAAGTGGGCGAAGTCTCCGGACTTTTGCTCCGTCCGAAGGGCGTCGCTGCTTTGCTGGTGCTGGCGCACGGCGCGGGCGCAGGCATGCGCCACAAATTCATGGAAGCGATCGCGGAAAAACTCGCGCTTGTCGGCGTGGCAACGTTGCGCTACCAGTTTCCTTATATGGAAAAGGGCATCAAAAGGCCCGACTCGGAGCTCGTGCTGACTGAAACGGCCCGCGCCGCCGTTTCTGCTGGCGGGAAGTATGCCGACGATTTGCCGCTTTTCGCCGCGGGCAAATCTATGGGTGGACGGATGACGTCGCTCGCTGCAGCCAGAGAACCGTTGGACGGCGTGCGCGGGCTAATCTTTTTCGGATTTCCGCTGCACGCGGCGGGAAAGTCGTCGGCGGACCGCGGTCAGCATTTGTTCGATGTCAAAGTCCCGATGCTTTTCCTGCAAGGCTCGCGCGATACGTTAGCGGATCTCAAACTCTTGAAACCGCTCTGCGCTCGGCTTGGCAAGCGCGTCGACCTGTTTGTCATCGACGGTGGCGATCACTCGTTTCACATGCTTAAAAGCTCCGGCCGTTCCGATGACGAAGTGCTCGATCAGGTGGCAAAGAAAACCGCGGCGTGGATGTTTAAGCTCTGAATCGAAGTTTGGACTTACGCTTATGTATCCGACGACGGAAAAAGAAGCACTGGACGCGCTCAGAGGCAATGATCGGGAGCTTGCCGCCACCGCGGAGGCGATGCTGTGGAGCCTCTGGTGCCGTTCGGGTGATTCGGAAGTGGATGGGACCTTTCGCGCCGGAGTGGAGGCGATGCAACAGCGAAAACTTGCCGAGGCGGAGATCTTATTCAGCCGGGTCGTAAAGCGGGCCCCTGACTTTGCCGAAGGTTGGAACAAGCGCGCGACGGTGCGTTACATGATGAGGCACTTCGGGGACTCCATCGCCGATTGCCAGGAAACTCTGGCGCGCAACCCCAATCACTTCGGCGCCGCTTCGGGCCAAGGACTCTGTCACATGTCGCTGGGCCAGTTCCGTGAAGCGGCGATCTGTTTTCGGAGAGCGCTTGAGATCCATCCGCATCTGGAAGCGGTGCGCCAGAATCTGGCGCTCGCCGAATCCGAAAGTTCCGGCAATGATGGTTACCTTCATTAGCCCGCTTTGCCGCGTTGACGGCGCCTGTGTCTTTACCGCCTGATCGACTCCTTGAGTGTCGTCGATCGAAGAGAACAAACTTTTGGAGGAAGTATGAGTATTCGCGTGATTGGAATCCCAGGGAGTCTCAGAGAAGGATCATTTAACAAAATGCTTCTGCGTGCGGCCATCGAGCTGGCGCCCACAGGCATGGAAATTACCACGTTCAAGCGGCTCGGGGATATCGCGCCCTACAACGATGACGTTATGGCCAAGGGCGACCCGGAGCCCGTGGCGGCGTTTAAAACCGCCATCCGCGAGGCGGATGCCATGCTCATTGCAACGCCGGAGTACAATTACGGCGTGCCCGGGGTCCTTAAAAACGCGATTGACTGGGCTTCGCGACCAAGCAATAACTCCGTGTTGAACCGAAAGCCTGCCGCCATCATGGGCTGCTCCCCGGGGCTGGGCGGAACCATTCGCGCGCAACACGCGCTGCGCCAGTCTTTTGTCTTTACCGAGACTTACGTCATGCTTCAGCCGGAAATTAAAATTCCCTCGGTGGCAAAAATATTTGACGCGGAGGGAAGACTGACGGACGAGACGACGCGGCAGCACGTTAAAAAATTTCTAGAAGCTTTTGTGATTTGGATCGGACGTTTCAAAGACTAGCCGGCCCTGGAGAGCGCAGATTCACTGGCCTGTATTCCAGCCTCAAGCGGCATTGACAGCGGCGAAGCTCATCGGGTAGTCTGCGCGCCAAACGGAGGCAGAATCAGACTTGTATTGCAAACTAGGAGGCGAAGCTATGTTGAAGAAGCTAGTTCTTGCGCTTGCACTCGTCGTGGTCTGTGATTTTAGAGCGGAAGCGGCCGATTCCGAGCTTCAGCAGATCGCCGACGCGCTCGAGGTATCGGCAACCAAGACGTTTCAGTTCACCGGGAACGGCACGATGTACTCGCTCGGACAGAGCACCAGCCCGGCAGCCGCTTGGCCGAGGTCCTTCGTGAAAAGTTTGACGCGGGTTTACGATTTCACGACTGGCTCGATGCGCGATGAAATGGTGCGTATGCCGGCCGAGACCCTGCCGATCGGAGCTGAGCAACAAACAGTGACAATAGTCAGCGGCGACCATGCTTGGAACGAAGTCGGCAAAGACAGGCTACCGAGATTCTGGGAAGTCAACGAACGGCAGCATTACATCTCGACTTCTCCTCATGGGGTCATGCGAGCCGCGTTTGCGAATAATGCGACAGTGACGAAACAAAAAATTGAAGGTCGCGAGATGACGGTCATTTCGTTTGTCGAAAAGGGCAAACAAAAAGTCAACGCCTATGCGAACGATCAGAACCAGATCGAACGCGTCGAGTCTTGGTACGGCCACCCTGTCGCCGGCGACTTGAAGGTTGTGACACACTACGGCACCTACCGCGATTTCGCTGGCGTCAAGTTCCCTACCAAGATTATTCAATACCAAGATGGTTTGCCGACTTTGGATCTGACGATTACCGCCGTCAGAGCGAATCCGCCGGTAAATATCGAGGTGCCGGAAAATGTGCGTACTAATCCCGTGCCGGTTAAGTCCGAAAAGGCGGCGGACGGGATTTGGTACATCACCGGCGGCTCGCATCACAGCGCGCTGATTGAAATGAAGGATTACCTGATCGTCGTCGAAGGGCCGCAGAGCGACCAACGTTCGACGGCGGTAATGGCCGAGGTGAAAAAGCTCGTACCGAATAAGCCGATTAAGTACTTGGTCAACACGCACCATCATTTTGACCACTCCGGGGGCATTCGTGCCTACGCGGCGGAGGGCGTGACGATCGTCACGCATGAGGTCAATCGGCCCTATTATGAAAAGGCGCTGATCAACTCGCACAATTATAGCCCTGATAAGTTAGCGAGATCGGGAAAGAAGCCAGTTTTCCAGACCATGGGCGACAATATGGTTTTGACCGACGGTACGCGCTCGGTGGAGCTCTATCAGATCGGCGGTAACACCCATCATGATGGGATCATCATGGCCTATTTGCGCAGGGAAAAAATTCTGGTCGAAGCCGATGCCTTTACTCCAGGTGCGGCGGGCGCGGAGCCACCCAAAGTTCCGAATCCGTTCTCGGTTGCTCTCGAGGCCAATGTTCGGCGCTTGAATATTGACGTCGATCAGATCCTGCCGTTGCATGGAAGAATGGTTCCTTACAGCGAGCTGCTAGCTGCTATCGGCAAGAAGCCAGCACCGGCTGCAAAGTAGTTTGTGTCTCCGAGGCGCGAGTGCTGGTAGCGCGAACTTTGAGTTGAAAGACTCGAATAACGTGAGAAAACTTCCGCTTGCTCTAACTTCCTTTTTGCTCGCCATTGGCAGCGCAGTTGCTCAGACTCCGTATTACCAAGGCAAAACCGTCACGATCATCGTCGGCTATCAAGCCGGCGACGGCTATGACATATGGGCGCGGCTGCTAGCGGCCCATATGGCAAAACATATTCCCGGCAATCCGAGCATGATCGTTCAAAATATGCCCGGGGCGGGCTCGATGATCGCGGCGAACTACGTTTACAACGTGTCGAAGCCGGATGGATTGACCTTGGGTTCCATCGGACCCTCGTTATATCTCGATCAGCTCGTCGGCAAGAAAGAAGTGCATTTCGACTGGGCGAAGTTTGGTTGGATCGGGTCGCCGGAGAATACACCGTGGCTGCTGTATATGAAAAGCGACACACCCTATAAGTCAATTGAAGACGTGCGCAAAGCGTCACAGCCGCCGAAATGCTCGGCCACGGGCACGGGAACCAGCGGGCACTTCATTCCCAAACTCCTTGAAGAAGCATTGGGAGCCAAATTCAATGTCGTGATGGGTTACCAGGGAGGCGCCGAGCAGGACTTAGCATTCGAGCGAGGCGAGGTGGTGTGCCGCGCGCTCAGCATTCCGACATTTTTTGCGCGCGAGCCTTTTAACACTTGGCGAAAGAATAAGCTCGTTCGCGTCCTGGTGCAAACCGGCCGCAAGCGCGACCCGAGAGCGGCGGACGTGCCGACCATTCATGAATTGATGAACGACTATAAAACACCCGCGGGAACCCGATCCTTGGTCTCGACGGTACTGGCCTCGGGTGACCTCGGGCGGCCGTTCGTCGTGCCACCGGGACTTCCTGCCGATCGGCTGAAAATACTCCGCGATGCTTTTCAAAAAACCATGAGCGATCCGGCTTTTCTGGCAGACGTCAAAAACAGAAAGTTCGAGATCGATCCGAACACGGGAGAGGAACTCGAACCCATCGCCAAATCAGTCGTTGCGCAGCCGCGAGATGTCATTGAGCATATGAAGAAAATACTCGGGGAGTGATCGAGCTTCAATGAATACCCCTGTTCTCTTTCCCTTTGCTTCCTCCGAGTGGGCACGCATGTTTTAGACAAATCTCCGCCGCGAAAAACACCATGCCGGCGGCGCGGGCTTTTTGCAGTGCGCGTTATCGATTCCAAAGCTTTTGCCACCAGGCTTTTTCGTTCGTGTCGCCTTGAGAATTCGGCCCACGGAGATTCATCTGCGCGCGAACGTCGTTGATGTTCCAACCGGTGAGCTGGGCCAGTTGTCGCGCTTCATTTTCCTGTTTTCTCACGACTTCACGCCGATACTCTTCGGTGGCCGGACATTCGTCATTTCCTTGCCATGGATGACGAAGGACATAGCGCGCCTGAAAGTTGTTGCGGTCGGCGGTTTCCTGCAACACCAGGTCCTCAGGGAAATGCTGGCCGTCATAGCGCAAATGCATGCGCGTGGCGAAGACATTCCTGGCGCCGCCTATCACAGGTCGGCCCGCGGATGAAGGCTCGTCTAGCCAGAACACACCGAGGCTTCTCAGTTCTTCCATCGATAGGGGATCGGCGGCGCATGGATCGCACCAGTTCATATCCCAAGCGTATTCCAGGAAGACTGCGCGCATATCTTCTTTTTTGACCTGGCGATCGAACATGTCGCGATAAAAGTCTTTGAAGCGGTCTTTGATGTAGATTGGCAAGTCCATGTCGCTCGGGAGCCTTACAGAGCGATAGTTGATGGGCTCGACCCGTCCCTTTGGTGTGAGTGTGTAGATGAAAAGTTCTTGGTAACCGTCGCCGTTGAGGGTGCCGAGCCTTAGCGGCAACATGAACTTTGGCGATTCATACGCCACTTGAATGGGACGGAGCGAGCTGTAGCCGAGCTTCGATCGCTCTTGGAGGTTCACCTTGGCAACAAAAAAATGCATTTTCTGTTTTACGTAGCTGCCGAGAACTGAGGAAGCTCCCTTGGGCAGACGATAACCATTTTCTTTCAGCCATGTTTCCAGTCCTTGACCCTCTTTGGCCGAAAGAATGACGATGTCGTATTCGCCGACGGTATACTGGGCCTGAATCGTAACCCCCAGAGCGGTGGCCCTGGCCCGTAGTGCATCGAGCGAAGACTGCGCTGCGACCCCACCGGCTGCCCTGCCTTCACGCAACGCCGGCAACCGGCAGGGACTCCCATCGTAATATTCGACGAGTCGAGGCGACGTATAGGCGTCCAAGTGATCGACGATTTTCTTGTCGCCGATGTGAATCTGACCTTTTTCGATAAGAGTGGGCACGGGAATGACAACGGCGAACTCTTTGGGGTCGCCTTTGAAATCGTTGACCATGGTGATCACCGTCTTGTCATCTTGACGGACCAATACGACCTGTGACGCCTTGTTGAAGATTTTTGTGTCGGCCTTGGCGACGTAAAAGCCGCAGAAGCTATGGGCCGGTTGAGACTTGATTAACAGGACGGGGAACAGGGCGAGGAACAAGATTGCCTTTCTCATAAAATTCTCCTTTTACAAATTTCGATGACGAAGCGTTCCATTCGTATTTGATTCCGGGCAAGAAGCGGTCAATGAGCGGTGTCAGGAGAGAAAATAGAGCCAGTGACCAAAGCAAGCCATTCGTTCGGTAAAGTCCGAACTGGATATAGGCGGTGCCGGCCGCAACGAGGAGTGCAAAAAGAATTCTTCCGGCCCGGGAATCAGGCGTCGTTTTGGGATCGGAGATCATGTAGAAGGTGAAAAGCAGCAGGGCGCCGCTTTGCAGCTGCTTGATCGGAATGGCCCAGGGATCTCCGAGCCAGAGGGCTCGACCAAACAAAATAGCAGCGTAGGAAATCACGAAAGCGTAGCTGACGTCGCTGCGCGCGGCGCGGTAGATGACGATCCCGCCCGCGCAGGAGATGAGGAAGGCGAAGTAGAGTTTACTTCCCCACTGGGCGGGAGAAACCCAAACTTGATTGGTTAAAAGCATCATAGCGATGATGCCGAAGTTGGTGGGGTTGAAGATGTGTTTCTCATGGTACTTGAGAAGAAATTTGCTGGCGATGGTCAGTGCGGCGGTCAGAAACGCGAGAGCGAGGCTGTTCGTGCGGAGCAGCAAACAGAGCGAAAGCCCGGAAATGAGCGGGCTACGCGGATCGAAGGACGGCAGGCGCCTTATTCGAGTACAAACGTATTGGGTGATTAAAGCGGTTCCGAGGGAAATGAGGATTTGCGGCCAAGCGATGTCGAATTCGAGCCAGCCGACGCCGTAAAACAGAAGGGACGACAGAACGGCGATCTGGTAGTGGCGCGGATCGTTCGAAAACAAAAGTAGGGGTCGGCGGGTAATGGGAGAATGGAGTACTGGAGCAATGGAGTGATGGGTGATGCTTGTTTCTCCGGGGTTTGCTCGTGGTTGCATTTTTATTGGTTTCTTTGTGACACGTACCTGGGACGATTAGACGACCGGGCTTTCAAAATGTTCCACGAAAGGCGGTTATCGTGATCGGACTGGATCGAACCGGCGATAGGTCGGCTGCTGCTTCTCGAATGGCTTGACGACGTGACCAGACCTTAATAGAGTGAGCGCCGAAGTTAGGGATTTGTTTTAAAATTGTGGTTGTCTGGATACCGTCGTAACAAAGAAAGGAGGCAAGCATGTTTATCTGTTTATCGCCCGGAGGGCAGTCAGTCACGGTTGGCGAGTCGCCGAAGGATAAAATTCTTGTCGGCACCGTCGATGGAATCTTCTCGTTTTTCAAGCGAAACGGTTCTTGGGAGAATCAGGGAACCCTGATTCCCGGGAAGCACGTCAGTTCGATTATCTTTGAGCCGGTGAGCCAAACCCTTTTTGCCGGCACCTACAGCTCAGAAGTCTTTGCCAGCACGGATCTCGGCAAAAATTGGGAGCGGCGCGATCAGGGCATCGGCCAACTCGAAATTTATTCTTTAGCCAGCCAGGTGATCGACGGGCGACCACGCGTGTACGCCGGCACCCAGCCGGCACACCTGTTTTACAGCGATGATTTGGGCAAGAGCTGGACTGAGCTTCCCGGTTTGCGCCAGGTTCCCGGCGTGGAGAAATGGACGTTCCCCGGTCCGCCGCATCAGGCGCATGCCAAGAGCATTACCTTTCACCCCAATGATCCAAACATCATCTACGTCGCCGTGGAAGTCGGCGGCTTTTTAAAAAGCACGGACGGCGGCAAAACCTGGTCAGTTGTTTCCGGCGTGAATCCTGATGCTCATCGAGTGTTGATCCCGACCTCCGATCCGACCAAGGTTTATGGCACCGCGCCGACCACCAACTGCGGACCGGAAGTCGCCGCCGGCTTTTGCGTGAGTACGGACGGCGGCCAGAGCTGGATAAGCATGACACCGCGTGATTTTAGAATCGGTTACGTGGATCCGTTCTTCGTGCATCCGAAAAATCCGAATCTATTATTCGTCGGCGGCGCCAAAACGGGCCCGGGCACCTGGAGAACGTTGCATACGGCGGACGCGCGCATCGCCCGTAGCCGAGACGGCGGCAGGACTTGGGACATCTTGAGCGAGGGTTTGCCGGAGCACATTCGTGCCAATATCGAAGGTATGGCAATGGATGTTTGGAACGGCGGCTGCGCTCTCTTCGCCGGCACCACGGATGGCGATGTTTTCTACAGCAACGATGAGGGAGATCATTGGCAAACCATAATTCGAGGCATTGGACCGGTCTCCAAGTCGCACCACTACCATAACTTAGCGATGGAAGCGCATTGAGAAAGCTGGTGCGGACGGAATTTGTCAGAGTTCTGATCGGCTTTGCTTTTATCCTTTTACTCGGACCGTCGCTGCTTTTGCCCCAAACTGGAAAAGCGGCGACTGTGGCCGAGCTGGCCACGTATAACAAACCGGACCGTGAGAAAGTTCTCTACGAGGGCGCAAAAAAAGAAGGTAAGGTGCTGTGGTATACGTCGCTCACGGGCGGCCCGAACCTGGAGGTGCCGAAGGCCTTCGAAGTGAAATATCCGGGCATCAAAGCCGATGTCTATCGCGGCGACAGCGATGCTCTTATCTCCAGAGTGCTTCAAGAAGCGCAGGCCAAACGCTATCTGGTCGATTCGATCGAGACAACGTTTCCCATTCTCAAAGTCATGCAGGATTACAAACTCCTGGCCACATACTTTTCACCCTATCTGGCACAGTACCCAGACGAGGTGAAAGAAAGGGCGGACAAAGGCCTCGTGTACTGGGCGACCGATCGCGAGTCCTACATTGGACTCGCATACAACACCAACGTGATCCCACTGAGCGCCGCTCCAAAAAAATTCGCAGACCTGCTCAGGCCCGAGCTAAAAGACAAAATCGGATTTGCCACCAGCGACACAGGCAGTCGAGTGATCGGCGCCATGTTAGCCACCAGAGGAGCCGAGTTCGTTCAGAAACTAAAATCGCAGGAGATCGCTCTTCACGCTGTTTCCGGACGGGCGATACTCGACATGGTTATCTCCGGCGAGCTGGGCGCCTCTCCCACGGTTTTTCTCAGCCACTCGCGCGTCTCGATCTCGAAAGGCGCGCCGATCAAATGGGTGCCGATGGATGTCGTGCCCACCAATGCGGGTGGAGTGGCTTTCCCGGCTAACGCGCCACACCCGCATGCTGCTTTGCTTTTCTGTGATTATCTTCTCAGCCCCGAAGGGCAGAAGCTCCTCGGCAAATTCGGACTCGACAGCGCCGTCAACAAGCCCGACTTCAAGCGCTGGTACGCCGAGCAGGGCATGACCGTGGAGGAATACGAGAAGGAAAATAGCAAGTGGGAAAAGCTGCTGCGCGAGATCGGCAGAAAGTAGTTACCGGGGGTCTTTCAATCTCTTGGATCAATTTCCCGTAGCTTGCTGCGTAATGGCGATTCCGAGTCTCAAAGTCCGTCATTCCCGCATGCTTTTAGCGGGAATCCAGGCGAACTCGGGCTGGACCCCCGATAAGATCATTCGGTGGTGACAACTTTGGGGAAAATGATCACAAAATCTTTCCATACCCCGCAGCTTGCTGCGGGGTAGTTCATTCATCAATAATGCAAAAGAATTGGCCGCGACGTTCCGTGTCTTTGTTGGCTCTCTAGCTTTCTCCCGTCTAACGAGCCACACTTTTTGTCATGGCTCGCGCTCGTTATGCTTCCACTGTCGTTCTGGTTCGTCCCAACGAGCACGGCGGCTTCGACATTCTTTTAACTCGGCGTCCGCCGCAGATGCGGTTTCTCGGCGGATTTTACGTTTTTCCGGGAGGGACCATCCATGAGTCCGATTATTCACCGCGGGTGCTTGAAAGATGCCACGGGCTTTCAGGCGATGAAGCTCGAAAAATACTAGGTCATCGACATGACAACGAAATCGCTCTGGGTCATTGGGTTGCCGTCATCCGGGAACTCTTTGAAGAAGTTGGCGTCCTTCTCTGCGTGACTGAATCTGCCCATAGCATTGACCTACTCGATGAGCCGACGAGGAAGCGAATCGAACTCAAACGCCAAGCGGTTGTGAGAAAAGAATTGGACTTTGGCTCCTTCCTTGATTTGGAGAATCTTTTTTGCGACCTGTCTCGGGCGGTCTACTTTGACCATTGGGTGACGCCGGAAATCTATTCGATGCGCTTCGACACATGCTTCTATATGGCCGCGCTACCGGCGAATCAGACGCCACTGACATGTTCCGAAGAGGTAACACACAGCGTTTGGATAAAGCCCGGAGAGGTTATGTCGCGAGCTTATCGACAAGACTTTCCCATTCTTCCGCCTACGACGACGGTGTTGCAAAACCTGGCTCGGTTTGATTCCTGGGATCGGCTTCGGACTAAATTCCATCTCCGATAAGACGGGTTTTCAGTTTTACTTTCGTCTCTTGATAGTTCGTCATTAAGTGACTAAAAACGTCTGAGAACTTCCCTCAACGAAATACAAAAGTTAGGAGGAAACAATATGGCGACAGTCATGTTTAAAGACAAACCGGTGACGCTGTTAGGAAACGAAGTAAAGGTCGGGCAGGCGGCGCCGGACTTCAAGATTCAAAAGAGCAGTGACATGAGCGATTACACGTTGGCCAGCGCTGCCGGAAAGACGCGCATTATTGCCAGCGTTCCTTCACTCGACACGCCCGTCTGCGACCTGGAGACCAAAAGATTTAATGAGGAGGCGAGTAAACTGCCGAACGTTGAGATCATCTGCGTTAGTATGGATTTGCCGTTCGCTCAGAAACGCTGGTGCGGCGCCGCGAATATCGACAAGGTTATCACCGCGAGCGATCACCGGGACGCCTCTTTCGGCAAAAACTATGGCGTCTTGATCTCCGGCGGCCCGCTGGATCGCGTGCTTGCGCGCGCAGTCTTTGTCGTCGGGCCGGACAACAAACTCAAACATGTAGAATACGTGAGCAGCATCGGTGATCATCCCAACTATGACACCGCTCTTGCTGCAGCCAAGTAGTTGCGTAGCTTCGAGTGTTGACGCAGCAAGCCCGGCTGGTGTTCCCAGCGAGGCTTCTTGTTTAATGTCTCTTTGGGTCAAATCCCGCAGCTTGCGGTGTAAAAACGATTCTCAGTCTCTAAAAGTCTGTCATTCCCGAATGCTTCTATCGGGAATCCAGACGAAACCATGACTGGCCCCCGGATAAAGAAATTCGGGGGGCCCCACCAGCCGGAGAGGAGCTGGGCCTATGCAAAATCGCCGATACGACTATGTTCCCATCATTAGACGAAAGAAAATCACCTGGCCGAAGGACACGCGGATCGCCCTGTGGGTCGCGCCGAATATCGAATTTTTCCACTTCGACATGCCGATTCGCGGCTCCGGCAGCAATCACGCGCCGGACGTGCCGGGTTACACGCTGCGCGATTACGGCTCACGCGTCGGTGTTTTTCGCATCATGGACGTGCTCGAACAATTCAACATACGCGCCAGCGTGCTCCTTAACGCCGAAGTCTGCCAGCATCACCCGGCGATTATCGAGGAGGGCAACAAGCGGGAATGGGAATGGCTGGGCCACGGCATGACGAACAGCATTTCAATGCTCGATTATCCTGTCGAAGAAGAACTCGACATCATTCGCAAGGTCAAACAGATCGTTACCTCGGCGACGGGAAAGGCGCCGAAGGGCTGGCTCGGTCCAGGATTGGGTGAGACCTTTAACACGCCGGACCATCTGGCAGCCGAAGGGTTCGAATACGTCTGTGACTGGGGCTGCGACGAGCAGCCGGTGCCGATGCGCGTCAAGAGCGGCCGGATGATCGTGGTTCCGTACGAGCTGGGGGTTAACGATATCCGTGTTTTCATTCGCGAGAACCACACACCCGAGGAATATTACCGGATGGTTTGCGACCACTTCGATACTCTCTATCGCGACAGCGCGACGGGTGGCAGAGTGCTGTGTCTTCCGCTTCATCCCTTTGTCATCGGCCTTCCTTACCGGATCAAATATTTGGAGAAGGCTTTGGATTATATCTGTTCCCACGACGGCGTCTGGCGGACGACCGGGTGGGAGATCGCCGACTGGTACTACCGTCACTACTATGAAGATCCGGGCAGGTACGAAGGTTAGATGTGAGAGCAGGAGTTGGAGTGATGGAGTAACGGAGTGTTGGATCGAGTCGGCCCGTGACTACTTCGGGCCGAGTTCACCAGTTAACGTCACAGACGAGCGAACTTCGATGGTACCCGACTCGACGGGAGTCGGCGCGGCCGCCAGCGCTTCCATTTGCGCGCCTCGCTGAGCCATTACAATCGGACGAATTCCGCGTTCGGCCTCGGTGACCGAGAGCACCCGGACAATCTTCAAGCCCAGCGCGGTTGCAATTTCATCGGCCTTTACTTTTGCTTTTTGTGACGCGAGGCGAAGCGCCTGCAGTTGGGCGCTTTGTTCGTCTTTGAGCGTGAACGCGAGGCGACTGATGGTGTTTGCACCCGATTGCATCCCGGCGTCAATCAACTTGCCGACATTGCTCAATGTCACGGTTTTGATGCGCAATACGTTGGTCGCCGTGTAGCCGACGAGATCCGGTTTGCCGCCTTGGGGATAGCGGTAATTCGGAGTCAGCGAATAGCTGGCGGTCTTCACCTCGTCGCTTTTGCCGAGAATTTTCTTAACCTCGGCCATAACTCGCGAAAGCTTGTCCGCGTTTTCCCTCGCCGCGTCCGGTGCGTTCTTTGCTTGAGTGACGACGCCGATGTCGATCTCTGCCTGATCAGGCTCGACTGTAATGACGGCTTCGCCGCTGGCCGTCACTGAAGGTGGTCTTGGTTCTTTCTCGGTTGGTTGAGCGTAGGCTCTAGTTGTTAACAAAAGGGCAGCCAACACGAACACAAAACTTTTCATGTGAGATCCTTTCGGGAAAACTTACGAAATAGAGGCTACAGCAAAATTACCTCTCCCGCTACGCTTGACCACCGCCTGTTTCTGTTGGACTATGGCGCGCTAGATTTCGTTCGCTATGAAACAAATCAGGTTGCCTGTCTTATTGCTGTTCCTGCTCGCCGGTTGCGCCACGCGCTCTCATTTGTACTGGAACGTGCGCGAATTGGTTTTGGTGCCTGAACCGACGATCGCGCTCACGGCTCCCGGCGAGAGGCTTATTCTAAGCGTTAATAAGCAGACCATACAGAAAGTATTTCTGTCGCACCTGCGCATTACTCGCGCGGCCAAGGTTCAAGCGGACCTGCTGCTCGTGGACGGAGAGGATCCCAACGCCTTTGCCGCGCTGGTGAACGGGCGGCGCGTCATCGCGATCAATGCTGCCATGGCGAGACTCGTCGGTGAGGATGTGGACGAATTTGCGGCATTGCTGGGTCATGAGACGGCGCACTGGGCCACGGGGCACGTCGATGCCGGGAAGACACGGGCCAACAGCATTCAGGCTGCTGGAACTCTGGTCGGCGTTGGATTGGGAATGGCGGGCGTGCCCGGCGCGGGATATATCAGCGGGTTCGGCGCCGAGTTGATTGAAGCATCTTACAGCCGCGACGACGAACGGGAAGCCGACGCGTTCGGCGTGGAGTACATGACGGCTGCGGGATTCGATCCCGGAGCCACGGTGCGACTCCACGAAAAAATGCTCAAGCTCCCGAGCGGCGTCAGGATTCCGTTCTTGAGCAGTCACCCCAGCGGACAAGAGAGAATCGAAAATCTCAAAAAGCTAATCGAAGCGAAAAAGTCCGAGCTGAAAGTGACTGAGGAAGCCGGGAGCACTCCCGAGCCCTCAAACCCGTAGGTTGGAAAGTCTATGGTGTCCGTAAAAAGTCTGACCCTGTCATCCTCACACTACTTCTCCTCCCTATCCGTAGAAGCACGGTCGTCATTAACTTATTCACAGTCCATTCGTCTAAACAGATTACGCCGCGTGTCCGTGACGGGATGCCATTGGCCAGGGTTCGCTTTCTTGCAGACGATGTGATCTCACGCTTCAAGTCAGCCAATTCTCTTACGACTGCGGGTTATTCGCTGTTACCGATTGCCAGAGGAGAAGAAGCTCTCTAGATCATCGGATCGCTTCGTTTGCGAGCGAGCCTGCTGCGTGCTTTTCTGGAAGGGTTGCGAGAGTTGAGACATAAAAACATCGCCAGCGAGCGGCGGCAAGCGGCAGGATGGCCTAAAACGCTGCGCGAAATGCTGCGCAGTTGCTCCGTCTCAAGCTCCGTGGTGACCATCGATCCAGTTCTAGCGACCTTTTCAGCGTCGCCAAAAACGTAGGGAACCATAGTGGCTGAAAACGTACGGCCTCCCGGACGGGTCAGGCGCTTGTACCGGCGGCTCGCGGGCTACTTCAGAGCTGCAATCGATCCAACCTTGAGTAAGCGGGTCAGGATTATTGCTGGCGCGAAGGGACTGGCCGCGTTAGGTGCGCTTGGACTGGCGCTGTTGTGTGCGTACGCGGTCATTTTGATACCGTTCACGCCGAGTATTTCCGATATACGCAAAGCCAAAATCGATCAACCCAGCGTGCTGGTTTCGGCCGACGGCAAGCGCCTGGCCACTTTTAAGCCGATGAACCGCGAGTGGGTCCGGTTAAATCAAGTCTCTCCGCATGTGATCGATGCCCTGATCGCCACGGAAGATCATCGCTTTTACCAACACTTCGGCGTCGATTTGCGGCGCACCGCGACGGGACTCCTGCGCACCTTGATCGGCGATCGGGAGGGCGGTTCCACTCTAACCCAGCAACTCGCGCGCAACCTATATCCGGAGGAAATTGGCCGAAAGCGGACGATCACACGGAAAATAAAGGAGACGATCGCTGCGATCAAAATCGAATACGCATATACAAAAAAAGAGATATTAGAAACGTACCTCAACACCATGCCGTTTTTGTACAACGCTTTCGGTATCGAAATGGCTGCGCGCACCTATTTCGACAAGCGGGCGCAGCAACTCAGTGTCATTGAAAGCGCAACTTTGATCGCCATGTTGAAAGGCACGAGCTACTACAACCCGGTGCTCAATCCCGAGCGCGCGCTTGCACGCCGCAACGTGGTGCTGTCGCAAATGGTCAAGCGCGGCGTGTTAAACCAGGCCGATTTCGATCGGCTAAAAACCAGGCCGATAGGTCTTAATTTCGAACGCCAGCCGGAACCAGTCGGCCCCGCTCCGCATCTTGCCGCGCACATTCGTAAATGGCTGATCGACTGGGCGGACCGTAACGACAAAAACATTTATTCCGACGGGTTGATCGTGCACACCACCATCGACTCACGTTTGCAGGCGGTTGCCAACCAAGCCGTACACGTCCAAATGGAGGCCTTGCAAGCGGTCGCAGACGTTGAGTGGGGAGTGAGCTCCGAACGATTGATATCGTCGAGCCCAAGCACATACGTCGATCAGCGCCGGCGCGTGCAGCCGTTCGCCTATTTTTGGAAAACCAAGCCGGGCTTGCTCGACGTCTTTATTCGAGAATCCACGACTTACCGCAGCGCGGTCGATTCCGGCGCGGCGCCTGAAGCTGCGCTGGCGCAGTTGAAGAGCAATAAGGAATTCATGGTTAAGCTGCGCGCCGACAAAACACGCCTACAGGCGGGTTTTGTAGCGATAGATCCCGTCACCGGCCAGGTAAAGGCATGGGTCGGTAGCAGCGACTTCAACACCGACCAGTTCGATCACGTGGCGCAAGCCCGGCGGCAACCGGGTTCGACGTTTAAACCGTTTGTTTACGGCGCGGCGCTCGAGCAGGGGATGTCGCCCGACAAACGCTTCATCGATCGCGCCGTGGAAATTCCTCTGCCGGACGGCACCGTGTGGCGCCCTTCCGATCTATCGCCGCCGACCGGCCAGTCGATGACCGCGCGCGAGGGTCTCATCTATTCGAAAAACACGATCACCGCGCAGGTCATGCAGGAAGTCGGCCCCAAAAAAACCGCGGAGCTTGCGCGGCGAATGGGAGTTGACCAAAGCAAGCTCGACGAGGTGCCGTCGTTGGCGCTCGGCACCAGTCCGGTGACCCCGTTGGAAATGGTCTCCGCTTATAGCACCATCGCTTCGGGCGGCGAATACCGCCAGCCGATCTTTATCACCCGCATCACTGATAAGAACGGCAACCTGCTCGCCAGATTCGCCACCGAAAATCAGCGCGTCATGTCCGACAAGACCGTGGGCAACTTGATCAACATGCTGCGCGACGCCGTCGATCAAGGCACCGGGCAAGCGGTGCGAGCGCGGTTCGGCGTGCGCGCCGATGTTGCGGGAAAAACTGGCACCACGCAAAAAAATACCGACGGCTGGTTTATCTTGATGCATCCGCGGCTCGTCGCCGGGGCGTGGGTCGGCTTCAACGACTCGCGCGTCATGATGCGCAGTACCTATTGGGGCGGGGGCGGGCACAACGCCGTGCTTCTGGTCGGAGATTTTTTTGAGCACATTCTCGATGCGCGATTAATCGACAGCGGTGCCCGCTTCCCGTACGCAAGACCGCGCGATTCTATCTTGGAGCCCTATTGGGACGCAGCCAAAGATTGGTTGTTTGACACCGTCAGAGACTGGTTGTCCGGAGAGAGAGCCAAACCGGCACCTTTGCCACTGCCTCCGCCGCGCCGCGACGTAGAGCGTGAAGCGCCGCGAGCAGAACCAACGGAACGCGAGAGAGAGAGATTAGAGGATACGCAAGAGCGACAGGGGCAGAGAAGACTGGAAAGGCAACGCGAGAAGGAGCGACTGATGGAGCGGTTAAGGCAGAAGCGAGAGCAGTGGGAGCAGGAGCAGCTGGAAAGAGACGGGTATCTGCGGGAAAGGTAACATGCGTAAACGGATCATCGGCGCTGTGGTGTTGGCCATGAGTGGCGTTCTGGTTCTGACGGTGTTGAACGTCAACTTCCTGGTTCGGCGCAACAAAGATTATCTGATCGGCCAGGTGGAACAGTCGCTGGGGCGCAAGATTACCGTGGACAAGATCGAGGTTACCCTCACGCCCGTCGGCGCTCGTTTGGTAAATTTTGCCATGGCCGACGATCCGGCCTTTTCCGCCGCCGCCTTTCTGCGCGCTAAGGATCTTCAAGTAGACCTTCGACTTCTGCCCTTGTTAATCGGCCAGTTCCGGCTCAAAAGGCTGGTCCTTGAGTCGCCGGTCATCACCATCGTTCGCGATGCCAGAGGCCAATACAACTTCGCGAGCAACGCCCGCAATGAGAAAAGCGACCGGGAGAGCGCGGATAGTAGCAAAAACGCATCTGACAGGAAGCAAGGCAGCCAGCTATTTTTGGTTGCGTCGTTGAATGTTTCCGATGGCACGCTGCGTTATCGCGACCTCAAGAACGGCAGCGAGCTAACGGCGACGCTGATCAACCTTAAAGTGAATGACTTCGAATGGGACGAGCCCTTTGACATTCAGCTGGAGGCTGCGGTCATGGCCGCCAAACACAACCTGAAGTTCAAGAGCCGGGTCGGCCCTATCGCAGGAAATCGCGACTATCGCGACGTCCCCCTCGATGGCGACATTCGCGCTGATGCCCTCGATCTGGGAAAGGTCAACAACGCCATGCCTCAGCTCAGAAAGGCTTTGCCGAAAGCGCTGCGGTTTGACGGTGTCTACACCATCAAGGACCTCAAATTCAAAGGCACGCTGAATAATTTATCGCTCAAGGGCGCCGTCACCGGCACGGACGCGTCGTTTCGATTTGAATAAGCAGACGACAAGACTTTTTCGACTCGACTTCCGGAACGCGCGAGTTGTCCATGGTTACGTTGTAAAGCCTGCCTCGACAATCCGCCGTGCTCCGACCTATTCGAGTGTGAATAAATCTTGGGCGCGTCCGACGCCGCGAAGCGCGTAACGTCCAACCGAGACGAGGCGGCTTCTCGCTTCGCCGAGCGCCGAGGCGAAGGTAGAAGAGACGAGCAGCGGCTGCTCGACGGAGCGGCACAATGCGGCGATCCGGCTCACTTCATTGACCGCCGGACCGACCACTGTGAAATCGAGCCGGTCCTTGCTGCCGATGTTGCCGTAGAACACTTCACCGATATGAAGACCGAGATACATGTCGGTGATGGGAAGACCCTTGGCAGCCCGGCGCTGGTTCACTAAGGTTACGCTTCGGCGAGCCGCGAGAGCGGCGGTGAGCGCCGCATCGCAGGCGCGGCCGCGATCCTCCGCCGTGAAGATGGCGAGCAGGCCGTCGCCCATCAATTTCAGAACGTCTCCGCCTTGCTCATGAATGGCAGAGATAATTGCGTCGGCGTAGTGGTTGAGCAGGGGAATAATATCTCCCGGACTCGCCGTGTCGCTGATCCGGGTGTAGCCGCGGAGGTCGCTGAACCACAGGACCGCTTCGATCCGCTCGGCGACGCCCCGCGCAATGCGGCCTTGCAGAACTCGCCGGCCGGGATCGCGGCCGAGGTAGGTCTCGACCAACGTTCCGGCAATGCGCGCCAACGACGCGGACTTCACCGCGAGCGCAAGAAAGGGCATGAGCCGGCATAGATCGGCGACATCATCATCGTCGAAGCCTTGGGAGGCGTCGGTTGCCCAGGAGGAATATACGCAGTCCATGCGGCCGATGATCTCATCGCCGGTGAACCGGTTGGCAATCGCCACGTAATCGGTCATGCCGTCGGCGCGCAGATCGGCAAAGATGGAGAACTCGGGCTCCGTCTCGGCGGTCAAGTGGCGTCGGAGAAGCGGCTCGCCGGACTCCTCGAGCCGGTAGAAGGGGCTGCGTTGCCACCGGCTCAAATCGTCGTCGCTTCGGCCGTATTCGGTGAGGGTCGTTTCCTTTTGTGCGCGCGTCCAGCGGAAGGCGCGGCCTTCGTAAATCGGGTGAAGCGTGTCAATGAGCACGAGCGCGCGGGCCAGCGGCAGACCGCGAGCCACTTCGCGCTCACAAAAACCGGCAAGGATTGCTGATTCGCTGTGACCTGCCAACCCGGCCTCGGTGATCCAGGCGGAGAGCTCGGCAAATTGGTCGTTGTCCATGCTGCCGCCTGTATATCATGAGCTCGCGAAGCGGTTCTAGGACGGGCAGGCAGCCGAGGGTAACGTGGGCAGGAGATCTTTTTGTCCTTCAAACCGACATCGGGCATTCTGTTTTCCTTTTTTCTCATATCATCTCATCGCCGTAATTACATTGCATGAAAAGACGAATCCCTGCTAATTCATACCTGTGACGACGGTGGATCAAGCAGCCAGCCCGAGCAGCCGGAAATTTTTTTACGGCTGGACCATCGTCGGCGTAGGATTTCTTGCCAATATCGCTTCCTCATTTGCCCTCGCCAGTACCCTTAGCATTTTCCTTAAACCTCTCACGGCGGATCTTGGCATCTCACGCGGCGTTTTTTCCTTGCTCCGCTCCGGCGAGGCAATCATCGGCGCGTGTGTCGCTCCTCTCGTGGGAACGCTCGTCGATCGTCACGGCGGCCGCTGGTTGATCGCCATCGGCACCATGGTCGTTGCGGTGGGCTATTTCTTGCTCGGCCACGTTGAGACTTTCACGCAATTTGCATTCGTTCGCTTGACCTTCGTGACTCTGGGCGACTCGATGATGGGTTCCATGGTGGTGAACATTGTCATCGCGCAGTGGTTTTTGCGCCGGCGCGGTCGCGCCCTCGCCCTCTCGAGCATGGGGGTTGGTTTCGCGAAAGTCTGTATGCCCCTCTTTGCGGCGTCGCTCATGGTCTGGCTCGGCTGGCGTCCAACGTGGTCGGTTTTCGGGCTCGTGACTTTAGTTCTCGCGGTTGGGCCGGCTCTTTTGTTCATCAGGCGCTCGCCGGAGGACATGGGCTTTTTCCCGGATGGATCTCAGGACCCGATCCGGTTCGATAGCGTGACCGCGAATCAACAAAAGACCTCGCCTGAGCCGATCATAGATCAAGACCTAGTTTGGGCGCGCGGGGAAGCGATGCGCACACAGGCGTTTTGGTTGTTGGTGATTACTTTCGGTATTGCCAGTGTCGGTGTCACGGGGCTGAATCTGCACGTCTTCTCTTACGTTACCGACCTCGGCCATCCTCCGATGATCGCTGCCACCGTGATGAGCGTCATCGCTTCCATGCAGCTCGCTTCACCCTTGGCGTGGGGACTTCTCGCCGAGCGCATCGAAGTCCGCGTCGCTGCCATGCTGAGATTCGTCATTCAAGCCGTGGGTTTGGGACTGGCCATTTCGACGGAAAATCTTTTCTGTCTCTATGCGGGATTTTTTCTGTATGGCATCGGTCTGGGTGGCAACATGGTTCTACCTGAGATTCTCTGGGCGAACTATTTCGGTCGCCGCTCCCTAGGCAGAGTGCGTGGTTTGGGTTTGTTAATCTCGCAGGCACTCGCCGCCGCGGGACCGCCTTTCTTTGGATTTCTTTTTGACCTTACTCACGGCTACGGTCTCTCTTTCGCCATTTTTGGCTGTGCATTGATCACGTCGGCTTTTCTAAGTCTCATGCTGCGTCCGCCGCAGAAGGTAGCCAGGGCATGAAATGGAGTAATGGAGTGATGGAGTGTTGAAAATACCAAAGCCATTACTCCAACACTCCAATACTCCATCGTTCCGTTCGCCTCCGGCTTGACAGACAGGTACCGGTTTCTTATAGCTTCGATCAGTTCTCAAAGCGAAAGGATCGGACCATGATTATTGACGTTCACAACCATATCGTTGCCGGTAATGAACTGCAGAATTTTCAGGCCGGCTTGATCAATAGCGCGGGGTTCCATCGGCCGGCAGGGACCGTCGTGACCGAAGAGAGCATTCAAAAGGCCAAGTGGCGCGGCCACAAACATTCCGAAGTCTTGGATGAGGTCGGCACCGACTACGCTTTTATCTCGCCCCGGCCCTACACGATGATGCACTCGGCGAAGCCGGAGAAGATCGTTCATTGGTATTGCGAAGCAGTCAACGACGCATTGGCTTTACAAGTGAAGGTGGAACCAAAAAAATTTCGCGCCATCGGCGGCCTGCCGCAATGCGGCGGCGCAGGTGTGAAGAATACCTTCGACGAGCTAGATCGTTGCGTTGACGAGCTGGGTTTCGTCGGCATCATGGTCAACCCGGATCCCGGCGAGGGCGACGGCCAGACGCCGGCGATGGGCGAGGAATACTGGTACCCGCTCTATGAAAAGATGGTTCAAATGGACGTCCCTGGCTTGGTGCACGGAGCGAGCTGTAAGAATCCCCGCGAATCGTTCCACGGCCATTTCATTACTGAGGAAAGCATCGCGATCCTCTCGCTGGTGGATTCGAAAGTGTTCGAGGACTTTCCCAAGCTCAAGTTGATCATCTCCCACGGCGGCGGCTCGGTGCCGTACCAAGTGGGCAGGTGGCGCTCGCAGCTGCGCGGACCTAACGACACGGAAAATTTCGACCAGCGGCTGCGCCAGCTCTATTTCGACACGGCGCTCTACAATGTGGAGTCGCTTGAACTGCTGTTCAAAGTCGTCGGTCCGGATCGCTGCCTGTTCGGCACAGAGCGCCCCGGCGCCGGCTCGAAGACCGATCCTCGAACGGGGCGATGGTACGACGACGTGCGGCCGCAGATCGAAAGCATCTCTTGGCTGAACAGCGAACAAAAAGAGCAAATTTTCCACAACAATGCGGCACGGGTTTTCACGCGCTTCAAACAGTAACGGAAAAATGGAGTGATGGAATATTGGAGTGTTGGATTCTTAAAGACCCATGACTCCAGCACTCCAAATTTGGATTCTCATGGCTGCGCAAACCCTACACCTCGACTTGCGTGGGCGGAAACCTGATCAGCAGGTCGATTGCCTGAAGGAACAGTATGTTGCGCTTCGCGGCACGGGCTCCGTAGTGCGGGCTCAAGTCGAAGAACGCCCTGTCCGGCAATACATTTCCATGCTGGAGCGGGGATACCGGGTCACACTAGAGCGTGAAGGTGAAGCGACGTGGTTAGTTCTCCGACCTGATGATTCGACACCGCGACTTGGGCTTCGCGGGGCGCACTCAGTGGTAAGCCATCGCGATGGTCGTGTTTACACGAATACGACCGGGAACCGGGTAGCCGTTCTCGACGGATCGACGCGGAAGGTTCTCAAGCACATTGCGGTCGGAGATGATCCCTCGCATCTAGAACTTTCGCATGACGGTCGGAGGCTTTATGTCGCGAACAGCGGCTCGGATGACGTGACGATCATCGATACGGTGAGTGATCGGGTGATGGCGACGGTTCCGACCGGAAAGCGGCCTTTGCTTCCTTGCGTGGCGCCCGACGGCAATGCCGTCTACTTGCCAAGCGGGCCCGGTAGGACAGTAACGGTACTCGATGCCGCAGGTGCGCTAAAAGCGACAATCGCCGTCGGTGCGGCGCCGCACGACATCGCCGTATCGCCGGATAACCATTGGGCGTACCAGCCGAATTCCGGCTCGCACACGGTGAGCGTCATCGACGCGCGCAGCCAGTCAGTGGTCGGCGAAATCAAAGTCGGTTTCGGCCCCGGCCACATCGCCTTCGACCCGGAAAGTCGTTTCGCGTACGTTGCGAACACACTCTCTGACGACGTCACGGTCGTCGATACATCAAATCACGAAGTCATGACGACAATTTCCGCGGGCGTAGCCGCGCACCTGCCCTTGGTCAGCCCGGACGGCCGCTACGGTTACGTGGCCAACTTTGCTTCGGATGACGTGACGGTCTGGGATACGAAAGATCATAGCGTCATCGCGCGCATTCCCGTCGGAATTTATCCACACTTTTTCGCCATCAGTCCTGACAGCCAGTGGATGGTGGTTTCCAACACAGGGGAGTCGAGCGTCTGTGTGATCGATGCCCGCACGCGCGAATCAAAGGCTCGCTTGCAGGTGGGCGGAGCTCCGGCTCATCTGGCTTTTGATCCCGACGGCGCGTGCGCCTTCGTCGGCTGCGAGAGCACCGATCAGGTGGCCGTCATCGATCTCCGGCGACAGAAAATTCTCGATCTCGTGAAGGCTGGATCGGCTTAAATTCACCGAACGAAAGTTTCTCTCCGTTCGCTCAGCCGAATTCCGGTTTGCTCATCATTGCTTCCTCATTCTTCCATCGATGCAGTTTTTATGTATCTAATGCGAAACCAGCAACCGCGTGACGGCTCCCG
>Ga0209801_1000315_pt1 | contig 33379 bp, 28 predicted proteins | sample GraSoiAngelo_127_FD_185884 | JGI IMG/M metagenome (GOLD analysis project Ga0209801, IMG submission 185884) | Grasslands soil microbial communities from the Angelo Coastal Reserve, California, USA - 14_0927_09_40cm (SPAdes) (version 2) | ecosystem: Environmental > Terrestrial > Soil > Grasslands ... | reverse complement strand
GATCGCGCGCCGTTTGAGCGCGCCGCCACGGGTCCGCTGGAGAGTTCGCGTGGAAGGCAAGGACCTTCGCAAAGCCGGTTTGAAGGTGACGCTGCCTCGCCTGAAGATCCTGGAGATTCTCGAGGGCAGCGCCACCCGCCATATGTCGGCCGAGGACATCTACCGCATGCTGCTCGAGTCCAACGAGGACATCGGCATGGCTACCGTCTACCGCGTGCTGACCCAGTTCGAGGCCGCCGGGCTCGTCACGCGCCATCATTTCGAGGATGGCATGGCGGTGTTCGAGCTCAATCAGGGGACTCATCACGATCACATCGTGTGCCAGGACTGTGGCCGTGTGGAAGAGTTCATGGACTCGGGAATCGAGGAGCGCCAGACCGCGGTCGCGAACAAGCTCGGCTTCACGATCCGCGATCACTCGCTGATTCTGTACGGGCGCTGCAAGCGCCCCAACTGCCCGTTCCGGAACCGCGGCAAGAGCAGTTAGCCGACCCACCCGCGAAAGCCCGGCTAAGACCCCCGCGTAGGCGGCGCACGCCGCCGGTGCGCTGAAGTCTCGGCCGGGGCAGGGGGAGCTGTGGGGGCGGGCGCGGCCGCGGGGTCGCCCGCGCTGCGCGAGCCGCCGGCCAGCATCTCGCGGGCGTGCTCGCGCGCCTTGCCGCTCACCTCGATGCCGCCGAGCATCCGGGCGAGCTCCTCGACGCGATCTTCGGTCGCGAGCTCCGCGACCGTGGTGCGCGTGGTGCGCCCGTCGGTGAGCTTCGTGACCCTCAGGTGATGATGCGCCTGACCCGCGACCTGCGGCAGATGCGTCACGCAGAGTACCTGTCCACGCCCGCCGAGGGCGCGGAGCTCCCGGCCCACGATCTCGGCGACCGCGCCGCCGATGCCGGCGTCCACCTCGTCGAATACCATGCAGCGCGTCGCCTGCGCCGCGCCCGATACCTGCACCGCGAGCGACAGCCGCGCGAGCTCGCCTCCCGAGGCGACCTTGGCGAGCGCCCGGGGCGGCTGTCCCGGGTTGGCGGTGACGCGGAACTCGATGCTGTCGATCCCGTGCTCGGTCGGATCGGCGTTGCCGTTCTGGGTGACGTCGGCTTCGAAGCGCCCGCCCGACATGCCGAGCGTCTGCATGCGCGCGGAGATGTCGCGGGAGAGCTCGCGCGAGGTGCGCACGCGTCTTGCGGAGAGCTCCTGGGCCTGCGTGCGATAGCTCTCGAGCGCCTCGGCGAGCTGCTTGCGCAGCGCCGCGAGATCCACTTCCGCGCGCTCGAGGGTGGCCAGCTCGAGAGCGAGCTGCCGGGCGCGCTCGGTGAGCTCGGGCGCGGCCACCCGGTGCTTGCGCGAGAGCTCCTCGACCGCCGCCAGCCGCCGCTCGACCTCCTCCTGGCGCGCGGCGTCGACATCGAGGGTCTCGCGATAGCGCTCGAGCTCGCGCGCCGCCTCGCGCACCTGGATCGAGGCCTCCTCCAGCATCGGCAGCAGCCGCGCGAGCTGGCCGTCGAGAGCGGTGAGTCCCCGCAGCGCCTGCAGCGCCCGGCTCACCGCAGCGTGCGCGCTCGCGCCCTCGTTCTCGTAGAGCTCCGCGAGCGCGGTGTGAGCGCCTGCGGCGAGCCGCCCGCGGTTCGCGAGCCGCGCGCGCTCCTCGCCGAGCGCCTCGATCTCGCCCGGCCGGAGCTTGAGGGCCTCGAGCTCCTGCGCCTGGTAGCGCAGGAGCTCCAGCCGCGTGTCGCGGTCGCGCGCCTTGCTTTCGAGCTCGAGCGTACGGTTGAGGAGCCCGAGCCACGCCCGATGCGCGATGCCGACCTGGGAGGTGAGCTCGGTGAGCGAGCCGTACTCGTCGAGCAGCACGCGCTGCGCGGCGCTGCGCGTCAGGGACTGGAACTCATGCTGGCCATGGATATCGATGAGGAGCTCGCCGGCCTCGCGCAGCACTTGCAGCGGCACCGCCTGCCCGTTGAGATAGGCGCGCGAGCGGCCGTCGGCTCCGACGACCCGCCGCACGATGAGCTCGTCCGCGCCGCCGATCGCCTGCTCCGCCAGCCACTGCCTGAGCTCGCCCGAGACCCCGGCGAGCTCGAAGGCGCACGTGATCTCGGCGCGCTCGGCGCCGTGGCGCACCGCTTCCGCGCCGGCGCGCCCTCCGGCGAGCAGCTGCAGCGCATCCACCACGATCGACTTGCCCGCGCCGGTCTCGCCGGTGAGCACCGTGAGTCCCGGGCGCAACTCGAGCTCCACCGAGTCGATGAGGGCGAAGTCGCGGATCTGCAGGTGGCTGAGCATGGCGGAACCGCAGCCTTCAGCGCTCGACGCTGCCGCGGCCCCAGTGCAGCTTCGAGCGCAGGATCTTGTAGTAATCGTGCGCCGGCGGATGCAGCAGCGTCACGTGCTCGCCCGCCGTGCGGGTCTCCAGGCGATCGCCGGGCACGAGCGAGCCGAGTATCGCGCCGTCGCAGATGACGTTCGCGCGGGTGTCGGGTCGCTCGTGCAGCGCGATCTCGATGACCGAGCGCGCCGACACGACGATCGGGCGGTCCGAGAGGGTGTGCGCGCAGATGGGCGCGATCACGAGCGCTTCCAGGTGCGGCTCGATGATCGGGCCGCCGCACGAGAGCGCGTAGGCGGTCGAGCCGGTCGCGCTCGCGACGATGATGCCGTCGCCGGTGTGCGTGTTGACGTAGCGGCCGTTCACGCGGGTATCGAAGTCGAGCGTGCGGCCGGTGTCGTGCTTCTGCATCACGACGTCGTTGAGCGCGAACGCCTGCGCGTGCCGCCCGTCCGCCTGGTGCAGACTCGCCGTCAGCAACTGCCGCCGGTCGGCCTCCAGCTCGCCCGCGAGCGCCGCATCCACCCACTGCAGCATGTTCTGCGGCATGACATCGGTGAGGAAGCCGAGGCGGCCGCGATTGACGCCGAGCAGCGGCACGGCGCGGCGCGCCACCAGGCGCGCCGCGTGCAGCAGCGTGCCATCGCCGCCGATCGCGATCAGCAGGTCGGTCCGCGCGCCGAGCTCGGCATCGGCGACCCGCGTGACGTCCGCGCCGGGCACGCCGGGCGGGTTGTGCTCGCTCACCAGCACCTCGACCCCGCGGCGCGCGAGGTGCGGCAGCAGCGCGCTCACGCTCTCGGCGATGCGCGGATCCTCGAATCTGCCCACTAAGGCACAACAGCGCACAGGAAAGGCCATCGGCAGCCCTCGGGCCGTAGAGCTCGCGTGAAGCGCGGCGCGCCTTTGTAACACGCTGAGCGCGCCTTCAGCCAATGCCGCAGGTCACCGCTTCGGCTTCGGCGCGGCCCGTGGCGCACCACGGGCTTGCTTGACGGTCGGTGCGGGCGAAAGCTAGCTTCTGCGGGGCGGGGGCGCACCCGAGAGGTCTATGGGTCACGAACGGGAAGAGGCTCTGGGCGAGCGGGCCCAGCACCTGCTGCGGATACTCATCGAGAGCTACATCCGGGACGGCCAGCCGGTGGGCTCACGGGCGCTGTCGCGCGAGTCGGGGCTGCAGCTCTCCTCCGCCACGGTGCGCAACGTCATGGCGGATCTCGAGCAGCTCGGGTTCGTCGCCTCGCCCCATACCTCGGCCGGCCGCGTGCCCACCGACAAGGGGTACCGCTTCTTCGTCGACTCGCTTCTGCGGCTGCGGCCGCTCGATGAGGTGGTGGGGGCGGAGCTGCGCCGCGCGTTCGAGACGACCCGCGAGGGCTCGACCGACCTCATCGCCACGGTCTCGGAGCTTCTCTCGAGGGCGACCCACCTCGCCGGGGTGGTGACGCTGCCGCGCACCCGGCAGGCCGCCATCACCCAGATCGAGTTCGTGGGGCTCTCGGAGAACCGGGTGCTGGTGGTGCTGGTGTTCAACGACCGCGAGGTTCAGAACCGCGTCATCCAGCTCGAGCGTCACTTCTCGCCCGACGAGCTCAAGCGCGCCTCGAACTATCTCAACGAGCAGTTCCGCGGCCGCTCGCTCCCCGAGGCGCGCCAGGAGATCCTGCGCCAGCTCTCCGAGGCGCACGCCCACATGAACCAGATCATGCTGGAGGCGATCTCGGTCGCGCAGCAGGTGTTCGAGAGCGGCGCCGGCGAGAGCCGGCTCGAGTACGTCATCAAGGGCGAGACCAACCTCATGGGCGTGGCCGAGCTCACGAGCGTCGAGAAGCTGCGGCGGCTGTTCGAGGCGTTCAACGAGAAACGCGACTTCCTGCACCTGCTCGACCAGAGCCTGAAGGCGGAAGGCGTGCAGATATTCATCGGCCACGAGTCCGGCTACCAGATCCTCGACGATTGCAGCGTCGTCACGGCGCCCTACGCCGACGGCGAGTCGGTGCTCGGCGTGCTCGGGGTCATCGGGCCGACACGCATGTCCTACGAGCGCGTCATCCCCATCGTCGAGATGACCGCTAAACTGCTCGGCGCGGCCTTGAATTCGAGACGCTGATCCCCACCCCCCGGGTGAGCTGCGCGGAGCGCGGGGGCGGGGCGGTATCGGGATTTTGCCGGAGGTTTTAGCGAGATGACTGCCAACGAGTCCGGACGCGATCGGCAGAGCGCCGCGAGCGAGCCGTCCGCGGTGCCGCCCGAGACGGCAGCGGAGCTGGTCGAGCTCGAGCGGCTGCAGCAGGCGCTCGCCGAATCCGAGGAGCGCGCCAGGAGCCATCGGGAGCAGTACCTGCGGGCCCTGGCCGAGCTCGACAACGTGCGCAAGCGCGCCCAGCGCGACATCGAGGCGGCCAACCGCTACGGGCTGGAGAAGTTCGCCGCGGAGCTGCTGCCGGTGAAGGATAGCCTGGAGGCGGCCGTTGAGAGCGCCGGACGGACCGACAGCCGCGGCCTCAGGGAAGGCCAGGAGGCGACCCTGCGGCTACTATCGCAGGCGCTCGAGCGGATCGGGGTCCGGGTGATCGATCCCGCGGGGGAGCCCTTCGACCCGGAGCGGCACGAGGCCATGATGGCCGAGGAGTCCGCCACGGCCGAGCCGGGCTCGGTGCTCCGGGTGGTGCAGCCGGGCTACGAGCTGAACGGCCGGCTGCTGCGTCCGGCCCGGGTGATCGTGGCCCGCGAGCCCGCCCCGAAGGCTTGAAAGCTCGCGCCGGGACCCCCAAAGAAGTGACCCTGGAATCACCCTTTTGGCAGAGGATTGGCGGAGTGCACTCATGGCAAAGGTAATCGGTATCGACCTCGGCACGACCAACTCGTGCGTGGCCATCATGGAGGGCGGCAAGCCCCGGGTGATCGAGAACAGCGAGGGCGACCGCACCACCCCCTCGATCGTCGCCTTCACCAAGGACGGCGAGGTGCTGGTGGGCCAGCCCGCCAAGCGCCAGGCGGTGACCAATCCCCCGAACACGCTCTTCGCCATCAAGCGCCTCATCGGCCGCAAATTCGAGGACGAGGTGGTGCGGCGGGACATCAAGATGGTCCCGTATAAGATAATCCGCGCCGACAACGGCGATGCCTGGGTCGAGGTCCAGGGCAAGAAGATGGCGCCGCCCGAGATCTCGGCGCGCGTGCTGATGAAGATGAAGAAGACCGCCGAGGACTATCTCGGCGAGACCGTGACCGAGGCGGTGATCACGGTGCCCGCCTACTTCAACGATTCCCAGCGCCAGGCGACCAAGGACGCCGGCCGCATCGCCGGCCTCACGGTCAAGCGCATCATCAACGAGCCGACCGCCGCGGCGCTCGCCTACGGGCTCGATAAGCAAGGAGGCGACCGCAAGATCGCGGTCTACGACCTCGGTGGCGGCACCTTCGACATCTCGATCATCGAGATCGCCCAGGTCGACGGCGAGCGCCAATTTGAAGTGCTCTCGACCAACGGGGATACCTTCCTCGGCGGCGAGGACTTCGACCTGCGCATCATCAATTACCTGGCCGAGCAGTTCCAGAAGGAGTCCGGCGTCGACGTGCGGAACGACCCGCTCGCCATGCAGCGCCTGAAGGAGGCGGCCGAGAAGGCGAAGATCGAGCTGTCCTCGACCCAGCAGAGCGACGTGAACCTCCCCTACATCACCGCCGATGCCTCGGGACCGAAGCACCTCAACATCAAGCTGACCCGCGCCAAGCTCGAATCCCTCGTCGAGGACCTGGTGCAGAAGACGGTCGAGCCCTGCCGCGTCGCCATCAAGGATGCGGGAGTGAGCACCTCCGACATCGCCGAGGTGATCCTGGTCGGCGGGCAGACGCGCATGCCGCTGGTGCAGAAGTACGTTAAGGATCTGTTCGGCAAGGAGCCGCGCAAGGACGTCAACCCGGACGAGGCGGTCGCGGTGGGAGCCGGGATCCAGGCGGGCGTGCTGGCGGGCGAGGTGAAGGACGTGCTGCTGCTCGATGTCACGCCGCTGTCGCTCGGCATCGAGACCTTGGGCGGCGTCATGACCAAGCTCATCGAGAAGAACACCACCATTCCGACCCGGGCGTCGAACGTGTTCTCGACCGCCGACGATAATCAAACCGCCGTCACCATTCACGTGCTGCAGGGCGAGCGCGACCGGGCCGCGGACAACAAGTCGCTCGGCAAGTTCGATCTGACGGACCTCCCGCCGGCGCCGCGCGGCATGCCGCAGGTCGAGGTGTCCTTCGACATCGACGCCAACGGCATTCTCAACGTCTCGGCCAAGGACAAGGCCACCGGCAGGGAGCAGAAGATCGTCATCAAGGCCTCGAGTGGCCTCACCGAGGAGGAGATCAAGCGCATGGTGCGCGACGCCGAGGCGCACGCCGAGGAGGACCGGCGCTTCCGCGAGCTGGTCGACACTCGCAACAAGGCCGACGGGCTGATCCACGCGGTGGAGAAGTCGCTGCGCAACCTCGGCGACAAGGTGGACGCGGCCGAGCGCGCGAAGGTGGAGTCGGCGGTCTCGGACCTGCGCACCGCGCTCAAGGGCGATGACCGCAACGTCATCGAGAAGAAGGCCGAGGCGCTGGCGCAGGCATCAAGCGCCATCGCGCAGCGGGCCCAGGCCGCGGAGGCCGCAGCCACGGCGGACGGCGCCGGGGCGGAGGCGGCCGGCGCGCAGAACGGTGGCGCGAGCGCTGCCCGCGAGGACGTGGTGGACGCCGAGTTCGAAGAGGTGAAGGACAAGGGACGCAAGGCCTCGTAAGCGCCGCCGATGGCGAAGCGCGATTACTACAAGGTACTCGACGTACCGAGGACGGCGACTGAGGCCGAGATCAAGAAGGCCTACCGCCGGCTCGCGATGAAGTATCACCCCGACCGCAACCCCGACGATCGGGACGCGGAGGAGTCCTTCAAGGAGGCGAAGGAAGCCTGCGAGGTGCTCACCGACCCGCACAAGCGCGCGGCCTACGATCAGCACGGTCACGCCGGTGTCGAGGCGAGCGGCCGCGCGGGAGGAGCGCGCGGCGGATTCAGCGCCGACGCCTTCGGCGACATCTTCGGGGATGTGTTCGGGGACATCTTCGGCGGCGCGCGCCGCAGCGGTCGCTCCCAGGCGTTCCGCGGAGCGGACCTGCGCTACGAGCTCGAGCTCGAGCTCCCCCAGGCGGTGTTCGGCCACCACGCCGAGATCGAGGTCGCGCGGCTCGCGGAGTGCGAGGTGTGCAAGGGGAGCGGTGCGGCCAAGGGCAGCCAGCCGGCCACCTGCGACACCTGCGGGGGCGCCGGGCAGGTGAGGATCTCCCAGGGCTTCTTCCAGCTGCAGCAGACCTGTCCGCGTTGCCGCGGCACGGGCAGCATCGTGCGCAATCCCTGCGATACCTGCCTCGGCCAGGGGCGCGTCCGCCGCACCCGCAAGCTCGCGGTCAAAGTGCCCGCCGGGGTCGACAACGGCGACCGGGTGCGGCTGGCGGGCGAGGGGGAAGCCGGGCGCAACGGCGGCCCGCCCGGGGACCTGTATGTCGAGGTCCACGTGCGCGAGCACCCGATCTTCGAGCGCGACGGGGAGCACCTCTCCTGCGAGGTGCCGGTGAGCTTCGCCACCGCGGCGCTCGGGGGCGCCGTCGCCGTGCCGACGCTCGGGGGGGACGTGCAGCTGAAGATTCCGCCCGAGACCCAGTCGGGGCGCGTCTTTCGTCTCCGCGACAAGGGAGTGAAGCCCGTGCGCGGGGGCGCACGCGGGGACCTTTTCTGCCGGGTGGTCGTCGAGACCCCCGTGCACCTCACCGAGGAGCAGCGCGAGCTGATCCGGCGGCTCGATGACTCGCTGGCGACGCAGGCCGGTAAGCACGCTCCCCGCGCGAAGGGCTTTCTCGAGGGCGTGAAGCGGTTCTTCTCCGGCGAGCCGGGACCGACGCAGCGCTGACCATGGCAGCGACCCATCGCGGCCCCGTGCGCGTCGCCCTGATCGGGGCGACGGGCCGAATGGGCCGGGCCGTGGTGCGCGCCGTGCCCGAGTTTCCGCGCGCGGCGCTCGCGGCCGCCGTGGCCGCCGCCACGAGCCCGGGCCTCGGGCACGACGCCGGAGAGCTCGCAGGTGTCGGGAGCCTCGGCGTCCCGGTGGTGAGCGATCTGGCGCTCGCGCTCCGTCAGGCCGACGTGGCGATCGACTTCAGCCTTCCCGCCGCGACGCGCGCGAACCTCCTGGCGTGCCGTGCGGCGCGCAAGCCTTTGCTGCTGTGTACGACCGGCTACACCGCAGCGCTCGAGGAGGACCTGAGCGCGGCCTCCCGGGACGTCGCGCTGCTCGTCGCCGCGAACGTGAGTCTCGGCGCCGCGGTGCTGGTCGAGCTCGTGCGCTCCGCCGCGCGGTCGCTCACGGCGGGCTTCGACATCGATGTCCTCGAGATGCACCATCGCACGAAGCGCGATGCGCCCTCGGGCACGGCGCTCACGCTCGCCGCGGCCGCACGCGAGGCGCGCTTGGGGCCGGGAAGGGCGAGCGGCGCCCCGGGCGTGAGCGCTGCCGGTGCGCTGCCTGAAACTGCCCCGGCAGGGGCACGCCGCGACGGGGAGATCGGCTTTGCCGCCGTGCGCGCCGGGGACATCGTCGGGGAGCACACCGTGCTCTTCACCGGTGCGGGCGAGCAGCTGTTTCTGACCCACCGGGCCCTGGATCGGGCGATATTCGCCCGGGGGGCGCTGGCCGCCGCGCTCTGGCTGCAGTCGAGGCCCGCCGGACGTTACGGCATGGGCGATGTAGTACTAGTAAAAACAAACACTTAGGGAGTCTTTGACATGGACATACGAGGTCCAGCGCGCCCCGTGGGCGGCGGATTTTTCCGTGGACACATCGCCCGGGTAACCCGTAGAATTTCTGCGTAATCCGTGTACGGGTTAGTCCAAGCAAGGCGGGAGGATGTTCGCTGAGAACTCCTCCCGCTTTGTGTATCTGCGTCGGGGAGAATTGATCACGTGAGCGGACCTGCGGTGCTCGCGCTGGCCGATGGGACGATCTTCCGCGGCCAGTCGATCGGAGCGAAGGGCAACACCACAGGCGAAGTTGTTTTCAATACCGCCCTCACCGGTTACCAGGAAATTCTCACCGATCCCTCCTACGCCCGTCAGATCGTCACGCTCACCTGCCCGCACATCGGCAACACCGGCGCCACCCCGGAAGACCTGGAATCCACGCAGGTCTACGCCGCGGGACTGATCATCCGCGACCTCTCGCTGCTGGCGAGCAGCTGGCGCGCCAACGAGTCGCTGCCGGAGTTTCTCGAGCGCGGCCGGGTCGTCGCGATCGCGGGCATCGACACGCGCAAGCTCACGCGGCTGCTGCGCGAGAAGGGTGCTCAGGCCGGCTGCATCATGACCGGCGACAAGGCCGATGAGGTTGCCGCGGTCATCGCCGCGCGCAAGTTTCCAGGCCTGAAGGGCATGGACCTCGCGAAGGTGGTGACCACCAAGCGCGGCTTCCAGTGGAACGAAGGGAACCTGTGGCCCGAGCGCGCGCGCGCGCCGATCCGCTCGCCGCAGCGCCTGCACGTGGTCGCGTACGACTTCGGCATCAAGCGCAACATCCTGCGGGTCCTCGCCGACAGCGGTTGCCGCATGACGGTGGTGCCGGCACAGACCAGCGCCCAGGACGCCCTCGCGCTCGCGCCCGACGGCATCTTCCTCTCGAACGGCCCCGGCGATCCCGAGCCGTGCACCTACGCCATCGAGGCCACGAAGAAATTCCTGTGCACCGATTTGCCGGTGTTCGGCATCTGCCTCGGCCATCAGATCCTGGGGCTCGCCGCGGGCGCGCGCACCGTGAAGATGAAGTTCGGCCATCACGGCGCCAATCACCCGGTTCAGGACCTGGAGTCGGGACGGGTGTTCATCACATGCCAGAATCACGGCTTCGCGGTCGATGAGACCACGCTCCCTGAGGGCGTGAAGGCGACGCACCGCTCGCTCTTCGACGGATCGCTCCAGGGCATTGCCTTCAGCGAGCGGCCGGTGTTCGGCTTCCAGGGTCACCCCGAGGCCAGCCCCGGACCGCACGACCTGCGGCCGCTGTTCGAGCGCTTCAATCACCTGATGCTGCGACGGCTGCAGGCCCAGCTGCGAGCCGCGGAGGACACTCTGCGCCGCCAGCTCGTCGGTGGTGGCCGCTGAGCGTGCCCAAGCGCACCGACATCGAGAGCATCCTGATCATCGGCGCCGGACCGATCGTGATCGGCCAGGCGTGCGAGTTCGATTACTCGGGCGCCCAGGCCTGCAAGGCGCTGCGCGAGGACGGCTACCGCGTCATTCTCGTCAACTCCAATCCCGCCACCATCATGACCGACCCCGAGATGGCCGACGCCGTCTACATCGAACCGGTCAACGCGCGCACGCTCGCGCGCATCATCGAGAAGGAGCGCCCCGACGCGCTGCTGCCCACCATGGGCGGCCAGACGGCGCTCAACACCGCGCTCGATCTGGTGCGCGAGGGCGTGCTGGAGAAGTTCGGGGTGGAGATGATCGCCGCCTCGCGCGCCGCGATCGACATGGCGGAGGACCGCGAGCTGTTCCGCAACGCCATGCGCGAGATCGGGCTCGCCACTCCGCAGTCGCAGATCGCGCGCAGCCTCGATGAGGGGCTGGCGATCGCCGGCGAGATCGGCTACCCGGTGGTGGTCCGCCCCTCCTTCACCCTCGGCGGCACCGGCGGCGGCATCGCCTACAACCGCGAGGAGCTCGAGACGATCGTGGCGCGCGGCCTCGACGCCTCGCCGACCGGTGAGGTGCTGCTCGAGGAGTCGGTGATCGGCTGGAAGGAATTCGAGATGGAGGTGGTGCGCGATCAGCGCGACAACTGCATCATCGTCTGCTCGATCGAGAACCTCGACCCGATGGGGGTGCACACCGGCGACTCGATCACCGTCGCGCCGGCCGTCACGCTCACCGACAAGGAGTACCAGCGCATGCGCGATGCCGCGGTGGCGGTGCTGCGCAAGATCGGCGTCGACACCGGCGGCTCGAACGTACAGTTCGCGGTGAATCCCACCGACGGGCGGCTGCTGGTCATCGAGATGAACCCGCGCGTGTCGCGCTCCTCGGCGCTTGCTTCCAAGGCCACCGGCTTCCCGATCGCAAAAGTCGCCGCCAAGCTCGCGGTGGGCTACACGCTCGACGAGCTGAAGAACGACATCACGGGAGGCGCAACGCCCGCCTCCTTCGAGCCCTCGATCGACTACGTCGTCACCAAGATCCCGCGCTTCACCTTCGAGAAGTTCCCGGCCGCGAACGATAGGCTCACGACCCAGATGAAGTCGGTCGGCGAGGTCATGGCGATCGGGCGCACCTTCCAGGAGTCGCTCCAGAAGGCGCTGCGCGGTCTCGAGACCGGGCTCGAGGGGCTCACGCCGCAGCTTTCGATGCCGCTCGGCGACGAGAGCGCGGACCGGCTCGCCCACGAGCTGCGCGCGCCGGGGGCCAACCGACTGCTGTACGTGGCGGACGCGTTTCGCGCCGGCTGGAGCCTCGCGCGGGTCGCCGAGCTGACCCACATCGATCCCTGGTTCCTCGCGCAGGTCGAAGAGCTCGTGGGGCAGGAGAAGCAGGTGCGCGAGGAAGGATTCGGTGCGCTCGGCGCCGAGCGGCTGCGCTCGCTCAAGCGCAAGGGGTTCTCGGATGCCCGCCTGGCGCGCCTCCTCGACATGCCGGAGAAGGCGATCCGCGACAAGCGTCACGAGCTGAAGATCCGGCCGGTGTACAAGCGCGTCGACACCTGCGCGGCCGAGTTCTCGACCTCGACCGCGTATCTCTACTCGACTTACGAGGAGGAGTGCGAGGCGAGCCCGAGCAGCGCCCGCAAGATCATGATCCTCGGCGGCGGGCCCAACCGCATCGGGCAGGGGATCGAGTTCGACTACTGCTGCGTCCACGCCGCGCTGCAGCTGCGCGAGGACGGCTTCGAGACCATCATGGTCAACTGCAATCCCGAGACCGTCTCGACCGACTACGACATCTCCGACCGGCTGTACTTCGAGCCGCTGACGCTCGAGGACGTGCTCGAGATCATCGCGGTGGAGCAGCCCGTGGGGCTGATCGTGCAGCTCGGGGGCCAGACGCCGCTCAAGCTCTCGCGGGCGCTCGAGGCGGCCGGTGCGCCGATCATCGGCACCTCGCCCGACTCGATCGACGTCGCCGAGGATCGCGAGCGCTTCCAGGCCCTGGTGCGCAACCTCGGTCTCAAGCAGCCCGCCAACGCCACGGCGCGCACCGAGGAGCATGCGGCGCGCCTCGCGCGCGAGGTGGGCTTTCCGCTCATCGTGCGACCCTCGTACGTGCTCGGCGGGCGCGCCATGGAGGTGGTGTTCAACGAGGACGACCTGCGCGCCTACATGGGCAACGCGGTTCAGGTATCGAACGATAGTCCAGTCCTGCTCGATCGCTTCCTCGACGTCGCCATCGAAGTGGACGTGGACGCGGTGTGCGACGGCGAGGATGTGCTGATCGGCGGCATCATGGAGCACATCGAGCAGGCCGGCGTGCACTCGGGCGACTCCGGCTGCTCGCTGCCGCCCGCGAGCCTCACGCGCGAAACGCAGACGGAGCTGCGCGAGCAGACGCGCAAGCTCGCGCGGGCGCTGAACGTGATCGGGCTGATGAACGTGCAGTTCGCGATCCAGAGCGGCGTGATCTACGTGCTCGAGGTCAACCCGCGCGCCTCGCGCACGGTGCCGTTCGTGTCGAAGGCCACGGGGCTGCCGCTCGCCAAGATCGCGGCGCGCGTCATGACCGGACGCGCTCTCAAGCAGCTGGTCGGGGCGGTCGAGCGCGTTCCAAAGTACTTCTCGGTGAAGGAAGCCGTGTTCCCGTTCATCAAGTTTCCCGAGGCCGACCCGATCCTCGGTCCCGAGATGAAATCGACCGGGGAGGTCATGGGCACGGGCCGCACCTTCGGCGAGGCCTATGCGAAGGCTCAGACCGCCTCGGGGGTGGTGCTGCCGCGAAAGGGAGTCTGCTTCATCAGCGTGCGCGATCGCGATAAGGAACCCTGTATCGCTCTGGGGCGCAAGCTCATCGAGCGCGGTTTCGAGCTGCTCGCGACCGAGGGCACGGCGCGCGCGCTGAGCGCGGCTCAAGTTCCCTGCCGCCGCGTGAACAAGGTACGCGAGGGGCGGCCGCACATCGTCGACATGATCAAGAACGACGAGATCGACCTCATCGTCAACACTACCGAAGGCAAGCAGGCCATCCGCGAGTCGAACTCGATCCGTCGCGAGGCCGTGCACCGCCGCGTCACCTACTACACGACGCTCGCGGCGGGGCTTGCGACCTGCGAGGCGCTCGATCACCTCGACGAGGTCGAGGTGAACCGCCTGCAGGATCTGCACGAAGAGGCCGTGACGGCATGAAGCGCACTCCGATGACGGTGCGCGGCGCGGAGGCGCTGCGCGCCGAGCTCAAGCGGCTGAAATCCGAGGCCCGACCCCGCGTCATCAAGGCGATCGCCGAGGCGCGCGGGCACGGGGACCTGTCGGAGAACGCCGAGTATCACGCCGCGCGCGAGCAGCAGGGATTCATCGAGGGTCGCATCAAGGACATCGAGCACAAGCTCGCCCAGGCCCAGGTCATCGAGCCGGCCAAGCTCCCGAATACCGGCAAGGTGGTGTTCGGCGCGCTGGTGGAGCTCGAAGATCAGGCCGACGGCGCGCGCGTGGTGTATCAGGTGGTCGGCGAGGACGAGGCCGATATCCGCGCCGGAAGGATCTCCGTGAGCTCGCCCATCGCGCGGGCGCTCGTCGGCAAGTCGCGGGGCGAGGTGGTGGAGGTGGCGGCCCCCGGCGGCACCCGTTGCTACGAAATCGTCACGGTGCGCCTCGAATAGGCGGTGCGCGCCGAAGTCGGCGGCGGGGGATCAGCGGTCGGGGATGACGAGCCCGGGCGGCTCGGCCCGCGGCCGGTAGAGCACGGCGACGTTGCCGATGCGGTGCACGAGCGCGCTGCCGGTGCGGCGCGCGAGCTCGGCGAAGAGCTCATCGCGCGCCGCGCGATCACCTCCCGGAGCCTTCACCTTGATGAGCTCGTGATCGCCGAGGGCGCGCGCGGTCTCCGCGGCGATCGCTTCCGTCAATCCCGCGCTGCCGAGGCGCACCACGGGCTTCAGGGCGTGGGCGAGACCGCGCAGGTGCCGGCGCTGACGCTCGGTGAGCTCGTGCTCGGCGGCGCTTGCTGCGGCCGAAGCGCTCGCCGAGGGGCCGCCGGCTGCGGGACGAGGCTTCTCCATCGGCCCATTGTAGGCGGGTGGAACTTGCCCCTGAGCGGGGCAAACTGATCCGATGGGCCGGCGTTCCAAGAGCAGCGACAGGTGGCTGAAGGAGCACTTCGCGGACCCGTTCGTGCAGCGGGCGCAGCGCGAGGGCTGGCGATCGCGCGCGGTGTACAAGCTCGAGGAGATCGACCGACGCGCGCGGCTGCTGAAGCCGGGGCAGACCTGCCTCGATCTGGGGGCCGCTCCCGGGGCCTGGAGCCAGTACGCGAGGCTGCGCGTCGGGCGTAGCGGTCGCATTGTCGCCACCGACATCCTTGCGATACGAGAGCTTGCCGGAGTGGAGTTCGTGCAGGGCGACTTCCGCGAGGAGGCGGTCTTCGGCGAGCTGCTGCGGCGCCTGCCCGGGCGGCAGGTGGATCTGGTGCTCTCGGACATGGCCCCGGCGCTGAGCGGGGTGGACGTCATCGATCAGCCCCGCTCGCTCGATCTCGCCGAGCTCGCGCTCGATCTTGCCGCGCGCGTCTTGAAGCCCGGTGGCGCCGCCCTGATCAAGGTCTTTCAGGGGGCGGGATTGCGGGAGCTGGTGGAGTCCGCCCGGAAGGGCTTTGCGCGCGTGAGGCTCGTCAAACCCACCGCATCGCGCTCCCGCAGCCCGGAGATGTATTTGCTGGCCATGCAGTTTCGCTTGGTGTAGGTTGTTTTTGGGCCGTGCGCCCGCCGCGCTCGTAAGGATGTAAGCCTTTGAATGATTTGACAAAGAATATCCTGCTCTGGGTCGTCATCGTCATCGTGCTGCTGCTCGTGTTCAGCCGCTACATGCCGACGACCGGGCAGCCTCAGGACATCCCCTACTCGAGCTTCGTCGAAGACGTGAAGAACAACCGCGTCGACTCGGTCGTCTTGCAGGGGGAGATGATCTACGGGGTGCACAAGGACAAGTCGACCTTCAAGACCCGCAACCCCGAGACCGATTACACCGCGCTCATCGGGACGCTGCTCAAGGCCGGCGCGCAGATCGAGTCGCGCGAGCCGAAGCCGCCGAATTTCTTCGGCCAGCTGCTGCTGCAGATGGCGCCGGCGCTGCTCCTGATCCTGGTGTTCCTGTACATGCTGAGACAGATGCAGGGCGCCTCGGGCGGGCGGGGCGCCATGTCCTTCGGCAAGAGCCGCGCACGGCTCCTCGGCGAGGACCAGGTCAACGTGACCTTTGCCGACGTCGCCGGGGTCGACGAGGCGAAGCAGGAAGTCGCCGAGATCGTCGACTTCCTCAAGGACCCGGGCAAGTTCCAGAAGCTCGGCGGCAAGATCCCGAAGGGCGTGCTGATGGTCGGCTCGCCCGGAACCGGGAAAACGCTGCTCGCGCGCGCCATTGCGGGCGAGGCCAAGGTGCCGTTCTTCACCATCTCGGGCTCCGACTTCGTCGAGATGTTCGTCGGCGTCGGCGCCTCGCGCGTGCGCGACATGTTCGAGCAGGCGAAGAAACATGCCCCGTGCATCATCTTCATCGACGAGATCGACGCGGTCGGCCGGCACCGCGGCGCGGGCCTCGGCGGCGGTCACGACGAGCGCGAACAGACGCTCAACCAGCTGCTGGTGGAAATGGACGGCTTCGAGGGCAACGAGGGCATCATCGTCATCGCCGCCACGAACCGTCCCGACGTGCTCGACCCGGCGCTGCTGCGGCCCGGGCGCTTCGACCGCCAGGTCGTGGTGCCGCTGCCCGATGTGCGCGGCCGCGAACAGATACTTCGCGTGCACATGCGGCGCGTACCGCTGGCCGATGACGTGAAGCCGGCGCTGATCGCGCGCGGCACGCCGGGCTTCTCCGGTGCGGATCTCGCTAATCTGGTGAACGAAGCCGCCCTGTTCGCCGCCCGCGCCAACAGGCGCATCGTGGGCATGGAGGAGTTCGAGCGCGCCAAGGACAAGATCTTGATGGGCGCCGAGCGGCGCTCCATGGTCATGAGCGAGGCGGAGAAGCGCATGACGGCCTATCACGAGGCGGGACACGCGATCGTGGGCATGACGGTGCCGGAGCACGATCCCGTCTACAAGGTGACCATCATTCCGCGCGGCCGGGCGCTCGGCGTCACGCAGTTCCTGCCGGAGCAGGATCGCTACAGCTTCTCGAAGCGCCGGCTCGAGAGCGCGATCGCGACGCTCTTCGGCGGCCGCATCGCCGAGGAGCTGATCTTCGGGCCCGAGTCGGTGACCACGGGCGCGGCGAACGACATCGAGCGGGCCACCGAGCTCGCGCGCAACATGGTGACCAAGTGGGGCCTCTCGGACCGGCTCGGGCCGCTGACCTACTCGGAGGAGTCCGGCGAGGTGTTCCTCGGCCGCAGCGTCACGCAGCACAAGCAGGTCTCGGACGTGACCGCGCACGCGATCGACGAGGAAGTGCGCCGCGTGATCGAGGGCAACTACCAGCGCGCGCGGCAGATCCTCACGAGCGCCCTCGACAAGCTGCACCTCATGGCCGATGCGCTCATGAAGTACGAGACCATCAACGAGGAGCAGCTGAAGGACGTCATGGCGGGCAAGGCGCCGAAGCCCCCCGATGGCTGGGACGAGTCGCTGTCCAACAAGCCGCCGCAGGCGCCGGCAGAGGGGCCGGCGGCGGGCGGGCCGATACCCGCTGGACAGCACTAACTCCCGCTGACCACGCCGCCGCTGGTGCTGCGCTGCGCTGACAGGACGCTCGACCTCAGCCAGCCGGTGGTCATGGGCGTGGTGAACGTCACCCCGGATTCCTTCTCCGACGGCGGGCGGTTCTTCTCGGTCGGGGCGGCCGTCGAGCACGGGCTGCGCCTGGCGCAGCAGGGCGCGGCGCTCATCGATGTCGGCGGCGAGTCGACGCGCCCCGGGGCCGAGCCGGTCGGCACGGAGGAGGAGCTCAGGCGCGTCGTTCCGGTGATCGAGCGGCTGCGCGCGGGGACGACCGCGATCATCTCGGTCGATACCAGTAAACCCGAAGTCATGCGGGCCGCGAGCGCCGCCGGCGCAGGTCTCATCAACGACGTGCGGGCGCTGCGCGAGCCGGGCGCGCTCGCCGCCGCGGCGGCGAGCGGCTGCGCGGTGTGCCTGATGCACATGCAGGGCGAGCCGCGCACCATGCAGCGCGCGCCGAGCTACGCGGACGTGGTGGGTGAGGTGCGGACGTTTCTCGCCGGGCGCGTGGCGGAGAGCATCGCCGCCGGGCTCACGCCGGAGCGGCTCGTGGTCGATCCGGGATTCGGCTTTGGCAAGACTCTGGAGCACAATCTCGCGCTGCTGCGCCGCCTCGGCGAGTTGGCCGCCGACGGACCGGCGGTGCTGGTCGGGCTGTCACGCAAATCGATGCTGGGTACACTCACCGAGCGCGCGGCCGGGGAGCGGCTGTACGGCAGCGTGGCGCTCGCGGTGATTGCGGCGCTCAACGGCGCGCGCATCATTCGCGCCCATGACGTGGCGGCGACGGTCGAAGCGCTGAAGGTGACCGCCGCGGTTCAGGGGCCGGTGCGGCGCTGACGGGCACGCCCGGTGCGAGGCGCGAGGGGACGGCAGATGGCTCGACGTTATTTCGGCACGGACGGCGTGCGCGGGCGGGTGGGCGAGCACCCGATGACCGCGAGCTTTGCGCTGCAGCTCGCCAGCGCCGCGGCGCGCGTCCTGGCCCCCGAGGGCGGCGCGGTGCTGATCGGCAAGGACACCCGTCTCTCGGGCTACATGTTCGAGTCGGCGCTGGAAGCGGGATTCGTCGCCGCCGGCGTGGATGTCATGCTCATCGGACCGCTGCCGACCCCCGGCGTCGCCTACATGACGCGCCGCTTCGACTGCGACTTCGGCGTCGTGATCAGCGCCTCGCACAACCTCTACGACGACAACGGCATCAAGTTCTTCGATGCTTCGGGAGGCAAGCTCTCCGACGAGCTCGAGGAGCGCATCGAGAGCGAGCTCGAGGAGCCTGCGGTGACGCGCCCCTCGCGCGACCTCGGCCGCGCGACGCGGGCCGACCGCATGCGCACCTTCTACCAGGAGTTCTGCGCCTCGACGCTCCCTCCCGGAGTCGATCTCTCGGGGCTGAAGATCGTCATCGACTGCGCCAACGGCGCCGCCTACAAGGTGGGTCCGCGTATCCTCGCCGATCTGGGCGCCGAGATCGTGCCGATCGGCTGCTCGCCGAACGGCCGCAACATCAACGACGGCTGTGGCTCGATGGCGCCCGACCTGCTGCAGCTGACGGTCCCGGGAGTGCGCGCCCATGTGGGTCTTGCGCTCGATGGCGACGGCGATCGACTGGTGATGGTCGATCATCTCGGCCGCATCGTCGACGGCGACCAGCTGCTGTACGTGATCGCGAGCGCTCTCAAGTCGGCGGGGACGCTCCGCGGTCCGGTGGTCGGCACCGTCATGAGCAATCTGGGGCTGGAGGTGGCGCTGCGCGCCGCCGACATCGAGTTCCGCCGCGCGGCGGTCGGCGATCGCTATGTGCTCGCGCTGCTGCGCGAGACGGGCGGCGTGCTCGGCGGGGAGACCTCCGGACATATTCTTTGCCTCGACAAGACCACCACGGGCGACGGGCTGGTCAGCGCACTGCAGGTGCTCGCGGTCATGAACCAGACTGGACGGCCGCTCGCGGAGCTGGCCTCGCCGATGCGCAAGTTCCCTCAGGTGCTGCTCAACGTGAAGGTCGCCGGGCGCTTCGACCCGAGCGGCGTGCCGGCGGTTCGGGAAGCCGTCGCGCGCATCGAGCAGCGCATGGCCGGCGACGGCCGCGTGGTGCTGCGGCCCTCGGGGACCGAGCCCGTGATCCGCGTCATGGTCGAGGGGCGCGATGAGGAAGCGACCCGCGCCGCCGCCACCGAGCTTGCCGCCGTGGTCAAGGGGGTCGCCGGCTAAAGCGGCGCCCTCACGTTGCGTCACCCACCTCGCGTCGCTATCATCCCGCGCCCTTTGAGCAGCAGGTAAGGCTGCTTCAGTGAGCCGTTCGAGGTCGGTCATGCGCCGCGCCATTGTCGCCGGTAACTGGAAGATGCACGGCTCGCGCGCCGAGAACGCGCAGCTCATCGAAGAGCTGCTGGCGCGCTTTCCGGCGCAGCCTCCGGCGGCCTGCGTGGTGTGCCCGCCGTTCGTTTACCTGCAGGAGGTCGGACGGTTGCTGCGCGGCTCGCACCTGAGCCTCGGCGGCCAGGACGTGTGCGCCGATGCGCAAGGGGCGTTCACCGGCGAGGTCTCGGCCGCGATGCTGAAGGATGTGGGCTGCGAGTACGTCATCATCGGGCACTCGGAGCGGCGGCTGTTGTATCGCGAGAGCGATCAGCTGGTCGCGCGCAAGTTCGGCGCCGCGCACGCCCGGGGGCTCGTGCCGATCCTGTGCGTCGGCGAGCAGCTCGCCGATCGTGACGCGGGGCGCACGCACGAGGTGGTCGCGCGGCAGCTCGATGTGGTGCTCGAGCTTTGCGGGGCGGGCGGGCTCGAGCAGGGCGTGGTCGCCTACGAGCCGGTGTGGGCGATCGGCACCGGCCGCAACGCGACGCCCGACCAGGCGCAGGAAGTGCACGCCTTCATCCGCGCCCGCATCGGCGCCCGGGATGCTAGAATTGCGGCCGCCACCCGCATCCTCTACGGCGGCAGCGTCAAGGCCGGTAACGCGGCGGAACTCTTCGCCATGCCGGACGTCGACGGCGGTCTGGTCGGTGGCGCGTCGCTGAAGGCGGATGAGTTTCTGAGCATCCTGGCCGCTGCCGGACCGGGATGAGCGAGTGTTCCCGATGTTGCGTTGGATCCTGACGATTGTGCAGTTGTTCTCCGCCGTGGCCATCATCGGCCTGGTTCTGCTGCAGCGTGGCAAAGGCGCGGAGGCGGGCGCCGGCTTCGGCGCGGGAGCTTCCGGCACCGTGTTCGGTGCGCGGGGCGCCACCACGGCGCTATCGCGCGCCACGGCCGTGCTGGCCGCGATCTTCATGATCAACAGCCTCGCGCTGGCTTACATGGGCACGCGCCCCGCCGAGGCGCCGAAGACGATCCTCGACGAGGCGAGCAGCAGGCAGCCTTCCGTTCCGGGCGGCACGCGCGCGGCCGCGGCGCCGCCGGCCGCCACGGGAGCTCCCACGCCCACCCCGACAACGCCCCCGGCGCCGGCATCGACACCCGCCCCAAGGCCCGCGCCGAAGTGAGGCGCGGAGCGCGGCGCCTCCCGCTCAACTTCGATGTTGCCGACGTGGTGAAATTGGTAGACACACTAGCTTGAGGGGCTAGCGCCGCAAGGCGTGTCGGTTCGAATCCGACCGTCGGCACCAAAAGAGCGGTTGCGCTGCTACAATGCGATCCGTTTGCGTGGGGGCAGGTCGCGGGCGATCTGCCTTTTTTACGTCTGAAGTGCGCGAAATGCTGTCGAACTACCTGCCGGTCCTGATCTTCCTGATCGTTGCCAGCGCCCTGGCAGTGGTGCTGCTGGTGCTCGGCACCGGCCTCGGGCGTTACTTCGCCCGCTTCCACGACGATCGCGCCAAGCTCTTGCCTTACGAGTGCGGCTTCGATGCCTTCGAGGACACCCGCACCAAGTTCGACGTGCGCTACTACCTGGTCGCGATCCTCTTCATCGTGTTCGACCTCGAGATCGCGTTCCTGTTTCCCTGGGCCGTGGCCCTCGGAAAGATAGGTCTCGCCGGCCTCGCCGCCATGAGCATCTTCCTCGCGATCCTGGTCGTCGGCTTCATCTACGAGTGGAAGAAGGGGGCGCTCGAGTGGGACTAGCGGTCGAGCGGGCGGGACTGGAGGCCCTGGAGGGTTTCGCGCAGCGCGGCTTCTTCACGACGCAGCTCGACACTCTCATCAACTGGGCGCGCACCGGGTCGTTGTGGCCGATGACCTTCGGGCTGGCGTGCTGCGCGGTCGAGATGATGCATGCCGGCGCCTCGCGCTACGACCTCGATCGCTTCGGCGTGGTGTTCCGGCCGAGCCCACGCCAGTCGGACGTCATGATCGTCGCCGGCACTCTGGTCAACAAGATGGCGCCGGCGCTGCGCAGGGTGTACGACCAGATGGCCGAGCCGCGCTGGGTCATCTCCATGGGCTCGTGCGCGAACGGCGGCGGCTACTACCATTATTCGTACTCGGTCGTGCGCGGCTGCGACCGCATCGTGCCGGTCGACATTTACGTACCCGGGTGTCCGCCGACGGCCGAAGCGCTGGTGTACGGGATCGTGCAGCTGCAGAAGAAGATCGCCCGCACCAGCACGATCGCCCGATAGCTGACGAGGAGTGAGACAGCGCTTGAGCGAGCTCGACGAAGCTCTCGCCCTGAAGGTCGACGCGCGGCTCGGCGGCAGCGTCCGGCGCCGGCCCGCGCTCGACCGCGAGCTGGCCTACGACACCGACGCGGGCTCGCTCCTCGAGGTGTGCCGGACACTCCGCGATGCGCCCGAGCTCGCCTTCGAGATGCTGATGGATCTGGCCGGCGCCGATTATCTGCACTACGGGCGGGAGGAGTGGCAGACGACGGATGCCACCCGCTCGGGCTTCAGCCGCGGCCGGATCGCAGAGGGCGGTGCGCCCGACCCGAACGCCCCCGGCCGCTTCGCGGTCGTCTATCAGCTGCTCTCCATCAGCCACAACCAGCGGCTGCGGCTCGCAGTCAGGTGCGAAGACTCCGCCGAGCCGGTCGTCGACTCGGTCGTGGACGTATGGGCGAGCGCCAACTGGTTCGAGCGCGAGGCCTTCGACCTGTTCGGCATTCTGTTCCGCGGTCACCCCGACCTGCGCCGCCTGCTCACCGACTACGGCTTCATCGGACATCCCTTCCGCAAGGACTTTCCGCTGATCGGCAACGTGGAGGTGCAGTACGATCCCGACAGGCAGCGGGTCGTGTACCAGCCGGTGAGCATCACGCCGAGAGTGCTGGTCCCGAAGGTGATCCGCCACGACCACCGCTACGAGCCCGCGCTCAAAGATCCGCAGGTGCCGCGCTGATGGCCGCCACACCGCTCTCCGAGATCCGCAACTACACCATGAACTTCGGGCCCCAGCACCCGGCGGCTCACGGAGTGCTGCGGCTGGTGCTGGAGATGGACGGGGAGGTGATCCAGAAGGCCGATCCGCATATCGGGCTATTGCATCGCGGCACCGAGAAGCTCGCCGAGTCCAAGCCCTTCAATCAATCCATCGGCTACATGGACCGGCTCGACTACGTGTCGATGATGTGCAACGAGCACGCCTACGTGCTCGCGATCGAGCGGCTGCTCGGCATCGAGCCGCCCGAGCGCGCGAAATACATCCGCGTGATGTTCGACGAGATCACGCGCATCCTGAATCACCTCATGTGGCTCGGCTCGCACGGGCTCGACATCGGCGCCATGACGGTGTTCCTGCTGTGCTTCAAGCAGCGCGAGGAGCTCATGGACGTCTACGAGGCGGTATCGGGCACGCGCATGCATGCGACCTACTACCGCCCCGGAGGCGTGCATCGCGATCTGCCCGATGCGATGCCGAAGTACCAGGCGTCGAGATGGCGCTCGGAGAAGGCGGTCGCGCGTCTCAACGAGGCGCGCTCGGGCGGCATGCTGGACTTCATCCAGGCGTTCACCGCAGTCTTTCCCGCGGCCGTCGACGACTACGAGACGCTGCTCACCGACAACCGCATCTGGAAACAGCGCACCGTGAACATCGGCGTGGTCCCGCCCGAGCGCGCCATGCAGCTCGGCTTCTCGGGTCCGATGCTGCGCGGCTCAGGCGTAGCCTGGGACCTGCGCAAGAAGCAGCCCTACGAGGTCTACGAGCGCATGGACTTCGACGTTCCGGTGGGTGTCAACGGGGATTGCTACGATCGCTACCTGGTGCGCGTCGAGGAGATGCGCCAGGCGAATCGCATCGTCCGCCAGTGCGTCGATTGGCTGCGCGCGCACCCGGGGCCCGTGATGATCGATGACCGGAAGGCGTGTCCGCCGCGACGCGAGCGCATGAAGGATGACATGGAGGCCCTCATCCATCACTTTAAGTTCTTCACGGAAGGCTATGAAGTACCTGAGGGAGAAACCTACGCTGCCGTGGAGGCCCCGAAGGGCGAGTTCGGCATCTACCTGATCTCCGACGGCGCCAACAAGCCCTATCGCCTGAAGTGCCGCGCGCCGGGCTTTGCGCATCTGGCGGCGCTCGAGGAGATGTGCCGTGGCCACATGCTCGCCGACGTGGTAGCCGTGATCGGCACGCAGGACATCGTCTTCGGGGAGATCGACCGGTGAACGGCGAGCGCAGCAACATCGGTGTCGGCGGCACCGCGCTCGCGAGCAAACTATCGCTGCTCTCGGAGGAGACCCGCCGCGAGATCGATCACTGGGTGAGGAGGTTTCCGCCCGGCCGGCAGCGCTCGGCGTGCATCGCGGCGCTGCGCGCGGCGCAGGAGCAGAACCGCGGCTACCTCACGCCCGATCTGATGGATGCGGTGGCCGAGCACCTGCAGCTGCCGCCGATCCAGGTGTACGAGGTGGCGAGCTTCTACTCGATGCTCGAGACCCACGCTTGCGGCCGCCATCACGTCAGCATCTGCACCAACATCTCCTGCATGCTGAACGGCGCCGAGGAGCTGGTGGCGCACGCCGAGGGAAGACTCGGCATCAAGCTCAACGAGAGTACGCCTGACGGGCGCATCTTCCTGAAGAGAGAAGAGGAGTGCCTCGCCGCCTGCACCGGCGCGCCGATGATGATGGTGGATCACGTGTTCCACGAGCACCTCACGCCCGAGAGGCTCGATGCGATCCTGGATGCCCTCAAGTGAGCGACCTCGAGAGCCAATACGCCGCCCGGATGAACCTCACGGTCTTCGAGCCGCTGAAGCTCGAGCGCTCCTGGACGCTCGCCACCTACCGCAGCATCGGCGGTTACGAGGTGTGGGAGCGGCTGCTGAAGGAGAAACCGCCGCGCGAGCAGGTCATCGACGCGGTGAAGGCGTCGGGGCTGCGCGGCCGCGGCGGCGCCGGCTTTCCCACCGGCCTCAAGTGGAGCTTCATGCCGCGCGCTTCCCCGGTGCAGAAATACCTGGTGTGCAACTCGGACGAGAGCGAGCCCGGCACCTGCCACGACCGCGACATCCTGCGCTACAACCCGCACTCGGTGATCGAGGGGCTCGCCATCGCCGGCTACGCCACGAATTCAACGGTCGCCTACAACTACATCCGCGGCGAGTTCCTCGGCGAGCCGGTGCCACGCTTCGAGGCGGCGCTCGCGGAGGCCTACGCCGCCGGACTCCTCGGCAAGAACCTGCTGGGCTCGGGCATCGACTTCGACCTCCATCCCTTCGTCGGCGCCGGCGCCTACATCTGCGGTGAGGAGACCGGGCTCCTCGAGTCGCTCGAGGGCAAGCCGGGCAAGCCGCGCTTCAAGCCGCCGTTTCCCGCGAATTTCGGCGTGTATGGAGCCCCGACCACCATTAACAACACGCTCTCCTTCGCCTCCGTGCCCACGATCCTGCGCAAGGGTCCGGCCTGGTTCGCCTCCCTCGGCCCCGCCAACTCCGGCGGCACCCTGATCTACTCGGTCTCCGGACACGTCGAGAGGCCTCGCAACATCGAGCTGCCGCTCGGCATCCCGTTCGCGGATCTTCTCGGGCTCTGCGGCGGGGTGCGCGGCGGGCGCAAGTTGAAGGCGGTCATCCCGGGCGGCGTCTCGGTTCCGGTCGTGCCGGGCGAGATCATGCTCAAGACCAACATGGACTACGACTCGGTGAAGGCCGCAGGCTCCGCGCTCGGCACCGGCGCGGCCATCGTCATGGACGAGACCACCTGCATGGTGCGGGTGCTCGAGCGCATCTCGCGCTTCTACATGTCGGAGTCCTGCGGACAATGCACGCCGTGCCGCGAGGGCACCGGCTGGATGAACCGGATGCTGAAGCGGGTGCTCGCCGGCCAGGCGCGGCGCGAGGAGCTCACGCTGCTGCTCGACGTGGCCAACCGCATCGAAGGGCATACCATCTGCGCCTTCGGGGATGCCTCGGCCTGGCCCGTGCAGAGCTTCCTCAAGCACTTCCGGCCCGAGTTCGAGTACATGATCGACCACGGCGGGCGGAGCCTCGCGAGCGACACGCTGGGGGCGCGGGCCGCTTAGCCGCGAACCGCGCAGACCGGACTACCATGGCAGACGATCAGGTCAACATCGAAGTCGACGGCGCCCCGGTCAAGGCGCGCAAGGGCGAGATGATCATTCGCGCCACCGACCGGGCCGGGGTCTATGTGCCGCGCTTCTGCTATCACGAGAAGCTCTCGATTGCGGCCAACTGCCGCATGTGCCTGGTCGAGGTGGAGAAGGCGCCGAAGCCGCTCCCGGCCTGCGCGACCCCGGTGGCGGAGGGCATGAAGGTCTTCACGAAATCGCCCCGCGCCATCGGCGCGCAGCGCGCCACGATGGAGTTCCTGCTCATCAATCATCCGCTCGACTGTCCGATCTGCGACCAGGGCGGAGAGTGCGAGCTGCAGGATCTCGCCGTCGGCTTCGGCCGCGACGTCTCGCGCTACCACGAGGGCAAGCGCTCGGTGCCGGACGAGAATCTCGGTCCCCTCATCGCCACCGACATGACGCGCTGCATCCACTGCACGCGCTGCATCCGCTTCACCGAGGAGATCGCCGGCATCCAGGAGCTCGGGATGATCGGCCGCGGCGAGCACATGAAGGTGCGCACTTACATAGAGACCACGGTCAATCACGAGCTCTCGGGGAACGTGATCGACCTCTGTCCGGTGGGCGCGCTGGTGTCCAAGCCCTACCGCTTCAGCGCGCGCGCCTGGGAGATGAACGCAGTCCCCCTGGTCTCCCCGCACGACCCGGTGGGCACGAACCTCTTCGGCCACGTGCTGCGCGGCCGGCTGATGCGGGTCGTGCCGCGCGAGAACGAGGCGATCAACGAGACCTGGATCGCCGACCGTGACCGCTTCAGCTACGAGGGCATCTACAGCCCCGATCGGCTGACGACCCCGCTGCTCCGCCGCGGCGCGAGCTGGGCCGAGAGCGACTGGGAGCGCGCGCTCGGCGAGGCGGCGGCGGGGCTGCGCGCGCGCGCAGGCGATCTCGGCGTCCTGGTGAGCCCCTCCTGCACGCTCGAGGAGCTCTATCTTGCGGCGCGCATCGCGCGCGGGCTCGGAACCCAGAATGTCGATCACCGCCTGCGGCAGCGGGACTTCCGCGACCAGCAGGCCGACCCGGTTTTTCCGGGACTCGGCATGGCGCTCGCCGACGTCGAGGCGCTCGACTCGCTCCTCGTCATCGGCGCGAACCTGCGGCGCGAGGTGCCGATCCTCGCGCACCGCCTGCGCAAGGCGGCACTCCGCGGCGCGCAGGTGGCGATGCTGAACCCGGCGCGCTTCCCGCATCTGTTTCCGGTCCGGGCACAACTCACCTCCGCGCCGGCGGATCTCGTCGGCGACCTCGCCGCGGTCCTCGCTGCCGCGGCCGCCGCGACCGGCAAGAGCGTGCCGCCGCAGCTCGCCTCTGCAGTGGGCGAGGCGCGCGTGACGGATGCGCACCGCGCCGCCACGCAGGCGCTGCTCTCGGGCGAGCGGCGCGCCGTCTGGTTGGGCGCGCTCGCCGCCCGGCATGCCTCCTTCGCGGACCTGCGCGCGCTCGCCGCGGCGCTCGCGCAGCTCACCGGCGCGACCCTCGGCCGCCTCGCCGAGGGCGGCAACGCCGCGGGCGCCTATCTTGCGGGCGCGATCCCGCACCGCCTGGCGGGCGCGCGAGCCGCGGCGCGGCCGGGCCTCACCGCGCGCGACATGCTGCAGCGGCCGCTGCGCGCCTATCTGCTCCTTGGCGGCCTCGAGCCCTCGATCGATGCGCTGGATCCCGAGAGCGTGCGCATGCTCGCGAAGGCCGAGCTCGTCGTCGCCGTGACCCCGTTCGCGAGCGAGGAGGCGAAGCGCATCGCGCGCGTGTTACTGCCGATGGGCACCTTCGCCGAGACCTCCGGCACCTACGTGAACTGCGAGGGGCTATGGCAGAGCCATCCCGGGGCGGCGGCGCCCGTCGGCGAGGCGCGCCCGGGCTGGAAGGTGCTGCGTGTGCTCGGGAACCTCCTCGGCCTCGAGGGCTTCGACTATCAGTCCTCCGAGGACGTGCTGCGCGAGGTGCGCGAGGCCTGCGCCGGGGTGAAGCCGGCGGGCTACCAGGGCTCCCATGCCGTGCCCCGGGCCGCGGACGCCATCGACGGCGCAGCCAGGCAGCCGCTCGTCGACGTGCCCATGTATCAGACGGACGCCGTGGTGCGCCGCGCGCCCTCGCTCCAGAAAACGCGCGAGGGCCGCACGGCGGCCGTGACGTACTAGGGAAGGGCGCGGGGGTGCACAACGGGATCGAGCAGCTCGCCACCACCTGGCAGTCACTGCCGGACTACGCGCGCTCGACAGCATGGATCCTGGTGATCACCGTGGCGCTGATCATCAGCGTGGCGCTCCTCACGCTCTGGGAGCGAAAGGTCATCGGCTGGATGCAGCTGCGCCGCGGGCCGAACCGCGTGCGGCTCTTCGGCGTCGCGCCGGGACTCGGTCAGCCCTTCGCCGACGTGCTCAAGCTGCTGCTGAAGGAAGTCGTGGTCCCGGCCAATTCCGACAAGTTCCTGTTCCGCCTCGCGCCCGTGATCGCGCTGGTGCCGGCATTGGCCGCCTGGGCGGTGATCCCGCTGTCGCCCGAGGTGGTGGTGTCGAAGGCCGACGCGGGGCTCCTTTACCTTCTTTCCCTCACCTCGATGGGCGTATACGGAGTCATCGTCGCCGGCTGGGCGGCGAATTCGAAATACGCGTTCCTCGGCGCGATGCGCTCGGCGGCTCAGATGGTGGCCTACGAGATCGCCATGGGCTTCGCGCTCGTCGGCGTGCTGATGGCGACCGGCAGCATGAATCTCGGCACCATCGTGCGCACGCAGGCGGGCGGCATCGGCTCCTGGAACTGGTTCTGGCTGTTTCCGCTGCTCATGGTGTACTTCATCTCGGGCGTCGCGGAGACCAACCGCGCGCCCTTCGATGTGGCAGAAGGCGAGTCCGAGATCGTCGCCGGCTTTCACGTGGAGTACTCCGGCATCGCCTTCGCGCTGTTCTTCCTCGCCGAATACGCCAACATGATCCTGATCTCGACGCTCACCGCGGTGTTCTTCTTCGGCGGCTGGCAGGGGCCGTTTGAGGGCTATCCGCGGCTCGGCGACACCTTCCTCGGACAGCCGAGCTTCCTGTGGCTGCTCATCAAGGTGTTCGTGCTGGTGTTCTTCTTCCTGTGGTTCCGCGCGACCTTCCCCCGCTACCGCTACGACCAGATCATGCGCCTCGGCTGGAAGGCGCTGATCCCGGTGACGCTGGTGTGGATCGGCGTGGAGATGCTGCTCGCGACGTACCGGATCGGGCCCTGGTCGCGCAGCTGGTTCCACTGACGGGGCGCATTGATGGCCGTTAATCCGCTCAAGACTTTCCTGCTGCCGGAGCTGCTGAAGGGGCTCTTGGTGACGGTGCGCACCCTCTTTACGCGCAAGTACACCCTGAACTATCCGGAGGAGAAGACGCCGCAGTCGCCGCGCTTTCGCGGCCTGCACGCGCTGCGCCGCTACCCGAACGGCCAGGAGCGCTGCATCGCCTGCAAGCTGTGCGAGGCGGTGTGTCCGGCGGTGTGCATCACCATCGATTCGGACGTGGCTCCCGACGGCACGCGGCGCACCACGCGCTACGACATCGACCTCTTCAAGTGCATCTACTGCGGCTTCTGCGAGGAGGCCCTTGTCCTTGCTCATGATGTTCTGACGCGCATCCACGAGTACCACATGGAGCGCCGCGGCGAGAACATCATGAGCAAGGACAAGCTGCTCGCGGTCGGCGAGCGCTACGAGGCGATTATTGCCGCCGACCGCGCCGCGGATGCGCCGTATCGATGAGTACGCGCCTCGCACCACCCGCCGCGGGCCGCCGCCGATGCTGATCGAGGCGCTCTTCTACGTGTTCGGCGCGATCCTCGTCGCGGCATCGCTCGCGGTGATCACGGCGCGCAATCCCGTGTACTCGGCGCTGGCGCTGGTCATGTGCTTCGTCACCTCGGCGGCGATCTGGCTGCTGCTCGAGGCGGAGTTCCTGGCGGTGGTGCTGGTGCTGGTGTACGTCGGCGCCGTCATGGTGCTGTTCCTGTTCGTGGTCATGATGCTCGACATCAACCTGGCGGAGCTGCGCCAGGGGTTCACGCGCTTCGCCTGGCTCGGCTGGCTCACGGCGCTCGCAGTGATCGTCGAGATCGTCGGTGTGGTGTGGGCGCGCGGCGGACTCGGCATCGACGCCAGCCGGGGCGCGACGCCCGAGCCGGCGGGCTACAGCAACACGCTCGAGCTCGGGCGGGTGCTCTACACCCGCTACGCCTATCCGCTCGAGCTCGCCGCGATGCTGCTGCTGGTCGCGATCGTCGCGGCCATTGCGCTCACCATGCGCCATCGCGCGGGGCTGAAGTACCAGGACGTCAGCCGCCAGGTGGCGGTGCGGCGCGAGGAGCGGCTGCGCATCGTGAAGATGGACGCGGAGAAACGCCCGTGATCACGCTGGCGCAGCTGCTGACGCTGTCGGCAATCGTGTTCTCGCTCGCGATCGCCGGGATCTTCCTCAACCGCAAGAACATGATCCTGCTGCTGATGTGCGTCGAGCTGCTGCTGCTCGCGGCGAACTTCAACTTCATCGCCTTCTCGCGCTATCTCTCCGACATCAACGGCCAGGTGTTCGTGTTCTTCGTGCTCACCGTGGCCGCGGCCGAGTCGGCGATCGGCCTGGCGATCCTGGTGGTGCTGTTCAGGGAACGCGGCAGCATCAACGTCGAAGATCTCAACACGCTGAAGGGCTGACCCGCCCCGCCATGAACCCCACGGTGCTGATCGCCATCCCGCTGCTGCCGCTCCTGGCCGCCATCGTCGCCGGCCTCGGCGGGCGGCTCATCGGACGTGCGGGCGCGCATTGGCTGACGTGCGGCGCGGTGGCGGCTTCCTGCGTGCTCTCGTTCATCGTGCTGAAACAGATCTGTCTCGACGGCGTGCCGGTGTACGACGCGAAGGTCTACACCTGGCTCGTGAGCGACGGCCTGCACATGGAGGTGGGCTTCCTGATCGATCGCCTGACCGCGCTCATGATGGCGGTGGTGACCTTCGTGTCGCTGTGCGTGCACGTCTACACCATCGGCTACATGAGCGACGACCCGGGCTACACGCGCTTCTTCAGCTACATCTCGCTGTTCACCTTCTCGATGCTCATGCTGGTGATGGCGAACAACTTCCTGCAGCTGTTCTTCGGCTGGGAAGCGGTCGGGCTGGTGTCGTACCTGCTCATCGGCTTCTGGTACACGCGTCCGAGCGCGATCTTCGCGAATCTGAAGGCCTTCATCGTCAATCGCATCGGCGACTTCGGCTTCGTTCTCGGCATCGCCGGCGTCGTCTATTTCACCCAGTCGCTCGCCTACCGAGACGCGTTCGCCGCCGCCCCGAACATGGCGCAGGCGCTCATTCCGCTGAGCCGCACCTGGTCGGTGCCGGCGCTGACGCTCATCTGCATCTGCCTGTTCATCGGCGCCATGGGCAAGTCCGCGCAGGTGCCGCTGCACGTCTGGCTGCCCGACTCCATGGAAGGCCCGACGCCGATCTCCGCCCTGATCCATGCCGCGACCATGGTGACGGCCGGGATCTTCATGGTGGCGCGCCTGTCGCCGCTGTTCGAGTACTCGGATGCGGCGCTGTCCTTCGTGCTGGTGATCGGCGCCACCACCGCCTTCTTCATGGGCCTGCTCGGGGTGGTGCACAACGACATCAAGCGCGTGATCGCCTACTCGACGCTCTCGCAGCTCGGCTACATGACGGTGGCGCTCGGCGTGTCGGCCTACGGGGCGGCGATCTTTCACCTGATGACGCACGCCTTCTTCAAGGCGCTGCTGTTCCTCGCCGCGGGCTCGGTGATCATCGCGCTGCACCACGAGCAGGACATGCGCCGCATGGGCGGGCTCGCGAAGTACATGCCGGTCACCGCCGCCACCTGCTGGATCGGCGCGCTGGCGCTCGTTGGCACGCCTTTCTTCTCGGGCTTCTATTCCAAGGACGCGATCATCGAGGCGGTCGGGGAGTCCCATCGCTGGGGCGCGACCTACGCCTACTGGTGCGTGCTCTGCGGCGTGTTCGTGACCGCGCTCTACACCTTCCGCATGCTGTTCCTCACGTTCCACGGGCCGGAGCGATTCCGCGACGCGGCTCACACGCATGAGGCGCACGTCGACGCGGGACGCATGATCGGCCCCGACGAGCCGACGCAGGTCCTCGACGACGGGCAGGCCCCTGGCGGCGATCACTCCGATCACGGGCACGGCGCCACGCCGCGCGAGAGCCCGGCGGTCGTGACGGTGCCGCTCGTCGCGCTCGCGATCCCCTCGATCCTGATCGGCGCGCTCACCGTGGGACCGGTGCTCTTCGGCCACTACTTCACGGGCTCGATTCTCGTGCTCGACCGCAACGACGTCCTGGGCGCGATCGGCGAGGAATTCGGCGGCCCGGTGCTGTTCGCGCTGCAGGGGCTCCTGGCGGCGCCCTTCTGGCTCGCGGCCGCGGGCGCCGTCACCGCCTGGGCGTTTTTCCTGCGCCGCCCCGCGTGGGCCGATCTCGCGGTGCGAAAGGCGCGCTGGCTGTACCGGGTGCTGACCGAGAAGTACTACTTCGACTGGTTCAACGAGCGCATTCTCGCAGCGCTCGCGCGTCTCATCGGCGTCGGACTGTGGAAGGGGGGCGACGAGGCGCTGATCGACGGCGCTCTGGTCAACGGCAGCGCGGCGACCGTGGGCTGGCTGGGGAGCGTCATGCGGCGGGTGCAGAGCGGCTATCTCTACAGCTACGCCTTCTGGATGATGATCGGCCTCGCGCTGCTGCTCGGTTGGTTCCTGGCGCACGCGCGGTTCTGAGGGCGGTCCCCACGATGCACGGCCTCCTGTCGATGCTCATCTGGCTGCCGGTCGGCGCGGGCTTGGGAGTCCTGCTGCTCGGGGATCGGAACATCCTCGCCGGACGGTGGTTGGCGTTACTCGCTTCGCTCGCCACACTCGCGCTCACCGTGCCGCTGTGGGCCGCCTTCGACGCCGGGAGCGCGGTGCCGCAGCTCACCGAGCGGCTGCCGTGGATCCCGCGCTTCGACGCCTGGTACGCGCTCGGGGTCGACGGCATCTCGCTGCCGCTCATCGTGCTCACCGCCTTCATGACCGTGCCGGTGGTGATCGCCGGCTGGACCGTGATCGAGACGCGGCCGGCCGAGTACTACGCCGCCTTCCTCATCATGGAAGGCCTGATGATCGGAGTTTTCTCGGCCACCGACGCGCTGCTCTTCTACTTCTTCTGGGAGGCGATGCTGATCCCGATGTTCCTCATCATCGGCATCTGGGGCGGACCGCGGCGTGTCTACGCGACCATCAAGTTCTTCCTCTACACCTTTCTCGGCTCGGTGTTCATGCTGGCGGCGCTCATCTACATGTACGTGAAGGGTGGCAGCTACTCGATCGCGAGCCTCCAGACGCTGCCGCTCTCCCTCGTCGAGCAGCGCTGGATCTTCCTCGCGCTGCTGCTCGCCTTTGCGGTGAAGGTGCCGATGTTCCCGGTGCACACCTGGCTGCCGGACGCGCACGTCGAGGCGCCCACCGGGGGCTCCGTGATCCTGGCGGCCATCATGCTGAAAATGGGCGGCTACGGCTTCCTGCGCTTCAGCCTCCCCATCGCGCCCGACGCGAGCCGCGAGCTCGACCTGCTGGTGATCGCGCTGTCGCTGATCGCCGTGATCTACATCGGCTTCGTCGC